>WNFO01003660.1_pt1 | contig 13107 bp, 21 predicted proteins | sample 5400251 | NCBI WGS metagenome assembly WNFO01 (sample SAMN13153354, study PRJNA577476) | soil metagenome | isolation source: 100 cm saprolite under Madrone tree | place: USA:California | collected 2016-06-14 | reverse complement strand
CGCCTCGACGCAAGACGCGATCAGTGTTTGACCGCTCCAATATCATTGGCGATGCCGACATCGCAGAGGCAGCGGCAACTACGCACCAGCACCGGTGAGAAGATTCCAGCCGACGCAACAGTTGACCCAACGATGTTGCGGCCATAGCTTGGTAACCCCGCCCAGGTGCGAAACTGGCAGACGCACGGGACTTACAATCGTATTTCTTAATTTTATTAATCATATCAAGTGCTTGTCAGCACAGAAGTTATTGACATAATTTCCTGCCTCGGATAGTCTTACACAACTCTTTCACAGTTTCGCATTTTTGAAGGAGTTCGGAGGACGCCCTCCATGGCGGAACAATACTCCATCCTCGGCGGCAAGGTTCACGTCTACAAACGCCCAAACAGCAGCCACTGGCAATGCTCCAGCTATTTCGCCGGCAAGAACCGCCGGACTAGCACGAAGGAAGAGAGCCTGTCCAAGGCAAAAGAAATCGCCGAGGACTGGTATCTTCAACTGCGTGGCAAACTCCGCAGCGGAGAAATCAAAACAGAAAAAACCTACCGCGAGGCATCCGAACTATTCCTCCGTGAATACGACATCATCACGCAGGGACAGCGCAGCAGAGTCTATGTCGAAGGCCAGCAGCGCCGGTCGCAGGTTCACCTGGTGCCGTTCTTCGGCCCGTTGGGCCTTTCAGAAGTCACATCCGGCAAGATACAGGACTACCGCATTCATCGCCACGAAGAAGCTGTGGCGAAGCACGGAAAACCGCCGGCCCACAACACCATGCATCAGGAGGTCGTGGCTCTCAGGCAAACCCTGAAAACAGCCGTCCGCCATGGCTGGCTCGATCATCTTCCCGATCTTTCCGAGCCGTACAGATCATCCCCGAAAATCTCGCACCGGGCGTGGTTCTCTCCCGAGGAATATAAAAAACTCTACGAGGCCACAAGGAAACGCGCGCACGAACCGAAGCAGGCGCGCTTCAAATGGGAATGCGAACAACTTCACGACTGTGTTTTGTTCTCGGCCAACACCGGCCTGCGGCCTGATGAAGCGCGGCGCCTTCAATTCCGGGACGTGACGATCGTTGAGGACGAGGCGAGCGGCCAGACGATCCTTGAAATCGAGGTGCGCGGGAAGAGGGGAGTCGGCGACTGCAAAAGCATGAGCGGTGCAGTGCGGCCGTTTGAGAGACTGAAGGCCCGATTACGTCCGGCACGCGCATACGAAGAGGGCAGGGGCGAGAAGGAGCCGAACAGCATTAACAACGGTTCCGAAAAATGGTCCCTGCCGCAACCGATAGACCTCATTTTTCCGAAATGGCAGCGCGAGCTTTTCAAGACCATTCTGGACGAAGAAAATCTCAGGTTCGACCGCGAAGGCCGGCCGCGTACGGCCTACAGCCTGCGGCATACCTACATCTGTCTGCGCCTGATGGAAGGGGCCGACATCTACCAGATCGCCAAAAACTGCCGCACCAGCGTCGAGATGATCGAGAAATATTACGCTGCGCATATTAAGACGAACCTAGATGCATCTGCGATCAACATCATGAGACCAAAAGCAAAAAAGAAACCTAAACCATCCGAACATTCCAAATCGACCAGGACCTCCGACACCGGAGACTGACGTGTAAATTCACCGTGCCTGCCTTATGATACGTAGGTGCAGATGACCAGCCATGCGGGCGTGGCGGAATGGCATACGCAGCGGACTTAAGGAAAACTTGAGTGCTCGCCTGGGAAACCGGCGATGCAGAACTGCTCAAAGTCGGGGAAACCTCGATACGTGGCAATCCCGAGCCAAGCCCTGAACAGGGGAAGGTGTAGAGACTAGACGGGCAGCGCCTGAAAACGCCGCACCACACCGGCGTCATGGTGAAGGGATAGTCCAGACCACGAACGCCAGATGGCGGCGGCGAAAGCCGAAGTGGTAAGAAAATCCGCAGGGCTTAAACGGCCCATGTGGGTTCAACTCCCACCGCCCGCACCACTGTTCCTTCGATCCTCCCATTCGCCGGCAAAGCGGAATAATCAAAAACCAATCATTTACAAATCCTTAACGGTTACCCGCCTATGCTTGAATTATGACGTGCGGAGGAGAGAACGCGCTCGTTTCCCTTGCAGCGGAGGACACCCTCTGCGTCGGCAGGCAGATTCTTTATCGCAATTAAAAGTTCGTTGCAGGCCGGACTCTCGCCCTTACTGTCATGAAAGAAGATTGCCTTGCTGTTTTTTTTGTTTTTTCGCCGGAGAAAGCCCAATGACCCTGCTCAGACGTACCGCGCTCATCGCCCTTACTCTCGCTCTGGCCGCCTGCGTCATTCCGACGAAAGCCGGTACCCAATCTACCGCCCAGAATCCGACCGCCAGCACCATCCCTCCTGTCACTGTTACGATCATCTGCGCCGCCGATCCCCGGTCTTTAATCGGGAATCCCGATGTAAGACCCCACCCGCAAACCATAACCGTCAGTCCCGGCCAAGAGGCGGTACGCGGAGCGGTGGGAAATCAACAAGACCTCGACGACCTCTGCCCAGAGAACCGGCGTGTCTCGGTGACATACCATCCGCCTGTCATCAAGGGCGCCGCGCCGCCGGTCTGGCAAGCGACAGCAGGGCGCCCGCCGTGAAACGCCGCCCCGCAAATTTTCAATGCCTGTTCGATCTCGCACCAGCTGCAGCGCACACCATCCCCCGCATCATTTTCCATAACAACCGCCGCTACTACTCCCGCGGCCGTCTTTCTTCGCGTCCTCGCGGTTTCGCGCTTTTATTTCTTTTTCTGCTTCCTCTTTTCTCGCTTCTGTCTTCTGCACCCGTCGCTCGCGCCGCCTGCTTCAACCCGGCGGGCGTGGCGGGCGACACGATCTACAACGCCGCTTACCGCGTGATGCAGTATTGCAACGGCGGGGCCTGGGCCGGCATCGGCCATGTCAGCAATCTGACCGGCGGCCTGGTCGGCTGGTGGAAACTCGACGACGGCGCCGGAACCAGCGCGGGCGATTCATCCGGCAACGGCAATACCGGCACGCTGACTGGCAGCCCGCTTCCGGCGTGGACCACCAGCGGCATGAACAATGGCGCGCTGAATTTTGCGGGCGGCGCTACTACCAATTATGTCGGCGTCCCTAGTAACAGTGTTTTGTCGGGAATGGCGACCCTGACGGTCGCGGCCTGGATATATGTCGACGGTACAGCCACCGGCGGCAGTGTTATTGACAAGCGCCATACCGGTACGCCGGACTGGAATTCTTACTATGTGGTCATAGACCTTACAAACTTCCGGTACGGGCCTACGGTCACGAATGCCAGCGGCACCGCCAGCACATTCACGGCCTCGGCCGTTGGCAGTCTTGTCCTGAACACGTGGCAGCACGTCGTGATGGTTTACGATGGAGCGAATGTGCAGATGTATATCAACGGGGCGGCGTCCGGCGCTCCGGGCAGTCTGACAGGCGCCGTTATGAGCTCAAGCGTTGAGCTTGCCATAGGGAATATGCCTTACAACCTCGGTTTTGGCGGCAAGATCGACGACGTCCGAATCTACAACCGCGCCCTCAGCGCGGCGGACATCATGACGCTTTACACCAGCACGGGCGGGGCATCCGGGGATATCAACAGCAATCTGGCCGGTTACTGGAAGCTGGACGATGCCAACGGCAATCTGGCGGCGGATTCCACCGGCAACGGCAGCCTTTGTTCCTCTTCTTCGTCGGGCGGTTCTTCGCCATCAGCCTCCGCCTCCTTTATTCCAATTGCGACGCTCCCGGGTATCCTTCCGACCTGACTGCCCCGCGATTCTTTAATCGAATTCGGGGTCTCGCGCGGGTTGGACATTCCAGTTCAGCCGCGTATGAAACACTTCACCCTGACGCCGCCGCATGCACGCAAAGCGTGACACGGTTCTTTCGAGGGTAATTTTCTTCTCCCCGATGTAGTTCGCCTCGACCTTGGAAAATGGGTCGTCCGAGCGATGCCGCCCCGTTCTGTAGAACTGGACAAAGTCTTCCAGCTCGTCTTCGTGCCAGTGGAATCCTGCACCGCAGAGAGCGAGGATGAAAATTGCCTTGTCCTGATCCTTCAGGCCACAATCCCTGATTTTCCCTTCCAGCTCCAGTGTGTACTCCAGCATCCTGGCGCGCGCCGCGAACATCTGGTGCCAGATTTCCCCGCCCATCCATTCTTTCGATACGGCAAGAACAATATTTTCGGGGAGCCATCCTTCTTTCAGAGCACGCTCGAACTGTTCCCATCTGTCATTGGGGTCCGGCTTGATTGTTTTCACATCGACGAAAGCGATGAAGCCGTCATCGGAGGATGCGCGAAAATCAATCGATTTCGCGCATCCCGGCAGAGAAGGTTCGTACGCCAGCGCAGAAAATCGCGGTTTCGTGTTCGCCAGCAATGCTTTGGCAATACAGAGTTCGTTATGCGCTTCATCCACCGCGCGAAACGATGATCCGCGGCGGACCGCATCGAGTGCCTCGTTGAAACGCCTCAGCAGCCTCTGTCCGTCAGGGAACCGGGCCACTGCCTCTGAGAAGATAGGCGTGAAACCGTCCACCACTTGCGTTCGGTATTCTTCCAGCCACTTCAGGTCGTTTTCTGTAAGCTCTCTGGCAGGCATTTCACGCCCCCTGCTCCCACTCGCTTTCATTGTCCGTGCCGCGCCATCTGCAGATCCTCATGCTCAAAGGCGGACGCCATACGTTCGATCTCGGCTTTGGTGAGGCCGTGCCGAGCGGCTTCGTCGCGCCACTTCGAGACGGCCTTGCCGACCTCTTTTGCTATTTCGCGGGCCTTGTCGTCTTCCAGCTCGAAATATCCCGCCACCTCCATCGCCAGTGCGAGGGATGCCGTGTTGTCGTCCTCGTTGATCGCCGTGGCGAGAATACGCGGCTTGATGTCTGTCGGCATCGGGTTGAGATCATAGGCCGGTGACAGGCGCCAGCCCTCCTGCCCCGCGTAGAGAAAGCCGTGATTGCGCAGATGGTCGTCGGTATTGGAAATTAGGATATTGAATACCAGCCGCCGCCACAGCGCCTCCATGTCGGCTTTCGGCGCGGCCCCGTGCTGGCGCAGCGCGTCGACAATTTCCATGTAGCTTCTCATCTCATTGTCTTTCGATCCCAGCATGCTCATGGCGGAGAGGAAGGGAATGCGCCGCTTGCCCTCCCGGTCAAAGCGGCGCAGCAAAAGCACGGGCTTCTTGGAGATTGTTTCGACGCGGCTCTCGGGCACAGCGATGCCGGCCTTCTTGGCAAGCGTGAGAGCCACCGCTTCCCACACGACTGTATTGATTTCATCGTCCTTGCGCGGAAACTTTGCAATCGCCAGATGGCCGTCCTTCTCGATCACAGACGCCTTCGGGCGCGCGCCGCCGAGCGACGATCCCGGCGCGAACAGCAGGCGCAGATCTTCCTCGGTATCCTTGTCCTCCATCACGTGTTCGGCCGCGGAAAGCAGTTCCGGCAGTTCGACCAGAGGCGGGATGCGTTTGACGCCCTCCGGGCGCAGGAACGGTCCGCCTTCCCGTTCGGCAAAGCGCAGGGCGCCCTGGCGTGCCTCATCGTCCACCAGCAGCAGGAAGTCGATTTCCTGAAGTGTGCGCGGCGCGGTGCCCTCGCGCTCCGCGCGCCTTCGCTCCATGCGGCGCATGAGCGCCCTGCCCCACCGGTCCGGCGCCGAGTCGCCGATCGCGCCGAACATGGGCGTGTCGGCCGGCGTGTGAAACGGGCCGGGGCCAACTTGCAGGGCCGGCTCCAGGGAGAATCGCGCGGGATTTTCCTGCCAGGCTTTGTCGTATTCGAAGGTCGCGCTTTCCTTGTTCTTGCGCACATGGGCCCACAGCCGCCCCATCAGGTGGGGCACGCCGTCGAGATCCACGTACACAAAGGTTTCTTTGTCCATCACTTGTCTTTCGTGCGTTTCTGTTTGCCCGCCCCGCGAATGCGCTGCGGCAGGTTCTCCTCTTCGAGCTGCAGGCCCACCGGGTCGTTTTTCGGGGCAGCGAGGTCGCCCAGCCGGTCGGCCATCCCCAGCACATAAAGGACGGTGGCGTAGCTTGCGATTGAAACGCTCGGATCGCCCCGCTCCACCCTGATGAATGTCGGCTTGCTGATGGAGGCCCGCTCCGCCGCGATCGCCATGGGGATGCGCCGCCGCCGCCGCGCATCCTTTATATCGTGGCCGAGCTTGCGTAAAGCGCGTGAAACGGGGATAGGCAGCTTCAGCACGGTTCGATCTCCCTCATAGTTAAGGTAAACGATAGTTGACCATACAAGGCATAAGGTAAACTATAAGACACCTTAAGTCAAGTTCAAGGCTTTGGGCGTGTCCGGCGTTCCGCCGGCCGGGCCTTACTCGCTCCGCTCCCCGAGCCTGCAGTCTCGGCCCTGAGCCTGCCCCTGCGGAGGCAGGGGGTGACGATCCCTCACGCAAGAATCCCACAGGCGAACAAATGGCGAATATGATAAATTGCCATCGTGGCTCTCAAAGCGTGCACTCTCGTTGTCCATGATCTGAACGACACCGCGCATGCGCTCGACGTGACCGCCGAGACGCTCTACGAAGCAGTCGCCCAGGCCCTCGCCACGGTGCGCGGGCAGCACTGGGTCGCAGACATCGGACGCGGCCTGACCACCGTCACCGTGAAGGTCCGCAATCCCGAGGTCACGCATATCGTCAAAATCCAGGACTTTGAGAACTGGCTGAACCGAGGCTGCAAGAGCCCGGCAGAAACAGTGCTGAAGGCGAGATTGCGGCAGATGCTTGGGATGGGCAAGGAATAATTAAAGAGCTTCAATGGGGTGGGCCGGGCCTTGCGGCGGGAACTGAGCGTTCGGGGCCAGCGGATCGCGGCCGTGAACGGATCGTTAGAAACGCCGCCATGTTCTGAGCCGCGCGAACACTGTCTGTCGCCGAGCAACCGGCTGTGCGGAAAACAAAAGCGCCGGTGTCGAAGGGCAGGGGAGGGACGAGTCCCATCACCGTTCACTTTCCGAAGCAGGTACGAGACCAGCTCAAAATCCTGGCGGTGCAGAGCGATACGACGCTGCACAACCTCGTGGCCGAGGCTTTCAATGATCTGTTCGCCAAACACGGCAAGCCCGAGATTGCGCCTGTGACTTAAAATCCTCGACGAACAAAACCTTCGCTTTGACCGCGAAGGACGACCCCGTACGGCCTACAGTCTGCGGCATACATACATCTGCTTGCGGCTGATGGAGGGCGCCGACATCTACCAAATCGCTAAGAACTGCCGCAGTGTCGAGATGATCGAGAAATACTACGCGGCGCACATCAAGACCTCGCTCGACGCCGCTGCGATCAACGTCATGCGGCCCAAGAAAAACAAGAAAGGCAAGAAAGCGATCCAGAACACTCAGGCTTCACCGCAACCTCCAGATGCGGAAACGGATGTGTAAAATCGGGCAACGTGCCCTATCATGAGTAAGACAGCCGCGCGCGGGCGTGGCGGAATGGCATACGCAGCGGACTTAAGGAAAACTTGAGTGCTCGCCTGGGAAACCGGCGATGCAGAACTGCTCAAAATCGGGGAAACCTCAAATGGCAATCCCGAGCCAAGCCCGGAGACACCAGCCGGGAAGGTGTAGAGACTAGACGGGCAGCACCTAAGCTTCGGATTTTCCGGAGGAGGGTGAAGGGATAGTCCAGACGCAAACCTGACGTGAGCCCTCCAAAGGCGCCACGTCCGGGCGGCGAAAGCCGTAGACGGTATGAAAATCCGCAGGGCTTAAACGGCCCATGAGGGTTCAAGTCCCTCCGCCCGCACCACGTTTTTGCTCGGGGTTTTTGCCCGGGCAGTCACCTGCCCGGCACTTACATACGTGCAGCTCGCCTCATTCGCCTTAACCTAACCCGCAGGCGAGAACAGGGCCCCTTCCAACCACGCTTTTGCAACCTTCCGACTCCTTTCAGCGGCTTTCGACTCGCGGACTTTGCTTATCGGGATCACGTGCAAGAGCATGATTAGTCCCACAGCATCGGGCACGAGATCGGCATGTGAATGCCCTACCTCAGGATGGGCTTCAAGTACTCGCGAATCATCTCCAAGTCTCCGGTCCGCATCTCGGCAAAATCGGCTCCGACGATGAACATCTGGCAGGCGAAGCGGAGGGAGAAGTTCGTCTTGTCCTTGAAAGCGACACTGAAGAAGAGCGTTCCGTCCTCGATGGAATAGCTGATGTAGTCTACGACTTGCCGTGGACCTCGGGATAGCGTTTGCGAAGCTTCTCGTGGCGCTTCCGGATGCGCTTATCGATCTTCCTGCTTTCCTTACCGGTAATCGGGGTGATGGGCGTGCTCCCGACCCACACGATCTTCGGCTTCTTAGGCCCGCGCTTTTTACTCATGGCCCTTCCCCCGGACTGCACTCTTTGCCTTCGTCGTCGGCTTTGGGCGCTTGCTCGGGCGCTGTTTCTTCTGCTCTCGTTCATCCTCGATGCGTTTTTCTTCGTCGGCTACAGCTGAATAAGGGACAATGCCGATACGTGGCGGCAATCCCTGCTTCTTGCGTTCGTCCTCGCGCTGTTCGACATCGATATAGACGTCGTCAGGGTCTCGCCACTTCTTCTCATAGGCGCGTTTCTGCTTCCAGAAACGACCTTCGTCGACGCGTTCCAGGTCGACCAGTTCTTCAACGAAATCAGCGTTCACATCGGCGCGAACTTCTTCGATCTCCACTTGGGCGGACTGCAGCGACTCCTTGTCAGCACAGGAGAGCTTCTCCATGCCGCGCAAGACCGCGACGACGTGATCGACGCCCTGATTCCACAGAAACAGACTTTCGTAGATGCGCAGCTTGGGGGAACGCGCGGACGGTTGCGCGGGAAAGGGGAACCGGATACCTTCAAGACTAGCCATCGTTGCCTCCTTCGTAGGCGACTGTGGTCAGGGCCGCGTCGGTGCTAGTAACACCGGCGCGTCCCGTTGCTGGTGCTTACTTCTTTTCGTTGGCCTTTGTCGAAGCCTTTTTCTTGTATCGAGTCTTCCTGCCGTTCTTGAGCTTGGGCAGGATGGTCTGGACCTTCGCAATATCCTTGTCGCTCCAAAGACGGACCCGAACACCGCCCACCCGAACAAGCGGCGGAAGCGGAATCTTCTTAGCCGCGATGTAGCGGTTCAGGGAGGTGAAACTGAGTCCGAGCTTTTTAGCGGCGCCGCGTGTGGAAAGTCCATTCATTATGGATATGACCTATACCAGATAGATTAACGGATGTCAAGCCTAGTTCGTGAAGGGGGGAAGACCGGCGGCGACGTGCGACCGCAGCATGGACTCAGGGCCGCGCGGAATTGCGAGCACACACCACAACCTGCTCCTGAAGCGGCGGCATGATCGTAATCACACCGCCACAGTTGCACGTTATTGGCAGTGGCTGGTTTCTCTCCACAGCCACAACGGCAACGAAGGTAAACAGATTGGGTTTGAGCCTTGCCCGCATACGCGTATTTTAAGGGATGACGAAAGCCGAGCTACTCGGTGCTGGTAGCGCATTGCGTTTGGCAGCATCAGGGAGATAAGGAAGATGCGCCGCTGGCTGGCTCATAACGTTCCATGCGGTGTTGCAAAACGTCATTAGATATGATTAAGTAATGACATATTGAGACTATCCATGACAGAGCCACTTCAGAAGATTATGCGGTACGTTGGCAAACACGGAATCGTTAGGCCCCGCGATATCGAAGCCATCGGCCTTCCGCGGGAGTATCTCGTTCGCCTCCACCGCCAAGGCAAGCTCAATCGGTCAGGACGTGGAATCTACACGCTTCCGGACGCTAACGTGACGGAACACCACTCTTACGCCGAGGTGGCGAAGCGGGTCCCCGAAGCTGTTATCTGCCTGCTTTCGGCTCTCGCCTTTCACGAGATCACAACCCAGAGTCCCGCCTCGGTTTGGATCGCTCTCCGCAAAGGAGCACGAACACCTGCCCTCGCTTCGCCTTCGCTCAGGATCGTACGTCTCTCCGGCCTTTCGCTGACTGAAGGAATTGAAAATCACGAGATCGAGGGCGTCCCCGTCCGCGTCTATTCGGCCGCGAAAACCGTCGCCGACTGTTTTAAGTTTAGGAACAAGATCGGACTCGATGTCGCAATTGACGCACTGAAAGATTGCCTCCGCCAGAAGAAGGCTAGCATCAACGAAATCTACCGCTATGCGAAAGTCTGCCGGGTTAGCAATGTGATTCGTCCCTACATGGAGGCGCTGTGAAACGCCAGAAGAATAAGAACACAGCGGCTTCCATCCGAGCGCGCCTGCTGGCTCTCGCGCAGAGCAAAGGAGAGGATTACCAACGGGTGCTCGGTAGATACGCTACCGAACGCTTCCTGTATCGCCTTGGGCGGTCACCATACCGAGACAGATTTGCTCTCAAAGGAGCCACCCTATTCACACTGTGGACGGGCCAGACTCATCGTCCTACGAAAGATCTGGATCTCCTCGGACAGGGGTCATCCGCTATCGCCGAGGTCGAACAAACAATTCGGGCAATCTGCGAGATTCAGGAAGAAGATGGCGTTGCCTTCGACGGTGAATCAGTCGAGGGCGCAAGAATCAGAGAGGATGACGAGTACGATGGCGTGCGTATCAAGCTCCATGCCGACTTGGCTGGCGCACGGATTCCAATGCAGATTGACGTCGGATTTGGCGATGCTGTTTACCCAGAACCCGAACTCGCTTCTTTTCCTGTCCTCTTGCCCATGGAAGCACCTCTGATTCGCGCGTATCCGCGAGAAGCAAGCGTCGCTGAGAAATTCCATGCAATGATCGTGCTCGACATCCGCAACAGTCGCATGAAGGATTTCTACGATATCTGGTTCATGGCAAACACGTGGCCATTCGCTATGGCGTCTCTGCGTAGCGCGATTCTTACCTCGTTCCAAAGACGCGACTCAACAATCCCGCCGTCTGTCCCTTTTTCCCTAACGGAGGACTTTCTAAACGATCCGCAGAAAAAGCGGCAGTGGAACGCGTTCGTAAGCCGACTAAATCCAGCAACCAAGAGCGTGTCCCTGGATGAAGTCGGTGCTGTACTTCGTGCCTTCCTCTTGCCGTGTATCGCCTCTGACTCTCCGACCAAGGCCGAGATTGTGTCATGGACTCCAAGTCAAGGATGGAGCACCGCTCCGCTAATTAAGAAATAAATTGATATACCTACGCGATTTGCCTTTCTACCCAATCAAGGACAAGGCTCGTCACTGGCTTTTGGCACTCTCGCAGCTTAGAATTCAGCGTTCCCCCCAAACACTGTTCACGCGAAGAGGTAACGAGTAGATGCCACGAGGGAAAACGGTCGGCGGGAAGCCGCCGAAGCGCCCGATAGAGCGCTATGAACACAGTTACACCGCGAAGCCGAACGCGAATTCTCAAAGGGCGACCGCGTTCAGTTCACGGCCCCGTCGAGGGAACTACAGGTTGCTAACCGAGAACTCGGCACTGTCGAACGAGTCAGCCGTTCCGGCAATCTCGAAATCCGGATGGACTCGGGTCGCGAAGTTCGATTCAATATCCGCGAGCATCCGCATCTTGACCACGGATACGCAGTGACCAGCCACAGCAGCCAGGGACAGACCGCGCAGCGTCGGGTGCTAATCCACGTGGACACCGAGAAAAGCGAGCTGTTGGTTAACAATCGGTTCGCGTATGTGTCCGTTTCGCGGGCTCAACATGACGCGTACATTTACACGAATGACGGAAGCAAGCTCTCCCGCAGCCTCAGTCGCGAAAGTTCGCAACGTACAGCAACAGAGGTGGAACAACAGCCAGCTGCACCGAAGACCGAGTCAGTTTCTGTGCGAGGAGTGCGGTCCTCCGAAGAGGAGCAAGGCCACAGTCTAGGAATAGGACTAGCATGATATGCGATTGCGGAGAGTTGGCAGCAGCCCATGCGATTTGGAGCAAGCATTCTCAGACGAAACGGCTCACGACGCTTCAACTGAAGGAAGCCAATTGATACTTCGCCAATGCGGCCTGATCAAGCGCGTTTATTGTCTGCGCCAAGTACTCAAATTTCTCCAGAAACTCATCCAATGTCATCCGATGTTCTTCATTGAGCTTCGTATTTGGAAAATAGCCCTGAAACTTCTCATCGATGATTCCATTTCGATGAGAATAGAGGTGCCGGATCTGTAGGATTTTCTCGACTACCTCTTCCGATGCATCATTAAACACTCCTAATCCGCTTATCTGCCTGTTGTCCGCAATGAAGCCCTGAACACTGCCTCGCTGTAGCTTCGACAACTTCTTCTTCGCATAGACGTTTATGAATTCCTGCATGTCTCCACATTCCAAAACCTCTCGCACACTGATGGTCGCCTCTGACTTGAGGGTTTCGGGCTTTGCCAAGTAAATCTCGTATAGAAGGTCCGACAAATATGTCTCGAAATTGTCGGCGCAGGAAGAGAAAAGGATGCGCATCAACACCCTGCCCTCCGGAACAGTCGTCTGCTTGTCGGATGATTCTGGATATAAGAGGCCCCTCAAATCATCGAGGATATTCAGAACGCTCAGATAATGATCCAGCACCTTTGCCTTCGCTCCCGTACACTTCTTCCTCTGTTCCTTCAAGGATAAGGAGAGTCGCTCGATCTTCGGATCACGAATACTCTTCTGAACTTCGCCCTGCTTGAGTTGCGAAGTAGCACCTACGCGAACATATTCTCGGCCGCCGAGGACGACGGGTACATCGGACTTTTCAACCTTGATTACGAATAGCCGCTTCCCGTCACGTAAGACGTACTGATAGTTGACGATGGGTCGAGGCGAAAGAAGATCAACCGCCTTGTGCGTAATGGGCACGGCGTGGAACTCATCGCTTAATCCATTAAAGCGAAGAGCGCCATCATCCTCGGCAATGCCGAGCACGATAAATCCGCCCTCCGTGTTTGCGAACGAGCAAATGAGCCGGGCCACCGTCGCCGCAGGCGGCAGCACCGCCTTGTACTCGAGATTTACTCTTGTTCCGCCCGAGAGACAAGTACGTGAGATCCATCTGGAAACCAGTCATCCACACGGGCCGAGAAGTCTGGCGGCAGGGGCAAGGGGTGGGCCTCACCCGTGCGAATCAGCTTCAGAAAGATACCAGTGTTGTCCGCG
>WNFO01016783.1_pt1 | contig 13110 bp, 10 predicted proteins | sample 5400251 | NCBI WGS metagenome assembly WNFO01 (sample SAMN13153354, study PRJNA577476) | soil metagenome | isolation source: 100 cm saprolite under Madrone tree | place: USA:California | collected 2016-06-14 | reverse complement strand
TTCGTGGTGGCCGTCGAAGGCACGGAATGACGGATCGGGGCGGCTTCGAAGGGTTGGATTCCTGCGTTCATTGTGGCTTCTGTCTTCAGGCCTGCCCCACCTTCCTCGCAACCGGTGACGAATCCGACAGCCCGCGCGGCCGCATCGAGCTGATGCGCGCGCTCGAGCTGGGCGAGCTCACGCCCGCCGATCCGGGCGTCGCCCTGCACCTCGATCGCTGTCTCGGCTGCCGCGGGTGTGAGCCCGTCTGTCCGTCGGGCGTGGCCTACGGCCGCGGCCTCGAGGCGGCCCGCGCGCTGCTCACGGAGCGCCGCGGCGTGCCGCCGCTGGTGCGCGCGGCGCTCGGGGCGCTCACCGGCACGGGCGCGCCCGTCGTGTACGCCCTCGCGCGTCTGCTCCGGGCGACGGGCATCCCCAGCAGCCTGGCGGGTTGGGGAAGGATTCGGTTCGCCATGGGAATGCTCGCCGCGACGGCGCCGAAGGTTGGTGGACGTCGGTGGAGGTCGGTGAAGGGGAGTGGAGGTACCTCCCCCAACCTCCCCCAACCTCCACCAACCTCCCCCGTCCTGCTTTTTCGTGGTTGCGTCATGGAAGGCCTCTTCTCCCACGTGCATGACGCCACCATCCGCACGCTCCAAGTGAACGGCTATGCGGTGCGCGAAGCCCCAGCGCAGGTGTGTTGTGGTGCGCTGCACGCACACGCTGGGTTGCGGGACGAGGCGCGGTGGCTCGCCCGGACGAACCTCACCGCGTTCGGCGATGACGATGCCCCCATCGTCGTCAACAGCGCGGGGTGCGGGGCGATGCTGAAGGAATACGGTCACCTGGCCGAGGTCCCGCGCGATGGGGAGAGGTTCGTCTCACGCGTGCGAGACGTCAGTGAGCTTTTGGCCGAGCGGGGGCCGCGGCCTGGCGCGCCGCTCGATATGGCCGTTGCCTACGATCCTCCCTGCCACCTGCTGCACGCCCAGCGGATCGCCGAACCGCCGGAGCGGGTGCTGCGGGCGATCCCGGTGCTGCGCGTGGTCTCCCTACCCGATGCCGCACAGTGCTGTGGAAGTGCCGGGCTGTTCACGCTCGTGGAGCCCGCCATGTCGCGCACGGTGCTGGCGCCCAAGCTCCGCTCGCTCGCCGAGGCCCGACCACAAGTCGTAGCAACAGGCAACCCGGGGTGTCTCATGCAGCTCGGAGCGGGGCTTGCCGCCGCGGGCATCCCTGCCGCCGTGCGACACCCCGTCGAGCTGCTCGACGAGTCGTACCGGGCGGCGGGCTATTATGCTTGAGGGATGACGGAAGGGCTGCCACAGGTCGCGCGGATCGAGCCTGGTGAGGTCACGCCGGCACTGGTCACCGCGCTATATACCGGTGCGGTCGTATCGCGAGTCGAGGCCGGGGTGGTGTCGCTCACGGGCCCCGGGGCCGTCACCGCGTTGCAGGGCCTGCTGACGAACGACGTCGAGCTCCCCGGCGACGGCTCATTTGTGTACGGCGCACTGCTCACCCCCAAAGGGATGATTGTTGTAGACGGCTGGGCGGCTCGGCTTGGCGCCACCGTGAGCTTCACCGTGCCCGCGGACGCGGGGGGCCGCGAGCGCGCTCACGCGATCTTCACCCGTTCGGTGCCCCCGCGCCTCGCCCGCGTGAGCGATCGCACGGCGGACCTGGCGGTCTACCGCCTGGCCGGTCCGGGCGCCCTCGCGGTGGCCGTCGCGGGGGGCCTCGAAGTGCCGCCCGCCGCCGGCCGCGTCCTCGTGCGGCCCGACGCTGTCGAGACCGCGCGCGCCACCGAAGGAGCGCCGTTCGTGCTCCAGGTGACGGCCCCCGAGGCGGCGGGCGCGCTGCTCGTCGCGCGCCTGGAAACCGCCGGCGCCGTCGCTGCCGGTCCCGCCGCCTTAGAGCTTAACCGAATCCTCGCCGGCTGGCCCCGGCTCGGCGCCGAGGTCGACGAGAAGACTATCCCTCAGGAAGTGCGGCTCGACGCGATCGGCGGCGTGTCGTATACGAAGGGCTGCTACACCGGCCAGGAGACGGTCGCGCGGCTGCACTTCCGGGGGCACGTGAACCGCCAGGTCCGCGGCCTGCTGTTCGACCCGGAGCCGCCCGCCGCCCCCGCGGGCGGCTGGAGCGTGGTCACCTACCTCGACCGCGACGTCGGCCGGGTGACGAGCCTTGCATTCGTGCCCGAGACCGGCGTGGCCGGCGCCGGGCGCTGGATCGGCCTTGCGCTGATCCGGCGCGAGGTAGAGCCCGGCTCGGTGGTGCGGGCGGCCGGCCGCGATGCGCGTGTGGTCGATCTCCCCTTCGCCTTCCCGATCGCCGCGCCGGCATGAGCGTGCTCGTCACAGGCGCGAGCGGCCTCGTGGGCAGCCACGTGGTCGCCGCCCTGGTCGCAAGCGGTGAAGCGGTGCGCGCGCTGGTGCGGCCGGCCAGTCGCGCCGCCGTGATGCGGCTCGGGGCGGAGGCCGTCGCCGGTGACGTCACCGACCCGGCCGCGTGGCAGGCGGCGGCGCGCGGCGTCCGAGCCATCGTGCACGCCGCCGCCCTCGTGCAGCGCCGGGCCTCGTGGGAGCAGTACGTCGCCGTGAACGTCGATGCGACCCGGCTCGCCGTCGCCGCCGCCCGGACGGCGGGCGCGCGACTGATCCACATCTCGTCCGTCGCGGTGTACGCGGGCTCTGCCGCATATCCCTCGCGACCCGAGCGGCGGGATGAAGACTTCCCCTTCCAGCCGATCGCGACACCCGACTTCTACGCCCGCTCGAAGCGCATGGCGGAGGCGGTGGTGAGCGAAGCGGCGACGCGTGGCGACTGCATCGTGGCGGCGCTGCGTCCGACGGTCATCTATGGGGAGCGGGATCGTTTGTTCACGCCACGCATGATCCGCGCGGCGCGGCTCCGGTTTGTGCCCCAGATCGGTCCCGGCACGAACCGGTTGTCGTGCGTGTACGCGGGCAACGTGGCGGCCGCCGTCGTCGCGGCGCTCGACGCACCGCTGCAGGGATTCCGCGCGTACAACGTGACGAGCGACGGTCCGCCCGCACTGTCGCAGCGCGAGTTCTTCGCCGCGTTCGCGGCCGCCCTCGGCCGGCGCTATTGGTCGATTCCGATTCCCACACCGCTCGCCGGTCTCGTGCTCGGCCTGTTCACCGCCCGCCGGCTGGCGCGCGCGGCGGTGTCCTTCGTGTCGGGCGAGAACCCCTACTCGGACGCGCGTATCCGCGCCGAGCTCGGGTGGCGGCCACCAACCCCGGCGCCCGCGGCGATTGGGCGCACGGTCGCCTGGTTTCTCGAAAACGAAAAGCCCGGGAACTAGTCCCGGGCATCGTTACTGTCCTGCGGCCGGAGTCTGCGTCTGCTGCTGCTCGGCCTTTTGACACGCGCCTATCGCCACCAGGGCGAGGACAACTGCGAGACGCTTCATGCGCGCTCCTCTAGAGAAAATAGTAGCGGTGCGGGGTTCGGCCGGGAAAAACCTAGCGGCGGGCCCCCGGGAGTCAAGGCCGCGATGCGGGACCGGGGGTATTAGGCCGACATGACCGACCGCCGCCGCTTCGTCGCTTGGCTCGGCAGCCTGCCGCTCGTCGGCGGGCACCACCGCCTGCCCGCCGCACCCCCGATTGTCATCGACGCGACGCCCACGGCGCTGTACCAGCAGCCCGATGGGCGCAACAACCTCGTCCGCGTCGCCGTATCGGGCCTCGACGCCCCGGCGGCGCGCGCCCGCGTGACCGACCGCCGCGGCACGCTGGTGGGGACCGCGGGCCTCCTGGCCACCGGCGCGGGCCTCGCCGGCGAGCTTTGGGTGCCCCTCTCACGGGCGTCCGGCGCCGAGTTCCAGATCGACGTCGAGGTCGGCAAGCAGCGCGTCGGGAGTCGCCGCGTCCGGCTCACGCCACCGCGCCGCTGGACCGTATACTGGATCGCGTCGAGCCACACCGACGTCCGCCTCACCGCGCTTCAGGAAGACAGTCTCGAGTTGCACCGCCGGAATCTGGATGCGGCGCTGGCCCGGCTGCCCGCCCATCCCGACTTCCGCTGGACGGCCGAGTGCGCGCTCCACCTCATCTCGTACGTCGAGAACCGCTCCCCCGCCGCGGGGGAGGCGCTCGCCCGCGCCATCCGCGACGGCAAGATCGGCGTCTCTGCTCTGTTCGCGCAGCCGCTGACGGGGATCCTCGACCACGAGACGTTCGCACGCCTCGTCTGGCCCGCGGGCCTGTTCGCGCGCGAGCACGGCTTGGGTTATCAGGCTGCGCAACTGGCCGACGTGCCCGGGCAACCGCTCACGTTTCCGACCCTGCTCGCCGCGAGCGGCGTGCGCTATCTCGCGAGCGCGGTCAATCCCGAGCGCGCGGCGCCGCTGCTCTCTCCCGCCGACGCCGTGCGCGCCCAGCTCGGCGGGGGCGAGTGGACGACATATCCACAACTGTACTGGTGGGAGGGACCGGACGGGAGCCGCGTGCTGCACTGGCGGGCCGACCAGTACGCCGACGGCCTGCGGTTCGGGTTCGACGTGGGTCCGGCCGAGATGGGGCGCCGGCTGTCAGACTGGCTGTTGACTCACCCGGTGTTCCTGTCCCCAGGCTACCCCTACGACGTCGTGCTGCTGTCGGGCGCCACCGGCGACAACGGCCTCCTGGACGAGCGCGTCGTCGCGAACGTGGAGGAGTTCTCCCGTCGGTTCGCCTACCCGCGTCTCGTGACGGCGCGGCCCGAGGAATTCTTCCGCGAGGTGGAGCGGCGCTGGGGCACGAAGCTGCCCGTACGGCGCGGGGACACCGGCTGCTATCGCGAGGACGGCGCCGCGTCCACCGCCGCGGAGCTGGGGCGCTACCGCGCGGCCCAGCTGGTCGCCCGGGCCGCGCAGCTGCTGGCGTTGTGGGATGAGAAGACCGAGCCGCGCGACGGCGGCGCGGCGGAGCGGATCGAGCAGCGGGCCAGTGAGCGCCGGAAAATGTGGCGCGATCTGCTGCTGTTCGGCGAGCACACCTGGGGCGCACCGGCCGGCGAGGCCGACCCCGACGGGGCGGAGGGCGCCGCGCAATGGCACCATAAGCGGCGCTTCCTGGACGGCGGCGCCGCCGCAGCCGATGCCCAGGTCGCGGCCGCGCTGCTCCGGATCGGACTCTCGACCGGCGGGAGCGGCGGCCCCGCCCGCGTGGTATTCAACGCGTCGAGTTGGGCGCGCAGCGACGTGGTGCAGGTCCCTCATGGCGCTGCGCGGCGGTTGGTCCAGGACGGCCGGGAATGGCCGGCGGTGGATCTTCCCGACGGGTCGGCCCTGATCGTGGCGCGAGACGTCCCCGCCTTGGGTTACCTGGTGCTGGCGGAGAGCGAGCGGGCGCCGAACCCGCCTCGGGATGACGGCGCGACGCTCGAGGCGCAGGCCGGCGGATTTCACGTGGTGCTCGACCCGGCGAGCGGCGCGATCCGCTCGCTCACGACCGGGAACGGTGTGGAGCGCGTCCGGCCGGCGGGCTGGTCGGGGCTCAACCAGCTCGTGTACGTGGAGGGCGGCGCGCATAGCGCCCTGTGGACGAGCGGAGCGCGCGACGAGCTGCGGTCCCCTCCCGATCTCACGCTGCACCAGGCGGCGCTCGTATCGGCGCGCCGCGAGCGGCTCCCCGGCATCGGGGCCCGGCTGGTCGCCGAGCGCGCGCTCCAAGGTTGCACCAGGGTCACGACGGTCGTGACGCTGTACGACGACCTGCCCTGGTTGGACATTGCGAACTGGATCACGAAGCCCGCCACGCTCGCCAAGGAGGCGCTGTACGCCGCGTTCCCGTTCGCGCTCACCAAGCCGACGGTCGAGGTCGAGGTGCCGCTCGGACGGATGACGGTGGAGCGCGACCAGCAGCCCGGCAGCTGCCGGGACTGGTACTGCCACGCGCACTGGGTGTGGCTGCGCGACGCGGCGGGCGGCATGCTCTGGAGTGGACCCGACACGCCGCTGTTCACCCTGAACGACATCTTCCGCGGCCAGTGGCGCCGGAAAATCGAGCCCGACGGCACGCTGTTCTCGTATGTCTTGAACAATTACTGGCCGACGAACTTCGCCGCCCGCCAGGGCGGCGAGCTCTCGTTCCGCTACCGCATCTCGTCGCTTCCGGCGGGCGGTGACGCGGCCGAACCGGCCCGGCGCGGCTGGGCCGCGTGCGACCCGTTGTACGTGAGCGCTCCGTACGCGGGCACGGGCTCGGGCCCGCTCCCCCGCAAGGACTCGGGCTTGTTCATCGCGGATCAGGGCGTCGCGGTCGTCGGCCTGAAGCCGGCGGACGACCGCACCGGCGCGGTACTGAAGCTCGTCGACGTCACCGGCGTCGGGCGCGCGGTGTCCGTCTGGCCGGGGGCGTACCGCTTCCAGGGCGCGCGTCGCACCAACTTCGTCGAGATGAACGGCGACCGAGTTCCGGTCGCACCGGACGGGCACGCCGTGATCGACCTTCCCGCGTGGGGCACCGCCGCGCTACGACTCTTTACACCGCGGGAGGGAGCCGATTAACTATCGCTCTATGACCAAGCCGACCACGCTGGGAGAGCTGCAGCAGACCGAGTGGGCGAGTCCCGCCCGCGTCAACCGCACCGTCAAGGACGAGCTGCGCGAGAATCTGGTCTGTCTGCTCGAGAACGGGTCGCCCCTGTTCCCGGGCATCGTGGGCTACGAGGATTCCGTCATCCCCCAGCTCGTGAATGCCGTCCTGTCGCGCCACAACTTCATCCTGCTGGGCCTGCGGGGGCAGGCGAAGAGCCGCATCCTGCGCCAGCTGGTCACGCTGCTCGACGAGGAGATTCCGATCCTCGCGGGGAGCGAGGTGAACGACAATCCGTTCGCGCCGATCTCGAAGTTCGGACGCGAGCTCGTGACGGAGCACGGCGCGCAGACCCCCATCGCCTGGCTGCCGCGCGAGTCCCGCTTCGTGGAGAAGCTCGCCACGCCCGATGTCACGATCGCGGACATCATCGGCGACGTGGACCCCATCAAGGCTGCGCGCGGCGGCCATCTGTTGTCTGATGAGCTGACCATGCACTTCGGGCTCCTGCCGCGGGCAAACCGCGGCATTTTTGCGATCAACGAGCTCCCCGATCTCGCCGGCAAGATCCAGGTGGGCCTCTTCAACATCATGCAGGAGGGAGACGTCCAGGTGAAAGGCTATCCGGTCCGCCTGAACCTGGACGTGGCACTGGTCTTCACGGCCAACCCCGAGGACTACACGGCCCGCGGCAAGATCATCACGCCGCTCAAGGACCGCATCGGATCGGAGATCGTCACCCACTACCCCTACACGGTGGAGCTGGGCGCGGCGATCACGCGCCAGGAAGCCTGGCTCGAGCGCAGCGGGCGGCCGATCAAGCTGCCCGACTTCGTCGCCGAGCTGATCGAGCGCGTGGCCTTCGAGGCGCGCGAGGACAAGCGGGTGGACCGCCGTTCGGGCGTTTCCCAGCGCCTCCCGATCAGCGTACTGGAAAACGTCGTGTCCAATGCCGAGCGGCGCACCGTCACCACGAAGGAAAAGACGGTGGTCCCCCGCATCTCCGACATCTACGCCGCGCTGCCCGCGATCACCGGCAAGCTGGAGCTCGAGTACGAGGGCGAGCTCCAGGGCCCGGAATCGATCGCCAAGGACCTGATCCGCCGCGCCGCCGGCAAGACGTTCGAGGCCCGGGTGGGCGGCGCCAACGTGGACGACATCGTCCACTGGTTCGACGAAGGTGGAGCGCTCAAGATCTCCATGGACGAGCGCTCGGAGACCTGTCTCAAGGGCTTCAGCGTCGTCCCCGGCCTGCTCGACTTGGTGGACCGGGTGGGCCTCGCCGGCAAGAAGGACCCGGGTACCATGGTGGCCGCGTGCGAGTTGGTGCTCGAGGGACTGGTGGCCGAGAAACGGATCTCGCGCAACGAAGAGCTCGGCTACGTCCGCGCGCGCGCGGAGCCGAAGGGACCGGGGTACGGCAAGACCGGCGGCGGGGGAGCGGGGGGCGGGGGGCCAAACCTCTTCCAGTAAGCGATCGCTCGCCGGCCGACGTATCTTCTCGCGTCTCCCCCTCTCGGAGCTTCCATGGGCAAGCTCGTCGGCGGCGCCGTCCTGCTCGTCATCGCGTTTTCACTGCTCCTGGCAGCGGCCACGGTCCGCGCCCAGCGCCCCGGTCCCATCGCCAACATGTTGCGCGTCGCCGGCTTCGCGGTCGGCGTCCTCGCCGTGCTGTTCACGACCGGGTCGGCCCTGGCCGTGATCGACCCGGGCGAAGTCGGCGTGCGGCACGCCTTCGGCTACGTGGACCCGGGACCGCTGCTCGCCGGCATCCGCTTCGTGCCACCGTGGTCCTCGATCGAGCGCTACTCGACGCGCGAAGAGCAGTGGCCCACGCGTGGCGAGCAGATCGAAGCGATCGAGGCGCTCTCGAGCGAGCAGATGGGCATGCACGTCGAGGTGTCGATCCGCTGGCAGATCGACCCGATGCAGTCCCCGAAGATCTTCACCGAGATCGGCAACGAAGACCAGATCCGCGGCGCCGTGCTCAACGCCATCCGCAAAGGGGTGCGCGACGGCATGGTGCAGTACTCCATCAACGACATCGCCAAGCGCACCCAGATCGCCAACACCATGGAAGGCCTGGTGGATTCCGCGCTGGTCACGCGACCCCGCGCCGGTGGTGGCAACTTCCGCATCGCCACGGTCACCGCATTCTTCCTCCGTGACCTGCAACCGCCGCCACAGGTCGTGCAGGCGATCAACAACAAGATCGCGCAGGAGCAGCAGATCGAGACCGAGCGGCACCGCGTGGAAGTCGCCCGGCTTCAGACCGAGCAGCAGCGGCTGCTCAATCAGACGCTCTCTCCTGAAGCGCTCACCAAGCAGTGGATCGAGGTGCTGCACGACATGCGCGGCTCGAGCAATCTGATCATCTTCGTGCCGACCGAGGGCGGGCTGCCCCTGCTCAACATCAGCGAGCTGCGCAAGAACCTGAAGCCCTGAGATGGCGCCGCCGGTCATCACGATCACTCGGCAGTATGCATCCGGCGGCTCGGAGGTCGCCCGCCTGGTGGCCGCGGAACTCCGCTGGGACGTGATCGACAACGAGTTCGTGGACGAAGTCGCGCGCCGGGCGGGTCTTCCCGCCGACGCGGTGGCCCAACGCGACGAGCGGGCGCCCGGACTCCTGGAGCGGCTGGCGCGCACCCTCGCGGCCGGGTCCCCTGAACTGTTCATCGCGACCGCCGGCCTACCGCGCGTCGACCCGGACGAGGCGGCGATCGTCCATGTCACCGAGCGGGTCATCGCCGAGGCGGCGGCCCACGGCCGAATCGTCCTGGTGGGCCGGGGAGCCCAGGCGGTCCTCGCGCAGCGACCCGACGCCTTGCACGTCTACGTCGTCGCCCCGAAGCCGTGGCGCGTGAAGCTCGCGGTCGAGCGCCTGGGGGTGAATCCGGCGGAGGCCGACAAGGTGGTGGACGAAACGGACCGCCAACGCGACCAGTACGTGCGGACCTACTATGGGCGGCAGCGCCAAGAGGTCGTGAACTACGACATGGTGGTCAACACCGAGAAGCTGGGAATCGACGGCGCGGCCGCGCTGCTGGTGGCCGAAGCGCGCCGGAGGAGTTGGCGGTGAGGACCACGGCCCGTGCGACGGCGCTGACGGCGTGCCTCTCACTCGCCTGTTGTTACGGCCCGCCACCCGCGCCGCCCGCGCCGGTGGCTGTAGTGCCGTTCGATGCCTACGGCGGCGCGATCTACGTGCCCGCCGTGATCAACGGCGACTCCGCCTGGCTGATGCTCGACACGGGCCTCTCGCGCACCGGGTTGGACCGGGACTGGGCCCGCACGGTCGGGATCGTTCCCGGCCCTCCACCGGTCCCAGGCTTGATCGGCCACGATGTGCTGCAGCACTACACCGTGGTGATCGACTACCGGCAACGGCGCGTGCAGTTGTTCGACCCCGCGCGGTACCGCTACAAAGGCCCGGGCACCACCGTGCGATTCACGCCCGACGCGGATCTCCCGCTGCTGCGCGCCCAGGTGAAAGTCCGCGGCCGCCAGGCCATTCCGGCGCGGCTGCTGCTCGACACCGGGGCGTCGGGACTGTGCCTGATTCTCACTACTCCGTTCGCGGAGCAACACGACCTGGGCCGAGTGGTACCGGCCATCGAGGCACCCATCGGAACGGGCCTGGTGGGCGAGCTCCACGGTACCATCGTCCGCCTGCAACATCTCCGGCTCGGCCGCGTGAAGGTTCCCTCCCCGACCACCGGACTGGGTGGCGAGTACAAGGGCTTCCTGGCGCGAACCGACATCGACGGCGTCGTAGGCAACTCGGTGTTCGAAGGATCGCGGCTGATCGTCGACTACGCCGGCCGCCGGATCATCGTCGAGCCCCGACCCGGCGACAGCTCACCGTGCGATTTCGATATGAGCGGGCTGCGGCTCGCCGCCCGGGGCCCGGGGCTGAAGCACATCGTGGTCGATTATGTCGTACCGCGCAGCCCCAGCGCAGAGGCCGGGATCGCGGTGGGCGACGAGCTCCTCCTCATCGACGGACGCGGCGTGGCGGAGGGCGACCTGAGCGACGCACGCAAGGCGTTGCGCGCCGACGGCATGGTGCGCCTGCTCGTGCTGCGCCGCGAGGCGGATACCATCCGCGTGGCGCTGAAGCTGAGAAGGCTGTTGTGATCCTCCGCTAGGCCGTCCGCCGTAGCGCCGGCACCCGCCACGCGGCCAACGCCACCGCGATGATGCAGCCGACCCCGCCCAAGGCGACGGCGAAGGGTGCGCCCGCATGCTCCGCCACGAGGCCCGCCTGGAACGCTCCGAGCGGCGCCAGCCCCACGAAAACGAAGGCGTAGAACGCCATCATCCGGCCGCGCAGCTCATCGGGAACGAGGGTCTGCAGCATGGTGTTGGCGAGCGCCGTGGTCACGATCATGGCGCAGCCCGCCAGCGCCAGGAGCGCCAGCGCCCCGCCCACGGAGCGCATCGCCGCGAACAGCACCAGCAGGGCGCCGAACGCCGCGCCGCCCTCCAGCAACGCGGCCCCCTTGTGAACCCGCGGCCCGCGGAGGGCGAGGCCCAGGGCACCCAGCATCGCACCGATGCCTACCGCAGCCATCAGCAGCCCGTAGCCGCGCGCGTCGGTGTGCAGGACATCCCGGGCGATCACCGGCATGAGGACGATGAACGGGAAGCCCAGCACGCTGAACACCGCCACCAGCACCACCAGCACCCACACGCGGGCGTCGCCGCGGATGAACGCGACGGCTTGACGCACGCCTTCCCAGGCCGAGGTCGCTACGGGCCGGCTCACGAACGGCGGGAGCCGCATGGCGAGGAGCCCGGCGATCACGGCGACATAGCTCACGCCGTTCAGAAAAAAACACAGGCCGACCCCCGAGGCCCCGATCACCACTCCCGCGATTGCCGGGCCGACGATCCGCGCGGCGTTGAACATGGACGAGTTGAGCGCGATCGCGTTCATGAGGTGCGCTCTATCGACCAGCTCCGCGATGAAGGCCTGGCGGCCGGGGATGTCGAACGCGTTGACGATCCCGAACAGCAGCGCCAGCACCAGCACCTGCGAGGTCGTGACCCTCCCGGTCCACACGAGCGCCGCCAGCGCGAGCGCCTCGAGCATCTGCAACGCCTGCGTCCACACGATCAGGCGACGCTTGTCCACGCGGTCTACGATGACGCCCGCGTACACGGTGAACAGCAGCACGCCCAGAGAGCGGAACGCCTGCGTCAGGCCGACGGCGAAGGGAGAGTTGGTGATGTCGAGCACCAGCCACCCCAGCGCGACCGATTGCATCCAGGTCCCGATGAGCGAGATGCCCTGACCGAGGAGGAACAGCCGGAAGTTGCGGTGGGAGAGCGCTCCGAGGCGAAACGCGCGCGCGGCGGGGGCTTCGTCCATTGCGGGAAAGCTCGCCGCCGCCCGATATTTGGGGTAGGGAGCCGATGAAATACACGACGTACAGCCGCTACCTCCCCGAGCTGGCCGATACGGTGAACCTCCAGGCCCTGCTCGATCAGCTCGCCGACTTCCTCCTTCAATCGGGCTTCGCCGGAGGCGCGTACTCGCATCCGTTCTGGGGCGAGTTCGGCGAGGAGGAATCCGACCGCTCGCTCGACGCCCTGCGGCAGGCAATCCTCCAGGCGCTCATGGACTCGGGCCAGCTCACGCCCGAAATGCTCAAGGTGTTGCGCGGCGAATCGACCGGCGACGCGGCGCGCGACGCCGACCTCGAGCGCCAGCTGGGGGAGCTGCTCGACAAGATCGTCCAGAAGCTGATCGACGAGGGCTACCTGAACGTGACCGAGGCGCCCAAGGTGCCCGCCGGCCAGCAGCCGATGTTCGGTCCGGGCGGGATGGCCAAAGAGGCGGCTCAGCAGGTGCAGTTCAACCTCACCGAGAAGGGCATCGATTTCCTCGGCTACCGCACCTTGAAGCACCTGCTGGGCAGCATCGGCAAGTCGAGCTTCGGGGCGCACGAGACCGAGCACCTCGCCACCGGCGTCGAGGCCGAGGCGGTCAGCAAGCCCTACCAGTACGGTGACACGCTCAACCTCGACGTGAACGCCACGCTCACGAACGCGCTGCAGCGCGAGGGCCTGGGGGTGCCGATCAACCTCGAGTACGACGACCTCATGGTGCACCAGGCCGAGTACCGCTCGTCCTCGGCCACGGTGCTCATGCTCGACTGCTCGCACTCCATGATCCTGTACGGCGAGGACCGCTTCACGCCGGCCAAGAAAGTGGCGCTCGCCCTCACCCACCTCATCCGCACGCAGTTCCCGGGCGATACGCTGCGCGTGGTGCTGTTTCACGACACTGCCGAGGAGATCCCGCTCGCCCAGCTGGCGCGCGCCCAAGTGGGGCCGTACCACACGAACACCGCCGAAGGGCTCAAGCTGTCGCGCCGCATGCTGTTGTCACAGCGCAAGGACATGCGCCAGATCATCATGATCACCGATGGCAAGCCGTCCGCGCTCACGCTGCCCGACGGCCGGATCTACGTGAACTCGATGGGCCTCGATCCCCAGATCCTCCAGGCCACCTATCGCGAGGTGGCGTTGTGCCGGCGCTCGGGGATCATGATCAACACGTTCATGCTGG
>WNFO01015600.1_pt1 | contig 13110 bp, 16 predicted proteins | sample 5400251 | NCBI WGS metagenome assembly WNFO01 (sample SAMN13153354, study PRJNA577476) | soil metagenome | isolation source: 100 cm saprolite under Madrone tree | place: USA:California | collected 2016-06-14 | reverse complement strand
CGTCCGAGAGTTGCAGAATATCATCGAGCGTGCCCTGATCTTGTCGACCACGCCAGTGTTGCGCGTCGAGCCGGCGATGCTTGCCGAGCCAGTGCCCGCGGAGGCACAGTCGGTGAACGCACGGGGTGATCTCGCCGCGCTGCAACGGGATCGCATTCTCGAGGTGCTCGAGAAGACTAACTGGATCATCGAAGGTGATCGCGGGGCCGCGAAGGTGCTGGGGTTACACCCGAACACGCTTCGGGGCCGGATGAAGAAGCTGGACCTCTATCGGCCGGTGAACCGGGAGTAGGGCAGGCGGATCTCCGCGCCTCAGCTCACACGCCCGCGCGACCGCGCCGGCAAATTGCAGGCGCAGCTTCCACAGCAGAGGGGTCGAACTGCCGACCTGCCCTTCCCGTGGTTGGAGTCCATCCCTTGCAGTCAATCGATCCCGGAGACGAAAGATAACCTGGCAGACAGTCTCCCGCGTCGGTGCCGCGCGGGTCCCGCGAGGGGCGCGATGGCACGATCCAAGGATACGGCAGAGGACCCGACGGGGCCCCACGAGGAGGACAATCCGGCGCTCCCGACGCCGGCTAGAAACCTCTCGTGTTACTCACAGTGAGAACGGCGATGATGGTCATGCTGTCCACAATCTCGCCTGACAGCACCATCCGCTGGACCTCCTGAAACGGGAACGGGCGAATCCCGATAAACTCTGTCTCGTCCGGAGCGAGAAAAAGCTTCAGCATGTCCTCACCCAAGAAGAGATGCGCGGTCTCGTCCATGACGCTCTTGCTCGTGTGATAGGTGCTCACATGAGTTAGACGCCCGGCTCGATGACCAACCTCCTCTGCAAGTTCGCGCTGCGCTGCCTCCTCGACCGACTCCCCGGCGTGTACCCCGCCGGTGGGCATCTCCCATGTCGCGCGGCCAGCCACGTAGCGATACTGCCGGACGAGGAGAACGGTGTCTGGGTCCGTAAACGGGAGCACGCCCACACAATGTCCACAGCTCACGACACCGTAGATCGTGGTCCGCCCGTTGGGCAACTCGACGAGATCCTCACGAAGAGACAGCCAACGATTCTGGTAAACGCGTTTCGTGGAGAGTGTTCTCCAGGGAATCTCCTCCAGTCCTTTCGTATTGTTCCTTTCCAGAAGCAGCCCTCAAGGGCCCGGGCCATGGCGTGCGTCACGTTCCGAGCAGGCCCGCTAGCTCCCGGAAGTCCTCAACAACCACGTCATGGCTCGGATGCGGTATGGGATCAGGCGGCCCGGCAGGCCCCCATTCGGCTGGGCGCCGGACGAATACGGTGCGGTATCCGACGTCTCGGGCGGCATTCAAATCGAAGTTGTGACACGCCACCATGAGGAGTTCGTCCGGGCGACAGCTAAGCCACTTGGCACAAGTGCGATAGGCCATCGCGTGTGGCTTATAGGTGCCAATCATCTCGCAGGACACGATGCAGTCCCAGGTCAGGTCGTTCCGACGCGAAACGTCTAGGATGAGCGCGGTACTCAAGATCGTAAAGGACACGACTGCATACTTTGTCCGCAGCCGCGCGAGCGCTGACGCGACATCGGGCCAGGGCTCCAGCTCATGCCACGTCCACTGGATCGCCTCATGGTCTTCCTCCGTAAACGTTGAAAGACCATGTTCGCTGACCACCGTGGCGAGCATCTCGCGATGCACGTCATCGATATTAAAAGAGGGGTTGACTTGCCCAACCATCGCCTGCAGAGCGCGGCGACGATATTCATTCGTGATCGCCGGCCAATCGGCGTTGACCCCCCGACGCGCGCCCGCCGCCGCGAATGCCTGGCAAAGCCCGCGATGCCAGTCGAGTATCGTGCCACCTGTGTCAAACGTCAGCCCCTTCAGTCCGGGGATCACTTCACCCTCCCGGTTGCCTGCAGGTGAGCAACGAATGATCGTTCGTCGTTCGTGGGTGAGAATGCGAGAGCCTCAATGCCGCGCCGCGTCGTCGCATCGCTATCCGCTCCTTTCAATTCTGCCTCTCCATGCTCCGTTGCACCGATTTCGTGCGCGGGCCCCTCTCTCGCGACCTCAACTCATCGTTAATCGCTTCGAGCAGGACCACGATAGCCAGTAGCGGCACGCGCTTGAGCCAAGCCCGGACGCGCGAATCCAGGACCGATATGTCACACACCCGTACGTCATACATGAGGTTCTCCCTCGCCGCCAGCTGCCGCCTGCTCATTCTCCAGCGGCTCAACGCTGTCAAATCAAGCCAGCATCGGCGGACCCTCTCGGTCTCTGGGGATTGCGGTGCAAGCACCGATCGGCATACTGCCGCCTTTGAATTAGATACGGCCGGAGGGCTTCGCGATGCATCCGAGTGGACTCAGGGAAGAGTTCACAAAGTAGACACATCCGCTCGCACCTCGCTTCGAGCCGGCCTCATCTAATCCGCCGAGGGCCGCGGGCCGTTGACTCGACGCGGGAAGGAGACTCCAGTGGCTGGCACAGAGCGCAGCAGGAACCCCAGTAGAAGGAATGGAGCAGGCGTGCTGGATCCTTTGACGATGCACAACGCGACGAAGCCACGATTGACCCCGTCAGACCGCGCAGGCCGTTGGGTGGCGATCCTAGCAGGGGGAGACGGTGTACGCGTGCGCGCGTTGACGCGTCGCGTCGCTGGCGATGATCGCCCGAAGCAATTCTGCGCTCTTGTAGGAAATGAACCCCTGCTTACCGAGACTCGTCGCCGCGCCGCTCTGGTCGCGCCGGCTCGGCGGACGTTCACGGTCGTCACCCACGGCCACGAGCCATTCTATCGGCCGCTGCTTGCGGACATGCGCACCTCTGCCGTCGTGGTTCAGCCCGAGAATCGTGGCACGGCGCCGGCCATCCTCTACACGTTGCTACGAATCGCGGCCTGGGGCCCTCACGATCTCCCAGTGGCCTTCCTGCCGTCGGACCACTTTATCTCCGACGAGGCGGCATTCATGGCCCACGTAGACCAGGCCTTCGAGGGAACCCGGCAGTGGCCCGATCTCGTGGCTCTGCTTGGGGTTACCCCGGACAGCGTCGAATCTGGCTACGGCTGGATTGAGCCAGGCCCGCCGGTGGCCGGCCTCCGATCCGCGACCCTCATAGACGTGCGTGGGTTCTGCGAGAAGCCCTCAGACGCGGAGGCCGAGCAGCTCCGCGCCCAGGGGTGGCTGTGGAACAGCTTCGTGGTGGTGGGCCGGATGTCGACCCTGCTCGCCCTCATCAAGCTGACGGTACCAACTCTCTTCGAGGCGTTCGCTCGAGTTCGCCGGACCCTCGGAACATTGGGCGAGACCGAAGCCATTGAGCGGCTCTACTGTGCCCTGCCGCTAGTCGACTTCTCCCGTCACGTGCTGGCGGCTCGACCCGACCATTTGGCCGTACTGCCCGTCCAAGGCATGTATTGGAGTGACCTGGGGGACCCCGGCCGCGTGCTCGCCACGCGTCGACGACTGCTCGAGACGGCCGCGTCCGAGCCGGTGTCGGCGCAGTTGCCTGTCTGACCTCACCATGCGCTCGCGCGCCGTTCTGTGGAGCAAACGGAGGTCCCCAGGATCCTGAACTGGGTGCCCGGCGAACCGCTGTGTTTGGTCCCAGCATCAAAGGTTCGGAGGACATGGGCCTGGCGAAGCGAACGGACACCTTGCGCTGCGTCAAAGCCTTGACCCTGCGTGTGTCTTCACGGATCGGGGAAGGTCGCCTCGGATCCAGGTCATCGAAGGGATGCCGCCCGAGTGTTTCTAGAGATCGAAAGGAGACTCACAGTGACTGACGACTTCGAATACATCTCAAACGCTAGGCTCGAGTATCGAGAGGGTTATCGGCATGCCTACCTCGGGGAGGTGCCCGAACCTGTTGTCTACGGAGTCCAGGGCGCGCTCCGGGAGTACTACGGCGCCAAGGAGGGACCTCCGATTGCCTCTACGCTCGATCACATCGTTGCCGCCGTCGCGGGCTGAATGTACGGCACGCTGCGTGGCGCCCTGGTAGGGCGCAAGATCGCGTTCGATCGTGATTCATTCAAGGCAACTGTCGACGGCCGCATCTCCGGTGTCGGCAAGACCATCCGGATCAAATCGATTCACGTCCACTACGACCTTGCGGTGTCTCCGGAGGCGCGAGAGGCAACCGAACGAGCGCTTCACCTCCATCCTCAGGGCTGCCCCGCGCACCAGAGCGTAAAGGACGCTATCCAGATTACCTGGGACGCCGCGCTCCGTGTCGGCGAACAGACGATCTCGCTCCGGGAGGGCACCGATGCCACTATCGCTTAGGGACTTCAGTCGTATCGGCCCGAACGAAGGGGAGGGCTTCCCGGACATCCGGCTGCCGGACCAGTCCGGGCACCCGGTGAACCTCCACATGGCGCGGGCCGGGCGCAAGGCCATCGTGGTCTTCTACCGCAGCGCAGACTGGTGACCGTACTGCAAGACGCAGCTGGTGCAGCTGCAGCAGGTCCTTCCCGCACTCACGGCCAATGGGGTCGCGCTCTTCGCGATCAGCTACGACACGGTTGAGACACTCGCGTCATTTGCCGAGATACACAGGATCGGATATTCCCTCCTGTCCGACGACGGCAGCCTCGTCATGCGACGACTCGGCCTGATCAATGAGCGGGTCCAAGAAGATCACGCCGTCTACGGCATTGGGCCGAACCCTCGCCACGTGAACTTGCCCTATCCAGGCGTCTTCGTGCTTGACGAGCGGGGCACGATCGTGCAGAAGCGGTTTCACGAGAGCTATCGCGAACGAGATACGGGGCCCGGCTTGATCGCGGAGACGCTCGGGATCTTCAGTCCGAGGCATGAGGTGGGAGTGGAGACCGAAAACGAGATGGTCAGCGTCCGAGCGTGGCTCGACTCCCCGACCTACTGCGCGTTCCAGCGGCTCCATCTCGTGGTCGAACTCGCCATCGCACCGGGACTTCACGTGTATGGGAGCCCGACCCCAGAAGCCTACGTCCCCCTCGGCATCGAGGTGACGGCGATCCCGGGGATGGATGTCAAATCCGGACGCTGGCCCTCGTCACGTCCGTTCCGGGTGCCCGGCCTTAACGAGCAGTTTCTGGTCCACGAGGGAACTGTTCGCGGATTGTTGCCTCTTGTGTTCACGGCGCCACCAGGGGCCGGGGACCACGTCATCAAGGCCATCGTTCGATATCAGCTGTGCAGTGCCTCCACCTGCTGGCCACCTGCGACGATCCCGGTGGAGCTGCCGGTGAGAGAGGTGGCCCTCGCTGGCCGGTCCTTGCCGGCCGCCCGGAGTTGACACGCTTGTGACATCATGGTGGCCGACGTCGCTAGAGTGACCGCGACAGGGGAAACGACGATGCCGAGCGGGCCGGATGCCCCGAGCTGGCTTTCGCGGACCACCCCGCTGTGGCCCTTGGCGCTGGCCCGAATCCTCTACGGTGCCCTCTGGTGGCAGCAGTCCAAGTGGAAGGTGCCCTCGGACGACTTCGGACGAAAGTCCGGCGGTGGCCTCTGGTACTGGGTACAACAGGAGATCCAGTACCCTACCGTCTCGGCCTACCGAGACTTCCTCGTCAATGTGCTGGTCCCTCACTGGACGTTCTTCGGCTACCTGACCTTGTTCACGGAGACGTTCATCGCGGTGACGCTGATGCTGGGCCTCCTCACACGGCTCGGGGCCTTCGTCGCACTTGTCATGGCGGCCAACATTACGATCGGCATCTTGAGCGTGCCTCATGAGTGGGGCTGGACGTATACGATGCTCATCATGTTCGCCGCCCTCTTCCTCCTCACGGGCCCGGGTCGGAGCATCGGGCTGGACGCGGTCCTCGGGCCGCGCCTCGATGAAGCGGGCGCTCGGGGTCACGTCGCCGGCCAGCTCCTCAGCTGGCTGACCTAGGCGAGCAATGGACTTCAGCGTCGGGGTCGGCCTCACCAATGCATGCGACCTCGCGTGCGCTCATTGCTACCGTGACGTCGATCGCGTCGACCAGCTGACCGAGGCGCAGGTCCTCGGCGTGTGCGATGACCTCCCGGTGCGCTCGGTCAACCTCGGGACGGGGGAGAACGGCCTGCATCCCGACTACGCGGCGATCGTCCGGGCGCTCCGTTTCGGGAGCTCGAGGTATCGATCGACTTTCCGACCGAGCGGGAACAAGACGCGTTCCGGGGGCCGGGCAACTGGCGACGCGTCATGGCCGGCATCGAGCGGGCGCAGCGCCTCGGCATTACGGTGACAGTCCTCTCCGTGATGATGAAGACCAACTACCGCCGCTTGTCGGACATTGCGGCGGTCGCCTTCGCAGCCGGGGCACACTATCGGGTAAATGTCTATCAGCCGGTGAAGACCGACGCATTCACGCTCTCCTACGAAGAGTTCTGGGACGGGTTCAGGCGTCTCCTGGGTGCCACACGGCTCGTGAGCACCACGGAGCCGATTCTTGACGCCATGCTCGGGCAACCCTTCAAGACCGGGACGGGTTGTGGGCGGCAAACCGTTCGCGTAACACCGAAGGGAACCGTCATCCCCTGTGTGTACTGGGGCCACTCAGACCTCCGCGTCGAGGAACTCCGGGAGAAGGGGGCGGAGGGGGTCCTGGCCTCGTCAGAGTTCCAGCGGGTGCGAAGCATTCCTGACGCGTGCAAGCCCTGTCCCTTTGTCAGCACGTGCCAGGGCGGCTGTGCGGGTCGTCGTGAGCTGGCGGGCGGCGTGGCCATGGCAGACCCGTACTGCCCATTAGTCCGTGGGGACCGGGTGTCGTTGGACTGGGCGCAGGCCGAGCGTCGCGAGCTTCTGAAGACCGGAAGCGCCTGCACCACCGTCCTTGGTCCTGCCTAGACCGCGATCTCAACGGGCGAACGCGAACCGCTGCTTGGACCCCTTGACGCAGGCCATGACCATCTCGCTCATCATTCCGGCCCTCAACGAAGCGCCCACGCTTGGACCGCTGATCTCGCGGATCCCGTGCGGCGTCGTCGACGAGGTGATCGTGGTGGACAATGGGTCGACGGATGGGACGGACGTCGCTGCGGCCCAGGCCGGCGCCCGGGTGGTGACGGAGACACGCCGCGGCTACGGGTCCGCCTGCTGGGCGGGCGTGAACGCGCTCGGCCCGACGACCGAGATCGTGGTCTTCTTCGATGGCGATGGAAGTCAGCGCCCCGAGGAGCTCCCTCGCGTGGTCGACCCCATCGTGACAGGGCAGGCCGAGCTGGTCTTGGGTGCGCGTCGGCTCTCGGGTGCACACCCATTTCATGCCACCCTGGGCACGCTGCTGGTCGCCATGCTCATTACCTGGCGCTATGGGCACCGGATCACGGACATCCCGCCGTTCCGAGCCATTCGCCTGGAGTTGCTCCATCGCCTGCGCATGCGTGATCGTGCGTTCGGATGGCCTGCGGAGATGGTCGTCAAGGCGGCGGCCCTCCGCGCGCGCATCGTCGAGGTGCCGGTGGCGCACGAGCTGCGATTGGCCGGTCGCTCGAAAGTGTCAGGCACGCTCGTCGGCAGTGTGCGCGCCGGATACGGATACCTCCGCGCCGCCTTTCGTGCGGCGGCCGACGTGCGATGATCAGAGCGTCGGCCGCGGGAGTGGGTCTCATCGGGTGCTGCGCCATGATGGCGCGGATCCCGAGCCTGGTCGGTGCGCCCGGGATGTTCCTGCTCCTGTTTTTCCTCGCGTTTGGGTGCTATGTCGCTGGTGTGTACTGGCTTCCCGCGAGCGACGGGCCTCGCGCGGGCGCCACAGTCCTGACCGTCGGCCTCATCGCGAGGCTCGTGCTGCTGCCCGTCGTCCCCACCCTCTCCACCGACATCTACCGGTACGTCTGGGACGCGCGGGTCGCACACATCGGGATCAGCCCGTATGCCTATCCCCCATCGGCACGAGAGCTCGAGCCGCTCCGCGACCTGGCGCTGTTCCCCCATCTGAACCACCCGACGTGGCGCACGATCTATCCCCCAGCCGCACAGGCCTTCTTCCGGCTCGTCTATCATCTCCGGCCGGACAGCGTCGCGGCCATGAAGCTGGCCGTGGGACTCGCCGAGCTCATCGGGCTCGCGACCGTGGTGGGCCTGCTCCGCGCCGGCGGTCGGCCGCTCTCGAATGCGGCGATCTACGCCTGGAACCCGTTGGTGCTGATCGAAGTCTGGGGGATGGGCCACCTGGACGGTCTCGTCGTCCCGGCCGTGACCGGCGCGGCGTGGATGGCCCTGCGTGGCCGGCATGCGGTGGCCGGAGCGCTCCTCGGAGCGGGAGCGCTGCTCAAACTGTATCCGGCGGCCTTGCTCCTCCTGATTCCGGCCTGGCCCGCTGCCGTGACGGGCTTTGCCGCGGTGATCCTCGCGGGCTACGTGCCCGGGCTGCTGGCCGGGACAGAAGTGCTCGGTTCGTTGCCGCGATATCTGACCGAGGAATACTTCAATCCGGGGCTCCTACGCTCCGCGACGGACGCCCCGCACCTGGCGATCATCGCGGCGGGCGTTTGGATCCTCGCCGTAAGCACCTGGCGGCGAGACGCTGTCATGCCTTCACGAGCGATCCCTCTTATCGGGGGGTTGCTGCTGCTGAGCCCAAACCTCTTCCCCTGGTACGTCATCTGGCTGGTGCCATTTCTAGCGTGGTCACCCTCGATCCCGTGGATTGCCTTCACCGGCACAGTCGCCCTCGCCTACAGCTTCTTCCTTCAGCAGCCGTGGGCGATTCCCAGCTGGGCCCGTGTCCTCGAGTTCGCGCCATTGGCGCTCGGGGCCGTGTGGCACCTCGCCACCCGCCTCCCCGCTCTCCGCTGGCAGGAGCGCTCCCCATGACCGTCGCGCCACTGCCGCTCCGGCCTCCGCTCCCGCGGTCCCTCTACCTCGAGACAACCAGCCGGTGCAATTCGTTGTGTGAGACCTGCATCCTGACCTTCGGCGGGCGAGAGCCGCAGCGCGATCTGAGCTGGGCGGAGTTCCGTCAGGTCGTCGATCAGTTTCCCGCCATCGACCGGGTCCTGCTTCACGGCATCGGCGAGCCGCTCCTCAACCGCGACCTGCCCCGGATGGTCGCCCACCTCAAGGCGCGCCACGCGGACGTCCTGTTCAATTCCAACGCCATCACCCTGTCGCCGCAGACGGCCCGAGCGCTGATCGATGCCGGACTCGACGAGCTCCGGGTGTCCCTGGACGCCAGTACGCGCGCCACGTACACACGAATACGGGGCGTGGATGCCTTCGACCGGGTGATGGAGAATCTCGAGCAGCTGGCTCACCTCAAGGGCGATCTCGGCGTGAGCCGACCGCTCGTCTCGCTGTGGTTCACCGCCTTGCAGGACAATGTCGAGGAGGTGCCCGGGCTGCTCCCCCTCGCGCTCAGGGTTGGGGCAACGGGGATCCACCTCCAGCGCCTGGTCTACAATGGGCTCGGCCTCGCGACCGAGGACCAATCGTTGTATGGCCGGCTTCACGACCGCGAGGCCGTCCTGATCCGCTCGGCGGAAACGGCAGCCCAGACGGCGGGGGTCCTGTTCTCGGCATCCGGGGCGGCGGCACCGGAAGTCAGCCTGACGCCGTCGCGGGCGGGCCAGCCCTGGAGCGCCTGTCGTCGGCCGTGGACGCTCGTCTACGTCACGGTGAGCGGCAACGTGTTGCCCTGCTGCATCGCGCCGTGGATCACCGGTCACTACGAGGGCATCATCCTGGGGAACCTGTACCGTGAGTCCCTGGCCGAGATCTGGTGGGGTCCGCGGTACCTCACCTTCCGGCGCGACCTACAAACGTCCGAGCCACCGGAGCCCTGCCGAGGGTGTGGGGTGAAATGGAGCTTGTGATGGCCCGGAAGCGCCCGCCAGCCGTCGCCGTGATGGCGAAAGTACCGGGGAAGAGTCTCGTGAAGTCGCGCCTGCATGCCGCGCTCACCGCGGAGCGCGCCACCGAACTCTACCGCTGCTTCCTCCTGGATCGCCTGGATGCCGTGGCCGCACTCCCGGGCGTCAGCCGGGTCGTCGCCTTCACCCCGGACGAGGCCGAGATGGTCATCCGGGAGCTGGCTCCGCCCGATTTTGAACTCGTCGCCCAGCGCGGAGCAGATCTGGGCGAGCGGTTGTCCGGGCTGTTGGCGGATTTGCTCGAGCGAGGACACGCGGGGGCGATCGCGATCGATAGTGACAGCCCGACCCTTCCGATGACCTTCGTGGTGGAGGCGGCGACGATGCTGGCCGACGCGCGGTGCGATGTTGTACTCGGCCCCTGCGACGATGGTGGGTACTACCTCGTCGGGCTCCGATCCTCAGAGCCGGCGCTTTTCAACGGAATCCCATGGAGCACGGACGCCGTGTTCGCGATGACACTCGACAAGGCGCGCGGCCTGGGATTGGCCGTGCACGTCCTCCCGCGGTGGTTCGATGTGGATACGGAAGGCGATCTGCAGCGGCTGCACGCGGAGCTGACCGCCGGCCCCCCTGGTCCGCGGCGCACCTACGCGTTTGTCGCGGAGTTGTACGCGTCGGGCAGGCGTTCTGACGTCGATCCCAGCGCATGAGACGTGGGGTGGCCGCCGTCGCGGCGACGCTCGCCTGTCTGGCGGGACTCGCTCAGGCACAGGACACGATCCGCGCCACGGACTTCCCCGCTCCCGACCGCCCCGTCGCGCGCATTGTCTCCCCCGAGTACTCCAACGAAAACACGCGCGACGCTAACGGAGAGGCCGAGCGCGTCCTGACCCGACTCGGCATCGAGAGGGGTCAGCGCGTGGCTGACATCGGCGCCGGCCTCGGTTACTACACGGTGCGGGTCGCGCGCCGGCTGGGGCCCGGTGCCACGCTCTACGCGACCGACGTGAAGGTCGAGTATCTGGAGCGGCTACAGACGCGCCTGGCACGGGAAGGGATCACCGGGGTGCACCTGATCTTGGGGCAGCCGCGGGATCCGCGGCTGCCGGCGGCTTCGATCGACGTGGCCATCCTTTCGCACGTCTACCACGAGGTCGAGAACCCTTACGAATTCTTCTATCGGCTCCGCCCCTCGCTCGCGCCCGCTGCGCGGGTGGGCATCCTCGATATGGACCGGCCAACCCAGGAGCACGGCACTCCGCCGGCGCTCCTTCGGTGTGAGCTGGCCGCCGTGGGCTACCGTCAGCTCGACCTGGTTCAGCTCGCGCCGGCCGACGGGTACCTCGCCATCTTCACCCCGCCCGACACCCTTCCAGCGCCGCGCACGATCAGGGCTTGCCGGCTATGATTGGCCGTCTTAGCGGCCTTTCAAGGTCGTCCAGCCGGATACCGCGATCGCGACGATTCGCGACTGTCACAACATCATTGACCTGTTCTGCGGGCCCGTGGCGCCATCCGGCGCCGGCGGGCTCGGTCTCGCGATTTGGCGCGCGCCATTTCCGTCGTAACAACGGACGGTAAGGGTGTGCTTGCCGGACTGAAATGGCCAGTCGTATTTCCAGATGATCTCAGGTCAACTGCGACAGCGGCGTACGTCGCTGCGCCTGCTCCCACGGACCGTCGTCGACCTGCACTTCGACCTTCGATATTCCGCGCGCCCCCGCATGCGCGATGCCGCCAATCGACACCAGCCTGCGCCGGTCAGCGCCGATGATGGTCATGTCCACCGCGACCGTATCGATCACCGAAGTCGGGAAGTATGTGCGGGCCGGATGATGTTGGATCAGGCGCAGCACGATATGCTGGCGACGTCGGGGCCGCGATGACGACCTCGCAACACACCGCGAGCGTCGCTCATCTAAGGCAGGGTTACCTCAAACCCTCGAAGCTCGCCGCCCATCCCCCACTAGCCGGTTGACGGCGACCACGAACTCCCGGTAGAGGACTTGTCTTCCGTGGTCTGCGGTGATGTCGCGCTCCGCGGTGGCCAGCGTGTCATCGAGATCGATCACGGGCATGTCGCCGCCGCGCCGCAAGTGCTCGGCCAGCGCCTCCAGGGCCGCCGACCCGTCCCTCGGCAACCGTAGCATGGCCTCCCGCGACGATGCGGGGAGCACACCTTCGTGGCGGGCGATCGCCAAGAGAACGAGGAAGACGGTCTGGGCATCGCCAAGTAGTTGCGCGGTGGCTCTCGCGCTCCCGCCGTCGAGCTCGAACTTCGAGGACTCGATGAAACCCTGAACGTCCGCCACCTGCTGGGAGATCAGGCGGCGTTGCGCATCCACCTCGGCGGGGCGCAGACCTCCCGGGTTGGCGCACGCGAGCGCCAGTGCAGCCAGTGAGCGGAAGACGTCCGCCAGACGCTCACGCATCCGATCCACCGCGCGGACCGGCCAGAGCACGTGCTCCAGGAGACCGAACACGATCAGGCCGAACGCGACGCCGACGAGGCGGTCGCGGAGGACGGTCGCGCTGACCGCGGGGCCGAAGCCCTGAAACACCGCCTTGTAGAAGGTGAGTCCGCTCTGGTATCCCCCGTACGAGACCCGGGGGGTGCCGAAGTTGATCCACGCGGCGACCGCGGTGCCGGCGGCGAAGATCAGCCAGAAGCCGCCGATGCCGTCGATGTTCGGAAACGCGTACACGAGGGCGAACAGCCCCATCAGTCCCCCGACGGCGGCGCCGGCGAAGCGCAGCAGGCCCTTCTGATTGCTCGACCCGATGGTCGTGAGCGACACGACGAAGCAGGTGATGACCGAGGTGTAGATGCCCGGGTAGTCGAATCCGACGAAGAGGATGTAGCAGATCAGACACGCGGCGGCGCCCTTGACGGCGAACTGGACGTACTCGGGATTGCTGAAGGCATCGGGCAGCAAGAGACCTGGCCTTGCTTCCTCGCGTCGCTCCGCGGGCTCCTGAATCCGCACCGCGAGCGCGATCTGGTCGAGAGCTCCCTCCATGTCCGCCAGCGGCGGCCACTTCGTGCTGGTGACCGCGGGACTCGAGAGTGCCGTCCAATCGCGAGGCGCGGGGCGCCGCCGCTCGGCGAGCGCTCCTCTCACCGTCTCGCAGGCATCGCCCACCCGGAGCAGCGAGGCCTGCGTGGCGGCATCCGGTGGCGATGACGCGGCAAGCGTCTGGAGGGCCGCGGCGTCCGTCACCAGCCGGTCGACCAGCGTGATGATCGCGGCCAGCTCCTCGTGACGCTGCCGGGCCCAGCTCCGCGTGAGCGAGGCGTTCTTCAGCAAGGCGAGCGGCCGCGACATGCCGG
>WNFO01009595.1_pt1 | contig 13110 bp, 11 predicted proteins | sample 5400251 | NCBI WGS metagenome assembly WNFO01 (sample SAMN13153354, study PRJNA577476) | soil metagenome | isolation source: 100 cm saprolite under Madrone tree | place: USA:California | collected 2016-06-14 | reverse complement strand
GGGCGTTGGTCGCGACCATCATGCCGCATCACCAGTTGATCGGCGCGATCAGCATTTCCAGAACCACGATGGACACCGCGCGCATCGCGGGCGCGCTGAGCGGCGCCGGGCTGTTCGCCGCACTCGGCATGGGACAGGCTTATGTGGCGATCGTGAGCCTTTATGTCGTCAGCACGCTGCTGACCCTCGGCGTCGTGGCGCCGTCGAAACCGCACCCGATCGATGAAGCGGCGGATGGCGTCCAGCGCCGCTCGCCGATGCGCGACCTCCGGGAGGGCGTGGCCTATGTCTGGACCACGCCGCGGATGCGCGCGGCGATGTGGATCGCGTTCCTCGCCAACCTGACCGCCTATCCCCTGTCCAACGGATTGCTGCCCTATGTCGCGCGCGAGATTTACGGCACCAGCCAGACCGGGCTCGGCTATCTGTCGGCCAGTTTCGCGGCAGGCTCGCTGGTCGGTTCGATCGCCTTGAGCCTGGTCGGCGGCGTCAGGGTAGCGCGGCTTTTGATCGGTGCGACGATCATGTGGTACGGCACGCTGTTGGTGTTTGCGCAAATGCAAACCGTGCCGGCCGCGATGGCGTGCCTGCTGCTGGCCGGTTTCTCGCAAAGCCTTTGCATGATTTCGATCGCGGTGATCCTGATGCGGAGCTCGAGCGAACATTTTCGCGGCCGGGTGATGGGCGTGCGCATGATGGTGATCTATGGTCTGCCGCTCGGCCTGCTGGCGGCCGGCAGCCTGATCGACGGGATCGGATTTGCCGCGACCGGCACCCTTTACGCGGCGGCCGGGATGGCGTTGATGATGGCCATCGTGCTGCACTGGCGCGCCGATCTTTGGCATGTCCATGCGCCGGCGAATGCCAGGTGAGCGCGGCCTCAGCCTCGGCCCCTGCGGCTTGAATCTGATAGGATGTCTCTGGCTCTAGCATGATCCGGAAAAGTGGGTACCGGTTTTCCGAAAAGATCATGCTCAAACAAAAAGATAGAGCGGGATGACGATTCGAAGAAAAATCATCCCGCTCTGGGTCCATAAGTTTGGAGGAACTGGCATGAAGACGGTCGTTGTCCGCAACATCAAACGGGCCGACGCGGCGGTCGTCAAACGGCTCGGCGCGCTCGGCGCTTCGACCGTGCACGAAGCATGCGGCCGTGATGGGCTGATGAAGCCCTATCTGCGCCCGGTGTGGGCGGGCGGCGAGGCGGCCGGCACCGCCGTCACTGTGCTGGTACAGCCCGGCGACAACTGGATGATCCATGTGGCGGTCGAACAGTGCCGGCCGGGCGACATTCTGGTGGTCGGATGCAGCGCCGACAATACCGACGGCATGTTCGGCGATCTGCTGGCGACCTCGCTGATGGCGCGCGGCGTCACCGGCCTCGTCATCGATGCCGGCTGCCGCGACGTGAAATCGCTGCGCGAGATGGGCTTTCCGGTGTGGTCGAAGGCGATTTCGGCCAAGGGCACGGTCAAGGCGACGCTGGGCGCGGTCAACATTCCCGTGGTCTGCGCCGGAATCAATGTGTTGCCGGGCGACGCCGTGGTCGCCGATGACGATGGCGTCGTGGTCGTGCGCCGGCAGGATGCCGCCGAGGTCGCGGCCAAGGGCGAACAACGCCAGGCCGACGAAGAGGGCAAGCGCAAGCAGCTTGCCGCTGGCGCGCTCGGGCTCGACATGTACAATATGCGCGAGCCGCTGAAGAAGGCGGGCCTCATCTATCTCGATGAACCCCTGTCCGATTGAAATGACGATGCGCTTACGCACCTTGCTTGGCGACCATCCCGGCACATCGGCGCTGAAGAACGGCTCGATCAAGTCGGATCTGGTCACGCAGGGTTTCAAGCCGATGGTGCGCGACGGGGCTTTTGACGTCTCGGAGATGGCCATCGTCACCTATCTGATGGCCAAAAGCTTTGGCAAGCCGATGGTGCTGCTGCCGAACGTGGTGCTGGCGCGGTTCCAGCACGCCTATGCCGTCTACCGGGCCGAACTGGGAAGTCTGCGGCCGCGCGATCTCGAGGGCCGGCGCGTCGGCATCCGTTCCTTCACCACCACGACCGGTGCGTGGCTGCGCGGCATTCTCGCCAATGACTATGGCATCGACCTCAATTCGATAAACTGGGTCACGTTCGAGGACGCCCATGTCGCCGAATTTCGCGATACCACCCAGCGTGCGCCACAGGGCAAGCAGATCATCCAGATGCTGCTCGACGGCGAACTCGATGCGGTGCTCGGGGAGAAGGTGGAGCGTCCCGGCCTGAAGCCGCTGTTCGCCGATGCCGCCACAGAAGAGCGATCATGGTTTGCAAAACACAAGGTACGGCCGATCAACCATATGGCAGTGGTCAGCGCGAACCTGTCCAAGGATCACCCCGAGGCGGTGCGGGAAGTTTTCCGGCTGCTGCAGGCGAGCGCGGCGCTGGCGCCGCCGGCCGCCGCGCCGCACTTCAGCGCCGAAGACATGCGCCGCTCGCTCGAATTGATTATCCAATATACCGCGGAGCAGGGGCTCATTCCCCGTGCCTTCGCGGTCGACGAATTGTTCGACGACCTGACGCGGTCGCTGCGCTGAATGGAGAGATAGCGAATGAACCCCGAGCCGATCTTCGATCTTGCCCATCTTGGCCACATGGAATTGCTGACGCCGAAACCCGAGGAAAGTGAAAGGTTTTTCGTCGATGTGATGGGGATGACCGTCAGCGGCCGCAAGGGCTCGTCGGTCTACCTGCGCGGCTGGGACGATTACGAGCGCTATTCGCTCAAGCTGACCGCCTCGAAAACCTCGGGCATGGAGCACATGGCGCTGCGGGCACGCAGCCCGCAGGCACTGGAACGCCGCGTCGCCGCGCTGAAGGGATCGGGGTTCGAAATCGGCTGGACCGATGGCGACATGGGGCAGGGCCCGGCGTTCCGCTGCCGCGATCCCGACGGCCACATCGTCGAGCTCTATTACGAGACCGAATGGTACGCGGCGCCGCCCGACCAAAAACCCGCGCTGAAAAATCAGGCGCAGCGCTTTCCCGCGCGCGGCGTCAATGTCCGCCGCCTAGATCACCTCAATTGCCTCGCCGTCGACATCAAGGCCAACCGCATCTTCTTTGAAAAATACCTCGGCTGCCGGCTCACCGAACAGATCGTGCTCAACGACGGCACCGAAGCCGCGATGTGGATGACGATGTCGAACAAGAGTTACGACTTTGCCTATTCGCGCGATCACTCCAATACGCCGGGACGTTTCCATCACGTTACCTACGCGCTCGACAGCCGCGAGGAGATTTTGCGCGCCGCCGACATTTTCCTGGAAAACGGCGTCTACATCGAAACCGGCCCGCACAAGCACGCGATCCAGCAGACGTTCTTCCTCTACGTCTATGAACCCGGCGGCAACCGCGTCGAAGTCGCCAACGCCGGCGCCCGCCTCATCCTCGCCCCCGACTGGAAGCCGATCGTCTGGACCGAGGAAGAGCGCAAGAAGGGCCAGGCGTGGGGGCTGAAAACGATCGAGTCGTTTCATACCCACGGCACGCCGCCGGTTGGGGAGTGAGGTGGGGGATAGCGAACTCGGCTTCCGCCGTTACAAAAATCAAGGCCGCCGCGGACCTCGACAACAAGCCCGGCCAAGGCAGAACAAGATGGTGGCAAAGCTGGTAGGCGCGAGCGTCCTGGCGGGCCTGGTAGCTCTTCGTGGTGCCGCAGGCGCGGAGCCCGCGCTGTTCGAGAGCCGTCAGCTTACTCCGCCCGGTGAATATACAGGCGGCATCGAGGGACCTGCCGTCGACGCCGCTGGCACCCTGTATGTCGTGAATTTCGGGCGGCAGGGTACGATCGGAAAATTGCGTCCGGGCGCGACGCGGTCGGAATTATTCACGACGCTTCCTGGCGGCAGCATCGGCAACGGCATTCGCTTCGATCGGGAAGGGCGGATGTATATCGCCGACTTCAGGAAGCACAACGTGCTCGTGATTGAAGCCGGTCAATCCACGCCGCAAGTCTATTTTCATTCTGATCGTTTCAACCAGCCAAACGATCTTGCTGTCGCGAGCGACGGCACACTCTTTGCCAGTGATCCGCGCTTTCCGCACTCCGGCCAGATTTGGCGCATTGTACGGGGTCGCGACGGAACGGGTAGCGGCGAGGTGATGTCGAGCGAGCGAACGATGGGTGCCACCAACGGCATTGACCTGAGCCCGGACGGCGCCACGCTCTACGTCAGCGAGGCCGACACCCGCGAGGTGTGGGCTTATCGGCTCGACGGGGCGAAGCTCGCCGCGCCGCGCCTGGTGAAAAAATTCGATGCGTTCGAACTGGATGGACTGCGCACCGATCTTGACGGCAACATCTTTGTGGCGCGGCCCTTGAACGGCACCATCGCTATCCTCGCGCCGGACAAAACGCCCGATAAATTCGTCACACAGAAGGACGGCAAATTCATAGAAACCTTCCGCGTCGACAGGCCCGGACGCGAACCGTGCCTGCAAGCTTCAACCGCTTGCTAGCAAGCGTTGCTGGAATGCATTGATTTGAAACGAAAAATCTTGGCTGGGGCTCCTGGATGCTTATAGAACTCTCTGCTTGGCTCCACCAGCCGAAATTCTTGCCTTGTTTGAGTAGCTTAGGCTCAATTCTTGAAGCGGTCGGCGATCGGAGAATTGATAACACGGTGGCGCGATCGCTTGCTCTCGGCGAATCCACTTCGGAAACTTCTCGCCGCCGCCGCCGATCACTGTAACCCAGTTGAAGCCGGTATTGAAGACCCAACGTGCGCTTCATTCGAAAAGCAAACGTGTAAGCCCGTGGTAGGCGGCCTTCGCGGGCACGATCCGCACACGCTGGTTTATGAATCATGCCCGCTTGGTCCTTAGCGCTTTGATTTGAAAAGCCTATTTTTCTCTTGTGTTAGATGTACCATTTTTGGTACACTCGTAAGCAGGAGAAATATGAAACGACTGCCTGCTGCCTTCTATCAGTTAGCCTCCGGACGCGAACCGGTTCGTGAGTGGCTGAAGCTTCTGCCCGAAGAAGATCGCAAGATTGTCGGGGAAGACATCAAGGATGTGGAGTTTTCTTGGCCGATCGGAATGCCGCTTTGCCGGGCTTTAGGGAAAGGGTTGTGGGAGGTCAGGAGCGAGCTTGGTGGCAGCCGTATCGCGCGGGTGCTGTTTTGTGTTCACGATGGCCGAATGGTTCTTCTGCACGCCTTTATCAAGAAGACGCAGAAAACACCTCAGGCCGAGCTTGAACTGGCGCAGAAGCGCCGAAAGGAGATCATATGAAGAAGAAAGGTCGCATCGGATCGTCCTTCGACAATTTTCTGAAGGAAGAGGGGATCTATAACGAGGTAACGGTGCGTGCGATCAAGCGCGTCATTGCTCGTCAGCTTGATGCCCTCATGCAGGATGAGGGACTAACCAAATCCGCGCTCGCCAAACGCATGAATACCAGCCGTGCGCAACTCGATCGGCTCCTTGATCCGGACAATGAGTCTGTAACGCTTGCGACGCTCACGCGTGCCGCACAGGCTGTGGGACGCCATTTGAAGATGGAACTGGTTTAAAGATGAAACTGAAAAAAGGGATTGGTCGGCGTGATAAGCGAATCTGAGATCAAAGGATTCGTCATCGATATCGAGCAGCTGCCCACGAATTTCCCAACCCATCGGCATAATGCCGCGTTCTGGGAAGCTCTGGGGCGCGCCGTCGCTACTTTCGGATTTCTTGAGGAGGTTTTAGGAAGAGCCATATTCGCTTTCACGGCTACGCGTGAGATTCCTCCCGATCAAATTGAGACAGAATACGCGAAATGGCTTCCAGCCTTAGAAAGAGCGCTCGTTGATCCGCTAGGTGGCCTTGTTGATTCTTACAGCAGCTCAGCACGCAAACATCAAAACGCGCCCCCTTATCTTGATGACTTGTTGAATAAGCTTCGTGAAGCAGCGGTTTGGCGAAACACGATTTGCCACGGTTCATGGAGAACGCCCGATGAGCAAGGACGTTCTCTTCCGCTTTACGTCGATAAAAAACGAGGCGTTTTTGAAACCCCAATTGACATTGCAACCCTACTGCAATTGCAGCGGCATGTCGTCGAGTTGGCGTGTGCAATCATGAATACTGTAACGCAGATGGGCTATCAGTTTCCTGGATCGAGTGGTCCCGGCAAGCCTATATTTGGCGGTCCCTAACCGCGTGAGGATCAGTATTCTCCACATGACACACGATATGTCCGGTGCGATCTTGTCTCACGTTTCGAATTTTGCGGTGGGCTTGGTCATTAGAGAAGAAGGAAGGGGGAGTAAAGTTCTCGGATCTGGTGTCCTTGTTTCCATCGAGGGCCGCCGCGGGATCCTGACTTGCGGCCACGTTGCGGAGGCATATGAGAGACTTCCCGAAATTGGCTTGATCCGGTTCGTTGCCGGTGGCCAACAAAGACGGATGCTCAAGCTGGGCGATACGCAAACAATAATCGTACAAAGCAGCGACACGTTTACAGAGAAGAAGGAGGTCCTGGACCTCGCTTTTACGGCTCTTACGCCCGATGCAGCATCCGCCATCGAGGCTCAAAGTGTTTTTCTAAATATCGAGAAGAACCGGGCAAAGATGGAAGCCTTAGCACCTGCTGAAGGGAGTCATGTCGACGCCATGCTTGGTCTGGTCGCGGAGTTCTCGGAAGAACCGTTCATTGAAGGAAGGGAGTTCATCAGTCCCATGCGCGGTGTCCTTCACTCCGGGCACATTTGTGCCCAGGAGAACGGTCTCCTGAGGTTTAAGGCAATGGACTATAATCTTCATGAGCTGCCTAAATCGTTTTGGGGCATGAGTGGCGGCGGGCTATGGCGCATCTATTTCGTTGAAGGCGAGCAAGAATCCAAAATTGTCGCGACGATGCTCTGCGGTCTTGCCTCATGGCAGATCGACGACAATAAGATTGCATGTCAAGGATGGGATAGAATTGACCAAGCATTAGTCCCGGCGGTCCGCGAGAAAATCCAGCTCTGATCACGGCAAGCGATTCTCTCGACATCGAAACGAGCTACGGCGGTGTGGGTGTCCAATGCTCAACTTGATTAATTGATCTTCGTAATGCCCAGTCCCGGCGTTTTTCGGGTAACGAATTAATCCCAGGGCGATTTTTGATGACGCGTCGATTCTCAGAAAAGAAATATCCGCTTTTGCCAATTTAGCGATCAGCTTATCGATAACACGCTTGCCATTTGGCAACCGCGTTCTCCACGTCGAAAGCTAACGGAAGAGTACGCGCGGGAGATCATCAGCAACCTCACTGGTCTTTTCCAGGTGCTGCGTAAGTGGGATCAAGCGGAGTGGCGGCGGATCTTTGAACGCTGTTGCGGCCGCTCCCTCCGCCGTTGCTGCGATCAAGCTGCTTTCGCATGCGCGGGGAGCTAAGCCGGATCAAATTACAAGAACTGGGGCCGTTCAACGTGTAGACGGACCGTTCTTAGTTACCGAAGCTCGCATGAGCGAGCCCGGTGATGCAGGAGCGCCAGTTCTCAATGCAGATGGCGAACTAGTTTTTATGGGCTATAGGCGTTCCGGAAGAAAGCAGGTTACTCCTGGTCAATTGGGCGTTTCAGCAAGCAGGGCTGAAGTTGGCAAAATAGCTAAACAAGTCCGCTTTATGGTTGGACTCGCTTTTTTTGCGAACGTTTCAATGAAGTAATTTCAATGATGCAGATCGTTGAGTTTGAACGGTTAGGTGCAATTGGCCGGGGAACCGCGCCGGCAAGCGATTGCCCGTCGCCTTGCGGCAGTTTGGCACGACGGGCAATATTCCGCTTCACGGGGACCCCAAATCAGTGGCTTAACTCCGGCCGTCCTGTTCCGGCAAGAGGGGCGGTCGCGCGTCGTCACGAACGTGGGATGGGATGTGGTGGACGCGAGAGCGTCGGCGCGCAAGTGCGGGTCGCAGGGCGAGTTGAACCTCGTGAGCGATTTGCAGGCGCGCAAGACGAACGGCGTTTTAGCGTACGGCAAAACCGTGTGGTCCTGACACCCGTTGCTGGTGCCAAGTCGGCGGTGGCTAACTCAAACCCGACCGGGGTTGAGCGGCCGCAGAATCCGCCGACGACGGTGACAAGACGAATTCGTCGCCGGGGAGAGCACGGCATAAGCCGTAAAGCCATCACGCAGGGGATGCCGGGTGCCTCCGCTGAGCCCGTATGCTCGTGCGCGCACCAACTTCTCCATTGCGCACGAGACCGCGGGTGCAGCGTGCACCCGGCATTCCCTGCGCCCTCCCACTTTCGAGGGTGAACCCGATCAAGACTCGGGCGCATCGCGCCGCGAGATCGCGGAGGTATGTCCTTGATGAGCTACAACGCGTGTACAGGGAACGGTCCGCCGGTCATTTGGCTGGGGTTCCTGGATACGTATCGAACTCTGTGCGTTGCGCCGAATCAAGAAATTCGTTCAATCTTTGATGAGCTTAGAAGCTTTAGCTCCAGTTCCGTTATAAGCTCCAAGTTTTACCCAGATGCGTCCCTTGCATTCTCCGCCGAACTACAGAGAACCTCACATTCGAGGATGGATCGCTCTAGGTTCAAATCCTGTCCTCGCATCCCACGTGCGGGCTTTTGGATCAAAGGAAAACCCCACTCCCGGCTTGATCGCCTTCTCTATCGGTGCTTCACATGCTCCTCCGCCACGACCTGCGATATCAGGTGATTACCTTAGCGCTCGAAAGGGAATCACCTCAGCCGCAGAAATATAGGTCTAGGTCCACTGCACGCTCTATCCGGCGATACATTTCCGAGCCGCCGCAGGAACGCTCCTTCCCGCGGTCGGTAAGATCTGATGGATGCGTTACGGCAATTCAATCGCAAAGTGCCACGCCATAGTTATGACGATCTTACTCGTGACGCCTCTGTCTTGCAGTTCAGTGGCAGCCCTCGTTGCGCGGGCCATTAGGGAAGATTGGCGGCAAAGCAGGTTATGAATTGACGCTCATGGAACTTGGATAGCGTCCAATCGATCTCAGCCGTCGAATGTCTCTGACAATATTGGCGGACGGCCATTGGGAGTTTTCTCGGTCCGCCACGAAAAGAGGGAGCATTGATGCAGTCGAGCGGGTCGATGCGTTCGCAGATTGGAACGCTCATTATTGCGACGAGCGGCATTCAATTGGGGAATGGATTCTTCGGGACCTTCTTTTCTTTGCGGGTCGCGCTCGAAGCGTTTGACGCGACCATGGCTGGCTTGGTGCTCAGCAGCTATTTTGCGGGCTTCACGATAGGTGCGATGCGTTGCGGACATATTATCGAGCGAATCGGACACATCCGCGTCTACGCCGCCTGCGCAGGCCTAGTGGTCGGCGCCACTGCGGCGATGCCGCTCCTGGTTGGACCGCTGCTGTGGCTGGTACTGCGCGCGGTCATGGGGTTCGGCTGTGCCGGGCTCTTCATTACGACAGAGAGTTGGCTCAACGCCAAAGCCCAGCCATCGGAACGCGGGCGAGTCTTCTCTTTCTATATGCTGGGCACATTCATGGCTCTTGCGCTTGGACAGATTCTGATCGGCCAGGCTCAGATCGGGACGACAGCACCGTTCAACGCCGTCGCGATCCTGTTCGCCGTGGCGCTTGTCACGGTGAGTACGACCCGAGCGGAACCGCCCCAAGCGAGCGCCACGGTGACGCTGCCCTACGGCCAGCTTTCACGCGAGGCGCCTGTCGCGGTCGCGGGCTCCGCGTTTAGCGGACTCATTTCCAGTGCGTTCTACTCGCTCGTTCCGGTGTGGATGCAGGGCGAGGGTATCGAACTTGCAACGATCGGATTGTTCATGCTCGTAGCCGTGCTTGGCGGCCTCGCATTCCAAATTCCTGTTGGCCGACTCTCGGACCGATTCGACCGGCGCGTGGTGCTGGCCGCACTTGGTGCCGGCTTTGCGATCACGGCGATCGCTTTGGTGCACCTTCCACACACCATGCCAGTAGTCCTGCCGGCCGCGGCCTTGCTTGGCGGGTTCATGTCGACTCTCTACCCAGTCTGCGTCGCCAACGCACATGATCGCATGCCGACAGATCGGGTCGTAGCCGTGAGCAGCCGGCTCATCTTGGTGAGTGGACTTGGCTCGGTGCTCGGGCCATTAATTGGCATGAGCCTGATGAGGAGCTTCGATATCGACGGCGTATTTTATCTGATGGCAACCGCGGCATTTCTGCTTGCGCTTGTGGCCGCTGGCAAGACCCTGACTTCTCCGTCCCCACCGCATCTAGAAAGACCCTTCGAGATTCTGGCACCGCAGGTGGTCTCTCTCGCGCACGACAGCAACGACGGCCGCTGACGAGGGGTTGCTTCACATCGTGAAGGAAGATATTGAGGCTCGCGAAGAGAAATACGGAGCGCTTCAATTGACCGAACATTCTTAAGAATGTACATGCGTTCAATTCTTGCGTAATTGTCACTGGACACACGTACCTTCCGATTTATTGGAAGGCGATGCGATACTTCTTCCATATCTTTGGTGGTCCGAAAGTTTTCCCCGATGAGGACGGAAACAGACTTTCGAGTCCTGAACTTGCGATACGTCAGGCCAAGGCCCTCGCTGTCGAATTGAGTAAGGCTGGCTTATCCTTGTCAATCGTCAGCGGTTACCACTCTGGCGCCGCGCGGCGAACGGAATGTTTTGATCGCTAGCCTCGATTCCCTGCTTCGGGCGTCGTCAAATCCGTTCTTCCCCTACATGATCGATCGGATCGGAGAAAGTATTCCAATCGCGGCAAGGCCAGCCAGCCGATCCGGTAAGTGATCAAGTTCGGGCGAGGTCGTGACCTATTTCTGACGTGTTCGATCCTTGTGCGCAGAGTCATCGTACCCTTCGCGATTGCTGTAAAACATCAAAGCCATCAATCCGAATCCAAGCGCGAGCGCCACGACCGCGCCTACTCCCATAGCAACGTAGCCGTAGGTGGGCATCCCTGACGTTTCCGTCCACACCTTGACGACATACCAAACGGTTGCGCCTAAGAGACACAGTAATACAGCTATTATCAGCCAGTGGCCAGTGCGCATGTTGTGCCTCCAGTGTAACTAAACGACAAACCGCTCGAGTGGGTTGCAGTTTCGGCAGTTGTACGCCTCGCCAATTGTTTTTATTTCTGCCTTGGTCAGCTTTATCGAGTACTGGAAATCGTGCTTGAAAGGCTCCTGCAAATCGCACCCGGTGGCCACGGGATTCTACTGCACTAACCGCGTTCTCAGCCGCATGTATTCTTGCTCCGAAATCGATCCGGCCGACTTTAATCGATCAAGCTTTTCGATCTCGTCGGCGGCGCTGAAGCCCACGAACTGGCGCAAATCATCATGCGCCTGCTTAGCTCGCGCTTCATTACGCTGAGCTATGCCCCGCCCCTGCAATAACACTATCGTTCTCCCTTTCCCGGATTCGCTCGTGCCCGTCTCAAAGCCGCCAACGAAATGTGCGGCCTGCGCATTTCATTCGTTATCGGAGTGTGAGATTCGCTACGCCCAGCGCCAAATTAATTCCGATCTGGCCTTCGACCGATAACGGCTGCAAGGTTATGGTACGACGTGATCCGCCGATCAGCACTTTAGCGCCTAACCCGAGGCCCACAGCAACGTTGCCGCTCGCACCTACGTAATTTCCTCTTAACGTGCCTCGGCCGATTTGGCTGTTTCGCGCAAAAACTGCCCAAAATAGCGTTCCCCCTCGCGTGATACCGAGATCGAGACCAATCCGCCTGATCGTGCCTGCATAGATGTATTGTTGTCCCGTTCCACTCGCAACGAAAACACATCGCATATCCTGCCGCGAGCCAAGGACCAGTCCTACCCTCGGACCGGTGCTGCATGTTAGCCCGCCGGCCCGAAAAGGTTGCCGCGCTTGCGCGGCTACCGACGCAACAAGAACGATAATAAATGCATACACAATTGCTGATATGCGAATGTTGGACATTGAACCGCCCGCCAATAAACCCAGGCATCCGATTGCAGGATTATATTGGCAAATGGCTGCGAAGCCGAACGTCCGGCGTCGTTGTCATTCGCAATCAATCCGCGTCGCAGTGTACGTTCTGGTACCCTAGCCAGGAGCCGACGACAAAGGAACGCACTGCCTACCGCATAATTGTAGCGTCCAGCGCGCGCGAGTTGATCCGAAAAAACCCCGAGATGCCCGGATGAATACCCTGATTGCTCGACAAGGCGATTTGAATTTAGATGCACGGAGGGTTTGATACACCCCGATAAAATAGGTGCCAAACAACTTGGAGCGTTGCAAAAGAGCTAAGCGTCTTCAGCTGATAAATGTTTTTGGCTTCTGTGGCGCCTCTAAAAAATATTCAAACAAGGGAGCAAAACACATGGCCGCAATGAGTCGCCGTACCATGCTCATGAACTTCCTGCCTGGTGCCGTCGTTGCTATCGCCGGGGTCGGGACGATCGGTTGGGCTGTTGCGCCAGAAGTCGCGGATGCAATACCATTAGGCATCGCCAAGGGAAATCACGTTAAGGTCGATGACCTAGTAGAGAAGGCCCAGGTAGTCGTTGTTGGTCCGAACCGTCGTCGCCGTCGTCGCCGTCGGCGTTGCTGGTGGCACAGGGGACGTCGCGTCTGCCGCTGGCGCTAGTCGCTTTCCTCGCGGTAGTCCCAGGTTGGGTGGCTCGAATCGCCAGCGGGGTGACGACCGCGTTGCGAAAGCGAACGCGCCACTGCGCTTGGCTCGATATGAGGAGCGCGAGCAATTCCGGCCGGACGGCGAACAGGTGGGCGGGTCAGCTTCGATCAACCCACCGTATCCGCCGTTTTGACCACCCGCTCTTGAGCAGATGATCTCAAGCCAGTTTGGGGGTGATCGTAAGCATCCGATAAGGGCCGCAGGGATCATCGGACGATTCGACAGCAGGTGATGTGGACCATTGAGGCGGTCGCCGCGATGGTCAGGCGGCGCGGTCAATCCGTGCGAGGCGCCAGTTCCAGGGCAATAGCGCGGCCAGATCGTTGATCTTGTGATCGGCGATCCGGGCCAGTACGTCGGCGAGCCAAGCTTGCGGATCGACGTCGTTGAGCTTGGCGGTCTGAATCAGCGTGAGCATGACCGCGGCGCGTTCGCCGCCGCGATCGGAACCGGCGAACA
>WNFO01003656.1_pt1 | contig 13113 bp, 9 predicted proteins | sample 5400251 | NCBI WGS metagenome assembly WNFO01 (sample SAMN13153354, study PRJNA577476) | soil metagenome | isolation source: 100 cm saprolite under Madrone tree | place: USA:California | collected 2016-06-14 | reverse complement strand
GCCGCTGAACTACATCGGCTGGGACGGCAAGCAGGTGCGGGACATTCTGTTCCTGGAAGATGTTTGTGCGCTGGTGGAATTGCAAATGAAACAGATGGAGCGATTTCGCGGAGATATTTTTAATCTGGGCGGTGGAGCGGAGAATTCACTCTCGTTGCGGGAAGGTACGCAGTTATTGGAACGAAAGCTCGGCCATGGAACGACAATAACTGCGAAAGACGCGATTCGCAAAGCGGATCTGCCGATTTATTTCACCGACAACCGGAAAGCTGCGAGGATGTTGGACTGGAAACCTTCAGTGACGATTGACGAGGGGTTCGAACGAATTCTTGCGTGGATTCGTTCGAACGAGACAACGTTGCGGCAACGGTACTGCGGATAGTCCTTCACTACACTGACAAACGCCGCGCGCTATAGAGAAAAGAATTGGCCGAGGCGAGATTTTTTCGTCTGCTTGGCAAGATCCTGGCCAGCGAGTCGAGTCGCCATTTTGTGAAATTCCGCTGACAGCGGATCGCCGTCCTGTTTCAGTGAGTCACCTCGCACGGTAGCTTCACTTACTTGCTTGAAATTATTCGGAAGTCGCGCGAAGACGGACATCTTCATGCTCTGTTCAACTTTTTCGAGCGCCGGTTCGTCGTGGCGATGCCAGCGATTGATGATCAGGCGCACCTGAGAAGCCGAGACCCGCAGATTGGCTAGGGCACCGAGGTGACGGTGCAGCTTTGCCAGACCGGGCAGATCGGCCTCCGAGATGAGAAGGATTTCCGCGGCCTGCAAAACGCTTTGGCAATCCGCGGAATAAAACGAACCGAAATCCATCACCACAAAATCGAAACTCTGCTGTGCGATTTCGACCAGGCGCTCGATGGCCGAATGCGAAGCGTGCTGCCAGACTTGCAGCTGCGACGCTCCCGCCAAAACTTTCAGGCCGCTCTTGTGCTGCGTAAGCAGTCCGCTGAGCAGGGTGGGATCAAGACGCTTGTAATTTTCCACTGCATCGCCTAATTGGAAAGACGGCTGCAAATCGAGAAAACCGGCAACATCACCCATGGGACGCGAGAAATCAAGCAGGACAGTGGATTTGCCGGGGATCTTCGCCAACTGAACTGCCAGATTTACGGAGACGGTGCTGGTTCCAACGCCGCCCTTGGTTCCCAACACAACGAACAATTTTCCAGTAACCGCTCGGCGAGGCATCAAGCGCGAGTGCTCGCCACTGACTCTGAGGATCAGCGAAGAGAGTTCGCTTCTGTCGTACGGCTTCTGCAGAAAATCGCGCACTCCCGAACGCATGGCCTGCAGCAGGAACTCTGGACTGGATTCCTTTTTCGCGGAACAGGCAACGATGTGAACGGAAGGGCGGAGCTTGGCCAACTGCTGGGCAAAGGCAAAATCAGATTGTGGGGTTCCGTTGAGGTCGAGGAAGACAATGTCTGGAACATCCTGCGAATGGCGCAGTTCAACGGCTTTGCCCGAAGCCCATTCGTGAATTCCCTTGACGAGTCCGGTTTGCAGCAACATATGTCGCAAGCTGGAGCAAGCAGCCGGATCGCAGCTGGCGATGGCGACGCTGAGTAGCGAGCCGGCGGTGCACTCTGCAATCCCGGCGGCCGTTCCTGGCACGGATGCCGGTGACTGGACCATGACAGACGAAGGACTAGCGAGTTCTCTGACCATGCGTAGAGTTTGTATGGGGACTGCGTGTCCGGAAATAGCGCCTTAGTACCAGCCGTGGGCCAGAAAGTACCACCGTTGGATGGAACCTCCGGTCGGTGATGATCTGGACACACTGAAACAGTGGTGTGTCGACTGGCGGCCAGTACAAGTACAGAGGGAGTAGGAGCTCACAAAATCGCACGGAGACAGGACTGCTCTAGCGGCAGAGCGCGTCGATCAGGATCTCTTTCTTTTTTTCGGCGAGTTGCGTGAAAGCTTCGAGGGAAGAAAAATAGCCGCCCAGGGCGGCCGCGGCAAGCACTGCGAAGATCTCTGCAGGGAGCCACGGATTGCCCGACCATCGGCCGGAAAAAAAGACCAGGGCGCTGACGCCGCCAAACAGTATTTGCATACCCAACAGGATCAGGACGGACATGCCGGAATTTCGCTGGCCCTGCATTTTGCCGAATTCGATTTTGCGAGGGTAACTAAGCGATGCCCAGTTGGCGATAGTCAATTGCCCGACAATCGAAAAGACAATCGCGGCCAGAGTGGCGAACAGAACCGGCGTGGTTGGCAAGGACACACGCCATCCAACCAGCGTTACACAGAGAACTATCTCCAATAAGAGGATCGAAATGGTCATTAGATTTTTTGCGATGAGAATCTCCCGAAAGCGCGCCGGCGCCGTGAAGTAAGTCTGGATTCCCTTGCCTTCATAAGCGAAACAGTTGTAGGACGGCGCAATCAAGATTAAGACCAGATAGGCCATCATGCCGGGAAAGAAAAGATCCGGGGGAACACCTTTCTTGAATGCGGTCGGGTGCGGCCCGGCGAACTGAACGCTGAAGAAAAGCAGCATCATCGGGGGGAAAATCAGCCCAAAAAACAAAAATGTGTTTCTCTTGAGGTACAGAAGTTCCTTGCGAAACACCGCGAGAACCTGCGGAGAAAGGAAGGTAACGGTGTCTCGCGCGTCTTTCGCGCTGAGGGCTACGCGCTTTTCCTTTCGCGCTGGAGCGACGCCTTCGCTAAGTTCTTCTCCGGAATAGAGCTGGGTGTATCGCATCCACAGAAACACGGTGAAAATCGCGGTGTAAACGGCAAGACCGCCGAGTTTCAGCACTGCCGCGCCCCAATGATGGCCGACAAATTGGGCCACTGAGTCTCCAGCGAACGAGGATGGAAGAAGCCACAGGTATGGCACCCAGCTTCGCACGATCGGAAGAACCGCGCGGCCGTATCTTTGCATGAACGGATTAAGGAACTGCAGGCTGACCATGGCGAGGATAAAAAGGGTGAAGAAAATTTCTCGCGTTTTGCGCTTGGCCAGGAGCTTTTCCACCCACGCACCGAGAAGCCGCTCCATGGTTACGTTCAAAACCGTGAAGAACATGCACACCAGCAACAGCACCGGCGCCGCGAATGGCTGGACGACGAGTGTTGCGGCCAGCATGGCCAACATCCAAACCAAAGCTGCCAGCGCAGCGGAGTCCGCCAGGCCGTAGGCCATACCGATGAGATAGAAGGCGGAAAGGTTCACGGGAAAGCGAAGCAGCGTGCGAAATGGAAATTGCGGGGCAAATCCCGCGAGTAGAATGGGAAACGACTGCCACCAGACAAGCAGCGCGAGAAAAACCAGGCCGAACAATGGTTCGAGATGGTTTTCAAACAGAGCTTTAGTTACAAAGAAAAATCCGAAGGTCACGCCAATGACGAAAAGCAGGCTGAAAAAACCAGAAAAAATCAGTCCGATGAGATCAAGCCGGCGGTTTTTGTTGCTCACGCTGTTGCGCAGGACGCGCCAGCGAAGCCATGCGATCAGTCGAATCTGATCGGCGAGTCCGGCGCTGCTGATTACGTCAGCCATGAAAGCTCCTCGAGTTGTGCACGGTCTGCTCCCTGGCCAACCACGGAAAGGAAAATATCTTCCAGCGTCAGAGTGCGTCCCTCGATACTGGGAACGCCGGCGCGGAGCTGTTCCATCGAGCCCTGCGCGACCAACCGGCCTTTTTTGATGATGGCAACGTGACTGCATAGACGCTCGACAATTTCGAGTACGTGCGAGGTAAGAAAGATGGTGACGCCGCGTTCAGTCATGCGGGCCAGCAATTCCTTGAGGGCGCCGGCAGCCAGGGCGTCTACCCCTTCGAACGGCTCATCGAGAAAAAGAATTCTGGGGCCGTGAATCACGGCCGCAGCAAGAGCAAGCTTCTTCTGCATGCCGTGCGAGTAGTCCGCGATCATGGTTTTGGAGCGGTCAGCGAGCTGCATGAATTCGAGCAGTTCATCGCTGCGCTTGCGAGTAGTGGCTTTATCGAGGCCATACATTCGGCCGACAAATTCTAGATACTCCGGAGCGCTGAGACGCTCGAAGAGACCCATACCTTCCGGAACGACGCCGATCTGACGTTTCAATTCGACCAGATTTTGCGCGAAATCGAGACCGAGCAGAGATATGCGACCGGAAGTCGGGGCCAGAAGTCCTGTGAGCATTTTGATGGTCGTGGACTTGCCAGCGCCGTTCGGTCCAAGAAAGCCGAAGAATTGGCCCGACTCGACCTGGAGGTCCATGCCATCCACGGCAGTCAGAGCGCCAAAGCGGCGAGTCAATTTTTCGGTTGAGATAGCAATATCAGCCATAGATGCGCGGCTCCAGAGAAGGGGGCAAAAAGGACTCTAGCACGGTTTTAGAAGCCAGCCCGGATGCGAGTGTCTGAGAGGAACTACGCGCGAAGCCGAGAGGGGATTTCAAGGGCTCTTCACAGCCGCAGTCGGGACAGCCTGTGGATCGCGACTCGGAAGGGCCGCGAGCACTGCTGGAAGTTCCACGCGAAACACAGCGCCGCCGGTCTGCGAGTTGTAACAAAGAATCTTGCCCGCGTGCTCCTGAACGATGCCAAAGCAGATGCTGAGTCCAAGGCCGGTGCCTTTGCCGATCGGCTTGGTGGTATAGAACGGGTCGAAAACACGATGCGGTTCCTTCAGACCGGGGCCGGTGTCTGAAAATAAAATCACAACGTTCGCGCGGTCGCGCATGGTCTTGATCGTCAACGTGCCCCCGCCGTTGTGGGATTCCATGGCGTCTACAGCGTTATTCACAATATTGAAGAACACCTGCATCAGCTGATTTCCGTCGCCGCGCACGCCGGGAAGCACGGACTCCAGCTTGAGATCAATTTTCGTGCCGGAATTGCGGAGGTCCAGAGCACGTAGCTGAACGGCATTTGTGACCACGGTGTTGAGGTCGAGGAGAGTGCGCTCGGCGGGAACCTGTCGAGCAAAGCTCAAGAGATTGCCGACAAGAGCTTTGGTGCGGCGAGCCTGATCGCGGATTTTGGCCGAAATAGCCCTGGTTTTTTCCGGCAGCGAAGCATCGTCCGCGAGTAGATCGGAATAACCGAGGATCGCGGTAAGCGGATTATTGATTTCATGCGCAGCGCCAGCGGCGAGTTGACCAAGAGATACGAGCTTTTCAGTTTGCACGAGCTGCGCCTGGAGCCGCTGCAGGTTTTCAACGGATAGCTCTGCGCGGGCCAGAAGCCGGGCGCGATCGCGATCCGCCATGTGCTGGCGTAGAAAGACGAGAAAGCCCAGAGGAACGGCTGCGAGCAAGATGGTCATGAGTCGGAATTCGCGTACCGCTGGAGAATCGTGGGCAAATTTAATGGTGTAAACAGCGAAAACCGGCAGCGAGACTACGGCAGCCATGGCCAGCCGAGAAGCAACGATGCTTTCGCCCTTTTCCCGGTCCGATCCTTCGGCCGAAGCGGACTCCGATGAATCATCCAGTGCGGTGCCATTCTTATATGCGATCAGTCCCGCGGCCCCGAACCACAGGAACGAAGCGATCAGAGGTAGATCGTACAGACTCCCCGTGTGATAGACCTTGAGGTCGATCGCCACGTTGATCATCAGCGAGGAGAGCATGTGCAGCGACTGGCTACCGAAAAGATTCGCATAGACGTTGCGCCACGCGCCGCGGCTGCTCAGCCACAGCAGGCCGAGGCCAACCACAATGACCATGCTCTGAATCGTGTTGATCCAATCAAACGTGAAATTGTAGGGGCCAAGAGAAGGTTCGGCGTACATCCACGGCAGCACCACGAAAGCGTAGAGAAAGACCCACCAAGCGAGCAAAAGCACAAAGTCGATATATCCAAAACGAAGCCGGATCTCACTTCGCTTCAAATGTGGGCGAAGGGCGAGCGCGGCCATCAGCGGGATACCGCACAAGAAGAAAATGATGTCTCCGGGATACATATCGGGGAGCGGCCGATGAAGATAGACTTCGTAATATGTCCATTGAAACTGGCCGATCATCCACAAGGTGCAGGACAACGCCGCGAGCATCCAGAACATATTGCGGCGCCAGTGCGGCGTGCCGGCGTTGAGCAGGAGCCCAGCGTTGGCAAGGAGCGGGACGAGGCACTGCGCAATGTTGCCGAACGTACTAAGCGACTGGCCGGCAGGGAGGGTCAGCGAGGCGACGGCGTAAATCCCCAAGAACAGGAAGAACACCCCGGCAATCCAGACATAGGTGCGGGAAGAGGCCATGGCTGTACCCTTGATTTTACGGTCCCCCATGGCGCAAAGAAGTAAGGTTATGCGGGCAAATGGCCAAAGGATTAATGCAGAATGCGTGCCGGTTCGGATCGAGGGGATTCAGGCACCGTATTCCGGGTTGTCGCGCATTGCGACAAAATCCCAAGCAAGGTTTTTTAGCTAGAGGTTATTTTTTTACGGCTTCGTCCGAGGCGATTTTGCCGTCGCGGATGAAGATGATGCGGTGCGCGTGCTGCGCAATGTCATTTTCGTGGGTGACGAGAATAATGGTGTTGCCTTCGCTGTGCAAGTTGGCGAAAAGCGCCATGATCTCTTCGCCGGTGCGCGAATCGAGATTCCCAGTTGGTTCATCCGCAAGAACAATCGACGGCGAATTTACCAGAGCCCGGGCAATGGCCACGCGCTGGCGCTGTCCCCCGGAGAGCTCATTGGGCTTGTGATGCATTCGCTCCGTCAAATCCACACGTCCCAGAACCTGTTTCGCTTTCTCCAAACGTTCTTCGGCAGGCGTGCCGTTATAGATCAAGGGGAGTTCGACATTGTGGAGTGCCGTTGCGCGAGGTAATAGGTTAAAAGTTTGGAAGACGAAACCAATTTCCTTGTTGCGAATATAGGCAAGCTCGTCGTCGTCTAGTTCACTGACCAGGCGTCCCGCAAGCCAGTATTTACCGGAACTTGGGGAATCGAGGCAGCCAATCAGGTTCATGAGAGTGGATTTCCCGGAGCCCGACGGGCCCATGATGGCAACGTATTCGCCTTTGTGGATTTCCAGATCCACGCCGCAAAGAGCGTGCACCTGCTCAGAGCCCATCTCGTACACTTTAGCCAGTTCGCTGGTCTTAATAACCAGGCCGCTCGATACCAGATCTTCGCGATACGATTCGGTCTCTATTGTCACCACGGCCATTTGTGTATTCTCCTCACTTACTTACCAAATTAGCTTTGCTGGTCGTCCGTCTTCTTGGGCGCGGAGTTATCGACTTTGATCGGAGCTTCGGGCTTCAAGGTGCGCAAAGCTTTGTAACTGCCCACTACGATCTCGTCGCCCGGCTGCAAACCATCGGTTATTTCAATGTCCGTGATTCCGCTAATGCCCGTTTTCACGGGCTTGAAAAACGCCTTTTTCCCGTTGATCACGAAGACGCCCTGGATTTCTTCTTTCTTCGGATCGCCGCTGGAAGACGGCAGGGGAGCGGCCAGAGCGCTTCCGCTGCTGCCGCCGCTGGGGTTTTTCTTGGCATCGTCCAAATCCTTGCGCGTACGCACTGCCAGCGCCTGAATAGGAATTGCAATGACGCTTTTCTTTTCCGCGGTCTTAATTTTGGCGGTGGTGGAAAGTCCGGGGCGGAGATTCGTCGGCGGACTGTCCAAGGTCACTACAACCTTAAAATCTTTGGCTTCCTGGGTGCTGGTTGTGGACTGCGTGGTGGCCAGGCCTGAACTCCGCAGGACCGCTTGCGAGCCGATTTCGGTAACTTTGCCGTGGAAAATCTTTCCCGGCACGGCGTCGATGGTTACATCGGCATCCTGTCCCATCTTTACGTTCACGATATCGGTTTCATCAACTTTCACTTCGGCGGTAACGATCGACATGTCCGACAAAGTCATAAGGAAGCTGCCGTTGGAATTCTGGATTCCCGGCACCACGTACTCGCCTAAACGGACGGGCAAATAGCTAACGATGCCATTAATGGGAGAGACGTAGGTGGTCTTGCTAAGGATGTCCCGCGTACGGGTGAGAACTGCTTTGTTCTGATTGAGTTGCGCGCGTGATTGTTCCACTTGCGCCCGCAGTTGAAGAACCCGCGCTGCAGCCGAATCCACCGAAGCGGCTGCCGCGTCGTAAGAGGTCTTGCGTTGATCGAAATCCTGCTTCGGAATTAGACCATCCTTATATAAACCTTGTCCGCGCTCATAGTCGAGCTTGGCTTTTTCCAGATTCGCCTTTTGCAAAAGTAGGTCGGATTGCGCGGACTTATAGCTGGCGTCTGCCGCAAGAATTCCAGATTCTGACGAGTTCATCGCAGCGGACTGAGCCTGGACATCGGCGCTGGCTTGGACGTTCTCCTGAAGTAACAGCCGGTCACCCTTTTTGATGGGGTCGCCTTCCTTGACAAGAATGTCGGTAATGCGTCCGAAGCCCTGCGCCTGAACGTTCGTATAAGTGGTCGGCTTAATCTCGCCCGACGCCGTGACCAGGGATACCAAGCTGTCCTGCTTGGCGACTTTGGCGGTCTGAACCGTGATGACACCTTTGTTGGCCTGGTTGACGCTATAGAGGACAATGCCGGCGCCTACCGCTACCACAGCAGCCCCGATGGCCGCTTTTTGCCACATCTTCATGACTTTGTTTCCTTTTCATGTCTCTCGGAACTGTAGCGCCCACAAACTTCGACGACCGTCTTAGCGGAGACATGTTGTTAATGCGGAATTTCCCCGTTTCTACCTATTGATACGCCCTTCAGGGGCTAAATGTTTCGCACGAGAGGCCCCGCAGCCGGGCCGACAATAACCGGCACAAAACCTGAGGTTCCGAGGTCGCGGTTGGGAAATCGGGCGCGGGGCACATCACTCGCCGCCTAGCTTCTCATTTTAGAAACAATTTCCGGGAAAAGATACCGCTACAGTCGAACGAACCACGTCGGAGCTAACCCTTATCATTGGACGCACGCAGATGGTCAGGCGTCGTTCGAAAAAGCGTGGAAGTATTGTAGCAGAAGCAGCTAACACGAGACATTTTATGTCCGCTTTCGCGGTATGCCTTCGAGCTAGGCGCGCCTTTGCCTGCCGCAACCGCCGGAAGGTGGCAGAGTGGCTGACTTTGGCGTTTGCTAATTTTACCAACCCTGTCCTTGCTGGCTGGTTCACGTGCGCTTCTTACTTGCGCCGGAATGCTCCCATTTGCAGACCTTTGGCCAGCGTTTGGCCAGTAATAAAATAGATATTCAGCCTATCTCGAATGAGCCGTGTGGGTTCCAGAAATTCTGAGCCGTTAATTCCGGAAATTCTGAGCCGTTCTGCTTTGAAAGGCAAGTCCTGCTCGAGGCTTAGATGACGAGTGCGGCCGGAAGGTCCGTCAAGGTGGACGAAGCGTCCACGTTCTAGGACGCGATCCAAGATAGCGGCCGCCAGGTCCTCGTCGTGCAACACCTTCCCCCACTCGCTAAGCGGCTTATTGGTGGTGAAGATCATAGGTCGTTTTCTCAGGTGGCGATCGTTGACCACATGAAACAAAACATTGGCGGCATCGGGACCGTAGGTTAAGTAGCCGACTTCATCGACAACCAAAACGTGAGGACGCGTAAAGGTTAGCAATGATTCCTGCAAGCGTCCCTTCTTGCCAGCATTGGAAAGGTCTTCGACGAGTTCTGCGGCAGTGGTGCACAAGGTGTCGAAGCCATTCTGGATAGCGCGATAGCCGATGGCTACTGCCAGGTGGGTTTTCCCACGGCCCCCTCAACGAGATAAGGAGTCGTTAGGCGTGCCTTGACTCGATTCGAATTCGCAATAGTTCGCTGGCGGTTCCGATGAAGGGTGCCGTCTCGCCCCTGATCAAGGGCTCGTCGCCCTCTACGGACCGAAGGAATACGCCCCACTCTGCGCCGTCACGGACTGCCCCGCGCTCACAGTCCCGATGTTCTGCGGATTAAATGTAAGGCTGGTGGGCGCAAGAGTGGCGTTGTGCTCCGTCATCAGGCCGATGCCGCTCAATGCAACCGATTGCGGACTGCCCGCAGCGTCGTCCGTGACGATCAGGGAAGCCGTGCGCGGCCCTATCTGCGTAGGAGTGAACGAAATGTTGACTGTGCAACTAGAGCGCGCCGTCAGCCCCGAGCCGCACGTCCCGCTCTGGCCGAAATCGGCGGCGCCGGTTCCCGCGATCGCGATGCTGCTAATTGCCAACGCAGAAAAACCAGTGTTCGTCAGCGTTGCCGTTTTGGCACCACTTGCAGTCCCGATTAACTGAGCACTAAAACTCAGGCTCGCGGGTGAGAGACCCAGACTGTCATCCTGCAATAAGAGGGAGATCGGGGCGCCCGTGCTGTCATGGTTTGCGATTGAAAAGTCCAGCCTGCCGTCGCCGTTAAAATCTCCCACTGCCACGGAGGCGGGGGTAGTGTCGGCCGCATAGTTTAGAGGGGCTTGAAACGTCCCGTCTCGTTGCCCAGGAGCACGCTGACGTTGTTCTTGCTCGCGTGCGTGGTGATCAGGTCCAGTTTGCCGTCGCCATTGAAATCTCCGGTCCCCAACGGCCCGGTCAGAGTCCCGGCAGCGAAGCTCAGTGCAGACTGAAATGTGCCGTCTCCGTTTCCCAGTAAAAGGTTGCCGTTGTTGCCACCGAGGTCGGCCACGGCCAAATCCAGTTTGCCGTCGCCATTGAAATCTCCAATGATCACCGAGGTCGGATTAGCACCGGCGGCGTAGTTTACGGGAGCCTGAAACGTGCCATCGCCGTTGCCCAGCAGCACATTCACATTTGCGATGCTCTGCGTCACCGCCAAGTCCAGCTTGCCGTCGCTATTGAAATCCCCTATCGCGACTGAACCGGGTTGCGCCCCGACAGGAACATGTGATCGCATGCATTGACCTCACAGGCTTGCTGCCTTCCAATCAGAGGATCGATGCCGAATCGGTTTTAAGTTTAAATGGAATAGCGTACGACCACCGTCATGATCGTCTCTTCGTCACCGGAAAACAGTGGCCAACTGTATTCGAGCTGAAGGTTATTCAACACACTCGTGGAACGCCGCACTCTTCGTAAAAGCCTTTTCCGATTGCTAAGCGTGGGCTCGAATCTTCGGTGAGTACAAAAGTATCCAGAATCTGGAATTTGATGATGAGTTTCTTTGTCAGTTGTCAGTTAACGATGGATCGTGACGATACGACAATTGTTTGATTCAAAGTGCCGACATCTTGCGATGAAGCGCATTGGCTCTCCTCCGTGAACTCATAACCGCTCAGAAATACCATTTGGCAAGTCATTGAAAAACAATCGCAAATTGAATTTTTAGAGTGGAGTGCTGCGTGCATCTCCCACGCTTATCGCTACAGCGGGTGGTGGAAAAAGCTGCGTGGGATGTAAGCAAAACAATTCTATAGCTTTGAAGGAGAGAAGCAATGCGCAGACTAATCTTCATGGCACTGGCAGGGGTACTTTGTATATTGCTCGGCAGTGCGGCCCGAGCGCAACGTTTGGACGGAACGCTTCGCGTGACGGTGGCCGACAAAAGCCAGGCCAGTATCGAAGAAGCGAAGGTAACCGCGGAAAATGAGGCCACCGGAGTTGCGGTGACCACAACGGCTTCGAGTTCGGGGACGTATGTGTTTCCGAATTTGTTAGTGGGGACGTATGTGGTGACGGTGGAGAAAGACGGATTCAAGAAAGCGGTGCAAAAAGGCATCGTTGTGAATTCGAACCAGACAACGGAGGCGAAAGTGGATCTGGAGCTTGGCTCGGTGTCCGTAACCGTCGAAGTGGAAGCGGGCGCGGACTTGGTGAAAACGGAATCTTCTACACTGGAAGCGACCTTCAGCGGACGCGCCGTGCAGGATGTTCCGATCAACACCACGGGCGGCGATGTGAAGGAGTACTCGGTGTACGCGCCTGGAACGACTACACAACAGGGAGGTGTGCTCGGTTCAGGCGGATCGATTGGCGGAACGCGTCCGCGGTTCAACGGATTTTCGATTGACGGGGTTGATGACAACAAGATTGATACCACTGGTCCGACACAGCCAGTGATCCAGGAGTCGGTGGCGGAATTCACGTTGCTGACGAATCAGTTCACCGCAGAGAACGGACATTCGGCAGGCGGCCAGTTCAACATCGTGACGAAATCCGGCACGAACAACTGGCACGGCGCTGCCTGGGGATACGATCGCAACCGGAATTACGACGCGTTCGACAATTTGCAAAAACAACGTGGAGCAAAAGATCGCTTCGATTACAACCGGGCTGGCGCAAGCGCCGGCGGGCCAATCATCCACAACAAACTCTTTGTGTATGGCGCTTACGAATTCCAGAACAATGGGCTGGCATCCTCAAGCCCAAGTTTCTCTTCCCCGACCGCCGACGGACTGTCGACCCTAATGTCTCTCGCGCACGACAGCGCGGTGACAGACATCTTGAAGCAATTCCCGGTTGCGCCAACCGCCAGCAGTTCAGTGCTTGTAAACGGACAGGCGATTCCAGTCGGCACACTTCAGTCCATTGCGCCGAATTTCGCCAATCAACACGATTTTATCGTCAATGTGGACGCCACCCTGGGAAAACACCAACTGCGCGGACGTTTTCTGTATGACAGGTCCCGCGCGCCGGATTTCAACCCGTCGCAACCACAAGCACAATTCCTCGGAACCAACAGCTCAGACGCGCGCAAAGTCATCTTCACCGACGTCTGGTCGATTTCCAACAGCGTGGTCAATGATTTTCGCACCTCATATTCGCGGCTGAATGGACCGAACCTGGTGGTGCCCAGCAGCTTCCAGAATTTCCCCAACGTTGAAGTGGATGAGCTTGGAAGCAATCTGGGACCGAACGGGCTTGCGCCGGCAGGCTACACGCAGAACGTTTATCAATGGGTGGACAATATTTCGTACATCCGCGGGAAGCACACCTTCAAGTTCGGTGTGGAAGCGCGGAAATACATTGCGCCGACCAATGTCCTGCCGCGCGCACGGGGTGAGTGGGACTATGCATCGCTGAGCCAGTTCATCAACGACTTCGTGCCGACCGGCGCCAACGGCGCATTGCGCGGAGCGGGATCAGGCAGCGTGGCGGAAAACTACAATGCCTTTTATTGGTTTGTGCAGGACGATTGGAAAGTGACGCCCAGGCTGACTTTGAACGTTGGACTGCGCTATGAGTACAGCGGCGTTCCTCGAGAC
>WNFO01039919.1_pt1 | contig 13114 bp, 13 predicted proteins | sample 5400251 | NCBI WGS metagenome assembly WNFO01 (sample SAMN13153354, study PRJNA577476) | soil metagenome | isolation source: 100 cm saprolite under Madrone tree | place: USA:California | collected 2016-06-14 | reverse complement strand
CATCCGCATGCCCTCGCTGCGTGAGCGAAAGACGGACATTCCGCTGTTAGTGCGGCATTTCGTGCAGAAGTTTTCCCGCAAGTTGAATAAGCAAATTGAGACTATTCCCAGTGGCACGATGAATGCGTTGGTGAACTGGCAGTGGCCCGGCAATGTACGGGAGCTCGAGAACCTTATGGAGCGGTCCGTCATTCTTTCGGAGGGCCGGGTGCTCAACGCTCCTTTAGCGGAGTTGGCGGATATCCGCGAAAGTGCGGACAGCGATGGCACGCTGGAAAGCCTGGAACGGGAGTACATTATTCGAGTGCTCCGCGAAACCAGGGGAGTGATCGCCGGTCCTCGCGGAGCCGCGATGCGACTGGGGATGAAACGTACAACTCTGCAATCCAGAATTTTGAAGATGGGAATTTCCCGCCAAGAGTATGAGTGATCGTTCCAGCCGTAAATCCCAGACAAACTTGGTGACGACCTATCGGCACTGTGCCGACGAAACGGCAGACAAAGCCGGAGCAAAGTCCCCTTGTCAATCTGGAATTATTCTGCGTTCGCAAGAGCTTAGAGGAGCGGGGGATTTGGCCCTCAGACTGCAACTTGAAACTGCGTCGGGCACTCACCCGTAGGTGCCAAGCAATATCCCAGAAATCATGCGAGGTTGCCACGATCCGGCTGGCGTACGCGAAGTTGGACGCCCGGACCCGAGGTCGAAGTGTTGCTTTCTGAGCGCAATCTAACGCCGGGCCGGCTCCACCCCGCAAATAACCTCCTCCCCACGGCAATCGCCCGGGTAGGTGTCGTCCGCCGCGTTGTGCAAACCGATTTCGAACGCAGTGACCTGGCTTCTCAGCTGGGTTTGGATTGTCCGCAGACGCGCCCCACGCCGGCACAGGGCGGGCAGCCGGATGAGCCACGCCTCGATCCCCTGTACTTGTTCGCGTGTGCTCTGCAATGGCACAAGAAGGCGAATGCCAGTGCCGGCTGGGAACTGGTCAGCGGCCTGAGATCGACGGGAGAAGCAGGGCGCGTCGCCGCGGCGCTGCTGGCCGAGACCAAACATGGAAACCTTCGAATTCCGGATTCGCGTTGCGCGCAGGCGGCTCAAAGCAAGCCTCCTCCGCAAAGCGGACCGTCAGTACACGACACGAGCGAGGTGGTGGTGAGGATGAACACTCCGTACGGACTAGAAATCATCGAAAACTGTGTCACGTGCAAATTGAGGAAAGACAAGTGGTTTTGTGGCCTTTCCCCGGACGTGCTTCGGGCCTTCAGCGATTCCAGCCACCTGAGCACGTATCCGGGAGGCGCGGTCTTGTTCGTGGAGGGCCAAATGCCGCGCGGCGGACTGGTGCTTTGCTCGGGCAAGGTCAAGCTTTCGACGACCTCTCGTGAGGGCAAGGTGCTCATTCTCAAGATGGCGGTGCCGGGAGAAGCGCTGGGTTTGAGCGCGGTAATTTCAGGGACGCCGTACGAACTGACGGCGGAGACGGCAGGCCCCTGCCAGGTGAACTCGATCGACCGCGACTCCCTGATGAGATTGCTGGACAGGTATGGAGAATTGGGGCTGCACTCCGCTCAAGCCCTGAGCCGGGAGTTTCAATCCGCCTACCGGGAAATCCACGAGTTGGTGCTGGCCCGCTCCTCTGCCGGCAAGTTGGCGCGACTTCTGCTTTCGTGGGGAAGCGGCCGCGAGAGAGAGGTCGGAACCAGCGAGATTCGGATCAAATCCAGTCTGACCCATGAAGAGATAGCGCAGATGATTGGTTCATCGCGAGAGACAGTTACGCGTCTGTTGAGCGAACTTAAGAAGAAGGAGTTGATTCGTCTGGAAGGTTCGACATTAGTGATCCGCAATCGAATTGCCTTGGAAGCGCTGGCTGCGTAGTAGTGGTTGGCAGCCCTTAGGCGGCCGAATCCTCCTGGCCGCGGGCGACGCGCCCGCGGGGTTGCAGCTTCCGCAATTGAGCCCGACTGATTCCTTGACCAGACACCGTCGTTCCTGGAGTCGACCGGACAGACGAGGGGCGGTTGTCCCCACGTGCTTGGTGCGCACGGCTCGCAGTGCGCGGGCGAGTCGCCCGCGATCACACTGGACCGGCTCAACTTACAATCCGAACAATTCACGCAGGCGTTTGGTTTGGGCCCGGCTCACGGGGATTTCGGTCTGCTTCTTGTCGTCCATGCGTAGTTGGTAGGAGCTCTTGAACCAGGGAACGACTTCCTTGATGCGGTTGATGTTCACCAGGTAGGAGCGGTGGGCACGCCAGAAGAGATTGGGATCGAGACTGTCCAGCAGTTCTTCCAGAGTTCGACAGTTGGACTGTCCCTCCATGCCGTTGGGTCCGCTGGTCACGACTGTAATAACGCCCTCTTCGATGGAGGCGAATCCGATGTCTTTCTGGTTGACCAGAAAAAGACGGCCGGCGGCTTTGATCAGAATCTTGGAAGCTTGCGGCTTCTGCGACTCCAGCATCCGGACCAGAGTTTCCAACTTGTCCGATGAAGCGCTGCCAGATTCCAGCTTGGCGCGCACCTTTTGCACCGATTGCGCGACCCGCTTCTTGTCGAAAGGCTTAAGAAGGTAGTCGACCGCGTTTACCTCGAATGCCTTTACCGCATACTGGTCGAAGGCAGTGGCAAAGACGATCTTGGGCAGGACGACTTTCTTGTCGAGCAGCTTCTTGATGACGCCAAAGCCGTCGAGGCCAGGCATTTGCACGTCGAGAAAGACCAGGTCAGGGTTGTGTTCGCGGATAAGGTTGACGCCTTCCACCCCGTTTTTACCCTGGGCCACAACGTCCACGTCTCCCACATCTTTCAGGAGGAAGGCAAGTTCGTCGCGGGCCAGCTGTTCATCGTCCACGATTACGGCGGACAGGGGCATTACTTCTCCTAGCGGGCGCAATCAAGTATATCGAGTGGTGATGGAAAGCGCCAACGTCGGACCTCGGTCGTCAGACCTCGGACCTCGGACCTCAGACCTCGGACTTAGGCCGCTGGGTCCCGACCCGCAAAACCTAAAGAGCCTTTAACCGCGAAGGATGCTGAGAACAGCGTAGAGATCGCAGAGAAAGTCTCTTTGGTGTGAAACGTCCGACTCCGGCGCCTGAGGTCTGAAGCCCGAGGTCCGACGCCCGGTTCCTGCGGTAAACTTACGATTCGATGAATTACATCTACGGGATCAATGCTGTCGCGGAAGCCCTGAAGGCGCGCGGGCGGTCGTTCGAATGGGTGGGCGTGTTGAAGGAGCGTCACGACCTGCGTTTGCAGCGCGTGGTGGAGGAATGCCGGCGGAATGGCGTCGCGGTGCGCTTCCTGCCGCGCGCGGAACTGGATCGCATGGCGGGTAACAACGCCCATCAAGGTGTAGTAGCGATTACTTCGGGCAAACAGTACAACGATCTCGATGACGTGGTTGCAGCCAAGCGGGGGCGGTATTCGCTCATCGTGGTGCTGGACGGAATTGAGGATCCGCACAATCTCGGCGCCATTCTGCGCACCGCCGACGCTTCCGGCGCTGATGGAGTGGTAATTCCAGAGCGCCGTGCGGCCGGCGTGACCGCGACCGTGACCAAGGCCTCCGCGGGCGCCAGTGAACATCTTCCTATCGCCAAAGTGACCAACATTGCGCGCACCCTGGAAGAATTGAAAGAAAAACATTTGTGGATCGTAGGCCTCGATGAGCGCGGTAAACAAAGTTATGAAGCGCTCGACTACAACATGGATTGCGCCATCGTGCTTGGCTCCGAAGGCAAGGGCGTCCACGACCTGGTGGCGAAGAAGTGCGACTTTCTGGTGTCCATTCCCATGCTGGGGAAGGTGCCGTCGCTGAACGTCTCCGTGGCCGCAGGGGTCATGCTGTATGAAATCGTACGGCAGCGCAGGGAAAAGGCGGCGGATACGAGATGAAGTTTTTGGGCGTCTGCTGTGTCCTGTGGAGTTTGGCGGTGCAGGTCCGCGCCCTCGATCGCGAAGCTTTCATTTTTACCAACTACAACCTCGACGTTCGGGTTGAACCGGAGCAACAGAGGCTGGCGGTACGGGGCAACGTCACTTTGCGAAACGCCTCGGCATCGGCGCAGAAAAACCTGGCGCTGCAAATTTCTTCCAGCCTGGGTTGGAGATCGATCCAGCTCAACGGCAAACCGGTGCAGTTTGCTTCCCAGCCCTATGTTTCGGACATCGATCACACCGGCACACTTTCGGAAGCGATAGTGACTCTACCCAAAGATGTTCCGCCCAGGGGCACGCTGGATCTGGAGGTTGGGTACGAAGGAACTATCCCACTTGATGTAACCCGGCTGGCGCGAATCGGCGTGCCAGCGGAAGACGCCAGGCACACCGACTGGGATCAGATTGGCAAGTCGTTTACCGCGGTGCGCGGCATTGGATACGTGACCTGGTATCCCGTGGCAACGGAGGCGGCAAATTTGTCGGAAGGCAACAGCGTGTTCGAGACGGTGGCGCGATGGAAGGCACGGGAAGTCGAGGCGCTTTTCAAGATCAAGCTAAATCATTCCGGTGACGGCACTCCTGCAACTCCGATTTGCAATGGCAAAATGGGAGGCGTGCAAACCAACCTGCAGACCGATAGCGCATACGAAAGCTTCAACGAGTGTTCGTTCGAACCTCTCGGCGGGACTGTGCCGCTGTTTGTGATGGGCCAGTATGAGGGCCTTGAAGCGCCGTCGTTTCACATCTCCTACATTCGCGATCACCGGCCGGGCGTCGAGAAGTACGTGCAGGCGGTGCGGCTGGTGGTCCCATTTGTGGGCGGGTGGTTCGGACCTTCGAAGGAACGAGACCAGGTCAAGGCAGAGGTGGTCGAACTGGCCGATCCTGAAGCTGCGCCATACGAAAGCGGAAGCATGCTGCTTACTCCGCTCAACAACGATTCCAAGCTGGCCCAGCTTACGGCGGTTCACCAGTTCACGCATTCCGTTTTTTTCTCGCCGCGTCCGTGGGTCTACGAAGGGCTGGCGCATTTTGCCCAGGCCCTCTATCTGGAACAAGAGAGCGGGCGCGCGGCGGCGCTCGACTTTATGGGGCTGCATCGCACCGCGGTAGCGGAGGCGGAGAAAGCATTGGCCGGACGGCAGAGCCGGAGCGCTGATCCGGGCGAGTCTTTGATCAGCACCAGCATCGAAGAGTTCTACCGCAGTAAAGCCATGTATGTTTGGTGGATGCTGCGCGACATGATCGGGGAAGACGCGTTGAAGAAGGCGATTGCGACCTATCAACCTGACGCCGACAAATCGCCCTCCTACGTGCAACAGCTGATCCAGTCGCAAACCAAACGCGAGCTGGGATGGTTTTTCGATGACTGGGTCTATCGCGATCGCGGCCTGCCGGATTTGCGCGTGGCGACCGTGTATCCGCGGGAGATGTCGGCGAACAATTATGTGGTCACCGTCACCGTGGAAGAGATGCCGGGGCTGAAGTGCCGGTGACTCTCAACATGGAACAAGGGGAGGTCACGAAGCGGCTCGAAGTGCGAGGGAAAGCGGAGGCGACCATCCGCTTCGAGGCGATTTCTACTCCCCGGGAGATTGTGGTGAACGACGGCAGCGTGCCGGAGAGCGATCTGAGGAATAATGTGTACAAGATTGAAATTCCGGCGAAGGCGAAATAAAGATTTGAGATTGGAGATTTGAGATTTCAGATTAAAGGCTACAACAGTGACAGCTGGCTGCGGGTTTTGAAACAATCTGAAATCCGAAATCGCAAATCTGAAATGAGTTCTTGTGTGTACGGGGAGGGAAGATTGGCTTACATCCAGTTTCTGGGCGCTGCTGGCACGGTTACCGGCTCCAAACATCTCATCAACACCGGTTCAGATCCCGGCGGAAATGGCGGGTTTCAAACCCTGATCGATTGCGGCATGTTCCAGGGCGCCAAAGAATGGCGGGAGCGCAACTGGCAGCCAACACCGATCCTGGCGAGCGGCATTGACGCCGTGGTTCTGACTCATGCACACCTCGATCATTGCGGCTGGATTCCGCGCCTGGTGCGGGAAGGATTTCACGGCCCGATTTATGCCACACCATCCACGATCGATCTGTGCGGAATCATTCTTCCCGACTCCGGCCATCTTCAGGAAGAAGATGCGAATTTTTATAACCGGCACAAGAGGTCGAAGCACGATCCCGCCTTGCCGCGACGCTCCCGGAAAAGTCGTGCGTTCGGGGCCTACAGAAGGAGAGATAGCTGACGTGCTGGTGATGGAGTCCACCTATGGCAATCGGCAGCACCCTACCGACGACCCCAGGCCCAAATTAGCCGAAGTCATTCGTCAGACGGTGCAGCGTGGCGGCAGCGTAGTGGTGCCGGCGTTTGCCGTCGAGCGCACGCAGAAAATCGTCTTCATGGTGAAAGAATTGATGGAAGCCGGACAAATTCCCCACATTCCGGTGTACTGCGACAGCCCCATGGCCATCAAGGCGGTCGAGATTTTCCTGAAACACAAAGAAGAGTGCAGTGGGGAGACCTGCCGGCTCATCGAGCAATACGGGTCACCGCTGCAATGGCCCGGTTTCACATTTGCGTCGACGACCGAGGATTCGAAAAAGATCAACCAATCAAAATATCCGTCGATCATTATTTCATCCAGTGGAATGGTGACCGGGGGACGCATCCTGCACCACCTGATGCAACGGCTGCCGGATCCGAAAAACACGGTGATCTTCATCGGATTCCAGGCGCCGGGAACGCGCGGGTTCACCATCAAGAGCGGCGCTCCCGAGGTGCGCATATTCAGCGAGACGGTACCGATCCGCGCCCAGATCGCAACCTTTGAACAATTCAGCGACCACGCCGATACGCCGGAACTTCTGGAATGGCTGCACACCTTTCCCACCAAGCCCGGAGTCACCTACCTGGTGCATGGCGAGCCGGCGGCATCGTCCCAGCTTCGCGACACCATGACCAAAGAACTGGGCTGGAATGTGCAGGTGGCGGAGTGGATGGAGAAAGTCACTGTGTAATTGGGGAATTGGGAAATTAGTAATTGAGTAATTGTGAGACGCAGTGGTTTTTCAATTACCCAATTACCCAATTACCAAATTACTCAATTACTCAATGTGTGGAGAGGTTATGACGGAGAGCGAACTCAAGAAACTTCTCGACGCGGCGGAGAAGAGCCCGAAGCAAATCGCGGCGGCAGTGTCAGGGTTGCCGGAGAAGACTTTGCGCTACAAACCGGCTCCGGACAAGTGGTGCATTCTGGAGATACTGGGCCATCTTGCCGATATCGAGATTGTCTACGGCTACCGTCTGCGCCAGATGCTCGCGGACAGGAAGCCCGTGATCGCGCCCATGGACCAGAACGACTGGGCGCGGAACCTCGGCTCTATGGAGACACCACCAGCCGAAATGATTGCACTCTACGGACTGAATCGCCACGCCAACCTGAGGCTGCTGCAACGCCTGAAACCCGGGGATCTTGAGAAGTCCGCTTATCACCCCGAGCTGGAGAAAGGATTCACCGTAGCGGAGATGATTGAGAGAATGGGGACGCACGGGGCGAATCATCTGGAGCAGATTGAAAGGTTGAAGAAAGAGACGGGAAAGAAATAGGTGCTGTCCCCGAAGTATTGTCATCCTGAGCGCAGGCTGCCGGTTCGCTTGCGAAACGGCAACAAGCGAAGGACCTCGGGATGACAAGCATTTACATATAGGTCGTCGTAAACTCGACCAGCGCTTTCAGCTTGGCAGCCGCGGCGCCTGAGTCTATGGAATCCGCCGCCAGTGGCAAGGCATTGCCCAGATGGTCGGCTCTGCCGGCGGCGACCAGCGCAGCGGCTGCATTCAGTAACACAACATCCCGGCGCGGCGACTTTGTTCCCGCAAGAATGTCGCGAATGATGGCTGCGTTGGCCTCGGCGTCACCGCCGGAAATGTCTTCGAGCCGGGCGCGCTTGATGCCGAACTCTTCTGGCGTGACCTCATAGGTGCGAACGTTTCCCTCGCGCACTTCAGCGATGCGAGTCGGCCCGGTGATCGTGATCTCATCGAGGCCATCCAGTCCATGTACAACGAGGGCACGATGAAGACCCAACATGCTGAGCGCTTCCGCCAGTGTTTCCACCAGCTCCACGGAATACACCCCAACTACCTGCGCCGAGGCGCGAGCCGGATTGGTGAGCGGGCCCAACAGGTTAAACACGGTGCGCAGCCTGAGTTCACGGCGGGCCGGCTGGACATATTTCATCGCCGAATGCATCGCTGGAGCGAAAAGAAACACCATCCCTACTTCCTCGAGACAAGTGGCCAGAACCGCGGTTGGCAGGCTGATCTTCACGCCCAGCGCTTCCATGACGTCGGCCGAGCCACATCTGGAGCTCAGACTGCGGTTGCCGTGCTTGGCCACCCGTACACCAACTCCCGCGACGACAAACGCCGTGGCGGTGGATATATTGAACGTGCCGGAAGCGTCACCACCGGTGCCGCAGGTGTCCACCAGCGCGTCGCGCCCCGTGCCGCTGACATCGATCGCAGAATGTTCGTGAAGGGGCAACGGCTCTGCCGTGGCACGGATGGCCTCGGCAAACCCCACAATCTCCTCGACGGTTTCACCCTTCATGTGCAGGGCAACCAACAGGCCCGCAATCTGCGCGTCGGTGGCGCTGCCGGAGAAAATATCGGTCATAACCGCGCGTGCTTCCTCGCGCGTAAGCGATTCACGGTTGTTGGCAATGCGCTGCAGGGCGTCAGTGATCATGGAGTGGAGGTAAGCTTAGCATCGTGTCAGGATTTGGCGAAGCCGGACGATGGCAACTTCTGGATCACGTCCCTGCTCATTTCCTGTGGGCGAAGGGAGTTTCGAACCAGCAAAGTCAAAGTCAAGAGCGGCGGGCGAGGGCGCCCGCCCCACACTGGTTTGCCCAATGGCTCAAGCCTTCGATAGAATCGAATTTCGCTACCCGCCGCCTTAAGCTGCAAGCTAGACTTTGCCGATAGGTCCGGTCAGGAATCACTATGAAAATCCACGAATACCAGGCCAAGGAAATCCTGAGGAGGTACGGGGTCGCGGTGCCTCGGGGCGAGATGGTCGAGAGCCGGGAGGCAGCGCAAGCAGCGGCGCAAAAACTCTTCGAAGCGGGTGCCGCGGGAGTAGTGGTCAAGGCGCAGATCCATGCCGGCGGACGCGGCAAGGGTGGCGGAGTGAAGATTGCCAAGTCCCTCGAAGAAGCCACGGAACTGGCGGGCAAGATTCTGGGTATGACGCTGGTCACGCACCAGACCGGACCGGAAGGCCGCGTCGTGCGCCGGCTGCTGATCGAAGAAACTTTGCCCATTGAGAAGGAACTCTATCTGGGGATCGTGGTTGACCGCGCTCAAGCCAGGCCGGTGTTTATGGCGTCGGTGGCGGGTGGAATGGAAATCGAGCAGGTGGCGGCGGAAAACCCGGCGGCCATTCTCAAGGAATACATCGATCCAGGCATGGGCCTGGAGGCGTTTCAGGCACGCAAACTGGCATTCGCACTCGGACTGAAGCCGCAGCAGATCAACCAGGCGGTCCAGTTCATGACCGGCCTGTACAAGGCGTTCGAGGAGACAGACTCGTCGCTGATGGAGATCAATCCGTTTATCACCTGCAGCGATGGCCGCCTTTTTGCACTCGATGCCAAGATGACTTTCGACGACAACGCGATGTTCCGCCGTCCTCAGCTTCGTGAGCTGCGCGATGTAACCGAAGAAGACCCGCTGGAAGTCGAAGCGTCCAAGTACAGCTTGAACTACATCAAGCTGGACGGAAATGTCGGCTGCATGGTGAATGGAGCGGGTCTCGCCATGGCGACGATGGACATCATCAAGTACGCTGGCGGCATGCCCGCGAACTTTTTGGACGTGGGTGGAGGAGCCAACGCCGAACAGGTGACGCACGCGTTCGAGATCCTGCTCAGCGACAAGAATGTGAAGGCGGTGCTGATCAATATTTTTGGCGGCATCCTGCGAGTGGACACCCTGGCGACGGGCGTGGTCGAAGCAGCCAAGAAGACCCAAATCCAGCTTCCGATCGTTCTGCGTTTAGAGGGTACGAACGTCGAGGCGGGGCGCGAAATTCTGAAGCAGTCAGGATTGAATTTTATTGTCGCTGAAACCATGAAAGACGCCGCGGAGAAAGTAGTGGCGGCGGCAAGCGCTGCGTAGACATGCGGCCTTTGAGGCGTAGAGCTCCTTCGACTCCGCATTCCGTTCGCTTGGCGAACGGGATGCTGCGCTCAGGATGACAAGGTTTTGAAGGCAGATACGAATCCATGAGCATTCTGGTAGATAAATCGACGCGGGTGATCGTGCAGGGTCTGACTGGGCGCGAAGGTACATTTCACGCCAAGGCTTGCGCGGAATATGGAACGCAGGTTGTCGGCGGAGTCACTCCTGGCAAGGGCGGCACCACGCACGAAGGTTGGCCCATCTTCAACACCGTTCAGGAGGCTGTGAACCAAACGGCAGCGGATACGTCGGTCATTTTTGTGCCGCCGCCTTACGCCGCGGACGCGATCATGGAAGCGGCCGACGCCGAGCTGGCCTGGGAGTTTCTGCAAAACCGGCGATCACGGTTGATCGGGCCCAACTGCCCTGGCATCATCTCGCCGGGACATTGCAAGATCGGCATCATGCCCGCCCGGATTCACAAGGAGGGTCCGGTGGGAATCGTCTCGCGCTCCGGGACTCTTACCTACGAGGCGGTATATCAGCTGACCACGCGAGGCATCGGGCAGTCCACCGCCATCGGAATTGGTGGAGACCCCATTATTGGAACCAATTTTCTGGACGCGCTGGAGCTATTTAACCGCGACCCGCGGACGGAGGCGGTGGTGATGATTGGCGAAATCGGTGGCAGCGCCGAAGAGGCCGCGGCCGAATACGTACAGAGGCACATGAAGAAACCTGTGGTCGGCTTCATTGCGGGCCAGACCGCGCCTCCGGGACGCCGCATGGGCCACGCCGGGGCGATCATCTCCGGCGGCAAGGGGACAGCAGCCGAGAAGATCAAGGCCATGGAAGCCGCCGGGATACGCGTGGCCAAATCGCCGGCGGATATCGGGGAGACGGTGGCGGCTGTGATGGGAGTGAAAGTTTAGGACCCAGTTGCCAGATTCTAGTTCTCAGAGGAATAACGACCAACGACAAAATGAAAACACTTCAACGCACTCTCACCATTGTTAAGCCTGACGCGGTCCGCAAGAAAGCCATCGGCGACATCATCGAGCAATTCGAAAAGCAGGGTTTTAACATTCTGTGCATGAAGATGCTCGAGATCTCCAAGCATCAGGCGGAGCAGTTTTATGCCGTCCACGCCAGCAAGCCTTTCTTCAGTTCGCTGACTGACTTCATGTCCAGCGGACCTATTGTGGTTCTGGCTCTGGAGAAGGAAAATGCCATTGCCGACCTGCGCAAGCTGATGGGCGCCACCAATCCGGCGAACGCGGAAGAAGGCACCATTCGGAAAAAGTGGGCCACCAGTATCGAGTACAACGCGATTCACGGCTCCGATGCGGATGACACCGCCCGCTATGAGCTGAGCTTTTTCTTCGCGGGATACGAACTGGCGCAGTAAGGAATTTAGCTAGGAGCTGCACTTCATGCCATTGGTTCAAGTGACGATGTTGACCGGTCGCACCGCCGACCAAAAACGCAAGCTGGCACAGCGGATTACCGACGCGATGGTGGAGGAAGCGGGCGCCCGCCGCGAAGCCGTGGTGGTGGCTTTCCATGAAGTGTCGAAGGAGAGTTACGCTTCCGGTGGGGTGCTGATGGCGGACAAGGCGAAGTGAGGGTACGCGCGCGAGTTGCCCGCGACTACACGTTCAGCCTAGCGGCTCGTAAAGATGGCCTTCCACCCGGTCGGCGATTTTCGGTAGTTCTTTCTTTACGTACTGCAGAAAGTGGGGCGCAGCGCGGTGGGCTTCGAGCGCGGCGTCATCCTTGTATTGCTCGTAGATGAAGAAGCGGCGCGGTTCGGTCTTGTGGCGGTGCACGGCGTACATGACGCAGCCGGGTTCCTTGCGAGACTCCTCGGTGAGCTTCGAAAAAACGCCAGAAACTTCAGCTTCCCGGCTTACTTTTGCCATCCAGGTTACCGCCAGAACGACCATCACTCGCTCCGTTCACTAGATTTTTCCTGACACTCCAGCTTCCTGACCGGTTAATGCCTTGAGTTCGGCAGCGAAGCCGTCCACAAAAATAGTCTGCTCTCGTCCCGGCCCGGTAGAGACCATGCCGATGCGAGCTCCGCTTTCCTGTTCGAGAAAGTTCAAATATTCCCGCGCCGCTTTGGGCAGCTTCTCGAACTGCGTACCTCCTTGCGTCGAAGTCCGCCACCCGGGCAGGCTTTGATAGATGCACTCGATTGCGTCAAACCCGCTGCCGTGTGCTGGAATTTCCGCCGTCGCTTTGCCGTCGATCTTGTAACCGACGCAAACCGGAATCTGGTCGAGTTCGTCCAGCACGTCCAACTTCGTCACCACCAGCCAGGAGATGCCGTTAATCATGCCAGCGTAACGCAACAGTGGCAAATCGAGCCAGCCGCAGCGGCGTGGACGTCCGGTCACCGCGCCATACTCGTTGCCCCGGGCGCGCAGCTGATCTCCCCGGTCGTCTAGCGCCTCGGTAGGAAATGGTCCGCCGCCCACGCGGGTACAGTAGGCTTTGGTCACGCCGATCACGGTATCGATGGCCGTAGGAGCGACCCCGGTTCCGATGACGGCGCCGCCGGAAGTGGCGCTGGATGAAGTCACAAAAGGGTAGGTGCCATGATCGATGTCGAGCATGGTGCCCTGCGCGCCTTCGAACACGACCGACTCGCCCTGAGCCAGGGCCTGATTCAGCAGTGCGGCCGTGTCGCACACGAACGGGGCCACCTTCGCCGAGGCTTCGGCGTATTCCTGATACATCTTGTCCGGATCGAGCGGCTCGGAGTTGAACAACGCGTGCGCGATCATGTTCTTCTCCTGGCAGGCGTTTTCGATGTGAGTGCGGAGAAGCTTCAGGTCGAGCAGGTCGGCTACGCGCAGGCCACGCCGCCCCATCTTGTCTTCGTAAGTCGGCCCAATGCCGCGGGAGGTCGTGCCGATCTTGCCGCGGCCGGGAGCTTTTTCCGACGCCAGTTCGATCA
>WNFO01012304.1_pt1 | contig 13115 bp, 15 predicted proteins | sample 5400251 | NCBI WGS metagenome assembly WNFO01 (sample SAMN13153354, study PRJNA577476) | soil metagenome | isolation source: 100 cm saprolite under Madrone tree | place: USA:California | collected 2016-06-14 | reverse complement strand
TTTCCTCGCAGACTCGCCGGCACTCCGGGTCGCCGAACGCGAGCCAGCCGTGCAGGTAGAGCGAGGCGAGCTGGCCGTTGTCGTAGAGCATCTTCTCGAAGTGCGGCACCAGCCAGTGCGCGTCGACCGAGTAGCGGTGGAAGCCGCCGCCGACCTGGTCGTACATCCCGCCGCGCCCCATCATCGCCAGGGTCGTGTGCGTCATCTGGCGCGCGCGCGCGTTCTGCGTGCGCTTCCAGTAGCGCAGGACGAACTCCCAGATCATCGGCTGCGGAAATTTCGGCGCCCCGCCCAGGCCTCCGTCGGCGTCGTCGAACTGTGCCGAGATGAACTGGAAGGCCTCGCCGAGGATCGCCGGGGTCAGGAGCTCGGTCGCCGCGCGCAGGCGGTCCGACTGGCCGAGCGCCTCGCTGATTTTTCGCGACGACTCGACGACCTCGCCGCGGCGCGTCTGCCACGCGTCCGCGATTGCGGCGAGCAGGCGCGGAAACCCCGGCAGACCGTGGCGGTCGACCGGCGGGAAGTAGGTGCCGCCGTAGAACGGCGCGCCGTCCGGCGTCAGGAACACGGTCATCGGCCAGCCGCCGTGGCCGGTGAGCGACTGGACGGCCTGCATGTAGATCTGATCGACGTCCGGGCGCTCCTCGCGGTCGACCTTCACGTTGACGAAGTGCTGATTCATCACACCGGCGATTTCGGCGTTCTCGAACGACTCGTGCTCCATCACGTGGCACCAGTGGCACGCGGAGTAGCCGACCGAGAGAAGCAGGGGCTTGTCCTCCGCCCGGGCCTTGGCGAAGGCCTCGTCGCCCCACGGGTACCAGTCGACGGGATTGTGGGCGTGCTGCAGCAGGTACGGGCTAGTCTCGCGCGCGAGCCGGTTCTCCGTCACGTGATCGCCGCTCAGCGCGCGAACGGCAGCGCGCTGACCGCCGCCGCCACCGCGGTCTCGCCGAAGCGGACCGCGACGCGCGTGCCGGGCTCGGCGTGCTGGCGACGGACGAACGCCAGCGCGATCGGGCGCGCGAGGCCGAACGATCGAGTCGCGCTCGTGACCTTGCCGATCGCCGCGTCGTCGACCACGATCTCGGCGCCCTGCGGGGGCACCTGGTCGCCTTCGAGCACCAGGCCGCGAAGCATCCGATTCACGTGACCCCGGTCGCGGATCCTGACCACGACTTCCTGGCCGGGGTAGCAGCCTTTCGTGTGGGAGAGCAGATTCTCGAACGGGATCTCCGGCAGCAGCACGGACTCGTCGACGTCGCGACCGAAGAGCGGCGTGCCCGCCTCGATCCGCAGCGATTCGAAGGCCTCCGGGCCGATCGGCTTGACGCCCGTCCCGGCCAGCGCCTCGCGCACCCTCGACGCCTCGGCGAGGGAACACATGATCCACACCTCGGCCTCGCCCGTCTCGCCGCCGCCGCTCACGAGCCGCACGGGGATGTCGCCGAGCTTCGCGACGACGTGAGACCACGGGCTCTCGGGGGGTCGCGCGCCCGTCAACCGATCGCTCGTCTCTCGAGCCCGCGGGCCCGCCAGGACGAAGAGCGCCTTCTCGCGCGAGACGTCCTCGATCGCCACTTTCTCCGAGAAAAGGTAGTGATCGAGCGCCTCGGCGGTCTTCGCGGCCATCGCCGGCGGCGTGACGACGAAGACCCGATCGTCGGCAACCCACACGAAGAGGACGACCTGGACCTTGCCGTGAATGTCGAGCAACGTCGCGGCGCACCCCTGCCCCGGTCCGAGCGCTTTGATCTCGTTGCTCACGAGCGCGTGAAGGAAGCTTGACCGATCGCGGCCGGTGAGCTCGAGGACGCCGAAGTCGGCGCGGTCGAGGAAGCCGACCTGACGCCGCACCAGCGCGTACTCTTCCGACGGAGCCATGGCGTCATTCTACATGACGACCGCATGCTAGACTGCGCGCGGTGCGACCGCCGCCACCCTCCACGATTCGCCGCTTCCAGCGACGCCTGCTCGGGTGGTACGCCGAGCACGGCCGCGACCTGCCCTGGCGTCGGACGCGACACCCATACCGCGTGCTGGTGTCCGAGATCATGCTGCAGCAGACGCAGGTCGATCGCGTCGTGCCGAAGTACCACGAGTTTCTTCGCCACTATCCGACCATCGAGAAGCTCGCCGCGGCGCCCGTCGACGCCGTGCGGCGCCTCTGGTACCCGCTGGGCTACAACATCCGTCCGATCCGACTTCACGCGATCGCGTGCGAGAGCGTCGCCCGCTACGGTGGACGCCTCCCCGATCGCGAGGAGGCGCTGCGGCAGATGCCGGGCATCGGCCGCTACACGGCCGGCGCGATCCTGTCGTTCGCCTACGGACAGGACACCGCCGTGCTCGACACCAACGTGCGGCGCGTCCTGGGTCGCGTCTTCGTGGGGCCGCGGGGCCTCGCGCGCGTTCGCGGGCAGCGGGTCTTCTGGGATCTCGCCGCGGCCCTCGTCCCGCGCGGCCGCGGCTACGATTTCAATCAAGCGCTCATGGACTTCGGCGCGACATGGTGCACGCCGCGCAAGCCCCGCTGTGGCCCCTGTCCGATGAAGCGCTTCTGCGCCACCTACCGGCTTGCCTGATCTCGTCGAGGTCGTGGCGGGCTTGATCCGGGACGACAAGGGCCGCTATCTGATCACCCGGCGCCGCGGCGGCTCCCACCTCGCGGGGATGTGGGAGTTCCCGGGCGGCAAGCGCGAGAGCGGCGAATCGCTCGAGGAAGCGCTTCGGCGAGAACTGACCGAGGAGCTATCGGCGTCCTTTGCGGTCGGCGAGAGGGTCGAGACCGTCCGCTGGGACTACCCGGAACGAACGGTCGTCATCCACTTCTATCGTTGCCGCCTCGAGTCCGGGACGATCGAGCCCCTCGAGTCTCAGGCCATGGAATGGGTCGCGCCGGAGCGCCTCAAGGAATTCGAGTTTCCCCCGGCCGACCACGAGCTGATCGCCCGCCTTCGGTAGATACCGGCATCACTTCATGTAGACTGCCTTCTTTCACCTGCCCAAACGCCTGTGCGGTCGCGAACAGGATCGTTCCAGCCGCGGTGAGCGTCAACAGTGTCCGAAGGCGCCGATCCATCGTGCCCCTCTCCTCGGCCGGTCTGATTGTTCGGTCCGCGCGTGCCGACAACACAACATTGGACTTTGGTCCGATGGTCATGTCCAGTCCGGTTCCATCCGCTCGAACCGCGGTACAATCGGCTCCTTCCAATTCTCTCGCGAGCACGAGGACACATGGACCTGCCGAGGACGGCGAGCGCGGTGGTGATCGGCGGCGGCGTGGTGGGCTGCAGCATCGCCTACAATCTCGCGCGGCGCGGGCTCGCCGGCGTCGTCGTCGTGGAGCGCGAGACCGTCGGCTCGGGGACCACGAGCAAGGCCGCGGGCGGCATTCGTGTCCAGTTCCCGACCGAGACCGAGATCCGCTTCTCGCTGGAAGCGATCCGCGTGTTCGAGCGCTTTCAGGACGAGTTCGGCGTCGATCCCGGCTACAAGAAGATCGGCTACCTGTTTCTCGTCTCCGATCCCAAGCAGCTGCGCGCATTCGAGAAGCGGATCGCGCTGCAACAGAAGCTCGGGGGCGACGTGCGAGTCATCGCGCCCGACGACGCGCGGAAGCTCGTACCGGCCCTCCGGGTGGACGATCTGATCGCCGCCGTGTGGGGCCCCGGCGACGGGCTCGCCGGGCCGGCCGAGGTCACGACGGGCTTCGCGCGGCGGGCCCGCGAGCTCGGCGTGAAGATCGTCGAGGGCGTCCGCGTCGAGTCGCTCGAGCACGCGAACGGGCGCATGAGCGGCGTGACGACGTCGGCCGGCGCGATCTCCTCGCCGCTCGTGATCAATGCCGCCGGGCCCTCGGCCGCGCGCGTGGCGCGGCTGGCCGGCGTGACCTTGCCGGTGCACCCGAGGCGCCGGCACATCTTCTTCACCGAGCCCTTCCCCGCGATTCCCGGACCGGTACCGCTCACGACCGACGTCACGAGCGGCTTCTACTTCAGGAAGGAGCTGGAGCAGGTGCTGCTGAGCCCGGGAGACGTCGAGGACATCGGCGAGGACTTCGACGTGCCGATGGACTGGAGCCGTGTCGAGGACGCGGTTCAAAAGGCGATCCAGCGCGTGCCCATCCTCGGCGACGCGCGCATCGCCGGCGGCTGGGCCGGGCTCAGGCCGCTCACGCCCGACGATCACGCGATCATCGGATGGGCGCCGGGCGTGGAGGGCTTCTTCCAGGCGGTGGGCTTCGGCGGACATGGCTTCCAGCACTCACCGGCCACCGGGCGCTACGTGGCGGAGTGGCTCCTCGACGGCAAGCCGTCGCTCGACCTCTCGCTGTTCGATCCGGGTCGATTCGACCGACCGGGCGCCGTCGCCGAAGCCGCTCCCGACGCGGAGTGATCGGGTGAAGATCGCCGACGTCCGCGTCATCCTCGCGGACATTCCCGTGAAGCGCCCGCACAAGATGTCGTTCACCACGCTGGAGGCGGTCAACTTCGCCTTCGTCCGCGTCGAAACCGCCGACGGCCTCGTCGGTTGGGGGGAGGCGGCCTGCCTGGGCGGGCCGACGTGGAGCGAGGAGTCGTCTGAATCCGTCGCCGTGACGATCGAGCGCTACATCGCGCCGTGGCTCGTCGGGCGCGACGCGACGCGGATCGAAGCAGTGAGCCGCGAGATGGCGAAGCGGGTACAGGGCAACCCCTTCGCGCGCGCCGCGGTCGAGATGGCGCTCTGGGACCTCAACGGCAAGGCGCTCGGTGTTCCGGTGCATCGCCTGCTCGGCGGGCGCGTGCGCGACAGCGTGCCCCTCTCGTGGTCGCTCGCGGTCGAGAGCCCCGAAGCCGAGGTCGCCGAGGCGCGCGAGAAGGTGGCGCTGGGTCATCGCATCTTCAAGATCAAGACCGCCGCGCATTCGGTGGCCCACGACGTCGAGCGGGTCAGGCGGCTGCGCGAGGCCGTGGGACCCGACATCTCCCTCCGCGTCGACGCCAATCAGGGCTGGGACCGCGCGACGGCGCTCCAGGCCATCCGCGCCCTCGAGCCCTTCCGCCTGGATTTCGTCGAGCAGCCGGTGGCGCGCTGGGACGGCGAGGGCATGGCCGAGATCGCGCGGGCGGTGACCGTGCCGGTGATGGCCGACGAATCCTGCTGCTCGACCCACGACGCGCTCGCGATCACGAGGCGCGGCGGCGTGAGCATTCTCGCGCTCAAGCTGACGAAGTCGGCCGGCATCCTCGGCACGATGGCCATCGCGCGCATCGCCGAGGCGGCCGGGATGAGCTGCTACGTCGGCTGCATGATCGAGACCTCGCTCGGCACCGCGGCCTACCTGCAGGTGGCGCTGGCGGCGGCGCCGGTGACGTGGGGCTGCGAGCTCTTCGGTCCCTTGCTGCTCGCCGGAGACGTCGTTCGCCGGCCCGTGCAGTACGCGGACGGCGCGATCCTGGCGCTCGACGGCCCGGGCCTCGGCGTCGAGATCGACGAGACGCTCCTGAAGGAGTGGTCCCGCGCTCGCTGAGCCTTCGCATCCCGAGCTTGGCGTCGTCCGCCGCGGCGCGGATGCTCGTCGCTCTTGATTCTCGTCAGCGGGTCGAGTGACTGGAAATCGCCAACGGGTGCAAGACGTCGATCGCGTAGACCACGTCCAGCCGCTCCCCCAGCCAACCCGGTGTGGCGGTGTGCGCATGCAGGACGAGCCCCTCCGCATCGTTCAGCGCCCGTAGAAGTTTCACGGGCTCATCAGGGACCTTGGGCGGCGGTGGGACGTCCGGCAGAATCCACCCGTTCGGGCGGCGAGACTGCAACTCGCCGTCCGGCTGTCGAGCGAGCTGGTAGCCCTCCTCATGAACGGCGCGATGGTGGCGGTGACAGGCCCGGGAAGCGGCAGCCGCGGTCACGGTGACGTAGCGCCCGCCGTAGGGCTGGGGGTATTGTGCGCGCTCGGGCTGCGACCTCCACGACGCGGCCATCCCGGCCGTGCTGCATCACTACCCGGCTCGCGTCACACGCCAGGCGGCGCGACGTTTCCGCGGAAACGCGCACGCCGTCCTCCAGGACGGATTGGCCGGGTGCATCGGGATCCGCTAGCACAGGCGCGTCGACGTGGACGACGACCTGATAGCGCTCGCCTGGGGCGCCGGGATCGATGCCGTGATGCAGGGCCGATTCGGCGAGCACCGCAAGCGCGTCCGCCTGTTGCTGCTCGAGGGGAAGGTGCTGGGACAATATTTCACGACGCGCATCGACGCCTTACGATCGCCACGCGCGAAGTTGTCAAGTGGAAATCTGCATCGGTGACCGGGTGCTTCGATCTCGAGCATTCCGGCCGAGCGTATTGACGCTGCGCTTCCACCCGCATAGCATGAGGCCGCTCGGCGCCGCACCCAGCCCTTCGGTGGAGGATTCGCGATGATCGAACGAGTTCGAGTTGCCCTACTGGCTGCGCTCCTGGTCGTCGGGCTCACGGCCCCCGCCCTCGCTCAGAAGCCGGTGAAGATCGGTGTCCTCACGCCGCTTTCGCCGCCCGGAGACGCGGCCGCGGGACAGTTCATCGCTCGGGGTGCCAAGATGGGCGCGGACGAAGTGAACGCGCGCGGAGGCGTCCTGGGTGGGCGGAAACTCGAGCTGGTCATCGAGGACGACTCCGGCACGCCGGAGAAGGGCGCGGCCGGGTTCCGCAAGCTCGCGACTCAGGATCAGGCGGTCGCGGTCGTCGGGCAGTTCCACAGCTCGGTGATGACGGCGGTCCAGGCGCTCGCCGAGCAGTTCAAGGTCCCGGTGTTCTCCACTCAGGCCTCCGCGCGGCAGATCACCGAGCAGCACCTGAACTACACCTTCCGCACGCACGTGATCGATCCCGATCGTTGCCAGATGTGGACGCGCTGGATCAAGGAGCGGGGCTTCAAGCGCGCCGCGCTGATCACGGAGAACACGGACTACGGCGTGGGCCTGGTCGACGAGACCAAGAAGGCGTTCGCGTCGATGTATCCGGGCGCCGAGCTGAAGACGATCATCTTCGACCGCGCGGTGGTCGACCTCACGCCGCAGCTCCTGGAGATCAAGAACTGGAAGCCGGACGTGCTGCTCAACGGCGGGATCGGTACGCCGATGTACCTGATCATCAAGCAGGCCTTCGACGTGGGGCTCCACCCGGCGGTGCCGATGCTCATCTCCTACGACGCGCCCGCGCGCCCCGAGTACTGGAAGAACCTGGGAGAGAAAGGCACGTGGGCTTCTTTCATCGTCTACTACCACCCGACGATGAAGCTGACGACCCGCGGCGAGGCCTTCCGCAAGAAGTACATGGCCGAGTTCAAGGAAGATCCGATCTACGGCGCTCTCAACGGGTATTCGCAGGTCGTCTTGCTGGCCGACGCGCTCAACGCCGCCAAGAGCGACAAGACCGAAGACCTGGTCAAGGCGCTGCTGGCCGGCAAGTTCGAGGGCTGGAACGGCACGATCAGCTTCGCGCGCGGCGAAGGCCCGTACTGGCAGCAGTGGACGCCGCCCATGCTGGTCACTCAGTACACCAAGCCGGAGATGGCGTTCGCCGACGTCAAGATCGTCTATCCCGCCGAGCTGAAGACGGGGGACTGGATGGCGGCGCCGAAGCGCTGAGAAACGCGGTCTCTCGTTGGACGCGTTCATCGGCGTGATCTACAGCCTGATGGCCCTCGGGATCACCTTCATCTACAGCATCATGAAGATGATCAACTGGGGGATGGGCGAGTTCTACATGATCGGCAGCTACGTCCAGTACGCGCTGATCGTGAACCTGGTCGGCGCCCGTCGCTGGTATCTGGCGCTTCCGCTGGCGATGGGGGCCGTCTTTCTCCTGGGGCTGGTCGTCCAGCGGTTTCTCTTACGGCCGATGTTCGTCGGCGGCGTCGAACGCCGCGACGAATACGCGACGATCATCACGATCGCGCTGATGGTCTTCTTCAGGAACCTCGCGATCGTGCTCGGCGGGCCGAACCAGTACGCGCCTCCCGATTATGCGCGCCCGGTGACACTGGGAACCCTGCCGATCTCGGGCAACCGCTTCGTCGCGCTGATCGGAACGCTCGTCCTGCTCGGGCTCTTCTATCTCGTGATCAAGAAGACGTGGGTGGGGCGCGCGCTGCGGGGCGCCGCCCAGAACCGCGTCGGCATCCAGACGGCTGGCATCGACGTCCTCCGGCTGGACATGCTGGCGTTCGGCGTCGGTGTGGCGCTGGCCGCCGCGGCCGGCGCTCTCCTGGCGCCCGACTTCCTCGTCTACCCCGAGAACGGCGCGATCTCGACCTTCAAGGGCTTCGAGATCATCGTGATCGGCGGCCTCGGCTCGATCCTCGGCAGCATCGTGGGCGGCGTGCTCCTGGGCGTGATCGAGGCGCTCGGCTCGGTGTTCATCTCGGCGGCCTACAAGGACCTCTACGGCTTCCTGCTGCTGATCGCGCTCCTCGTCTTTAGGCCGACTGGTCTATTCGGCGAGCGCGACCGAAGCGTCTAGCTCCTAGCCCGGACTGGTCGCGAACACATCGACCGTGAGACGGACGGGGCCTGTCGCCGGGGTCGCCCCGCGCGACCGGCTCCGTCACCCGCTCGCCCGAATCGCAGCTCTTCGAGCTGCGGGCGGGACGAGGGAGTCCACTCCGCCGGCCGCGCGGGGCGACCCCCGGCGCCACCCGTCCGGTCACGCTCGATGTGTTGCGAAGAATCCGGACCAGAAGCGATGGAGCTTAGACCGGTTTGAACGCGGCCGGGAGTCGCTTGATGCCGTGGACGAAGTTCGAGCGTAGTTTCTCCGGCCTGCCGGTCGCCTCGATGTCGGGGAGTCTCCGGAGCAGCTCGGTCATCATCACGATGACCTCGCGGCGGGCGAGGTGCGAGCCCAGGCAGAAGTGCGGTCCGCCTGTCCCGAACCCGCCCTGGTGGTTCGGGTCGCGCGTGATGTCGAAGCGGTATGGATCCTTGAAGTGAGCCTCGTCCCGGTTGGCCGAGATGTACCACATCGCGACCTTCTGGCCCTTGCACATCTCGACGCCGCCGAAGGTGACGTCGCGCGTCAGCGTCCGGCGCATGTGCAAGACGGGGCTCGCCCACCGCACGATCTCCTCGGCGGCGGTGATGGCGTGGCCCTCGAGGTCCTGGAGCCACCGGCGCTTCTCGTCCGGGAACTGCGTGAGCGCCCAGAGGCCGTGGCTGATCGCGTTCCGCGTCGTCTCGTTGCCGGCGGCGATGAGCAGCAGGATGAACGGCCCGAGGTCCTCCGGCGGCAGCGCCTCGCCGTCGAGCTCGGCGTGGACGAGCGTCGTCGCGATGTCCTCCTGCGGGTGCTCCAAACGGCTCTTGCCGAGCCACAAACCGTAGTCGCGCAGCTCGTGGCCGGCCTGCGCGAGTGACTCCTTCGTTCCGCCGTACTCCGGATCGCCCCCGGCCAGCAGGCGGTTCGTGAGGTCGAGCAGTCGCGGGCGGTCGGCCTCCGGGACGCCCACCATGTCGCAGATGATGGCGACCGGCAGCGCCGAGGAGACTTCCGAGACGAACTCGACCCTGCCCTTGGGCGAGATCGTGTCGACGATCTCGCGCGCGCGTCGCCGCACCGAGTCCTCGGCCTTCGCCACCATGCGCGGGGTGAAGCCGCGATTGACGATGGACCGGAGCTTGGTGTGCTTCGGTGGATCAGTGGAGATCATCGACCGAATCCCGATGCGATCCGTGTCCTCGGGGTCCGTCAGCACCTGGATGCCGTAAGCGGAGCTGAACGTCTCCCAGTCGCGAGAGGCGGTGACGATGTCGTCGAAGCGGGTCAGCGACCAGAATCCACGCCCCGAGTCCGGATGCTGGTGCCACGCGATCGGCCGTTCGCGCCGCAGCCGGGCCAGGGCGCCGTCGACGTCGTCCCGGAGCCAGAAGTCGAAGCTGCCGGGATTGATCTCGTCGAGGGCCAACGTGGTCGTCGGAACCGGGACATCGCTCATGGGTGGCCCTCCGTGGACCGGCGTCCGCTACCGCTCCCCTTCGAGTACCCCATTGGCTACACTCGGGTCAAGATTCAATCGAGAGCAGGAGACTGACATGCGGGTGGTCGTCGACTACACCCTCTGCGAGAGCAACGCGGTGTGCATGCGCTTGGTACCGGAGGTCTTCGAGGTGCGTGACGACGATCGGCTCTATCTGAAGACCGAGCGGCCCCCCGACGCGTTCCGCGCGCGCGTGGACGAGGCCGTCCGCCGCTGCCCGAAACAGGCGCTGTCCCTCGTCGAGGACGCCACAAGCTAGTCGGATTGACGCCGGGGTGAGAGGACCGGCGCCAGGGCCGGAACGCGCGTCGCCAGGCCCCGGCCGACCGCGCGAGAGATTCCCACGAGCCCGCCGGGGTAGCCCCGGGCAATGAGGATCACGAGCAGGGCAAACAGCACCATGCGCACCTCGCCCCAGGCGCGCAGCGCCTCCGAGAGCACCTCGATGAACACCGCGCCCAGGATGGGCCCCGGAAAGGTGCGCAGGCCACCCACGATGACCATGACGACGACCATCGCCATCTCGTTGAACTTCATCGGCGTGGGCGAGAGCAAGCCCACGTAGTGGCCCTGGAATCCGCCGGCCACCGCCGCGAAGACGGCCGAGACAGCGAAGACGAACCGCTTCCACTTGAAGGTGTCCACGCCCATGACGGCCGCCGCTTCCTCGTCGTCCCGGATCGCGCGCATGAACGACCCGATCCGCGAGTCGATGAGCTCGCGCGCGGCGAGTGCCGCCACCAGCGCGAGGGCGAGAAAGAGGTAGTAGTACGGGGTCGGGCGCGGCGTGGCGAAGAGGAACGGCGCGGCCAGGCCGAGGTCGCCGCGGGTGATCCCGTACTCGACCGTGATCAGGAGCCGCACCGATTCGGCGAATGCCCAGGTGGCGAGCGCCAGGTAGATCGCGCGCATGCGCAGGCACAGGGTGCCGAGCCCGTAGCCGAGCGCGGCGGCCACGACGGCCCCCGCCGCGATGCCCACGAGGATCGGCACGCGCGCGTACAGGACGAGCAGTGCCGAGGTATAGGCGCCGACGCCGGCGAACGTGTGATGCGCCAGCGAGAACTGTCCAGTGTAGCCGGCGAGCAGGTTCCAGCCGATGGCCAGGATGACGTAGTAGAGGCTCGTCACCAGCACGTGCGTGTGGTATTCGGACGCGCCCCACGGCACCCAGGCGAGCGCCGCGTAGGCGAGCACGCACCACCCGAGCCGGCGGACGAGGCGCGGCAGGATCAGGCCCCGAGGAGCGCGTCGCGGATGAGCTCGCGGAGCTGGTCGGCGAATGCGTGCCGCGGGCCCTCGCGCCGCACGCGGCCGATCTCGAGCATGTAGAGATAGTCGGAGATCTCGACGGCCTTCGTGATGTTCTGGTCGACCAGCAGTATTGTTACCCCGGCGGCTTGCACCTCGCGCAATCGTTCGTAGACCTGCTCCGCGATGCGCGGCGCCAGGCCCGCCGAGGGCTCGTCCACCAGGAGCAGGCTCGGCTCGGTCACGAGCTCCTTGGCGACCGAGAGCATCTTCGCCTCGCCGCCCGAGAGCACGGTGGCCCGAAGGTGGCGCTTCTCCCTGAGGCGCGGGAAGGCCGTGTAGGCGCGCTCGAGCATCCCTTCGACGCGGGCGCGATCGTGCCGGAATACCCAGGTGCCGATCTGGAGGTTCTCCTGCACCGTGAGCTGAGGAAAGACGTTCGCTCCCTGCGGCACATAGCCGATCCCGAGCCGCTTCAGCGCGTGCGGCGGCAGGTGTGCGACGTCGTGGCCGTCGAAGACGATCCGACCCGCTCGCGGATGCAGGAACCCGAAGATCGTTTTGAGCAAGGTGGATTTGCCAGCGCCGTTCGGTCCGATGATTCCCGTCACACGGCCGCGCTCGACGCCGAGGCTCAGACCGTTCAGGATGTCGATGCCTTCGACATATCCTGCGACCACTCCGTCGAGCTCGAGCAGCGCCACTACCGCCCCAGGTAGGCTTCGAGCACCACGGCGTGATTGGCGACTTCTTCGAACGACCCCTCGGCGATCAGCCGGCCCTCGTGCATCACCGACACGCGCCGGCACAACCGGCGCAAGGTCGCCATCTCGTGGGACACGATCAGGAACGTCACGCCCTCCTCACGGTTCATGCGGAGGATCGTCTCTATGATCGTGTCCTTGATCGTCGGATGAACGCCGGCGAAGGGCTCGTCCATCAGAAAGAGATGGATCGGGTGCACCATGAGGCCGCGCGCGATCTGCAGCAGCATGCTCTGGCCACCCGATAGCTCTTTGGCCGATGCGTGGCGGTGACCATCGAGCGTGACGAAATCGAGTAGCCGGCGCGCGCGGGCCCGGATTTCGGCCATCGGGCGCTGCCCCGCGCGGCTCGGCTCGGCCAGCGCCGGGAGCAGCACGTTCTCCAGCACCGTCATGCTTCCGAAAAGCTTCGGCGTCTGGAACGTCCGCGCCACGCCGCGTGCCGTGATCTGGTGAGGCTGCAACCGATCGATCCGCTCACCGCGCAGGCGGATCTCGCCGGCGTCGGCGCGGTAGAGACCGGAGACCAGGTTGACCGTCGTCGTCTTGCCCGATCCGTTCGGCCCGATGAGGCCTCGGATCTCCCCTGACATGACCGCGAGCGGAAGCTCGTCCACGGCGACCAGGCCCCCGAAGCGCTTGGTGAGGTGACGCGTCTCGAGCAGCCAGCCGTTGGAGTCGGCGCCCGTCATACCAGCGGCTCCCAGAACCGCTGGATCTCGATCAGGTACCCGTTGGGGTCGCGGACGAACGCGTTGTAGATGCGGTAGGGCGGATTGTCGGCGGGCTCCTTGACGAACTCGACGCCCGCGCGCTTGAGATGCCCGCACCAGTCGTCGACCTTGTCGGTCACGAGCGTGAGCGTGATGCTCTGGGGCTCGGCCGGCGCGTCGGGTCGCTGGCAAAAGCCGAGATAGGCGTTGCCGCTCACGTGGTAGATCCGGCAAGTCCCCTGATCGCGCGCCAGACGGAGACCGAGGATCCGCTCGTAGAAGTCGGCGGTACGCGCCAGATCCCGCGTGTCGAGGAAGGTGATCTGATGGAGGCCCGCCCGATCCGTGATGCTCACGGCCCGGCGGTCAGGCGGTCACGCCGGGCG
>WNFO01003653.1_pt1 | contig 13116 bp, 10 predicted proteins | sample 5400251 | NCBI WGS metagenome assembly WNFO01 (sample SAMN13153354, study PRJNA577476) | soil metagenome | isolation source: 100 cm saprolite under Madrone tree | place: USA:California | collected 2016-06-14 | reverse complement strand
GTTGAACCCGTTTCAACAGCCTGCGCCGTCATTTGAACGCACGTCGCAGACTCCTTGCTCGGTCTTAATCTTGAATCGCGCCCTTCGGGCGCTGTGCACACGTCGCAGACTCCTTAGCTCGGCTCCACTGCGTTTCGCCTAGTGCCTTTGGATTCGCTAGTGTGCGCTCCGCCTAGTGTTACGCCGTGTGACGCTTGGCGCAGCTATCTATGGGTCGCGAACAGTATCGTCTCATTGTTCATGCGAATTTTGCCGTCCGATTGGGCGTAGGCATGCGCGGCTTCTTTGACCGCACCATTAATTTTTTGACGCAGTTCGGGCGTCTGACGCGCCAAAAGCGCACGGAAGGGCGCCGAAACGTCCTCGCGGAATTGCGCGAACGACTTGGCCGATTCGAACTCGTACGCGACGTTGAGACGCTCGATTGCCACGTCGCTGAAGCCGGTAGCTTCGAGGGCGCCTTTGAGGATCGACGTGTCGGCGAGTCGTAGCGGATCGAGCGCGCCCGCTGGCGGCGGTGGAAGCCCGGCAAGCTGTCTCACGGCTTCCGCCCCGACGCTTATCATCGGGACCTTGTCGGTTGTCGACCACACCGCCGTTGCAAGCCTGCCGCCCGGCGCGAGCCGGTCACGCAATCGCGTAAGCGCCGCATTGAGGTCCGGCATGAACATCAGGCCCCATCGGCAGGTTACGGCGTCGAAGTCCCGCTCGCTGATCGCGAGAGACTCGGCATCGCTCTCGCGAAATTCGATATTCTTGAGACCCAGAGCGGCCGCGCGTTCGCCAGCAACCGCAAGCATCCCCGCCGATTGGTCAATGGCGACGACCCGCCCCGACGTCCCGGCGCGGCGCGCCACCGTCATGGCGGGCTCGCCGATTCCGGTCGCGATGTCGAGTACCCGGCTGCCCGGTTTGACGCCGGCAAGATCGGCCAGGCGATCACTCACATGCTGTGCGGCGCGCTCGAACACCGGCCACCATTTTTTCCAACCTGCCGCCGCCGCATCCCAATCGCGGCGCAGGTCGGTCTTGTAGCGTTGCACGTCGAATGATTGATCAGGCACGGTTTTGGCTCCTTTGTCTGATTCAATGCGATGTCTCTAGCGATGGCGTACCACGACGCCGCGCAGGTGCGCCAGCAAATGCGGATATTCGCGGTCAAGTGCTCCTGCCGTTGCCGGAGATACGCCCTGGTCAGCGATTACTACGACTGGGGCGGCATGGTGATCGCCAAGTGCCGGTAACGCCGCATCCGCATCGGATCCGTTGCGGAGGTAGTAACGCATCACGTTGACCGCGTAGCCCGGGGCGACCGCAATCGGGTCGCCCGGCTTGGCGGCAGAGGCGGCAATTTGGGCGGCCTCGCCCCATTGCGTGTCATGAGGCTTGCGATCGTAGCCGTATATATGGCCGAGCGAGAGCGCGACCACCACGACGAGTGCACCGAACCTCATGGCCTTCGCACGAAGTTCCGAGACGCTCGGCGGGGTGATGAGTTCCCACACGCCGACTGCCACCAGGATAAAGAACGGCACGAACGACGAGACCACGTAGCGTTCGACGAACACCGGGGCGACCGCGTACGAAACCAGCAGGACAAGGAGCGGCGGGGCCCACATCCAGAGCAGCGCAAACAAGACGGCCTCGCGTGCGCGCCGCCATCCGCGAAACGCGCCCCATGCTCCCAGCATCGCCATCACCGGAAATGCAAAAGTGCCGGTCGCTTTACTGAAAAGCGATAGCGGCGCCCAAACCGGGGGCCGCTTTATCCAGTCGATCACGCCCGTATCCACCGCATGCTCGCTGGAACGCAACATGTCTGGAGCGAGGATGAGCACCGTCGCGATACCCGCGGCAATTGCGATTGAAAGACGCATGGCACGCCCGGATTCGAGAGTCACAAATGCGGGCCTGCTGCGCGACATCATATAGAAGATCCAGATGCCCTCAGGGACGAATGCAACCCCGACGGTCAAATGAATCGCAAAGGCCAATGCCGTGAAGACCGCGGCGCCAGCGTAATTAATCACCCCACCGGCACGCGCGGCGCGGATAAAGAAGACGATCTGCGTGAGCAGCGCTGCAAGCATCAGCGGATACATGCGGAGCTCGCGCGAATACTTTATCGTCACGAGATTGACCGCGAAGATAAGTGCCGCAACGGCCGCGATAGCGTCGCGTTCTGAGGCGGAGAGCGCGCCGGTGGCATTAGCGGATTCGCCGCGGAGCAAAAGGACTTCGCGCGCCACGAAGAATACGAGCAAAATTGCAAGCGTTCCGGCTAAGGCCGACAGCCCTCGCATCGCGCCGAGGCTGTCCCCAAACGCACGCATCCATTCATGCAGTGTAATATCGTGGAGTCCCGCCTTGCCGCGATTGAGATGCGATTGAAGGCGCAGGACCTCGGTAATGGATGGCGCGGCGGCGGCGGCCCATGAAGCGCCCTCGTCGGCTGACATCTCGTTCGCACCGATACTCGCGAACCGCAGGTACGCACCGAAGGCCAGCGCGATAAGCACGAGTCCGGCAGTCGCGAGCCGCATCTTTTTTCGCCTTTCCCCTCGCTCCGCTGTCGCTCGCCAAACGCCGTCTCGCCCTCGACCGCCAAGGGATGCACACCCCTCCGCACCGCCCGCTAGCAGGGTGTTGAAAGCGGGTTATTAGCCATTTTGGGATTCCCCGGGTTTTTCAACACACTGCTACAGACCCTTCTTGAGCGTAGGGGCGGGTCGGAACCCGATGGTGCGTGCCGCCGGAATCGTCATCGCCAGATTGGTACGAGGGTTGAAGCCTGCCCGCGCTTTACGCCGCCGCACCGAAAACGTGCCGAAATCCGGCACCCAGAAACGTTTGTCCTTGCGGATCGCGCGGGCAATCTGATCGAAGGTCAGGTCAATCGTCGTCGCGACGATTTTCTTGGGCTGATGGGTAGCGCGCGCCACGGTCTCGACGAGTTCCGCCTTGGTCATCTGCGCCTCTTCCCCTTTGAATGATCCTGAAGGCTCCCGCAATCGATCGCAAGCGGCCCATGTCCGCCCCGAAAGACCGGATATACTCCGATATACCGGGACATACCGGGACATACCGATGCACGGGCAGGACACCAGTTTACGCCAGGACTCATCGCGCAGGTTTTTGGCAATAGAGCGAATTGGTCGGCGTTCGATTCAGGAAGGATTGGCTCCGAGTTCGCGCCAGATCAGGCCCCAACGTACGCCTTGGTCGCTGACGATTACTTCTGTCAGCCCGAAGTGTCCCATGATTCGTTCGAGAATCGCGGCGCCCGCGAAGATTACGTCGGCGCGCCCCGGCTCGATACCCGGCAGCTTCTTTCGCTCTTCGAGCGGAACCCCGCCCAAAAGCGCAATCACGCGCAACACTTCCCCATGTGCAAGACGATGCCCGTGAACGACGGCAGGGTCGTACGTTTTGAGTCCGAGCGCCACAGCGCAAAGGGTTGTCACGGTGCCCGCGATTCCCACCATCACGTCGGGCCGAAATTCCCATCCGAGCGCCTGTAGCGCCTCGTCGGTCGCCAGGCGCAGATCAGCTGCCTCCCTCATGCTTGGCGGATCATGATGGACCAGGCGTTCGGAGAGCCTGACGGAGCCGATTTGGAGGCTTACGACATCAAGCTTGCGCCCTGGCTCGGAACGAATCAGTTCGGTCGAACCGCCGCCGATATCGACGATCAGCACCCTATCGCAAGGATCGAGATTCAGACCCTTTTTAGTGGAAAGATAGGAAAGCTCGGCCTCGGCGTCGCCGGAGATGATATTCAAATCGATGCCGGCGCGCGTTTTGACCTGGGCGATGAATTCCGCGCCATCCCTGGCGTCGCGAAGCGCGGCGGTTGCCGCGGTCAGTATCTTCTCCGCACCCAGCGCACGTGCCTTGCCGGTGAACTCGACAATCGCGTCGAGCGCACGCGCGGCGGATTCGGGGTCGAGACGCCCCGTGGCGTCGACGCCGCGGCCCAATCTGGTGATTCGCGCGAGGTCGGTGAGCTTCTGCAGGCGCCCATCGGCGATCTGTTCAACCACGAGCATCAGGACCGTGTTGGTCCCTACGTCCAAAGCGGCAAGTTTCACGGCATATCCAGATGTTATGAGCCGGTGCTGGCGGCGGCCTCGGCCTGCGGTTCGCGTGGAGGTTCGAGTCCGTTGCGGGCGATCCAATCGTCGATAGCGGCGAGCGCCCGCATTCCCATCTCGATCTTTTTCTGACGCCCGCGCGCGCGGCTGCGAAGCTCGGGCATCAGGCCGTAATTGGCGTTCATCGGCTGAAAATCTTGTCGGCTAGAATCCGTGATATAGGCGACCAGCGAGCCAAGCGCGGTTTCACGGGGCGGAACGACCAGCGGACCGCCGCGCACGAGGCGCGCCGCATTGAGCGCGGCCAGCAGACCCATGGCGGCCGACTCGACGTAGCCCTCGACCCCGATCATCTGGCCGGCAAGGAACAGGTTTTCGCGAGTCAGTAGCCTACTATCCAAGATTCTGGGCGAGTCGATAAACGTATTGCGATGGAGCGAGCCCAGGCGTACGAACTCGGCCTGCTTGAGTCCGGGAATCATGCGGAGCACGCGGCGCTGCTCCGGGTAGGTCATCTTGGTCTGGAAGCCGACCATATTGTATAGGCGGCCTTCGCGGTCGTCCTGGCGAAGCTGCACAACCGCGAAGGGACGGCGTCCCGTGCGCGGGTCAAGCAACCCGACGGGACGCATCGGGCCAAACGCGAGCGTCTGCGGACCGCGGCGCGCCATCTCCTCGATTGGCATACATCCTTCGAAATAGACCGGTTTCTCGAACGGATGGAGCGGTACCTTGTCCGCTGCGACAACGGCGCTGACGAAGGCGTCGTACTCCGCCTCGCTCATCGGGCAGTTGACATAGTCGTCGCCGCCTTTGCCATAGCGCGACGCCATGAAGGCGATATCCATGTTGATCGACTCGGCAGTGACGATGGGCGCGATCGCATCGTAGAAATAAAGATGACGCTTGCCGACGATGCGGTTTAGCTCCTCGCTCAGCGCCGCGCTCGTCAACGGTCCGGTGGCGATGATCGTCGTCTCTTCGGAGATCGCAGTCGCCTCCTCGGCGACCACCTCGACCATCGGATGGTTGCGCAGAGTGTCGGTGAGGAATCGCGCAAATTCGTCGCGGTCGACCGCGAGCGCCGAACCGGCCGGTACTTTGGCACGGTCGGCAGCCGCGATTACGAGTGAGCCGAGCCGTCGCATCTCCTCCTTGAGCACGCCGACGGCGGTCTCGAGCGAAGAGTTGCGAAGCGAGTTCGAGCACACCAGTTCGCCGAAGAGGCCGGTCTGATGTGCCTCGGTCATGCGCAGCGGGCGCATTTCGAATAGACGCACGCGGACACCGCGACGGGCGAGTTGCCACGCCGCTTCGCTGCCGGCCAGCCCGGCGCCAATTACGTTAACGGTAGGTTCGCTCATGGCCGCGACAGCGACCGCTTACGCGCCGGGTGGAGCGGCCTCGGGGGCAGGCGACGCGGGAGTTTCGACCGCAGTTTGGTAGCCGCATTCCTTGTTGGGGCATTGCCAACGCGCGCCTTCGCGCTTGGTGACTTTCTCGACCAGGTAGGCCGACCCGCACTGAGGACACGGCTGCGCCACGACGCGGTCCCAGCTTGCAAATTTGCACTTCGGGTAGCGGCCGCATCCGAAGAAAAGCTTCCCGCGGCGGCTCCGGCGCTCGAAGACCTCGCCTTCCTTGCATTCGGGGCAGGCGACGCCGGTACTAACCGGGGCGGCACTTAACCGCTTGATGCCGTCGCAATCAGGATAGCCCGAGCATCCGAGGAACTCGCCGAAACGGGAGCGCCGACGCACCATCGGCTTGCCGCACTTTTCGCAAACCTCGTCGCTCGCGGCGGGCGCGGTAGGTTCCTGGGCGACGATATTGCCCTGATCGTCGCGCTTGAATTCCTTGGTGTTGGTACATTTGGGATAGTTCGAGCAGGCCAGGAACTCACCGTTGCGGCCCCACTTGATAACCATCGCGCCGCCGTCAAGTTCGCACTTGAGTTCGGTCGGGAGACCTTTGCGCTTGACCGTCGGCATCTTTTTCTTCGCTTCGCCGAGGCGCTTTTCGAACGGACCGTAAAAACGTTTGAGCGTCTTGACCCAGTTCTCGCGGCCCTCCTCGACCTCGTCCAGTTCTTCCTCCATCTGGGCAGTGAAACCGACTTCGAGAATGTCTGGAAAGGCCTTCACCAAAAGTTCGCATACGACCCTGCCAAGTGACGTGGGACGTAGACGCTTGCTCTGGTCCTCTTCGACGTACTCGCGGTTCAGGATGCTCGTCATGATGGCGGCATAGGTCGACGGCCGGCCGATGCCCTTTTCTTCGAGTTCCTTGATAAGGGTCGCCTGGGTGAATCGCGGCGGCGGCTGGGTGAAATGCTGCTCGAGCGAGAAGCCGAGTGCCGCCGCGTCCGCATCGGCCTTCGAAGCACCGTTTGAGTCGGCTTTCACGGCCGTGAGAGGTTTAATCAAGGTCAACTGGTCGCCCTCGCTCATCGGGGGCAAAGTGGCGGCCTCGTCCTCGTCCGGCTCGTCCTGGCCTTCCATATAAACCCGCATGAAGCCGTCGAACTTCATCATTTGGCCGGTGGCCCTGAAAATTGCCGCGGCGGCCGCGATATCCACGGTGGTGCGGTCGTAGACGGCCGGGTTCATCTGGCTCGAGACGAAACGGTTGAAAATCAGCGTGTAAAGGGCGAGAGCGTCCTTGTCGAGATATCGCGCCATCGATTCAGGGTCACGCTCGACTGCGGTCGGACGGATGGCTTCATGCGCGTCCTGGGCCGATTTGGACGACCGATAGAAGACGGGCCGCTCGGGAAGGTACTCGCGGCCATAGCGCCCATCGATATAGCTGCGGACGTTGGCGAGGGCGTCGTCCGAGACCCGCGTCGAGTCAGTGCGCATGTAAGTGATCAGACCAATAACCTGGTCGCCTAATTCGACGCCCTCGTATAGCCGCTGCGCTATCTTCATCGTGCGCGACGGCGAGAAATAGAGCTTGCGCGAGGCTTCCTGCTGCAGGCGGGAGGTTATAAAGGGTGGAGCGGGGCTGCGGCGGACCTCCTTGCGCTCGACCTTGCGGACGATAAAGGGCTCATTTTCGCAGGCGGCGACGATCTCGCGGGCCTTGGGCTCGAGCAGCTTGACGTCCTTGTTATCGATGCGATCGTCTTTGTAACTGTAAATCCGCGCTTTGAAGGGTGGCGGGCTCTTTGCCGCGAGGTTGGCGTCGAGCGTCCAGTACTCCTCCGGCCTGAATGCTTCCCGTTCGTTTTCGCGTTCGACAATAATCCGGAGCGCGACCGACTGGACTCGTCCCGCACTGATACCGCGCTTGACCTTATCCCAGAGCAGGGGGCTTACCTGATAGCCAACCAGGCGATCGAGCACGCGGCGCGCCTGCTGCGCATCGAAGAGGTCGTGGTTAAGCTCCGAGGGATTAGCTACGGCCTGCCTGATCGCCTTTTCGGTGATCTCGTGGAGCAGGACGCGATGGATGGCGCCGTCAACCTTGCCGAGCTGTTCGGCAAGATGCCACGCGATAGCCTCGCCCTCACGATCGGGGTCGGTGGCGAGGTAGATATTCTTTTTATTCCTGGCGGCGTCGCGGATTCCCTGGATAATCTTCGCCTTGCCGGGGATCACCTGGTAATCGGGCTTGAAACCGCCTTTGATATCGACCCCCAGTTCGCTCTTCGGCAGGTCCACCACATGGCCCACCGACGGAGTGACCTGGAAGTCCGAACCCAAGTACCGCTTTATGGTTTTCGCCTTAGCCGGTGATTCAACAATTATTAGATTCTTTGCCACCCGCGAGCCCCCTACTCTGCTCGTGTTTTTCGCAGCGCGTACAACGAGGGTCTAGACTAATGAGAAAAGTTTACCCGGATGCTGCGTCACGAGGCCCCTCAGCTCAAGGTCCAACAACAATTTAAGCACTGTCGGTGCACTGAGTCCCGATCCTTCGATGATCGAGTCGACGTGAAGCTTATCAGCGTTTTTGAGGTAATATAAGATAGTTTGAACTTCAGTTGACTCGCGATCTGAGGCGTTATGGGTCAGGGAATCGGCTCCCGCCGTGCCGCCATTCGATTCCACCGATGCGGATTTTGGAATGGCTTCGCCTAACTGTGGCGCCAACTCCTCGATAACGTCCTCGACACATTCAACCAGACGCGCCCCTTCCTTGAGAAGACGATTGCTCCCGCGCGTCTTGCCGGTCAAGGGGCTACCGGGAATGGCGAAAACCTGGCGATCCTGTTCGAGCGCCATGCGCGCCGTGATAAGTGAGCCGCTTTTCTCGGCCGCCTCGACGATTACGACACCCAGGCAGAGCCCCGAGATTAGCCGATTGCGGGTCGGAAAATTTTCGGCGATAGGTGGCGTTCCGACGGCAAGCTCCGAAAGCAGCGCGCCACCGCCCGCGATGATAGTCTCCGCCAAGCTGCGGTTTTCAGCCGGGTAGATAACGTCGATGCCGCATCCGAACACGGCGACCGTCCGGCCACCCGCATGGAGCGCTCCCTGGTGCGCCTCGGAGTCGATACCGCGCGCCAGACCGCTCACGACCGTGAAGCCCTTGGCGGCGAGTTCGAGTCCCATCCTCTGCGCCATCCGGCGTCCCGCATCGCTGGCAGCGCGCGCTCCGACGACGGCTACGCATTTCGGGTCGTTGGGCGTCAGCGTACCGCGCACGAAGATGTACGGCGGTGGGTCAGGTATGTGACGGAGGTTCACGGGATAGTCGGGATCGGGCCACTTCACGAGGCGGGCGCCCAGACGCGGCAGCTCGCACAGTTCCTTTTCGAGCGGATCGAAATCGTGGAATTCGGCGATATTGTGTGCCGTCGGGCGCGGGATCCCGGTCTGCACGAGTTGCTCTTCAGGAGCGGCGAAGACCTGCTCTGCCGTCTTGAAGCGATCGAGCAACAGACGGCATATGCGCGGGCCGACGCCGTATACGCGTCTCAGTGCAAGCCAGTATGCGTCGGGGGTTGGAGCCATCGGCCGGGTGAGCAGAGCGCGAATCGAATCGTGGTTCGGGCGCGATCGGAGATTTTGCGTTTATACCTGCAAAGCGTTACGCACAGGGCGACTGGATGAGAGCCAATCGCGCCCTTGAACAACTTCCTTATGGTTCAATAAGCATTTCAGAGTTGTGATTATGCGCACCTCGCAGAGTCGTTTGCTCGGCTCCGCTGCGCTCCGCCTGATGGTCAGAGGTCCGCAATCCGCTGTTTACAGCAGCGGGCGGCTTATCTTGACCCGCCTGGACGGATCAAATAGTTAAAACACGATTAGTTTGTTTTGTCTTCTGGCCGTCGAACCAGTCGCTTGCACAATCAACAAGAAAAGAGAGAACGCATGGATGGGGGTGGGGGAGAACACACACCGATGGAACGTACTCAGATGGACCTGAGCGGGAGCTCGCCGAGCGAGAAGCTGATTCTGATCTTCAGCTTTTACCGCGACGCGGAATTACGCGGAGCCCGCCTACTCTTCAACCTGCTCGGACATCTCAAGGATGGCGATTCACAGCTCAAAATGGCGAAGCATCTTGCGGACGAGACGCGGCATGCGTGGCTCTGGACGCGGCGCATTGCGGACCTCGGTGGCGCGCCAGTAGCGATTCCCGACGGCTACCAGCGCCGACTCGGTCTTAGGACGGGGGTGCCGAAAACCCTCGTCGAGTTGCTCGCGCTTACGGTGGTCGTCGAGGAGCGCGCACAGAGCCGGTACATGGCTCACGCAGCGTTGCCTAACGTAGACGAAGCGACGCGCGAGGTGCTCAAGGCCGTCACCGAGGACGAAACCTGGCACCTGTCATGGATCGAGAAGAAGATGCGCGAGATCGCTCGCAATGAGGGTTCGGAGCGGGATGCGGATAGGGCGCTCGAGCGTTATCGCGAAATCGATCGTGAAGTTTACGCCACCCTAGCCGCCGACGAAGCCATGCTGATGCGCTCGTAGGCGGTGCTCTTTCACTGAACAAAATCGCGGTTCAGCGTCGCCTCGCGAGTGATCCCTGGCAGGGTCGGCTTAAGGCAGTTTCTTGCCGGCCGTCGCCAGCGCACCATTGAGCTCAGACCTCATCGACTCGGCCGCGTCGGCGGCAGCTTGCGCCGGGGTCAGTTCGGGGCGCTTCAGGTAGGCGTACATCAGGCTGCGGCTGGCGTTGACGATTGCACCCATGCCGTCGGCGCGGGCAGCAACAACCGCATCGTTGGCAGCGGCGCCTTGCGCACCGTAGCCGGGCACCAGGATTACAGCGTTAGGCATCAGATCACGCGCTCGCCGCGCATGTTCGGGATAAGTTGCGCCAATCACCGCGCCTACCGCGGTCAGGTCATGCGCCCCGATGAAGTCGCTGCCCCATCCGTGCACGCGTTCGGCGACCGCCTCCCATAGCGGACGCTCAGGCGCGAGGCGGTCCTGGAACTCGCCGGAACTTGGGTTCGAAGTTTTGACGAGGACGAACAGGCCGCGCCCGGCTCGCACTCGCGCGACGAACGGCGCAAGCGCGTCACTCCCAAGGTAGGGGTTTACCGTGACCGCGTCGCACGCAAAATCGCCGTCGCCCAGAAATGCCTCGGCGTAGGCGGCCGAGGTCGTGCCGATATCGCCGCGCTTACCGTCGGCGATCGTGATGAGGCCGAGCGAGCGAGCAAGCTTGAGCACATCGACAAACGCGCGCATCCCGTCGATTCCACGCGCCTCGAAAAATGCAAGCTGCGGCTTGATCGCGGCGACCGCGGGCGCGCACGCCTCGACGATTTCGCAGCAGAAGCGCGAAAGCGTGTATCCCTTCGGAATACCGCCTTTGGTATCGAGCTGCGGGTCGACCCCGAGAACTGCGATACTGTTTTTTTTGCTTTGCGCCTCGGCCAGCCGTTCGACGAAGTCCATCATCGGGATTGCAGAGGATAGCATATGGTGACGTGGCGAGCGCTCGCTATAGGCATGGGCGCATTCAGGCGCGCGACTTGCGCACCGCATGGACTCGCGCCGGTTTCGATCCGGCGGGCGCCTTCCTGCGAGCCGGGGCTGGCGCGACGGCGCGACCTGGGTCGCCCGGGGTCACGATTCGCGTACTCTGCCAAAAATACCAGACCGCGACGGTACGGTAGGGGCGCCATCGCTCGCCGAAGATGCGCAGCTCTTTCGGCGTCAGCGGCTTGCGCATCTCGTAAGCCTTCGCGACCGCGTTGCGGAAACCAAGATCGTCGACGGGCAGGACATCGGGCCGACGCAGGTTGAACATCAGGAACATCTCCGCCGTCCATCGCCCGATGCCCTTGACGCGCGTCAGCTCCTCGATAATCTCCTCGTCATCGAGCTTCGCAAAGCGCCTGAAGTTGATCTCACCGCCGGCGACCTTCGCCGCGAGGTCGCGTATATAGGCCATTTTGCCGCGCGACAGCCCCGCTCCGCGCAGATCGTCGTCCGTGGCCGCAAGCACCTGCCGTGGCGTCGGGAAGCGGCTGCCACCTGTCGCTTTGACGAAGCGATTGTAAATCGCCTGCGCCGCACGTCCCGCTAATTGTTGAAAAATGATCGCACGGACCAGTGCCTGGAAGCGCTCCGGGCGATGAGCCGCGCGAAAGGGACCAACCTGGCCGATAATCCGCGCGAGCACGGGGTCGACGCGTCTCAAATGTTGCAGTGCGGCACGCGCATAGGGTGGCGAATCCATTTTCCCAGAATTTGCGAGGGATTTTTTCACGAGGCTATCCGCTATCGACGCTCCGGACGGGGCGAGAGCCAGACCTTCTCGAGACGCGTGGGGCGCATCGGGTTGAGCGTATAGTCACGCACGCACGGCTGAAGAATCACGTACGTCACCGGATGGTGAAGAAAGACCCACGGCGCATCGGCGACCACGAGTTTTTCGGCCTCGCGATAATAATCGTAGCGCTGCTTGAGGTCACTCATCGGCGCCGCCTCCGCGAGCAGCGCATCCAGGCGCGGGTTGAAATAGAAAGCATCGTTGTTGGCGCCCCATTGTTTACGTGAGAAGAGGACGTCGAGGAAATTTTCAGGGTCGGGAAAGTCCGCCTCCCATCCGAACATGAAAAGCTCTGCGGTCTTCGGCTGGCGCACGGCTTCGAGCAACGGCGGAAATGCCACCGGTTTTAGCGTGAGATTCACACCAACGAGCGCAAGGTCCTGTTGAATCGACTGCGCGCGCATCATCTCGGTCGGGTCTGGGCGCATCCAGAGTACGGGCGAGAAGTTCCTGGGGACACCCGCTTCCTCGAGTAGTTGCCGCGCTTTTGCGGGGTCATAAGCATAACCCTGCACGCGGGGATTGTAGCCCGGCAGACCCGGCGGCATCACGCCATGCGCGGCCACGCCGCGGCCATTCAGCACACCGATGAGTTTCCCTTTGTTGACCGCGTAATTGAAGGCGCGACGCACGCGCACATCAGTGAAGGGCCACACCTGGCAGTTCATCCCCATGTACATCGTCGAGATCGTGACGATCTTTTCCGTCAGGGCGCGTAGCCGCGGGGTCTTCATCACGTAGGGAAATTCGGCCGGCGGAATCAACGATACGTCGATCTCGCCAGTTTCGAATTTGAGCCATTCGAGCGCCTCGTCGACGCCTATCAGCTCGACAATCGCGTCGAGGCGGGGCAGGCCGCTGACAAAGTAGTACGGATTTTTGACGAGCACGATCCGCTGGCCGCCGAGCCATTCCTTGAGCATGAACGGACCGCTGCCGACGACGTGGCGCGAGAAATCCTCGCCCCAGCGCTCGGCCACTTCGCGCGGCACCGCGGCTGCAAACGGCATCGCGAGCTTCTGTAAAAATATCGGATCGGGCGCGATCAGATGGAAACTGATCGTGTACGGATCGGGCGTTTCGATTCCCGCAATAGTTTTCGTCCGGCCCGCGACGAAATCAGCAGCGCCGACAACCGATCTAAAATATTCCATCCCCTGCGAGCGTGTTGCGGGGGTGAGTACACGCTCGATTTCGCACTCGACATCGGCAGCGGTCACCAGCCTGCCATTGCTGAAGCGGGCGTCGCGGCGCAGGTGGAAGGTGAACGTCATCGCGT
>WNFO01009170.1_pt1 | contig 13118 bp, 9 predicted proteins | sample 5400251 | NCBI WGS metagenome assembly WNFO01 (sample SAMN13153354, study PRJNA577476) | soil metagenome | isolation source: 100 cm saprolite under Madrone tree | place: USA:California | collected 2016-06-14 | reverse complement strand
GCTCGCGCAGGACGCTCTCGTCGCCGCCCTCCAGCAGTGGCCGGACTCAGGCATGCCGGACAACCCAGGCGCTTGGCTCATGGCCACCGCCAAACACCGTGCGATCGACATGTTCCGCAGAAACAAGCGGCTGGAGCGCAAACACGAGGAGCTTGGCCGCGAGCTCCAGGCGCAGCAGGAGATGGCTGTGCCGGATTTCGACGCCGCGCTCGACGATGATATCGGGGATGACCTTCTGCGCCTCGTGTTCATCTCCTGCCATCCGGTTCTCTCGACCGAGGCACGTGTTGTGCTCACGCTTCGCCTTCTTGGAGGTCTGACGACGGAGGAGATCGCGCGCGCCTTCCTCGTCCCGGAGCCGACCGTCGCCCAGCGCATCGTCCGGGCCAAGCGCACCCTCACCGAGGCGCGCGTTCCTTTTGAGGTCCCCCGCGGGCCCGATCTTGCTACTCGTTTGTCGTCCGTGCTGGAGGTGATCTATCTCATCTTCAACGAAGGCTACTCGGCCACCGCCGGCGAGGACTGGATGCGCCCGGCCCTCTGCGAAGATGCGCTGCGTCTCGGGCGTATCTTGGCCGACCTCGTTCCAAACGATCCGGAGGTCCATGGCCTCGTCGCACTAATGGAAATCCAGGCGTCCCGCTCAGGCGCGCGAATTGGCCCCTCGGGGGAGCCTATTCTGCTCCTCGATCAGGACCGTTCCCGCTGGGATCAACTCCTCATCCATCGAGGTCTCGCCGCCCTTCAGCACGCCGAAGAGCTGGGTGGCGCCCGCGGCCCTTACGCTCTGCAGGCCGCCATCGCCGCATGTCACGCTCGCGCGCGTACTGCCGCGGAAACGGACTGGCAACGCATCGCCGCGCTCTACGACGCGCTCGCCCAGACTATGCCTTCGCCTATCGTCGAGCTGAATCGCGCGGTCGCCTTCGCCATGGCCTTCGGTCCGGCAGCGGGCCTCGAGCTCATTGACACGCTCGCCTCGGAGCCGTCTCTCAAGGCCTACCACCTCTTGCCCAGCGTCCGCGGCGACTTTCTTTTCAAGCTCGGCCGCTTCGCCGAGGCGCAAGCGGAGTTCGAGCGCGCCGCATCGCTCACGCGCAACGCACGCGAACGCGAACTCCTGCTTGATCGCGCCCGAGCCTGCGCAGGAGGGCCTCCCCAGCCCGGTCTACAGTGATGAAGGCCGCGCCTCCCGCTCTTCGCATGCATTCCAGCCGAGCCCCGCCTCGACCAGTGCCTTGCCCCGCCTTGAATTGACCGGCGTTCTGTGGGAACCTTCGCTGGTTCTTTCTTCCGCCCATCCAAAATGCCTACATCGCCGCCTGCAAAACCGGGAAACGAAACAAATCTTCAAACGCAAAACGCGCTATCCCCGGATCCCTGGGAAGCCGCCTACCTGCGATTCGAATCGCCGGAAGAGGAAATCCAAAAATTTCTCGGGCGCCTCGCTCGTTTAGGCGCTTCGCTATGGCCGCGCGACGCCGAGATTGTCGAGCTTTTTTGCGGGCGCGGAAACGGTTTGATCGCTCTCGAGCGTCTCGGCTTCACCCGCATCGAAGGCGTAGATTTGTCTCCCCTGCTGGTAGCGCAGTATCGCGGGCCGGCAAAGTGTATTGTCGGCGATTGCCGCCAGCTTCCTTTCGCGGATCGCAGCAAGGATGTTTTGATCGTCCAGGGTGGTTTGCACCATCTTTCCACCCTGCCTGACGATCTCGATCAAACTTTTGCGGAAATGCAGCGCGTGCTTCGAACGCACGGCCGAGTCATGTTTGTCGAGCCGTGGTGCACTCCCTTCCTGACCTTCGTGCACTTTATTTCCGAAATCTCTCTGGTGCGCCGCATTTCCGGTAAGATAAACGCCTTCGCCACCATGACTGAGTATGAAATCCGCACCTATGAGCAATGGCTCGGCCAGCCCGAACTCATCAAAAAAATAGTCCGCGCTCACTTCCTGCCCGTCCGCGCTCACTTCCTGCCCGTCCACGAATCTTTCGCCTGGGGCAAGTGGAACTTCGTCGGCACTCCGCGATAATACGATTCCAAATAAATTAGCATTCGAACGCGCCACTTCCAGCTTGCATTTTCTCATCCCCCCGATATGATGGCTGCGTTTCGCGCATCCCTCGAGACCTCACATTGTCTGGCACATCGGAAGCCTCTTCCACAGTCAGCTCCTCGCCCGCGGTCGGCCGCGGACGCCTGCTCCAGGTCCTCGGCATGTGGTTCGGCATGGCCGCCGCGATTGGCAACACCATCGCCGCCGGCATCGTTCGAACGCCCGGCGACGTCGCCAAGCTTCTCCCCAATGCGTGGATGTTTCTCGGAGTTTGGATTCTCGGCGGACTCTATGCTTTTTCCGGCGCCTCCTCTATGGCGGAGCTTGGCGCCGCGATTCCCCGTAGCGGCGGCCAGTACAATTTCGCGCGCCGCGCCCTCGGCGATTACGCCGGATTCATCGTCGGCTGGAGCGACTGGCTTTCCACCTGCGGCACAGCCGCCGCCGTCGCCATCGTCATCGCCGAATACAGCGGCGCGCTCTTCCCGGTCCTCAGCGGAAACCTGGCCATCCCCGGATTCGAATGGCGCGTTCCGTTGATCGTTGCGGTTCTTATAATCGTTGGGTTTTTCATTTTGCAATGGCGCGGAATTCGCTGGGGCAGCGGCGCGCAATTATCCACCGCCGCGCTCAAAACCGGCGCTTTCGTGATTCTCGTGATCGCCTGCTTTTTGCTGGGCGGGCCGGCCCACCGTGCCGCCGCGCAGTCCACCGCTTCCGCGCTGGCCTTGCCCACGGGATGGCCGCTAATCGTTGCGATCATGCTCGGGCTTCAGGGAGTCATCTACACCGTCGACGGCTGGGACGGCATAGTTTATTTTGGCGAAGAGGTGCGCCATCCGGGCCGCGACATTCCGCGCGCGATTTTCGGAAGTGTTTTTTCCATCATGGCGATTTACCTTTTGTTGAATCTCGTGGCGCTATATATCCTGCCGATGCGCGACATTGCAGGAAACAATTTTGTTCTGGGTACGGTTGCGGATCGCATTCTCGGGAAGCTCGGCGATCCCATTATTCGCTCGATCATGGTCATCTCCATGCTGAGCTGCCTCAACGCCAACCAGCTCTTCTGCTCGCGCACGCTTTACTCCATGAGCTGCGACGGATTATTCTTTCGTCGCGCCGCTCGCGTCAATCCGGGTGGCACGCCGGTCCTGGCGCTCTTCCTCAGCACGGTTGTCGGCCTGCTCTTCCTGCTGACCGGAACTTTCGAGCGCGTCATCGCCATGCTCTCGTTTTTCTTCGTTGCGAATTATGCGCTGTCGTATGCGTCGTTGTTTGTGTTGCGCAAGAGAGAGCCGGAACTGGCGCGGCCGTACCGCGCGTGGGGTTATCCGTGGTCGACGGGAATTGCGCTGGCGGCCTCCGTTTTGTTTTTAGCCGGGTCGATCTTAACGGATCAGAAGAACGCACCGTGGGCGCTGGCAATCCTCGTGCTGAGCTATCCCGTGTTTCGCTTTTTAAAGTGGGTCGCGGACCAAGAGCGCGCCGCCGAGTAGCGGCAAGCAAGAAAAGATGGCGAGGTAAACTCGCCGCTACACTTTCTCCGCGATGGACTTCCCCTGCATGAACAGCAGCAAGTAATCTTTCCCGCCCGCCTTCGAATCCGTCCCCGACATATTGAATCCGCCAAACGGGTGCGCGCCGACCATCGCGCCGGTGCACTTCCGATTTAGATAAAGATTGCCGACGTGAAACGTTTCTTCGGCCTGTTTGATTTTTTCCGGATTCTTCGAGTACACCGCGCCCGTCAAGCCAAACTCCGTATTGTTCGCAATTTCCAGCGCCTGGTCGTAATTCTTCGCCTTGATCACCGCGAGCACCGGCCCGAACACTTCCTCCTGCGCCAGCCGCGCCTTGGGATCCACATCCGCAATAATCGTCGGCTCGATAAAGTAGCCGTCGCCCGCCGCGCGCTTCCCGCCGGTCAGCAGCTTCCCTTCCTTCTTTCCGACTTCGATGTAATCCAGAATTGTTTTCATTGCCGACTGGCTCACCACCGGTCCCATATAATTGTTCGGATCGTCGCTCGGCCCGACGGTTATTTTCTTCGTGCGCTCCACCAGCTTCTGCACGAACGTGTCGTATATCTTCTCGGAAACGATCACGCGCGAGCACGCCGAACATTTTTGCCCTTGATACCCGAACGCCGCCTGCACCGTGCCTTCCACCGCCGCGTCGATAGTTCGCTGATCCGCAGCCCCACTTCCTTCGAGCCCGTGAATCCGATGTACCGCGTCTTCGGATGCTGCACCATCACGTCGCCAATCACGCTCCCCGGCCCGGTGATGAAGTTCACCGCTTCCTTCGGAATGCCCGCCTCAAAAAGTATGTCGACAAATTTCGCCGCGATCGTCGGTGAATCCGCCGCCGGCTTCAGCACCACCGTGTTCCCTGTAACCAGCGAAGCCGCCGTCATCCCCGCCATGATCGCGCTAGGAAAATTCCACGGCGGAATGATGACGCCCACGCCGAGTGGAATATACACAAGGTAGTTGCGCTCTCCGCGCATAGGCGTCAGCTTTTGCGGCTCACCCAGTCGCAGCATTTCCCGCCCGTAGAATTCCAGGAAGTCGATCGTCTCCGCAATGTCCGCATCCGCCTCCACCCAAGTCTTCCCCACTTCGTAGCACACCAGCGCGTCCAGCTCGAACTTCCGCTCGCGCACAATCTGCGCCGCCCGGAAAAGACACTTCGCGCGCTCCTGAGGCGAAACTTTCTTCCACGTGTCAAAATATTTGTGCGCGTCTTCCACTGCCTGCCGCGCCATCTCCGAGGTAGCATTCTGGAAAACGCCAATGATTTCCATCGGGTGCGAAGGGTTCGTGGACGTGCGCTTTTCCACCGTGGTCACCTTGCGCCCGTTCAGCCACATCGGGTAATCCCGCCCAAACTCCGCCTTCACCTTTTTCAGCGCCTCTTCCATCCGCCCCCGGTTTTCCGCCTTCGTAAAATCGATAAACGCCTCGTTCGTGAACTCGGAAACGTGCACAACTTGCTCCGCCGTAGCCATGGCCCCGTCCCTCCTCAATTTCCAAACACCCATTCTACTGCGCCTGCAAACTACCGGACAAGGAGAGCGCACCGGGACCACTAAGCGCGTCTGAATCTTCCCGGAAGCTTCCCTTCCTCGAATTCTTGCTTTGTAAAGTCTTGAATCCTTGTCAGGAAATTTGCAGTTCCTTCACCGTGATACTTCACGACCCGCCCGTGGAAGTATGGATGGAATAGCGCCTCGAACCGCTCCCGAATCTTCAATGAATCGCTAACAATGTGTATTTCAGTCAGCGACGTGTTTTTCGACAGCGCCAGGCCCAAGAGGTACTTAAAGAATTGATCGGACTCTGGAAACGAATAACCGATAATAAAAATACGGCCCGCATTCGTGAGTTCCGCAAGGACCTGCTTCCACACAGGCAAGATGAACTTCGCTTCAATCCCCTTATTCCAAGTAGGGGGCACAATGAGAGTGGAAAGCCCCGGCTGTCTGCAGGAGGGGCACTCCGTACCAGGCACTTCGGACACTTTGGCCTTCTCAGGCGAGAAGGCCCAGAGGGTGCCGCAGCCTGGGCAGTGTAGCCAGTTAGCTGAACCATGCATCTTGAGGAGTCTCAGACCAACGCTTGCTGCGGGAAACCCCTCGTAGTAGGCTGCTCCGGTACATTCATACACCGGTGCGACGCCGAGCGAATTCATTTCGCGCTCAAGGATGAGATCGTAATTAAACGAAATAACCGAGTCCAAAGATTGGTAACCACTTCGCTTTGCAGGATTCCATAGGCCGCTTGCGAATCCCGCGAAGAAACCATACTGGTTTCCGTCAAACCGGTACGTCCACCGAGTGGAGCCAACGGGGCCAGCTACGAGCCCATGCTGAGACATAGTCAACTGCCTATTTGAGGTGGCTTCCAACGTGCGCGCGATCAAGTAGGTCATGTCGTTTCTTAAAGTAGCGGCCTCAGAAGACGACAACTGCAACTCCATTTCGAGAAAACTAAATAACTGTTCAATGTTGTCGAGATCGACGAGTACTTTGGCCAGAGCTTTATCCAGCCCAAATCGGTACTGGATGACACGCCCAAAAATGTCCCTCTCCTGAGGGGCAAGCGCCGAACCAGGATCGTCTTTTAGATTTCTAGCTTGGGCGAAGAAGCCGTTCATTAACGGGGCGCCGGCATCCGCGGAGAATCCCGCCCCCAAAACGTAAACATTTTTCCGAAAACTCATAAATTATCTATGACCAACTTCAATTGCGGCCGGGTGCCGCAGGTACAACGTAAGACCTGGGGTTACCTTGGCCACATCAAGAGCCATGCGGGTCACAGAACTCCACCTGGTTTCCTAACGCTGCACGCCTGGCCTAGCCACTCTCAAAGCTCGGAAATGTATTCGGGTATACCTTTTTGAAAGCATTTCACCATCTCGGTCCCGAAGAATCTTTCGAACTTTTCTTGGGTCGGCAAGTCATCCAAAACGATGACTTCTATGGATTTCTTTGTCTTACTCTTTCGATGGAGCATCCTTAAACTCGCTGCCTTCAGAATTTGCTTAAGCTCAAAATCGGCCTCGGGCAAAGAATAGCCAACAAATATCCACCGATCTGACATAGCCAAAAGACGCTCAGCGTGGTACCACACTGACGGGTAAGCGTGAGTTCTGAACGATTTCCTGTAGCTAAAAGTAGCGATGTGCGAAGAGACTGGGAACGCACAGAATCTGCAATTTCGTTCGTTCGAGGTAATGCCGAGCGCATCGTCGAAGACTTTGTCGGTGAATTTTTCATCGAACAAACGGAAGTCCGATTTGATCAATCCCGCCCTTAGATGGAGCGGCAGCTTCCGCTCAAGATCAAAGAATAGAGATTTGCAGTTTTCGCAGTACACCCAGTTGCTTGAACCGTGCATTTTGCAGACCGCGATCCCTTGGGCAGTCGAAGAGGCTTGAGATGTGTGCCAGTCAAAGCAATCGCAACGATAATCAATTGCCGAATCGGGTTGGGTTCGTAGGATATGATTTTCAAGCACAATGTCCCAGTTTAGGACGACAAATGCACATCTCGAAGGGTCTCCCTGGCAGAGGTGATTCAGGAGCCGATCGATGTCGGCCGAGTACAAGAATCGGCAGTCAAGAACAGAAAAGATTCTATGAATTGCCATGCGACGGACCGCGCGCAGTACCTTCGGTGTGTATTTTCTGACGCCTAAAGTGTGTCCCGTGTTGGCAGCAAGATCGATACATGTAAACAAATCCTCGAGTGCGGGCAGGGCTCGATGCTCTTTCCAACCGAACGCGATATTTAGGAACTCTTTTAGAGTCTCAGTTATTGCCCTATCGAGGTCACTGTTGAATTCGTCAGAAATCAATAGTTTGGAGAACTCAGATTGCAGCGGCAGCTCTGCGCACTTGGAAAATCCTGCGCCGAGAATGAACGCGACCGAGGGCTCAGTCCCCTGCAAAGATTTATGGCGCGCCATAAGACCCCGTGCTCTCGACCTAACAGTGCGATTTAGAGTTCTGTAGAACACTGACCCAGCCATCCCGGCATCGACAAGCGACGCCGGGATAGGTCACTGGACCGTCGCACTTCGCAAGTTTGCGCCGTGCCTGGGAGTTGCTCCTCGGACCGAGCAACCGGCTCAGAAGGTCCTAGCAACAGCATACACCGACCGAGCGGATGGTCTCCCCTCTATCCCTAAGCACGCCTCTCGGTGACCCAGCGTTGCGGCGTTTACAACGGTAGTATCGATTCCCGCGCTCCAACCTTGTCGGAGGGCTGCCTTCTTTAGCCTCGGCTCCCGAACCCCTGCACGGATACACAGTGAGCTCTATCCCTTTGTTTTCTTCACCTTGCAAGATCTTTCGAACAAATATGTCAACTTGCTAAAAACTGGTACTATATTAGTACTTAACAAATGATGTAACTCATGGTAGCATGGGTCGTGATTGATCGACGACACCATCGCCAATCCCGCAAGTCCCACCCCATCCTCGCCTTGCCCCTTCCGTCTTTATTTCTGCATCTCCAAACTTTCAACTTTAAACTTTCAACTTTTGACTTCCTGCCGTTCAACATTCCAACCTTCAAATGCGCAGTTTGCATGCCGGATGCTTCTTCGGGACCTTCCAACCCTTAAACGATCCCCGACTCCTTCCCCCGCCATTCCCATTGATCAATTGGCTGTAGCTGCCAAAAATTTACGGCTGGTTCTTCAGGAGATTCACAATCTCCATCGTCGAGCTTTGCTGGTCGTAGTAATAAATCTTGGCGGTGCGACCCGCATGCACCATGCGCTCGTAAATACTCTGAATGGGGTCCTGAATGTAGAAAAGGTTCATGTCCACGTTGCCGAAGGACGTTCCGTAGTGGGCGAACGCGCGGTTGCAAATGGTCGGTCCGGGAATGGAGGAAAACCAGCCGTTAAAGACGGCATACTCCGTTGCGAGCTTGGTGAGCACGGGCAGGCTCGCCGGAGGAAAGTACGACATGATGGCGTGGGAGTCGTTGATGCTAGTACCCTGCGGGCGTAGCTCTTGATGAACCCCTGCATGTTGGCGACGCGGCCCGGTCCCGGAGAAGCGCCGCCGAACATCGGGAGGTCTACACCAGGAAAGTGGTGATCGGAGTCATGATCCAACTGGCCCTGGAATTTCGCGTTCGGCTGCACTCGAACCATCGTACCGTTCATGTCCGGATTGGATTCGTTTCCGGTCAATCCATTGATCAGGGGATATTTCTTCGCGCCATTCTCCATCACCAAACTTAGACCGCCGAGCATGTGGTCGAAAGAGCGGTTTTCCATCATGACGACGACGATGTGTTTCAGGTTATCGAGGCCGACTGGCGGCATATACACCCCCAATGACGTTGCGGAAATGGGCTAGCACTGCGTTACGTTAGTTGTGGGCAGGGAGTGCAAATCGTATCATTGCCTTCGGTGCGATGTCCGCGAAGGCAAAAACGTGCAGCATTCCCAAGAAAGACGCCGGAACAAGGCAGGGCGGGCCTCCCGGCAGGTGCGATGCTCGGGACAATGCCGCATCCGTCCGCGCTCTAGCTCTGCCTTCAGGCTTCAAGACCTGGATGCCGTCGCGCTTCGCGCTCTAGCGCTCAGAATTTCCATGGCGCGCTGAAGAAGGCTTTCGAACTCACACGGTTCGACCCGCACGCGTGAATCAGTTCGTGCGGGAAGATCCTGCGAGGAAATAGGATTGCTTTCCGGCGGCTTCGTGGCGTTGTCGTTTTGATCCATGGGTACGTGGCTCTCCGGGGATGGCGATTCCATGGGAAATAGTGTCCAAACTTGCGAAATCGTTTCATCGAGAATGACGGCGCTGCTGCCCTCGCAATCCAACTTCGCTTTGGGGAGTCAACCAGCATCGACTACGAGCCGGCGTAGAGCTGGAAGGGCGCCCAGTAGTTGGGCTTCTTGAAAACGGAATCAGGGTCGGAGGTATGGAGCAGCCCGAGCTTGGCGTCTCGCAGGGCCGTGGCGGTGTCCTTGCCCTGAAATAATTCGCGGTAAAACGCGTCCATCAACTGCGGAGTGGAGGCGTCGCTCACTTCCCAGAGCGCGCCAATGACGTTGTGCGCGCCGGCGCGTAGGAACGCCCAGGAGAGGCCGACGAGGCCCTCGCCGGAATAGGCGCGCGTGCCGGCGCCGTTGCAAGCCGAGATGGTCACGAGTTGCGCGTTGAGATGGTGGGTGACGATATCGCGCGCATACAGTTTGTAGGTGTCGCCTTCGGGACTCAGGATCACCGCCGATTCCAGGGGACGAGTGATGCTGGCGGTCCCATGGGTGACAAAGTGAAGATAGGCATACTGTCCGGGATTGCTGCTGAGATACGCCGTAGCAGTGGCCTGCTTTGCCTCCAGCACTTTGCGATTCTGGTCCGAAAAGTAGTGGCCCACTTTCTGAATCTCCACGGGCGCCTGGGGCAACGCGGGATAGCCGGGGGTAGGAACCGCGTTTCCGACGAGGAGGAGGTTCTTCCCCGTTATGGCGGGGCGCTGGATGGAAGCGTCGAGCAAGGCCAGCGAATTCGCAGTGGTCAGGGTAACATCTTCGATCCAGAAGTGCGGCTTGGGATCGGGGACGATGAGGGTCTCGAAGTTCAGGCCATACAAACTCTCCGCCGGGAGCAGAATCACCCGGGAGCCTAGGGGAATCAGCTTCTTCGCCGGCTCAACCAGCATGGCGTACAACTTCTTCCCGCCGGAAGCGGCGGTATCAAGGGCATCATCCACGTTTGGAAGCGCTTCGCGATACGCCTTTACGAGCGGTTCGATGTCCGAAGCCTTCGGCAGCTTGAAACAGGCCGTTTTCGCTGGCGTAATCACCCAGAGGTAAGAGTTTTTTTGCCCTATCCAGTAAAAAAACAGCGATGCGTTCAACTTCTGCGCGATCTGCCGAGGGCGAACATCGCGAGCAGAGGAAGAGCGAGTCTCGGTTGTCGACGCCAATCCTTCGGCCAGGGTTCGCGCGCGGCTTAACTCGGCAACGTTGAGGGCGTCGTTTGGCCTTCCTTGGAGAATAAGAAAGTCGACGTAGTCTTCATAAAATTCGATCGCGCTTGAAAGAAATGTTAGCCGAAATTCGTCAGTACTCACCGAAGACCGCGCCGCCTCGATCGTTCGGATCGCCTGCCGATATTGCCCTTCTGCTTGCGCCAATCGCCCTTCGTCCACATATACACTTGCCAGCCGCGCCTCCGCCTCCCAACGCAGCGATGTTTCAACTGCTGGATCATGGATTACTTTTTCCAAGACATGTTCTGCCTGCTGGTAGTCCCGCCGCTCCGCTTCCACCTGGCCAGCTATCAGCATCGAAGACAATTCACCAGGGTGATCCTTGACGGAACGCGATAACTCAAGAGCTTCATTGTTATACTTTTCCGCGAGATCAGTTTTGCCGTACTCCAAGGCGACGTTCGAGAGATTGTTCAAGCTTTGGGTGATCAGAGCTTTCTCATCCAACTTACGCGCCAGTTCCAGAGCCAGGTTAGACTCGGTCGTGGCCGCTGCGTAATGGCGTAGGTAGTAGTCCACGGCGCCTACGTTAGTCCGGCAGATCAATTGATCACTAACGAGGCCTGCTTTACCCGAGGATTCCTCAGCTTGTTGAAATAAAGATCGAGACCTTTCATAGTCGCCCATCTCAAAATAGCTCCAACCCATGTTCACAAGGATCTTCGCAACTGAGCTTTGCGCTCCGATGGACTGAGAAACCAGCAAAGCCTGGCCGTCCCAATCAATGGATTCATCGTAATGCTCCTGTTTCGTTGCGATGGCGCCCAGACTTCCGAGAGCGGCAGCCTCTAGGTAGGAGTCTTTCTGTGCGCGCGCGATTTGGAGCGTCTTGTGGTAGGCAGACTCCGCTTTCGTGTTCTCGTCTCTCCAAAAAGCGAGGGTGCCCTTCCTCAAGGCCACTTCTCCGAGCAAATCCACATGATTAGCCGTTGCGAGCGCTTCCCCCTCGGTTAGGAGCTTCTCGGCTTCAGTGAATTGCATCAGATAACAATTTGCAGTGGCCTGGGTCAATTTTCGCCAGACAGCGATGTCACTGGTAGTCAAAAATGACGGGAGATCTGGCTCGAGGAGCGCCAAGGATTCTCTACTCAGGCGCTGCCGCACCAAGATTTCGGACTTGAGGACCCTGAATCGCCAATGCCATTCTGTGTCTGGAGAAGGAAATTCGCGGATGGTACCATCCGTTTTCGCGAGCGCGCCCTTCAAGTCGCCTTGCTTGAGATTCAGCCAAGCAGATTGGTAAATTTTTTCAGGCGAATGTCTCCAATGCCCTTTACATCCTGAGAGCGCGAGTGTCAACCAGCAAAAGAGGAGGATTCCTACGGCCAGGTTGTACCGTTGATTCTGGTTTCCGCCGTGGTGACGGTTCCCCCGTCCGGAGAACCCAGGGTGAGGCCCAGCATGGTAAGCGTCTTGGTGCCTGGTTCGGCGAAAACTTCGGCAAACGCGATGGAGCCAAAATGAGGGACGCGAAGAACGTGGCCGTCCAACTCCGCACCCGGCAAATCCGTCTCGATCTTTTCGGCAAGGGAACAAAGGGCCGCCCCATTACTGGCGGAAGGTATTGTCCCGGATTTCGCCCCTTTTGTAATCCTTTTCTTCAAGTCGTCGAAGGTCTTGCACTCGAGAAAAAGGTCATGGCGAAGCGTTACTTGCACTGGATAGCCGCCGAGTCGAAGATTCTCAAAGTTACTGCCGATGGCCAGGATGTGGCCTTCTTTGTTCTTGCGGAGGTGCTCGGAAGTGAGCCTGGCGACAATGCGGTCCGCGGTCAGGAAGTCCAGAATCCGCAGCCCTTCGACCGTGGTGGTGACCTGCGTCGTGAAAGTATTTGGATCCTGCTGGCTACCCGAGACGTGGGTATGAGCGGACTTGAAGGACACCAAACGTGGAATATGGAAATTCTCGATGCGTGTGTGTGCATGGCCGCCAATGGTAGGCAAGGATATGGACGCCAACGCCTCGATGGGGACGACCACGGGCCGGTGAAACTCTCCGCTGAACGCGTGGCCCTCGGCATGATAGTAGAATCGGCTTTCTGGACTGGAAGTCATCGGGATACCTCAGCTGAGTAATTTGGAGCCCAATACTCTTTCATCTAGGGGAGAAATTCAACAGCAAAACTGAGGCGCAGGACTTCGTCCTTGGTGGGCTGTCCTTTTGCACCTGGATCGCCGGTAAAGACCAGCGTGTACTTGCCAGGCCTAATGCGGTTTGCCGGAATAACCAGGTTCAGCTCCTTATTGGTGAACGAACCCGGGACACGGACCTGAAGAACGGAGCGGCCTGCTTCGTCCTGAAGCTGGCAAACGTAAGCGTCAAAAGAGGGTGTGGGCGAGAAGTCGAATTTGAGCGGGAGGCTCTCGTTCGGGCGAACAGAAAGCTTTACTTCCTCGCCGCCGCGCGTAATGGCCATTTTGGGCGCATGAGAAGAGACGTATAGCTGTGCCGCACCGGAAGAAGCCGCTACCCTCGCTTGAGGAATCGTGACGGTATTCTGATAGGCGACAATCAGCAACAGAGCAGCGAACG
>WNFO01006007.1_pt1 | contig 13120 bp, 14 predicted proteins | sample 5400251 | NCBI WGS metagenome assembly WNFO01 (sample SAMN13153354, study PRJNA577476) | soil metagenome | isolation source: 100 cm saprolite under Madrone tree | place: USA:California | collected 2016-06-14 | reverse complement strand
ATCGGACCGTAGCAATCAAGACTATTTCTTTGGCCGGACAAGAACTGGCAGATGAGCAGGAATACCGGCGCCGCTTTGCGCAGGAAGCGCGCGCCGCTGGACGACTCTCGCATCCCGGCATTGTGACCATCTTCGACGCCGGTGAAGATCCCGAAACCCGCGAACCCTATCTCGTAATGGAGTACGTCGCTGGCGAACCGCTGAGCAAGTTCATGTCCAGCGGAGACGGAAAGCTGTCGTTGGCGGCAGCTCTTCAATTCGCGCAGGAAGTAGCTGAAGCCCTGGACTATGCGCACTCGCAAGGCGTGGTGCACCGCGACATCAAGCCGGCAAATATTTTGATCACGGAAGACGGTCATGCCAAGATCGCCGACTTCGGCGTCGCCCGGCTCAATCAGGAGTTATTAACCCAACCCGGAGGAATTGTTGGCAGCCCTGCTTATATGGCCCCAGAACAAATGGCAGGAGACGAGGCAGATGCGCGGTCCGATCTTTTTTCGCTCGGCGTAGCCCTCTACAGCATGATCACTGGGTTCCGTCCATTTCAGGGGAACAGCGCACAGACCGTTTGCTTCAAAGTAATGAACATCGAACCTGTGCCGGTTACGAGTCTTCAACAAGAAGTACCGCCGGAGATCGATGCCATCATCTCGCGCGCGATCGCCAAGAATCCCGATGACCGCTACCAAAGCGGCGCAGAGATGGCGCTGGACATTCAGGCATTGCGGGAACGTGATTCGTCATTGGCGGCGCCGACCAATTTCTTGGCGAGAGCCATGCAACAAGATACCGGCCGCGGCCCTGCAAGCCGCAAGTTCAAATCCAGTTTGAAAAGAAAGCTCTCGCTGGGCTTTGCCATGCTGGGCGTATTCCTGGCCGGCGGACTTTTCACATGGCGAATGATCCACGCACTTAGCCTGCCACTTTCCGAACCAGCGCCCAGCCTCACACTCCGCCCTGTGCCAGCCCCCCCGCCGCCTCCAGCTGAAATGATGGCTTTGCCCAAGAAGATCACCGCGCACAAAGCCCACGCACACAACCAATCCGCTGCTGCGTCCGGGACTCCCGAGACGCCCGCGCTGGCTAAAGTGCAAGTCGAGATTCAGCACCATTTCAATGCCGCCAACGCTTCGATATGGCTTGATAATGCGCTGGTGTTTGATCAACCCTTGCGGGGAGCCGACCAACGACATCCGCTGTTGCGCGTGGTTGAAATGAACCAGATCGCCAGCTTCCAAGTCGCGTCCGGCAAACACCGGCTTCAGGTACGCATCGCGTCACCCTCAAATTCTTATGACGAGATCGAAACACTCGAGGCGGAGTTGTCGCCGGGATCGCGATATGTCTTGCGCGTCAACTGCGATAAGCGCAAGATGCAAGCCACCCTGCAATAAAAAAGCAGCCCTTGCGGGCTGCTCGATCAGATCAATACTCAGAGGAGCACCTAGAAGCGAAGCTGCGGGCCGAAAGTGACTCTAAGGTTATTGAACGTTCCGTTGTTCAGATAAACCTCATCACCCGCTTCGAGCCGCAATCCAAAAGGTCCCCAGAAGCCTTCAAAGCCGGCGCCGGGATACAGAGCAAAGTGAGTTCCTCCGTTGCCGACTCCAGCGATAGCATTGCCTACAGTTCCCGGAGTGACTGCGGCATCGGTCTTGGTGAAATTAATGAAACCGACCTTACCGGTCACGAAAAATTTGAACGGGCCTGGAGTTTGGAATTTCGGTCCGAACAGTCCGGTGAGCGGACGCACCCGCGTCGTTGTAAATGACGTAGTTACGCCGTTATTGAAGGTGCTTGTGAAATTTCGCTCAAAGTCATAGTTCATTTCGCCTTCGATCAGCACGTGACTGCTTACGTTAAAACCAGTACGCGCGCCGAAGCCGACGAAGTTGACCGCCTTCGATGATGATGATGGATCGAAGCGGAAGTAATCAGCGAATATTCCCACCGTGGCGTGGTTGTAGTCTCCTCGCCCCTCTTGGGCCATGAGCCACGAAGGCGCTGTCACCAAGATGGTCAAAATGGTCAACCAAATCACGCGTTTCATTGGATACCTCTTTCCTCCTCAGGATTCTTCTTACTCCCCGCACCGCTTCTCCCCGCGAGCATAACTGGCAGAGCAGCACGTGTTGAGTTGGATGCGGAGGCGCAGGGGCAGGTTGGGCTTTCCGGCGGCAGCATAACCCTAGGTCTTTCACCGTATTTTAAGGGTAAGAGCTCAGGGTATTTCTAAGGGGTAGGAGCAAATGAGAAGTGAAACCCAAAGCGCCACGGGCAGCCTTAGCGGTCGTGGCGAGTTCAATTAACTGTTAACAGCTCGCAGCCGAAAAGTTTCATTTGCCCGCTGATTTTGCAAGGTTCGGACTACTTCCCGCCTGATCTGCGGATTCCTTCGGGACCATGGAGATAACAATGTAATCACGGTCCTTGTCGTCCAGATCCTCCACACGCAAGACGATCTTGTCTTTATCCAACCTGAACTGCGCCTTCTCGCTGATCGGCAGCAGCACGGGATGTTTGTCGTCCTTTGGACGGATCCGGTAAACGACGCTGTCAGTCTCGAGCACGTACTCCTGGCAGAGCAGCTCGCGGGTCTTCATGTGCGCGGAGTCCGTGCCAATCATTTCCCCTGCCAAGCTCTTTCCGTTCTTTTCGTCGGTTCCGCACTTGACGGATTCCATCTTCACAAGCTTGCCACTCTGGTAGTGCCGTGGTTCTCTGGCTTGAGCCAGGACTGCAATCAGCATAAATGCAAATAGATATCGCGGACGCATTTGTATCCCCCTCGGGCGGCCATGCCGCGGGCCGTAAACATATTGTGCCGAGACAGCCTCGGATTTTTGAAGATTCCGTTAGTACCGTGTCGCGGGTAATCGGGAGTAAACGGTACTTCGCGGTCCCGGCCCGAAAGCTCTCTGGGCAGGTCAAGGTTGTGGACGCCTGCCTTCAGAAAATTCTATGAAAAGATGCGAAATCGCTGATCCTCTGATATCTTCCATCGGGGAAGCCTAAAACCCATATGGCACAGACCTTAGCGTCGGCGGCATCGCTGCACGAGGACACGCGGTTTTTCGGACACCCCCGCGGCCTGGCAACGCTCTTCTTTACGGAGATGTGGGAGCGTTACAGCTACTACGGAACCCGTGCACTCCTCATTCTGTACATGACGATCCCGGCGCAATCGGGCGGCTTGGGATTTTCAGTCATGAAGGCCGGCTCGATCTATGGTTTTTACACCGCCATGGTGTACTTGCTGGGGCTGCCTGGAGGGTGGGTCGCCGACCGCATCATCGGGCAGCGCCGGGCTGTGCTCTACGGAGGCATCCTGATCGCGGCGGGTAACTTTTGTCTGGCTGCCCGTAACCTCACGACCTTCTACGTCGGCTTGGGGCTTTTGATGCTGGGTACCGGTCTGCTCAAACCCAATGTGAGTACGATCGTTGGGCAGCTTTACTCCGCCACCGATAAACGCCGCGACTCCGGATTTTCCATTTTTTATATGGGCATCAACGTGGGGGCCTTTTCGCCACTGCTTGTGAGCTGGATCGGCGAAAAGGTCAATTGGAGGCTGGGCTTTGCGACATCCGCTATAGGCATGCTCATTGGAGTAGTCCAGTACCTCATCACCGGCAAGCATCTGGGCGAGGCAGGCCTGCACCCGGCCAGTTCTGGCGATCCCGATCGCGACCGCGCGCAGAAGCGAAATGGCTCGATTTTGGTAATTGGCTGTCTTTCGGTTCTCATTTTCCTGGCGGTCCTGGCTTCCACCGGCGCGATCCAAATCACCGCTGAGGAGATTTCGAGCGGTCTGGGTTGGGTGTTGCTGGCGATATCGCTGTCAGTGTTCTCGTGGATGATTTTTGGCAAAGGCTGGTCGCCGCAGGAGCGCAGCCGGGCCGCGGCAATTCTGGTCCTGTTTGCCGCCTCGGCCATATTCTGGGGTGCCTACGAGCAGGCTGGTTCGACGCTCAATCTCTTCGGTGAACTTAAAACAAACCGCCACATTCTGGGGTATGAATTCCCGGCGGGATGGTTTCAGTGGCTGGAGCCGTTATTTGTTCTCATCCTGGCCCCGCTGTTCGCGTGGCTCTGGATAAGACTTGGCAGCCGGGAGCCTTCGACTCCGTCGAAGTTTTCAGTTGGCGTTTTCTTCGTAGGGCTGGGTTTCCTGGTGCTGGTTCCCGCTGCCTCGGGTGCATTGGTTTCGCCGATGTGGTTGTTTGTGTGTTATCTGCTGCACACCATCGGGGAAATGTTCCTGAGTCCGGTGGGGTTGAGCGGCATGACAAAACTCGCCCCAACGCGCGCTGTAGGATTCGTCATGGGCGTGTGGTTCCTTTCTCTAGGCATTGGAAATTGGCTGGCCGGCAAAGCGGGTTCCCTCTATGACTCGGTCCCCCTTCCCAAGCTGTTCGGAGCAGTAGCGGCCGTAGCCTTCGCGGCGGCGATCATTTTGGTATTGCTGATAAGACCTACCAAACGCCTGATGTCCGGCGTCTCCTGACTTGAGGGTTTGAACCGAAGGGCGCGGGTGGAATCAAAGTCCTCAGGTTCGGGTTAAGAGAGATATGACATCGGACACTTCTCTAACCTTTTCCCAAGACGATTTGACTGGGTGCACAGCACCCTTTAGGCTGCGTACCAGGGTAACTTCCAACGCTCCCGAAACGGCTGCAAGCAGTACAACGAAAAGAGGTTTACGCCGCATCAGACTGAGTGCGGCCGTAAAAGGCGACTTGACGGACGCGAAAAAACTACAGCAAGACAAGCTGACTGAGGCAGAGGCAATTGAGCGGGCCAAGCAGGGGGACGCGGAGGCCTTTGAGTTCCTCTACAACCTGCACAAACGCCGTGTTTATTCGCTGTGCCTGCGAATGACCGGTAACACCGCCGCTGCCGAAGATCTTACTCAGGAAGCTTTCCTGCAGTTGTTTCGCAAGATCGGCACTTTTCGCGGCGAGTCGGCCTTTTCCACCTGGTTGCACCGGATGTCTGTCAACGTCGTCCTGATGCAACTGCGGAAAAAGAGCCTTCCGGTGGTTCCGATTGATGAGACTGCGGATGGTGACGAGGAAGCGCCTAGAAAAGAGCCTGGCGCGCCGGATGAACGGCTGGCGGGATCGATTGACCGCCTGCGATTGCAGAGAGCGGTTGACGAGCTACCGCCTGGTTATCGTACGATCTTTGTACTGCACGACGTTCAAGGGTACGAGCACAACGAGATTGCGAGTATGGTCGGGTGCTCGATCGGAAATAGCAAGTCACAGTTGCACAAGGCGCGGCTGAAATTACGTGAGCTCCTCCGGACAAACAGAGCCGAAAAGGCCAGAACCGGAAAAACCGGGAAAAGATGAGGGGCCAGAGCGGTATCGGGGAGAGAGGTTGTATGAATTGCGTAGAGTTTGAGCACGTACTTTCCGACTACTTGGAAGGTGGCCACACCTCCGAGCGGCTGGCGCATTTGAGCTCGTGCTCTGTTTGTTCAGGATTGCTTTCCGAGTTAAGTCTGATTTCCTCGCAAGCTGAATTACTCAAGGAGAGTGACGAACCCAGTCCGACCGTCTGGAATTCTTTGGAGGCGCAGCTTCGGCGCGAAGGGATCATTCGCCACCCTCCAGTTTCGCGACCTTATTTTGCTGATTTTTTTCTTCGCTGGCGTAAGGCTTGGCTGGTTCCGGTTGCGGCGGTGCTGGTGATCGGCGCGGGAATCAAGTTGTTCCGGCCTGCCAAGGTGGGCGACACGGCTCAGATTGCGAAGCAGGCTACTGCTCCTGCCTTGCCTGCAAAGTCAGCGGTCTCCGCCGAAGACCAGCAGATATTGAATACGGTTGCCGCTCGTCCCCCGGCGCAACAGGCGTCCTATCGGGCAAATTTAGATGAGGCCAATTCCTTTATCCGGGACGCGGAAGAATCCTTGAAGGCTAATCCGAATGATGTTTACACGCAGCAGTTGCTGATTAATGCTTATGAGCAGAAGCAAATGCTGTACGATCTTGCGGTGGACCGTAGTTACGAGGAACAATAGTCAGAGTGCGGAGAAGAGCCATGTGTACAGCTAGGATCGCTGCTGGAACCGCGATGGTGCTCGTGCTTGGCGGAGTGGCGTTTGCGGCCGACGTGGTCCACAAGGACCTGCATTTCAAGGTCGGCAAGCATTCCATGATTTCGATTAGCAACCAGTACGGTCCAGTCGTGGTAAAGCCCGGCGCCGCGCATCAGGTTCTGGTAACGGCGATCCTGCATTCCGACAAGGTGGAACTCGATCAGAGCAGCGGCAGTAACCGGATTGGCCTGGTATCTCACCTTTTGCCCGGGGCTGATGAAACCAGCGGCATAGTTGAATACGAGGTCCTGGTTCCACCGGATGCGAGCGTCACGGTTCACTCGGGCAGCGGATCCGTCCGCGCAGAAAGGCTGCGCGGTGATGTGACTCTCGACGGGACAAACGGCGCAATGGAAATCGTGGACTGCGCCGACGACCACGTTCATGTCCGCACTTTGAATGGCGCTGTCGTTCTCACCAACATACGCAACGGGCATATCGAAATCTCCTCCATGGGGGGAGACGTGGTGATGAACCGGGTTGATGGCCCCTTTGTTCAGGTGAGCTCGAATAGCGGGAAGATTCAGTATGACGGCGATTTCGGCGCCGGCGGCGTGTACGACTTTAGCAGCCATACCGGGAACATTGACGCCTTCGCGCCCGCCTATGCTTCGATTGATGTGTTGGCGCGCTCGCAGAATGGCGCTGTTCTAAGCGACTTTTCGCTGGAACCGAAGCACACACCATTCACGGCCAAGGTCGGGAGTGCCTTCTCAGGCACCTTAGGCATGGCAGCTTCTTCCGTCAGGCTTTTTTCCTTCAGTGGTAAAATCCACCTCAAGAAACGCCAGAATTAGCCGACATTTTCAGCCAGCGGAGCCCATAATTAGGCCCCGTGATTCTCGCCTTTCGGGGAGCAGGCCTCGATGACGGTGGTGGCGCTAGTCGGTTTCATGGGCGCGGGCAAAACCGCTGTTGGGCGAGCTTTGGCAAATCGGCTGGGATGGCAGTTCGCAGATCTGGACGATCTCGTCCAGGCACGCGAGGCGTGTACCATCGAGAAGATCTTCGCGGAAAAGGGAGAACAGGTGTTTCGTGAGATTGAGTCCGCCGTGTTGCGGGAGACCATTGCGGGAATGAGCTCTCCAGTCGTGCTTGCGCTGGGTGGAGGAACGTTTTGCCAGGCTCCGAATCAGGAAGTTCTGGGTCAAGCTCTGATTCCCGCCGTCTTTCTCGACGCACCGGTAGAGGAACTCTTCCTTCGTTCTGAGGAGATCGGCATTGCGCGGCCGTTGCGGCGTGATCTCGAACAATTTCGCAGACTCTATCAACAGCGCCGCCCCGACTACCTGAAATCCGCACTGCGCATCGAAACGTCTGGCAAGGACGTCGCGACCGTCGTGCATGAGATTGTTTCTGGACTCGAAGCATTGGCAGATCGTGGAGCTCCGGAGTGAAATCAGTGCAGATGAGACTCGCGTATTTGATCACTGTTGCGGCTATCGCTCTGCTGTTGCCAAGCCTGGCGTGGGCCAAGGACAAAGAAAAAGCGGCGGCTTCCGAAGTCGTTGATTCGGGTTCTTTCGGTGTTTACAGCAGCGGGCACCGGCTAGCTACCGAGACCTTCTCGATCAAGAAGGGTCCTGAGGGCAGTGTTGTTTCATCTGAGTTCAAGTCGGAGCAGGGCGAACAAAAAGCCGTTCAGTCATCGGAACTCGCTCTCACTCCCTCCGTCGAGCTTCGCCGCTATACTTGGAAGGAATTAGTTCCCGAGAAAACCGAGGCGACGGTAGAGCCCAACGATGCATTCCTGATCGAACGTTTTGGGACGGCCACCGACAAGGCCCACGAGCAAAACTTTCTTTTGCCCGCTTCCACTTCCATTCTTGACGACTACTTTTTTATTCATCGCGAAATCCTCGCATGGAAGTTTCTCGCGACTGTGTGCCGCCATGGCAAAGGACCGGTGGAGTGTCCGCTCAAGCAGAAAGTGCAGTTCGGCACGTTGAACCCTCACGCACGCAGCTCCATGTCTGTTAGCGTTGAATTTACCGGCAAGGAAAAGCTGACTTTCCACGGCACTGAACGTGAGTTCCTGCGCTTTGATCTTAAGACTGAAGCGTCAGACTGGGCATTCTGGCTCGACGACAACTTCAAGCTGGTGCGACTGGTAGCGCAGCTCGAGGGCACAGAGGTAGTTCGCGACTAGAGTTGGCCCGTAAACAGCTTTTGCTGCGTGGGCAGAAGGAAATCAGGCTTATGTCGCTGATTGACGGCCGCACAACGCGAATACTCTTCACCATCTCTCTATTCGCCATCGGAGTTGGATTTCTATACGTTGCACACCGCAGCCTTATCGTGTTTCTGTTCGCCGTGTTTTTCGCTTACTTGGTCGATCCTGCGGTTTCCCGCGTCGAGAGATGGACGAAAGGCCGGCCCAGCGCCATCGCAGTCATCTATCTGCTGATTGTCCTGATCCTCGGAACCTTCTTTTTCTTCGTGGGTCCGCGCATCGGCCATGAAGCCCAGAAATTGACTGAGTCTATGCCCGCGCTGCTGGAGAGAGTGGGCAGCGGACAGATTGCCGAGCAGATTGGCGCCGAACATGGATTGAGCGTCGCCACCCGCCATCAGTTGGGTGACTTTCTTGCTTCGCATCGCAACGACATGCTTCACCTGGCGCAGCGAGCCGGTCTGCGCGTCGCCGAAGTGGCTCAGCAATCATGGCTGCTGATCGTTGTACCCATTTTGGCGGGGTTTTTTCTTAAAGACGCACACACCTTCAGCCAAGTCGCGCTCTCGCTGGTTAGTACCAAGCCACAGCGTGAGTTTTTGCAAGGTGTGATCAGCGACATGAATCAGATGCTTGCCGACTTTATTCGCGCCCAACTCACGTTAGCGGCGCTTTCCTGGGTCGCCTATGCATCTTTTCTGGGACTCATCATGCACGTGCCCTATGCACTTATGCTAGGGACTGCGGGAGGCATTCTGGAATTCATCCCTGTCGTCGGACCACTAGTAGCGGCATTCTTGATTCTGAGTGTCGTCCTGCTGACCAGCTATCAACATTGGCTTGTGATAACGGTTTTCTTGATCATCTGGCGTCTCGTCCAGGACTACGTGGTCACGCCCCAGGTTATGGGAAAGAATATGGAACTGCACCCGCTGGCGGCGATCTTCGGCGTTCTTGCCGGAGGCGAAATTGCCGGCGTGCTTGGTGTTTATCTCTCCATCCCAGTCATGGCAAGTTTGCGTATCGTCTGGAGACGTTGGCGAATGTATGCGGAAAAGCGGCGCTTCGGTCCGCTAAACGAATATTCCTTCATCACTGAAACCGCCCCACGAAAATGAAATCAACTCCGGGGATCTACGCCGCTTGTCGTTTCGATTCCACCGGCAGCCCTGCGTTCCGCCACGCATCGAAGCCGCCTTTGAGCGCCCAAACGTCCGTGTAACCGCGTTCCTGTAGTTTCTGCACCAAACTGGTGCTGGAAGCTTCGTCGGGTCAGGTGCAATACGCGACCGCCGGCCTGTTCTTGGGAATGCTTTGGAGGCTCTCCTCGAGGTTATCCAGCGGCACACGGATCGCTTCTGGAATCATCACGTCTGATTGCGCCCAAGCGTTGGAATTTCGAACATCAATCACCGTGAAATCCTCGCCCGCATCCATGCGTCTTCTCAGCTCATCAGGAGTGATTTTTGCAGCATCAGCCATGCCTACCCTCCTTACTTCGAACTCGAATAATAGATGCCCGGGGTGCAACGTGCGGTGGTGCAAGCGGGGAAAAAGGTTATGTTTGATTTGCAACCCTAGCAGCGTCAGCGCGGTAAGAAGGCACGCGAGTTCACGGCACCTCGACTGGGTTTACGCTGCCTCCTTCTCTTTCTCTTCCTTGTTGCCTGGTTCGCCAGATTCAGCCTTCTTCTCGGCGTCTCCTTGAGGAATAGCCGTGCCATCCTCGCCTTTGTGTTTGCTTGTTTTCTCAGCGCGTTCGCTGTTCTTTTCGGATCCTTTTTCCTGAACCGTTTCCACACCGGTATCCTTGGCTTTTTCAATAGGCTTTTCTACGGCTTTATCAGGCACCTTCTCCTTGGCCTGCTCGGCGGCTTTCATAGCAGTAGAGAGCAGGCGTTCTATCCTGATGCGTGCGGCACGCCATCTGACGCTACTTGCATTCTTGGCTTGTTCCGTATACGGCGCGAGTTGCTCATCTGTGGCTATCCCTTTAGCTTTCAGTAATTGCGCGAGCGCCTCACAATGAGCCTCCAGAGCTTCGAGCGAAGGCAACAATTCATCGAGTAACTCTTCCGCTATGCTGGGATCCATAATCCGGTCTCCTGGCGAACTCACCTTTTGATGCCAAAACCGCTCGGAGTATAAGCAGGTACTCAGTTCTCCCAGGAAATCCTCAGTTTTTTGGGAGGTACGGTAGGCAACGCATCATTGGTGTGAAACCTCGTAAATGTTGGCATTCAACCCGCCACTCCCGAATGAACAGGAGACACAACATACCTTGGAGGCCTTCATGAGAAAGCGGATCCAAATATTCTGGTTCATCACCATGCTGTCTGCGGCCGCCGGGGCGCAGGAGCCACAACCAGGACAGCAACCAGCGCAGCAGCCCGGGCAACCACAGGCCCAGCAGCCAGGACAACAACCGGAACAACCAAGCCAGCAAGCCGCCCCCCAAGCCGGGCAACAACAAGGTGTCCAGACATTCGAGGGACAAATTGTGAAATCTGGCGATAAGTATGTCTTCCAAGATTCCGCAACCGGTGCTACTTACGATATTGACCACCAGGAAGAAGTCAGCAAACACCTAGGAAGAAAAGTTCGTGTAACCGGCACCCTTGACCCAAGCGGGAAGATGATTCATCTGCAGCCCGGTGAACGTTAAGAAACTGCTGCATACAAGAATGGGACCGATCCCGATCGGTCCCCACCCGTTCGCCGGCAACACAGCGCTTCACCGGTAGTGGTAGTGGCGCGAGCAACGGGCGACGAAGAGTGGGCTTGAATGGCCTGGTAGTACTGTCATCTGGAAATTACTGCTCGCGAAGTTGCTTCCCGGCATCTGTGCCCCCAAAATTTTCCTTGCAGATGTAACCGACGGTGGCGTATTTGCGAACTCCTCTACAGAAGCAGATTGAGACACCGGAGGAATGGAAACGGACCTGAAACCAGGGTAATTTGAAACCTTTCGCAGACCGTTGCCTCTAAGGATTGTCAGGACTAGACTTATGGGTGTGAGACTTGCTGCCAAAGCACGCGTTTCAATTCTCGCGTTATTACTGGCGACTCTGCCCGTGATGGCGTGCACCGTGCCCGGCGCCACTATGACGGCAGCGGAGCGCGATTGCTGTCAGCGCATGGCTGAACAGTGCCACCGCTCCGGCATGGCCAACTCACATGGATGCTGCCAAACCCAGGCTTCACAGAACGGCTTGCACGCCCTGAAGACCTCCTCTTCACAGCTCGATCATTCATTGGTTGACATTCATGCGCAAGCTGTCGCTGTGCAGGCAGGTACTGCCCTGCCGGTTATGTTCACCGCGAGCATACCTTCCCCCACTCATAGTCCGCCCGGCCTGCTCGCTTCAGCTACAACCGTCCTAAGAATCTGATCGTCTTTCCTCTGGTTCGTTGATGCACTCGTGCGTCTGCACGGCGGTGCGCTTACCAACTCGTGTTTGTATTGCGGAGGAAAGATGCAATCGATTAGCTCATCCCGAGGTTTCTTCGGATGTACTCGTAGTTCGCTGATTAGAGCAGCTTTGATTCTTGGAACAATGGCACTTGCCAGGGCTCAAGAGCCGCCAAGTTCACCCGCTATGGCGGCGCACGCCGGAGCACCCACGTCGCTGCGCGACTTGGTGCAAGAGGCGGAGCAGAAGAATCCGCAAATTGCGGCCTCGTTTCACGGGTGGCAAGCCTCACGAAATGTTCCTAAACAGGTTTCAGCTTTTCCCGAGACTCAGGTTTCGGTGCAGCAATTCAGTGTGGGCAGTCCCCGGCCTTTCGCGGGTTACAGCAACAGCGACTTCGCCTACATCGGGTTCGGAGCTTCGCAGGACATTCCCTATCCAGGAAAACGGCCGTTGCGCGCCCGCGTCGCTGAACATGAGGCGGACTCGATGCAAGCGCAAACGGATTCAGTTCGCAGAATGGTGGTCGGAAATCTCAAGACGGTCTATTTCCAACTGGCTTATATTCAGCAAACCCTGGGCGTTCTGCTGAAAAGTGATGAGCTCTTGAATCAGGTGGAGCAATCGGCTGAGGCGCGCTACCGGGTGGGCCAAGGCAATCAGCAGGATGTTCTGAAAACACAGTTGCAGCATACCAAGATCCTGCAAGAGATCGCACACCATCATCAGGAAGAAGGCCTGCTTGAAGCCCAGATCAAGCAACTCTTGGGACGTCCGCAGGAGTCCGAGGACCTCATTGCCGAAAGTCTCACGTTGCGAACTCTTCCGAACACCGCAGCCGACCTTCTGCAACGAGCCCACGAACAGAACCCTGACGTGCGCTCAAAACAGGCTTCCATTCGTGAGCAGGATACGCAAGTGGAACTGGCGCACAAGAATTTTCGTCCTGACCTAAACGTCGGGTACACGTATGAGCATACGGGCAGTCAAGCTCGCGATTACTACATGGCAACGTTTGGCATCCGGCTGCCCAACCGGGGGCGACAGAAGGCCGAGCTAGCAGAAGCGCAGCAGAAGCAAGAGCAGGCGCGTGGGGAATTCGATTCTGAGTCGCAGCGCGTGCTCTCAGAAGTCCAGCAGCAGTACGTGCGTGCAAAAACATCGGAAGAGCGCCTCAAGATTTACACCGATGGCTTGGTCCCGCAATCGGAAGCTACCTTCCGCTCTGCCATGTCTGCTTATCAATCGAACCGGCAAGACTTCGAGACTCTGCTTTCGTCGTTTCTCGATGTATTGAACCTAGATCTGGAATATCGCAGTGAGCTGGTGGAGCACGAGTCGGCTCTGGCGGAACTGGAGCGTCTTACGGGGGTGGATGTGCCATGAACGAGCAAGACTCTAGAACGAATGCAAACGAGGAATCACAAA
>WNFO01027021.1_pt1 | contig 13122 bp, 10 predicted proteins | sample 5400251 | NCBI WGS metagenome assembly WNFO01 (sample SAMN13153354, study PRJNA577476) | soil metagenome | isolation source: 100 cm saprolite under Madrone tree | place: USA:California | collected 2016-06-14 | reverse complement strand
GTTAAATCTTTTTCCGGTGTCTCTTACTGACCACTAAAAACTAATAACTAAAAACTTTCCTCAAAATTCCACCACCAAATTCGCCTTGCGGATCGCCTCCAGCGGCACTTCGACCGTCCGCGCTTCCTTCCCCTTTAGCTCCATGCGGACTTTTCCGTCCGCAAACCCGGCCAGCCGCCCTTCAAAAAAATTCGCCTCGCCCACTGGCTCGCTGGTAGAAATCTTTGCCAGCCGGCCCTTGAAGCGTTCGAAATCCGCCGGTCTCTTTAGCGCCCGATCCATCCCCGGCGAACTGACCTCCAGGACATAGCCCGGTCCGGGAATCAGCTCCTCGACGTCCAGGATCACGCTCAATTGCTGGCTGACGCGCTCGCAATCCGAGTGGCTGATCTTAGGATAGGGGTCCCGGGCAGCCTCCGCCGCCTCCCTCTCCCCCGCCGCATCGCTCATCAGCGTCGCCGGCTTCGGCATCCGGTCGATGTACACTCGCAGGAACCGCTGCTTGCCGACTTTCCATTCGACATCAACGATTTCCAGGCCTTCCGACCGCGCCACCCGCTCGGCAGCGCCGCGGATTTTTTCCAAATCCACGCAGAGACTCCCCGACCATAGCCGGTCCGCAGTACACTCCAACCGGCGCCAACAAAAAAGTGGGCTTGTAGCCCACTCATCGTCCGACCCGCTTCAGAGCGAAATCAGAGTATATTCCCGCCGTACCGTAAAAGCAAGATACGGAGGATACCGGGATACCGGCGTCTCCGCGCTGGGGAAAAGGTCCTTCCCGGACGCCATTCCTCTCGGATGGCCTTCCGCGTTCACTCCAACCCATCTGTCCGAGCACTTCAGGGCGGGGTAAGCGAGCCTTAAACCGTAAAAATAGTGACTGCCATTCAAAACCTAGTGATGTTTGTTATAGAACATGGGATACGAACGAAAAGACATCTTTCTTTCGAAACCGCCAAAAGCGGCGTTGGAAAAGATTGCCAAGAAAAAAGGGATTTTTGTTGCTGAACCCGTGCGACGAATCATAGATAAGGAACTCGACCGTGGGCAGAAACAAAAAGGGTGAATCCCTGGTCGCAGTCGCCGGTGCTGGCTGTGGAAGAACACCACATCGTTCCTCATGCGGTGGGTGCTTTCCGTGGATAAAACAGTCGCTTCGCAACACCAGAACGGAACTGGAAGAAGGTGGCTCGGAAGATTTCGAAACTGGACAGTCGCATCGCCGATATCAGAAAGGATGAAACCCACAAGTTCACCAGCGGATACGTCAAAAACCACGCCGTAATCGTGCTGGGGGACTTGCACATCAAGAGCATGACCGCGTCAGCCGCAGGAACAGCGGAGCAGCCAGGAAGGAAAGTTAAGCAGAAGTCCGGGCTGAACCGTGCCATCCTTCGGCAAGAAATAGGTCGCCAGTTGGAGTACAAACAGAGCTGGGCTGGCGGTTTGGTGGAGTACCAGTCGGAAGCCTACCGCAGCCAGCAGTGTCCCGCTTGCGACTACACTTCGCCGTTAAACCGCAGGACCCATGTTTGCGTGCGTTTCGTCGTCTTGCGGCTTCTCAGGAAACGCAGACGATGTGGCAGCACAGAACCAACTCAGGAAGTCTCTCAGCAGCGATAAGGGTGGAGCCCTTCTGGCGTGGGGATATCGTGCATCAGTTAATTAGCCTGCCGAGTGGTCGGTCATGGGACTCCATGAGGAAGCAGGAACCCACCGAAGAGGCGGCCCGGTGTGCCCAACCTCAGTAGACAATCCCCTCGTTCACGAGCAGGAGGGCGTCAAAGTTATTATTTATCATACATTCGTTTATTACTTCGCTTGCTATGTAGGGGGTCTTCAAAGGACACTTGCATACCTACCCGCAAGGACATCTAACATGAGGATTCTCACCCCCATTGGGAAGCGGTGTACATGAGAACGGGGAAGTATTTCGTGGTCTGTTTGTCGATCGTATTCCTCTTGGCGGGGGTCTACGTTATACAGGAATCCGTCCGCAATTCGGGACACTATGCAGAGGAAGGCATTCTGGTCGGCGCGCTGCTGTCCGCCCTTGCTCTCGCGGCGATGATCTGGTCCATCAAGCTGCACCTGATCATGAAAGCGCTCGAGAGACACATGAAGGGACACTGAGAGAGACCCCATAAAATCAAAAGCCCATCGTTCTGATTGAGGGGCCACCCACCTACAGGCTCACCTTGGGCACGCGAATGGCTTCATTCATATCACTGTTTGCTTTCTTGCAGGATTCGCGCTCGCCTTGATAACAACGTTCAAGGTCCTCCAAATAATTTTGAAGAATTCTCACGCGATCTTTGTTCAGGCTTCTTTGGCGGGCCTCTTCCAATGCGGATTTTGCTTTCTGCTCGGTGCCGGTGTCCGGACGTTCACCGTACTGCTCGATGGCGTTAAAGGTGCTCCAATAAACCCGGTCCTGCCGCTCGCGCTCTCGCACCACTTGCTGGTTCAGGGTATAAACCAAGAGATAGCTGGTTCCCAAGACCAATACGAGCCCCACGATCCCGAGAGCCACGATCCGCTTGTACATGGTGCGGAGCCTACAGCATCCCCCCATGGCATTCCAGCGTATTGTTCTTTCCGCCAAGCGGCACGCGGCAAAGCCGCTGTTTCTCGGAGTGCGGAGTTTCACTCGCAGAAGATGTCTGAAGAATACTGGAGTCGTGCAATGTGAGGGCAATAGAAATTGAAAGTAGAAAAGGGGAAGAAAAAATCTCCCCTCGCACCGCGCATGGATGGCGTGCCGGGAACGGGTCCGCCGCTAGGTGAGGGCGGCCTCAGAAAGTCGCGTCAACAACGACAGTCGAGCCGGGCGGAAGCCTGGCCTCGAAAGAAGCTGCCGCGAGGGCCAGGGAAGCACCTGTCCGTTTCCTGGACTTCCCACCAGTTTTCTCCGCCGGAGCCGAGCTGTAAATTAAATATGTCCCAGTCCAAGGTGAGGCCATGAGCGAATTCACCATTTGGATGCAAAGCAATTGGTATGCGCTGGGAGGTCTCCTTCTTCAAGTTGCCTTCCTAGCCGCAGTTGTCCGGTTTGCGGGCGAAATGCTGAGAACCATGAGGGCGTCCCAGGAGCAGGTCGGGGTGCTAGTGAAGCTGGCGATTACCGGTGCGCTCGCTGAGCGGCCCGCGCCGAGTACGGTCGCCGAGCGACCATTCCTAAAAGCGAGCCCGTATTGGCTTACCCCGACGGAAATACCTCCTGTTGGCCCGCTGGAGCTCCCAGAAGGCCATCCGAGTCGCTGGACGATGGCGCGGCACAGCCTGGTGGTGTGGCTGCAGACACCGATGAGCAGCGGAGACGCTGCCCCTTGGCGCCGAGCGATCAGGTGGCTGCAGGCCCCAGCCGGAAGCTGACGGGAAAGCTACCAGCAAGCGCGCGTTGCGAGCCGCCGTGGGCTGCACGGTCGCTGACCTGCCTGGCGGTAGCCAAAAACCTTAGCTATGCTCGTGACCAGCGGCGAAGCTTCGCAGCCATGGGCGGACGGCGCAGACGCGAAGGATCGGGCTCAATGGGGTGCCAGCGTCGAGGAGAAACTTTCTTTGGCGGCGTTTTCATAAAGGTGCAGGAGTTGCGCGGCGCGCTTGAGCAAATCGGCAGGCAGGTCGCCGGGTTGATAGTCCACCCATCCGGTGGTGTAGGCAAGGGTCATCTGGCGGCCGGAACAGGTCATTTCGAGAGCCCCGAGCCGGCTCAAGACGGCCTGGACTTCACCCAGATTGCACTCCGGCAGCACCAGCAGGAAATCGTCGCTGGCCAGGCGGGCTGCAAAATCGGAGCCACGACAAGCCTTCTTCAAGCGCCGGGCAAGCTCTTTCAAGGCCTCGTCCATTGCTGATGGACCATAGTGCTTGTTGATATCCGCAAATTCGTCCAGATGAACGGTCGCCAGGCTTAGCGCCGTATTCTGCCGCCGTGCGCGGGCAATCTCTTTTCCAAGCTGCTGCTCAATGAAGGCTCGGGTGTGCAATCCCGTGACAGGATCGAGGCCGGAGGGGCTCGGAATTTGAGCGGAGCGGGCGTCCGCACCGGTGTTCTGCCGGCTCAACTGCTTTCGCTGGCGGCGGAACGACCATTGACGGTAGAGCATCCAGCCATTGAAAAGAAGAAGCAGGCACAGGATTCCCCAACGAGCCTGATCAGAACGGATCTGGTAAAAATGCTCGCTGTGTCGGAATAACGAGGGAAATGAGGAGAGCGCCAAGGCCAGCGCCGAGTGCCGCAGGCCGGATTCCGCTTGTTGTGCGCGGAACGTATCAGGTCCCTCAAGAGCCGAGGAATTGGGCCTGCCGGGGCGGAGACCGAGTATTGATTCCATGTTCCCTACGAGAAGACCAATACACCACCACATTAGGACTTCGGTGCGAGATAAGGCAACGCCGAAATAGTACAGGGCCGTTCGCGTCAAGAACCTGACCGGATGGTCAGAGGGGAATTCAGCGTAGACCTTATGGCCGCTGCGCCGAAATAAGACGGAGCGGTGCTTCACCCCGACCAGAGCCGGGGTAAATGCGCCGGGTGGCCGCCCAAAGGAAAAAACGCCCCCGACGAGGCCGGAGGCGCTTTGGCGAAGTTCAGAATGCGGCGAGAAAATAGCTGATCGCTAGGGCTTGGAAGCGGGCGGCTGAGACGTGGTTTGCGCGGGTTTTGCCGCCGCCGGCTTCGCCGGAGCGGCCGCTGCCGCCTTGACCGGGTAGGCCTGATCATAGAGGCGGATAAGGTCCTGCGTGACGTCGATCTGCGTGGAGGCATAGAGAATGGGAGTGCTCTGCGCCGAGGAATCCAGAACGACGGAATAACCGTTTTCACGCGCGTAACGGTCCAGCACGTCCACCATCTTGCGGCCGATGCGGTCGATGACGTCGGCTTGCGCGGCATTTACGTCTTCTTGGTATTCGGTGTTCATGCGATCGAGGCGTTGCGCGCGTCGCTGACCCTCTTGCCGGAGGCGAGCCTCTTCTTCCTGGCTCAGCTTGTTCGCGCTGGCCTGAAGACGCTGCTGCAGATCACTGATCTGCTTGTTCAGATTCTCGATCTCGTTCTGACGGGAAGCGAACTGCGATTGCAACTCCGCGGAAGCCAGCTTGCCCTCCGCCGTGGTAACGATGGCCTGTCGAATGTTGATGACGCCGACCTTGCCCGATGCGGACGAACCAGCCGCGGCGGGTGCCTGTGCCCAAGCGGCCCCGGTGCTAAAAATGCACGCGGCGGCCAGAGCAGCTGTACGAGTCAACATACTTCGTGACCCCCAAACGGTCAACAATCTAGAATTCACTTTTTTCTCCTTGTTGTGGTCCGCCACCGAGAGACCAAGGCGAACCCACGCCAAGTCAGCTTGGCTTAAAACTGATTCCGCTCCCAGCGGGCCTTACGAGCGTATTGCAAACTTCGAAGTATAGCCGACGCGGTTTCCTTCCCGCAATCGGAAAGCTAGCTGGCCGAGGCAGTAAGGACGGAGCGAGCATCGAGAGTTCCCTCCGGCTGCCGTTTAATGGGGCAGCGGGAACAACATCACGCGGTTGTTGGCCTGATCGGCGATGACCGCCAGGTTTGTAAAGGTCTGTATGGCCGCGGCAAATTTAGAAGTCGAACCAATACCGAGAGTTGCCTTGGTCGCGAAGGTCTGCGAATCCACCACTGAGATCGTATTGCTCAGCGAATTAACCGTTAGCACTGTACCGGCCTGGAAATTGTAAGCGATGGCGTTCGGATTGATGCCGACCTTGATAGTCTGCGTGCCGCCGCTGTCCGGATTGAATGCCGTGATCACGTTGCCTTGGGTGGAAACCGCATAAAAGAGCGCCGGAGAGACCGAAGGATCAAACACAACACCGGTCGGCGTAGAGGAGAGGAAAGAACTCGAACCGGAAGTGGACCGGATGGGCGTGGTGGCGCCGATGTCGACGGAATCCAGGGCACCGAACGGCGATGAAGCGCCGTTGAGTATCAGGCAAGTTACTACGGCGAGGCCGCGGCCGTTGGTGCCGCGATCGGGGTCAATGGCGACGGCAATGGGGTTCTGGTCGACAGCCACGCTGGTAGGTGTGATGGCGCCGATGGGAGTGGCGGTCAACGGCGTGAGATCAATGGTGGAAACGGTGTTCGAACTGGTGTTGGCGATAACCGCGAGATTGGTTTCCTGATCGATGGCCACGCCGCTCGGAGCAGTGCCGACATTCACGGTGATGGCTTTCCCGGAAGCGTCCAGGACCGGAACGCCGTTGACAAGGTCAAGAACGGAGACCGAGTTTGCGCCATTGTTGGTGACCACGGCAATGCCCGAGGTGGCGGCGGCCTGCCCGGTATAGGCAAGCCTGGGAAGAACGGCCACGCCGGTGGGGGTGTCGCCGGTGGCGATCGTCTTGACGGTCTGATTAAGAATGTTCGCGGGGTTCAGGCTGAAGACAGAAACCTGGTTGCAGCCTGTGCCCGTGTTGGTTACGACCGCGAGATTATTGACTTCATCGATGGCCACGCCGCCTGGAGCGGCAGGAGTGCCATTCGGAGCGGTGGGGGTGACATTGCAGGGGGCCAGAGGAATTTCTTCAAGGACGGTGAAGTCCGTTACATTCGAACCGACACCCGAACTGTTGGTGACGGTGAGCGCATAGTGGCGGGGGCCGGCATTGAGCACGGACACGGGAATGGTTACATCAATTTCCCGGCCGCTAACCAACGTAAAATTGCCCAATGCAGTCGAGGCTACGGCAACGCCGTCCAGCAGGACTTGCGAGCCCGAGTCAAAACCGGTGCCGAGAATCTTCACGCCGCTGACGGCGGTGGGCGCTGTGCCCAGGGTGATCTTCACGGCAGGACTGAGGCTTGCGGGCATGGTGACATTAGCATTGCCAGCGTCTATCGCAGGAGTCTCGACGCTTTCAATGTGAATGGGTCTAATGGTGCCAAGTTGGAAGCCGGTGATTGTGCCGCTGCCAGAGTTCAAGGTCAAAACCAGATTATTGGCTGAATCCACAACGATGGCGCCCGGGATGGTGACATTTGTAGGCGTGGCGGGGGGGGTGCAATTCGCCACGCACACGGTGGCCAGCCCGGTTTGACCAGTGGTGACGATGGCCGGACGCTGTAAGAGAGAAGGATCAAGCAGCGAGACCTCGTTCGTTCTGGGATTGAAAGAGACCGCAGTATTGGAAAAAGGCTGGAACGCCACAGTCTCTGCCCCCAATTCTGGCGCACCGGTGCCGACCTGGCCGGTGGCTTCCGCGAACAGGCTCATGGAGCTGACCGACTGGCTCTGTGGATCGATATACGTAATCTGACTGAACGTAACGTTGGGGTCCGCGAGAACGGCCTGGCGCGTCACTGGATTAAAGGCAATGCCAACGATCGAAGGCGAAATCGTATAGGTTAGGAAGGGAGTCCCGGAACTGGCGAGACAGGAGGCCGCGCAGCTGGTGGTGTCGTCTTTGTCGGCCTGGAAATATTGAAAATGTGTGGCATCAAGAACGGCGCCGACGGAAAAGGACCCGTTGAAATCAGTCTTGTTGGTGGTCCCTGGCGGCAGTCCGCTAATGAGCACGGTCCCGGGACTGCCGGGATGGAGATTGTGGGACTCTTTTGTCGCTATGGTGACGACATTAGAAGCGCGGGTGGCACTGACAATATCGACCGATCCGGCAGTTGGATTGGCCAGGTTCACGGCAGATAGCAGGCCCGCTCCGCCAGGAGTGACATAAGCGAGGCGCGCGCCGGGCTCGAAAGCGATTTGTGGGTTTGCGCCGGTGTTCAGCGTGACATACGCGATGGGACAGTAGGGCAAAGTCCAAGCGGGGTTCGGGAGACATGGGACGGTTGCTTTCTGATCCAAATTGATGACCAGGCCGACGTTTGTGGAAGCAAACGCCACGACCGCGCGATGCGAAAACGGATCAATGCCCACAGCGTACGGAAACGGCTCCGTAACTGCCTGGCAGGCCGGATCGGATTGCGGAATCACGCAGCTCAGATCTACGGATCCCAGCGAAGTACCTGCGGGAACAGAAACAATGGAAAGCGACCTACTGGCGTAATTCACCACTGCGGCAACGTTAAGCTGGGAGGGAGTCTGAAAAATGAGCTGGTCGTCCACGGCCACACCGGTCGCGACGTTGCCTCCGGAGGAAACCTGACTCGTCACCGTAGGCGTGGCGCTGGTCAGAGCGATGAATTGGATGTTATTCGAGCTCACCCCGGCGAGGGTCACGACCGCCAAGCTGTCTGTCCGGTCGATAGCAATGCTACTGGGCGCGGAAGTTGCGCCAAAGGAAATCTGCGGGTTGGGCCCCACGTACACTTTGGAATTTGCGCTGGGCGGGTTCATGGCAAAGGGCAAAGCGGGAAATCCTGCGGTGAGGTCGGTCGGTGGATTGGGATTCGAAGAATTCGATCCACCATAATCCGGGATCACCGCGACGTTGGTAAAGGCAGTTGTCGGCGTGGGAGCGTTAAAGGGCCCTGGTGACGTCGTGTACTGCACCCCCAATGGGTATAAACCAGCCGTGTGGCCGGTGCCGCTCGGAACGGTGAGGGAACCCACGAGGCGACGCGCAGTTGAAGAGGTCTGCGAGAGGTTAGTAAGCACCTTCTGTCCGTCGAAATTAGTGGCCACCGTAGGGGAAGCCGGGGGGCCAAAGAAACCTCCGTCGAGCGAGAACGGCACGCCACTGGTCTGCCCCAACGCGGCTTCCTGAAAATTGCCAGGAGCGGAGCCCACGATGGTGGGGTGCGCGGGGACAATGTCCAGCGGGAACGGCCCACCCGTTACGGTGACGGAAGAATTGCTGCTGGTCACTTCGACAGTGTAGTGCCCGGGGGTTTTTAAATTGTCCGCGTTCAGGCGAACCCGCGCGCCGATGGACGTAGAAGTGGATCCCGCGGCAAAGACCACCTTGATCTGCGTTTGTGGATTAATGGTAGTCTTATTGCCAGATGAATCAACAAGGCTAACGCCCATCTGCGAGTTGCCGTTGGTGGCGGCGAGGAAAATGTCCTGCTGGAGAGCGCCCTGGGCCGCGACGGATGGCGAAATACCGCTGAAGGTAATGTTCCCTGCCTGGACAACGGTGACGGCGGCCTGCGCGATACGCGCATTATCCACGTTGGAGAAAGCGAAGACCGTGACGATACCTGCGGGATTCACCGGGGTGGTCGTAGAAGATGGCGCCGCCGCGGGCACCGCCACAGGAGCGGAATAAAGTCCGGTCTTATCGATGGAGCCGCAAGTGTTGGTCCCCGTGCTGCAGTCTGCGCTGTTGGTCTTGGCGGTGACTTCAAAAGTCACTCCCCAGGTTAGCTGGCTGGGATCAATGACCGTGCCGTTCACATCTTCAGCGAGAAACAGCTGTGTTGAAGTGGTCGCCAGCGTTGCCGTGGCGGGAACGATATGAACGCGAATCCCGGAATCAAAGGTAAGACTGAACTTGCCGGTCTTCTTCTTGTCGGCGTTGGAGGTGGCCGTGATGGTGACGGTCACGTTGGGGAACTTGGTCTGATCCGGAAAGACTGCGGGGGCGGTGAACGTGGCAGTGGAAGAGACCGTGAGGAACAGTCGAAGGTCGCGGATACATCGGTCGCGCCGGTGACCGTGGCGGTGATGGTCTGCGCTTGCGTCGGCACCATGACAGATACGGAGCCCGTCACGCTGACAACCACCTGGTTGGCAGCGCTCTTGCTGCCGCACCCGCTGACCCCCAGGCTGGCGAACGCCGTTGCCAGCAGGATGTTTCTCGCACTCTTATGCCACTTCATACCCACTGTCTCCCCCGCATTTGCAGTGTTTCGCTTGTGCTACGCCGCCGTATTCCCAAGTCCTTCCCGAAAACCACCATCATCCTCACACCCTAGAACGTCCGGCTGACGGTGAAGCGGAACGTCCGCGCCGGCTCGAAATAGTTGAGACTCCCCGGGTTTTTCAGAAGCTGCTCGATCGTCGGCCGGACCTGGAACCTCCACACGTCCGGCGGCAGCGTGGCGGGGAGGCGCCCGAGTGTACAGCCCTTGTCTCCCAGAGCGGGATCACAAATCTCGCTGGCCTCTATGAAATCCTGAGGCGACAAGAGCTGGGAATGCAACCGATGGATGTTATAGGCGTAGTACACCCGGAAAGGCGCCTGAATAATCGGCAACTGCACGACGAACTCGATGCCCGTTGAACCGCGCAAGCGAAAATTCGTGCCCGGTGAAATGCCCAGCTGGCGGGTCAGGCTGATGTCGTGCTGCACCGTTGGAAATTGAGTTGTCAGGTGGTCGAAGCCGGTCTTGTCGAGCTGCAAGGCATTCTTGCGAAGGATGCCGTTCGTGCCGCCGTCAAAAAACAGCACCGCTTGTACCGTGCTGCCCACGATCGGAATGCGGTACTCGACGTTGCCATACCCCTGCGTGTCGCCCCCCGGAAAAGTGATGGTATAGCCGAGCACCGGCACGTTGACGGTTCGCTGGGTCGGCCCGCCAAAGCCGTTAAGGCAGGTGTTGCAGCTGTAGGTAAACTGCTGGGTGGTCGCGACCGGGATAAAGGTGACGGGGGTAATGGAGCGGATGTCAAAACCGCGGATGTCGGACTCCCCGCCCATATAGAAACGGCTGTAGGGAGGCGGTTCCCCGCCTCCGTAACCGGTGGTAAACGCGCCAGAGGCGTGAAAACCCACAACATTACGGCGTTTGCTCACCGGATGGTAATACTTCCAATCGACCACATTGGTGATGCTCTTGACGTTGCCGCCGAGCCCGGAAAATCCGAGCGAATAGAAGTAGCTCTTTCCGCCGGTGGGGTTGATCGGGTTGTTGACGGTGTTATAGGTGATCGTGGGAGTGATGGTGCTCGAAACGATTCCGTTCAGCGCGCTCGGACCGGCGATGCTGCGGAACTGCACCTGGGTAAACAAGAGCTTCGATGCATCGTTAAAAGCCGTAATGTTCGTCCGCGTCAGTCCATATTGCAGTCCGATTCGGGTGAACGAGAGCTTTCGGACGGGATAGCTAGCGAAGAGCGTGAACCCGGTGCTGTCCTGATTGTAGTTCTGAACGAATTGCGGGTTAATGCTGACGGACTGGCCGGTCAGGAGTGCGGCCTGCCTGGCTTGGTCAAATTTATAACGGCTGGAGAAAATTGTGAAACCGGAAGAAATGGGTCGATCAAAGAGATAGGGCTCGGTGAATCCGAAAAGGAAACTACGGGAAAGATCGCCAAACTGCGCCGAAAAGGTCAAAGTTTCGCCAAGACCGAGGAAGTTGTTGGTCTGGTAGGTGAGGCCGATGAAGCTGCCGGCCAGTCCGCTGACACCGCCCTGCAAGCCGATCGACTGTTTGCCCTTTTCCTTTAGCTTGAGGTTGATGTCTACCGTGCCTTCTTTGTTGTTGCGCTTGATCTCCGCGGCTTTGTCCGCTTCGATCTTGTCGAAGTAATCCAGCTGATTGAGGCGCAGGATGCTGAGCTCCCAGAGACGTTTGTTGAAAAGCTGGCCTTCATCGATCATCAGCTCGCGGCGAATTACTTTGTCACGCGTGGTGGTGTTCCCGGTGAAGTCGATGCGCCTGACGAAATACTGCTTCTGTTCGTCGAACTTGAGCGTCAGGTTGATGATTTTCTTTTCCTCGTCGATTTCCGTGTCCGGTTCGGGAGTGAAATCGATAAATCCGTATTCGCCGTAGATCTTGCCGTAGGTCTCCAGGGCCTTGCGAACCTTTTCGGTGGAGAAGAGGTCGCCCTGTTTGAGGGGGAAAGCGCTTTTCAAGGCCTCGACCTTGAGGGACAGCGCCTTGTCCGGATCGGCGCTGACGATCTTCAGCGCGCCCATGTGGTAGCGCTCGCCTTCTTCGATGGGGATGGTGATATTGACAGCTTTGCCGTGGTTGCGTCCCATGACCAGGGGAACGCCGAGGCGATAACCTTCCGTGTCCATGTTCTCGAGAATAGGTTCGCCGACGGACACCTTGAAGTAGCCATTGTCGCGATAGAGGCCGCGCACACCGACTTCCAGATCCTCGCTCAATTTCTCGCGGTCGTAAGTCTTCGTGAGCACCGGGATATACCAGAAGTAGAGAGGAATCGAGTAGGGCCGGTCGTGACGCATGGCACGAATCAACTTGCGGTCGCTGAAAGCGTGGTTTCCAGTGAATTTGATCTTGCCGACCTTGACTTTCGGGCCTTCCTCGATCTTGAAAACGAGAATGACGGCATTGCTGGAAGCAATGCGCTCGTACTGCGGAGTTACTTTCGCGAACTGGCGCCCGTGTTCGCCCAACAATTCCTTTAGCACGACTTCCGCTTTCTTGATTTTCGTGGGATCGAACTGGCTTTCCACGCTCAGACCGACCTTGCGCTCCTTGAAGCGGTCGAGAATATCCGATTCGGAAACGGAGTGGCTGCCGTCGTAGCGGATACGGCGGATCTGCGGGCGTTCCTTCACCTCAAAGATGATGATTTTGCCGCCCACGCGATTGGGAGAATCTTCCACGCGGAGCTTTACGTCCTCGAAGAATTGCGTGTTCCACAGCGCTTGAAAATCACGGCGCAGCGTCTCTTCATGGTAGACATCGCCGTCGCGGCTGAAGATGCGCGCTTTCAGCGTGTCGCTGCGCACGCGGCGATTTCCGATGAAATCGATGCGCTCCACCACCAACTGCTGTTGTTGCGCGGCAGCCTGCGGATCGGCGGCGGAATGGTCCTCAATGACGTCTTTGCCGGTAGCGTAATCAAAGGAAGCGGAGAAGAGATCGGGGCGTGCTGATGAGGACGCATCCGCGCGGGAATCTTCCCGCCTGGCTGCGGGTGACGCGATCGCAAAAAGAAACACCATGGCGATCATCCACGTCACTCGAGGCGCAAAAAATCCACACGGCGAACAAACTCTTCTTTGAGCGGCCGCTGAAGTAGTCAAGGCCGCGCCCCCAAACTCAACTTGTTTTTCTCCCGCCGGACCCGGTGTGGGCCGGCCGTGCGTTGTGTCAGATTCGCTAGTGGACGACCGGGGTTGCCTCACCGACGGGACGGAACGACAGGCCTTCCCCTGCGACGTAGATCTGGAGAGTCGCCGGCCTTTGAATTCCACCCTGGATCAGCGCCTCGGAGAGCGGGTCCTCTACATACTTCTGCAAAGCCCGGCGGA
>WNFO01006584.1_pt1 | contig 13123 bp, 10 predicted proteins | sample 5400251 | NCBI WGS metagenome assembly WNFO01 (sample SAMN13153354, study PRJNA577476) | soil metagenome | isolation source: 100 cm saprolite under Madrone tree | place: USA:California | collected 2016-06-14 | reverse complement strand
TCATTCAATTCCCCGTATTCATACCCAGTTGAAATTAACGCTAACGAGGAACCGCGACGCTATTGCTCGATGAGAGGGCGCGCTCGCTGCGTTCTTGGAGCGCAAACGTGAATTTCGCTACCAGCGGCGTTTTCGTCTCCCCAATTTCAAATCGCTTGCATTGCAAGGACTGACCGATGTCGTTTCTCAACCTCCGAATTCGCGGCCGGCTCTATGGTGGCTTCGGCGCGCTGCTGCTGTTCTGCGCGGGGCTGGCCGGCTTTGCCGTCTTGCAGTTGTCGGCGATTCACACTGAGGTTGCGTCGCTGACCGTGCAATCCAAAAATACCATCCGCGTGACCGAGATCGCGGCCGAGCTGCAGGGGACCCGCCGCGCTCTGCTGCGCTACACTTTCGATCAGGACGAGGCCTCCTTCGCGGAGGCCGAGAAACGTATGTCCAAGATAGCGGACCTTCTTGAGGAGGGCATCAAGACGTCAATTTCCGAAGAACGGCGCGCGCATTACAAGGAAGCAATCAAGGAGATCGCCGAGCTGAAGGCCAAGCGCGTTGCCCTTGGCGACGCAGTCAAACAGATGCTGGCCGGACGCAACCTGCTGTTCACCGACGGCGACCAGATGGCGGCCGATGTGCAGAAATTCGTGGACGCCGCGGATAAAACCGACTTCTCTCACGAAGCGAATGCCCTCGAGACCAAGGTTCTTGTCCTCCGGGTCGCGAACTGGCGAATGCTGGCGACGCGCGACGCGAAGGGTCTCGCAAACTTCAAGACCAATTTCGAAAAGGCGCAGCAGCAGATCGCGGCACTTGAGAAAGCCAACCTGCCGTCCAATCTCGCGGTGCTACTAGCGCCGGTCAAGACGGGTGTCGGCAAATATGCCGAGGCATTTGACAAAACCGGACCCAACCTGCTGCTCGGGGATGAGCTGTACTACAAGGGCATCACGCCGGTGATTGTGGACATAATCGGAAAAATGGAAACCGCGAAAGCTGGAATAGGGCAAGCTTTCGAGAAGATCGCCACCGAGACCGAAGATCGGATCTCCAACACCACCGTCACTCAGGAGATGGTTGCCGGGGCGGCCGTGTTGATCGGCCTGTTGATCGCGTTCTTTATCGCTCGCGGCATTATAGGCCCGCTGTCCGGCCTCACCTCCGGGATGAAGGAACTCGCCGGCGGTAATTTCGGCGTGGTTCTTCCCGGCCTCGACCGCAAGGACGAAGTCGGCGACATGGCACAGGCGGTCGAGACCTTTAAAGTCAAGGCAGCGGAAAAGGCCCGTGAAGAAGCAGAAGTCAAGGTGAAGCAGGATCTGGTCGCGGCGCAGCAGCGCAAGGCGGACATGATCAAGCTCGCCGATACCTTCGAATCCGCCGTCGGCGAAATTATCGAAACCGTCTCCTCGGCTTCGACCGAGCTTGAAGCCTCCGCCAGCACGCTCACTTCAACTGCGGAGCGCGCGCAAGAACTTACGACGATGGTCGCGGCGGCGTCCGAGGAAGCCTCCACCAACGTGCAGTCGGTGGCGTCGGCCACCGAAGAACTGACCTCGTCGGTCAACGAGATCAGCCGCCAGGTGCAGGAATCGTCACGGATGGCGGGCGATGCCGTCGATCAGGCCCGCAAGACCAACGACCGTGTCGGCGAATTGTCGAAGGCAGCGGCCCGCATCGGCGATGTCGTTGAACTCATCAACACCATCGCGGGACAGACCAATCTACTGGCGCTGAATGCCACCATCGAGGCGGCACGCGCCGGTGAGGCCGGCCGCGGCTTTGCGGTTGTGGCCTCCGAAGTAAAGGCGCTGGCCGAGCAGACCGCCAAGGCTACAGGCGAGATCGGCCAGCAGATTGCCGGCATCCAGGCGGCGACGCAGGAGTCGGTCAACGCGATCAGGGAAATCAGCGGCACCATTGAAAAACTGTCCGAGATCTCATCGACCATTGCGGCTGCGGTGGAAGAGCAGGGTGCCGCGACACAGGAAATTTCCCGCAACGTCCAGCAGGCGGCGCAGGGCACCCAGCAGGTCTCATCTCACATCACCGATGTGCAGCGTGGCGCCAGCGAGACCGGATCGGCCTCGTCGCAGGTTCTCTCCGCGGCACAATTGCTGTCCGGCGACAGCAACCGCCTCAAGCTGGAAGTCGGCAAGTTCCTCAACACGGTGAGGGCCGCCTGACAATAACGAACCCGGCCCCAAGCGGGGCCGGAGTTCCGCTCTCGGGCCATGAGTTTTCCAAGCGCCCGTATCCGGGGAAAGCAGCGACCTCGGACGATCCATCTCGTGCCAAGACGTCGGTCAAGACGAACCTGGTCGTCGCGTTCTCTCCGCGGCGCAGTCGCTATCGGTCGACAGCAACAGGCTGAAGCTCGAAGTCAGCAAGTTCCACCACACGATAAGGGCGGCTTGACACAGCAGTGAGCTGGCCTCACCGGACGCCAGGTTGAATTCTGCACACGTCAAGCTTCAACTGCACAATTTTTAGACGGATATTAATGATTAACAAATAGTATGCGGTGATTGTGGGTGCAGTCCTGTTGGCGTGGCACTCTTGATTTCAAATTATTGGGGTTTCTCGATGCGCGAGCAATTTCATCTGCGCCTGACCCACAGGATCATGGCCATTGGCATTGTCGGTCTGGTCGGGCTTCTTGCGTTCGGCGCGATCTACCAGATCGGCAGTTGGTCGCAGGATGCATCGCGCGCCATTGCGGGCAATGCCCGCACGATCTCCGATCTCAACAAGAAGCTCTCGATGGAAATGCTGGAGGCGCGTCGGGCGGAAAAAGATTTTCAACTGCGGCGGGACGAGGCGTATTCGAAAAGCCATGCCGAGTTGTCCGCTACGATCGACCGCGAAAGCCGAGATCAAACTCGGCCTGAACGAAACATTGGGTTTGTCGGGATCGCTGCGCACGGCGGTTCACGATATCGAAGCAAAACTCAAGGAAAGCGACAATCCACGGCTGACCAGCTGGATGCTGATGATGCGGCGGCACGAGAAGGATTTCATGCTGCGGCGTGATCAAAAATATGTCGGTGAATTGAAAAAAGCCGCTCTGGAATTCTCGAAATTGTTGGCAGGCGCCGACATGCTGCCGGCGCTGAAGGCCGATATCGTTCAGAAGCTGGAGAAATATCAAACGGACTTTTCCGCCTGGGCCGAGGGCGCGCTGGAAGTAGCGCGTCATGGTGCTGCGATGTCGAAAGAGTTTCATCAAATCGAACCGGTCATTGTCAAGATCCAGCAGAGGGTCGAGCGGCGCTATAAGGAGGCTAGCGCGGCCGAGGCGGCCACGCGCGGTTCGGTGGAAATGTGGATGCTGATCGCACTTGGATTGGCGGTCGTCGTTGTGAGCGGCGCGTCATTCCTGATTGGGCGGTCGATATCGAAAGCGCTTTCGGCAATGGTCCGCGCCATGATCCGGCTTGCGGGTGGCGATTTTACAGTCGCAATACCGAGTCTTGGCCGCAAGGACGAGGTTGGTGAAATGGCCGGCGCGGTGGAGGTGTTCAAGACCAACATGATCGAGACGGAGCGGCTGCGCGCCGAACAATCGGACGTCGAGCAACGACAGTTACAGCTGCGCAAGGCGGATATGCATAAGCTCGCCGATGCATTTGAAGGCGCGGTCGGTGAAATCGTCGAAATGGTATCGTCGGCCGCCACCGAGCTGGAAGCGTCCGCCAATACACTGACGACGACAGCCGAGCGGTCGCAGGAACTTGCGACGATGGTCTCGGCTGCGTCGGAGGAAGCCTCCGCCAACGTACAAGCGGTTGCTTCCGCCAGCGAGGAGTTGACTACATCGGTCAGCGAGATCAGCCGCCAGGTCCAGGAATCGTCCCGGGTCGCCAACGAGGCGGTGGATCAGGCGCAGAAAACCAACGACCGCGTCGGTGAATTGTCGAAGGCGGCTGCCCGCATCGGCGACGTGGTCGAGCTGATCAACACCATCGCCGGGCAAACCAATTTGCTGGCCTTGAATGCCACGATCGAGGCAGCGCGGGCTGGCGAAGCCGGCCGCGGCTTCGCAGTCGTGGCGTCGGAGGTGAAAGCCTTGGCCGAGCAGACCGCGAAGGCGACCGGCGAGATCAGTCAGCAGATCAGCGGAATCCAGGCCGCCACGCAGGATTCGGTTGGTGCGATCAAGGAGATCGGCGATACCATCGGCCGGATGTCGGAGATTTCCTCGACCATTGCCGCGGCGGTGGAAGAGCAGGGCGCGGCAAGCCAGGAAATATCCCGCAACATCCAGCATGCGGCCGAAGGCACCTCGCAAGTCTCCTCGAACATCACCAACGTGCAGCGCGGCGCCAGCGAGACTGGATCGGCCTCCGCGCAGGTTCATTCGGCGGCGAAGTCGCTGTCGAGCGAGAGCCATCGGCTCAAGCTCGAAGTCGGCAAATTCTTGAGCTCGGTGAGGGCGGCCTGACAACTTGCGGAGTTTCGCAAGCGTTCGCCCGTTTCAACCGGCCGTGAACAGCGCCTTGCCGCGATTTTTTGATGCCACTGCCACCGCCTCGGCGATCTCAGCGAAACTGTAGGTGCCGGCAATTGGCGCGCTGATCGCACCCGACGCGACCAGCGGCGTGAGCCGATCGTACATCTCTGTGATCTGGTGGGGCTTTGCGTCCTTGAACCAATTGGCCAGCCAGAACCCGCGCATCGAAATGTCGCGGAAAATAAAGTGCGTCGCGGGGACGATGGATGGTTTGCCGCTTATCGTGCTGTAGAACACATGGACCGCCTTTTCGGCGAGACAGCCCAGCAGATTCGTTGTCGAGGTGTCGCCGACACCGTCCACCGCCAGTGCAATGGGTGCCTTGCCCGTCTCGGCGGCAACCCGTTTGGCGAGATCCGGTCCATCGACCAGTACGACGTCGCCGCCGATCGCCTTGACTTCGGCGACGACATCGTCGCGCCGTACCACATTGACGGTCTTGAGGCCCAGCGATTTCGCGATCGGGATCAGCGCCCGCCCGACGCCGGAATTGGCGCTGTTCTGGATCACCCAGGATCCCGATGGCAGGCTGACGAAATCGGTCAGCATCAGATAGGCGGTTGGCGGATTGATGCCGAGCATGGCGAGTTGATGGACGTCGCCGCCGGGCAGCGGCCGAAGCTGGCTCGCATTTGCCTTAACCCGTTCCGCCCAGGCCGGTGTGGGGTAGGGCACCAGGGTGCGGTCGCCCTGCTTCAGATGCTTGACGCCGCCGCCGACGGCAATGACGCGGCCAACGCCTTCCGTTCCCATCACGCTTGGCAATTTCGGCCGATAACCGTAGCGGCCGGAAATCATCAAGAGATCGCTCATATTGATCGGCGAGGCTTCCAGCGCGATCACCACTTCGCCTTCGGACGGCGCGCCGACATCGGGAATGTCGACCAGCTTCAACACCTCGGCCGGATTGCCGAACGCTTCAATCTGAATAGCTTTCATGACGGGTTCTCCTGGTTATGTACTTTAGGGTACATAATAGAGGCTTGCCGTCAAGCAAGTAGTCTCATCGTCTGATTTAATGTGGCGCGGACGCGGGTCGCATCGGGGGCATCTTTCGCAAGTACCATCAGCCCCAGATAGATCGCCATGATCGTATGCGCGGTACTATCCGGATCGAACGCGTCGGAAAATTGCGTGCGGTCGGCGCGAAGCCGGTTGCGGAGCAATTGCTCGAGTTTCCGGTTGAAGCGCTCGATCCTGTTGCGGACCTCCTTCTGATTGGAGACGCCATCGGCTGCGGTATTGACCGATAGGCAGCCACGGGTTCCCTTAACCCCCGAGCAGAAAGGGACAAAACCGGTCAGCCAGCGTTCGATCGCGTCACGCGCCGACGGCCCTTCCTTGAGGACGCGCTCGGCGTTCGCGACAATGCGTTGGTGATAGCGGTCGAGAACCTGCAGGAACAACGCATTCTTGTCGCCGAAGGCGGCATAGAGGCTTGGCTTGGCAAGGCCAGTGGCGGCGGTGATGTCGTCGAGCGATGTGCCCTGGAATCCTTTTCGCCAGAACACGTCTCGCGCGAGGTCCAGCGCCTCGTCGGGATCGAAACTGCGCGGTCGTGCCATCGGACCTATGTACGTGCTGGCTGAAAAAATCGCAAAGTGCGGTACCGAGGGCAGGGACCGTCCTTAATTTTCCTCGCCGGACTCCTTGCCGCTCCGCTATCGCCGATGTCTGCGGTTCGGTTCGCAGGCGTTGAACTGCCAGTAACGAAGTCAGAAAGTCAGTCAGCATCATATGCGGGCGGCGACGACCGTCACCAAATACTTTAGTCACGACTTGACAAATTTGGGGGAGGCGGTAATACTCAAGTTAATGCTTAAGTATTTGAACATCGACAGCAGCTTCAGGGCTCTCGCGGAACCCACCCGCAGGGCCATCGTCGAGCGGTTGAGCCGCGGACCGGCAACGGTCAGCGACCTGGCGCGGCCGTTCGACATGACCCTCGCGGCGGTGGTCCAGCATCTTCAGGTGCTGGAGCAGAGCGGACTCGTCCAGAGCGAAAAGGTCGGACGCGTGCGCACTTATCAAATCGAGCCTGGCGGTCTCGCTCCTCTCGCCGATTGGGTGGCCGAGCGCCGCAGTCTTATGGAGCGCCGGCTCGACCGCCTCGGGGAGCTTCTCGCAGAGACCTGACCTATACCGAACAGGGCGCCTATTTCGATGACGCAGACGCGCCGAAGTCACGTGAAGAAGGCTCGCGTGGACTGTTGGAAAAGCTCGCCGAAGAGCTCAACCATTCGAGATAGCACTTGCTGATTTGCGAAGCGGACGCCGGGTCCGCTCCGCCAACTGTTTGCGCGGCGCGGTGTGTTTGCCGCGCCTTGCAAGGTCTACGCTTCCGGCGCAAGGGCTGCATCGGATGAGGCCGGCGGCAATACCTGCCTGCGGAACAGGATCCGCTGATACAGCCAGCCGATCGCCACCAGCACCAGGCCTAAGCACATGAACGACAGCGCGCGGTAGATGCCCGTCAGCGTCGACATATCGATCAGGAACGCCTTCAGGATCGTGAGTGCGATGACCACGGCCGACGCCAGCCGGGCGCGCTGCGAGTTGAACAGGATGCCGATGCCGAGCAGGGTCACGCCGAACGCCAGCCAGGCGATCGAATAGGTGTATTGCTCGGCGCCACCGGTGGGGCCGCTGGTCAGCACCGGGCCGTGATAAAGCCTGCGAATTTCGAACGTCACATAGGTGAGTGCGAGAACGAGCGCACCGGCTGCGATGGTGTTGGCATAGCCGGCGTGCCGGCGGCCCGCCACCGCATAGGACAACAGCAGCGCCAGCACCGCCGGAAGGGCATAGCCGAGCAGCAGGAGGTTGAAGAACACACCGCCGACATCGGTGGGCCAGAGGATCGGCGTCTCCAGCAGCATCAGGCCGAACACGGTGGCGAGGCCGGCAAACACCGTGAGCAGGATCGCGCTGACGTTATGGATGATGCTGCCGGTTCTGATGCGCAGCCGCTCCAGGCCGATCGCCATCGCCAGCGCGACGCATACTTGCAGCGCGACCTCGGTGAGGCCGGCGGCGCTTGCGTAAACATCCCCGCCGTTGACGAGGTGGCGAATTTCCATGAACGCCAGCAGCACCGTGAACAGGATTGCCGCCGATTCCACCGTTCGCAACGGGGCGTCGTCGCCGCGGCGGCGCAGGAAGACGCTGGCCATCCAGAACGACAGCGCCGGGATGCCGTAGCCCCACAACAGCCAGTTGAAGATCGGGGTGGTGCCGACCGCGTTGCCGACGATGCGCGGCTCGTAGCCGATGCGCAGCACCACGATGCCTGCGAGAATGGCCGATAGCGAGCGCAGGAACGGAATCGGCCGCTGCATCGAAATCCACGCCGTGCCCAGCGACATCAGCGCCAGCGCGATCGTGAGCCAGCCTTTTTCGAGCGCGAAGGTGAGCGCGAGTGCCAGCGCGCTCAGCGCGCCGGTGGCAAACAGCGCGATCGAAATCGCCAGTCCTGGCCGGTTGTCGCGCTTGGTCAGAATTTCGGTCGCGGCGCCGTATGCCGCCGCAAGCACCACCGCCAGAATCGCAAACGGGATCGAGCGGTCGAGATGGGCGATGCGGGCATAAAGCGCGATCAAAAGTGCCAGCGGCGTGAACACGGCGGTGGCCGACCATACCACCGGTATGATGGCGCTCACCGAGCGGCCTTGCGCCAGGAATCCCGCGGCGCCAAATCCGGCTGCGAAAATCGCCGCGGCTGTCAGATGCAACGAAACCGAGCCGTCGGTGGCGGCGGGACCAATGCCGGGCAGCGGTCCGCCCGGCAGCACCAGCATGTCCGGATTGCCGCGAACGGCCCATTCGGCGAACACGATGAAGACAAAGATAGCCGCAGCGCCGATCGCGCCGGTGGCAGCCGGCGCGCGCCATGCCACCCATAATGTGCCGGCCACCAGAACGGCGAACACGATGATGGCGGCGTCGTCATGGAAACTTGCCAGCACGATCATCGTCGCGCCCGCGAGGTAGGCCGCGAGCGAACCGGACGAGATCGGCTCGATCTGGCCTTCGTCCGCGGGCGGGCCGAACATGAATCCGCACACCACCAGCAAGGCTGCGAGGACGAACCCCGCGATCACATGGAACGCGTGCGGTCCGACCATCGAGGGGCCGCATTGCAGGCAGGGGAACGTCCACAGCAGCGCGAACACGATGGTGGTGACCGCGAGCCAGCGCCAGAGCCGGATGCGCGCCAAGCCGAAGGCCGCCGCGGTGACGATGGCGAGGTAGATGTACAGCGCCCAGAAGTCCGGCTTGTCCGATGAAACCAGCACAGGGGTGACGAATGCGGCGGCGATGCCGAGGCCCGCCAGCGCCGGTCCGTGCAGCAGCGCCGCGGCGAGTGTGCCCAGCGCCACCAGTCCCAGCAGGATGAACGCCGTCGCGGGCACCAGAAAACCGTAAAGCGCGTAGGCGGCGTAGACGGTCGCGAAAGCGACTGATGTCCCGGCGGCGGTGAGAATGGCAGGAATGTTGGCGATCGGCAGCGCTTCGATCGCGGAGATGCTCTCCTTGCGGCGGGTCCATTCGCCCGATGCAAGCAGCGCCAGTGCGAACGCGCCGCCGAGCAAGGTACGCACCTCCGGTCCGAGCAGCCCCGCGTCGATCGAATAGCGGACCATGAAGAAACCGCCGAGCGCCAGCGTCAAACCGCCGACCCAGACCACCCAGCGGGTGCCGATACGCTCCTCGAAGCCGGGACCGGGTTGGGACGCGGGTGCGGCAGCCGGAATGTCGGGCATCGGAGGCGGCGCCACCGGTTGACTTGGCGGTGGCGACTCTTCTTCGGTTGTTTCCATTCTGATCTGGTCCGCTGCCGATGGCGCGATCGACGCTTCCTGCGCGGGGAGTGGTGGCGGCATCGGCCTGGCCGCGGTTGCCGATGATGCCAAAGTCTCCATCACATCCAGCCGCGCGCGCAACGCGGCGGTTTGATTGAACGCCTTGCGCGCAAAAATGAATGCAACGATGGCGATCACGAGCGAGAAAAAGTCGAACGGCGAATCGAACATCAAACCTCCAAGAAACCTCCAACGTGATCGCCCCGACCTTTCGGGCTTACCGCGTCAAATCCTTTAAGCCACGTCAGGCCGTCAGCGCCGCCCCCGCACACGCAGGCCCGGCGCGGGCCGCTCCTGCAGCACCTCGCGGCGGAAGCGAAACAAAGCAGCAGGCCGTCCACCGGTCTGTGTCGACATCACGCCGGTGGGTTCGACCAGCGCGCCGGCTTCCACCAGCCGGCGGAAATTCTGTTTGTGGAGATGCCGCCCCGAGATCGCTTCCACGGTCCGTTGCAACTCAGTAAGTGTGAATTCGGGCGGCAAAAGTTCAAATACCACCGGACGGTATTTCAGTTTGGCGCGCAGCCGCGCGATCGCGGTCGCCAATATTCGCCGGTGATCGAAACGCATCGATACGCCAAGCGCGGGAATGGATCGGCGCGCCAATGCCGCGGGGCGTCCGTCGCGTCGCGCTTCCTCGATCAATCCCGCTTCGTAAAGCAACTCATAACGGTCGAGCACGCGCTCCTCGTCCCAATGCGCGCCCTCGGTGCCGAAATACAGCCGGACGCGATCCTTGCGGCTGAGTGCACGTGCCGTGTCGGGCTCCTCGGTCTGCTCAGCCCAGTTCGTCAATTCGGGAAAGATGTCGCGCTCGATCATGCCGGGCCGCGCTTCCCGCCAGTCTTCCCATGGGAAGTAGCGATACCAGGGCTCAAAAGTGGCGCCAGGCGCCCGCTGAGCGTTGTCGGCCGCACGCGTAAGCGCGAGATAGCCGATCGAGGCGACATGGGCATCGGTGTCGCCGGCCTGCGTGTGCCGGCCGCGGTCGCCGAATGTATAGAGCTGCTCGACGTAACCCAACCGCAATCCCGCCTGTTCTTCCACCCAGGCGCGCAGGCCGATCTCGAAGGTGCGGTGCGCAACCGCGTCGAACGGGCCGAACGGGAGCCCGGCGAGCCTGTTGCCGTCGCTGCCCGATGCGGTGAGTATCAGCGGCTCGTTGCCTTCGATCGCTACGATGGCCGCGGTGAGGCCGATTTCGATCGGCGTCAGAAGCTTTTCGTTCATCTGGCGCCAATCGCTGACATCAGTCGAGATCGAGGCGAAACGGCCGGCCTTCGATCATCAGGTTGCCCGGACCCATTTCGTCGAGGGCGCGCAGCATCCGCCCATCTCGCCCCAAAGCCCGGTCCGCCAGGCTCACGATCAACCGGTTCGGCGACGCGATCGGGGAGGCGGCGCGAATCTGTCGTGCGATCGAGATTTCGTCACGATGCGGATTGAGCATACACACGGCGGCGAAAGCACTTGCGGTCGAGCGGCTGATGCCGGCGTAACAATGGACCACGAGCGGGGCGCTGCGGTCCCAGCCGCGCACGAAATTCAGGACCTGCTCGATATGCGAATCCGAAGGCGCGACAAAGCCATCCATCTGTTCGGTAATGTCGTCCATCGATATTTTCAAATGATTGGCCGGCAGCACCGATTCCGGCCGCTGCACCTGATCGACGTTGGCCATGACAGTGAGGACGTGACTGGCTCCGGTGGCTTTGACGGTGTCGGGAAGTGCGGCGAGCGAGCAAACGTGGATCATGGCGGTCCTTTTGTTCGTGCAATTATAGGCTTGCCCACGCCGCGGCGAAAGCGTCGATGTTCATGGAAGCAGCGTCTTGAACCGCGCCAGGAACCGCTTTTCGGCCTTGGCCGCGGTCCAGGGCGTGAGGTAATCCCGCACGCTCGCCGGGGGCAGGCCAGGATCGCGGCCGAACAGGCGCTTGGCCTCGGCTTCGGCAAAACCTGCAAGCTCGGTCGCCTCGAGGTATGCCGCGCCCCTGTCGGCGGCCTTGATCTGTCGCGTTATCTCGTCGGCCAATACCGGCGGCAATCCGAAGCGGATGTGGATGGCCGAAAGCAGCCGCTTCTCCACGGCCTTGTAGTCGCCGCCCAGCACCGCCTTGAACGGCGAGATCATGTCGCCGATGACATATTCCGGTGCATCGTGCAGCAGTGCTGCGAGCCGGAAGCGGACATCGACACGCGGGATCTGCTCGCGCATCACAGCCTCGACCAGCAGCGTGTGCTGCGCCACCGAGAAAATATGCGCGCCGCTTGTCTGCCCGTTCCAGCGCGCAACGCGCGCCAGGCCGTGGGCGATGTCGGCGATTTCGATATCCAGCGGCGAGGGGTCCAAAAGATCAAGGCGCCGGCCCGACAACATCCGCTGCCAGACCCGGGTGGAGGTCGCAGTCTCGGAAAATTTTCTGGCCGTCATTTGACTTTGAGGCGGGTGCTGCGTTGTTTTCCGGCGCAGGCTTCATGGCAGAAGCACGTCACCAGATGGTCGTTGACCATGCCGGTGGCCTGCATGAAGGCGTAGACGATGGTCGGGCCGACAAATTTGAATCCGCGCGATGCCAGTTCCTTTGATATCTTGATCGACAGCGGCGTTGACGCCGGCACGCTGGCGGTGGTCTTGAACTGATTGACCTTCGGCCTGCCGTCGACAAAATCCCACAGGAATTTCGAGAAGCCGGGGCCCTCTTCCATGATCTTCAGATAGGATTTCGCGCTTGCGATCGTGCCCTCGATCTTGGCGCGGTTGCGAACGATGCCGGCGTCGTTCATCAGGGCATCGACCTTTTTCGCGTTGTAGCGCGCGATCTTTGCCGGCTCGAAATCGTCGAAGGCGCGGCGAAAGTTGTCGCGCTTGCGCAGGATCGTGATCCACGACAGCCCGGCCTGGAAGCCGTCGAGGATGAGCTTTTCGTACAGCGCGCGGTCGTCGTACTCCGGCACACCCCATTCGGTGTCGTGATAGGCCATATAGAACGGATCTTCGCCCGGCCACGGACACCGCACCAGGCCATCGGCATGCAGGCGCGCCGACCTCGTCATGCCACGGTCTGTTTCGGTGCGATCAGCAGATCGTCCGGTTCGGCAACGCGGATGGCAAGGCCACCGGATGTCAGCGGCATCCCGGCGGCATGCGCGTCGGCGGCACGATCCACCCTGATCAGCGCGAGACCATTGTGGCCTGCCGTCGAACCCATGGTGCCGACCGGCTTGTCGCCGGCCAGGACAGCTGCTCCGGGTTCCGGCGACGGGCCATCGAGAATGACCCTTACAATCCGGGTGCGCGCGGTGCCGCGATGCTGCATCCGCGACACCACCTCCTGCCCGACGTAGCAGCCCTTGTCGAAATCGACGCCGTGCAGGCGGTCCATATTGGTTTCGTGCGGAAATGCGTCGCCATACATGAAATCGAGGCCGCCGCGCGGAACGCCGGACGCGATGCGATGGGCCTCATAGGCTGTGCTGTCGACCAGATCCGCGCCCACCAGATCGGCGACTTTTTGCGCGAGTGCCGCAGGCACCAGAATCCGCCAACCAAGCGCGGCATCGCGCGGATCGGTGAACGCCAGATCGGGTATCACTGCGGGAACGCCATCCCATGCCGCGAGCACACCGAGGCTGTCGGAGAGATTTTCGACCGCGACCTTGGCGCGCAATTTGTAGAAACCAAGCTTGTCGGCGAGACCTTGCGCGAGCGCGCGCGGGCAGTCGATCAGGAAACCGCCGCCGTGGCCCGAAG
>WNFO01029504.1_pt1 | contig 13124 bp, 11 predicted proteins | sample 5400251 | NCBI WGS metagenome assembly WNFO01 (sample SAMN13153354, study PRJNA577476) | soil metagenome | isolation source: 100 cm saprolite under Madrone tree | place: USA:California | collected 2016-06-14 | reverse complement strand
ACGCGGCTGTCGACGTGAAGGCAACGCGCAACGCCCTGCTTCCCACGGCAACACTGACTGGGCAATATGGCAGCCAGGGGCTTTCTGGCAATTCTCCTATACTCAATTCGACGCCCGCCGCAGGAGCTCCCGTCGTTGGGTCAAACGGACAACCCATCACGGTCCTGGACGCAAACGGAAATCCTGTGATGATTTTCGAGCCGACCACCGCCATCACGACCACTGGCACGACGCGGAACGGCATTGGCACCACGACCAGCCAAATCTTTCACAATCAATTCCCCGACTACGCCGTCGGGGTGAGCATTACCATTCCCATCCGGAACCGCTCCTTGCAAGCCGACAACCAGCGCGCCATCCTCGAGCAGCGCCTACTCCAAGCGCAAATGCAGCAGTTGAAGAACACCGCAGTGGTCGACGTCCGCAATACGTACATTGCGTTGGAACAGGGCCGCGCACAGGTCGCGACCGCCAGCGAAGCTCGAAAGCTCCAGCAGGAGACGTTCGATGCCGAACAGAAGAAGTATCAACTTGGGGCTTCCACCGTTTACCAAGTGATCTTGACCCAGCGCGACTTGATCCTCGCGCAAGGCGCGGAGCTACGAGCTCTGGCCAACCTCCTCGAAGCGAAGGCCCAATACGAGCGGGCGGTAGCCCGCACGCTGGATGTGAATCGCGTGACCATCGCCGACGCCAAGCACGGCGAAGTGGAAAGGGACACGCTGATTCCCGGCACGCTGCACGGAAAGGTGGTCGGTACGGAAGACCTGTTGAATCTGTTGCCGGATGGCAGCGGGCAAAAATAGGCGCACTCTTCCTGCCGAATGGACGGAATGCTCCGCGCGCGTGCGGCCCCGGCGCGCTTGCTCGGCCGCTTTCTTTCGCATAGCATGAAAGTAGCGGCCGCTGCAGAGTTTCGGGAGCGCTTGCCTATGAGCGATCATTCCAAGGAAACAACGCAAGTTGTAACTCCTGCCGAGCCCGCCTCGCCGCACCGCAACCCTTCCGCCAAAGAAAAATCCTGGGAAGAGAATACCCTGCGGCCTACGCTGGAGAAAAATCCCGAGCGCCAAGCGGAGTTCACCACTGTTTCCGGCTTTCCCATTCAACGCTTGTACACTCCGGCCGATCTCTCTGGTTGGAGTCCTGACCGCGATCTCGGGTATCCCGGCGAGCCTCCTTACACGCGCGGAATTCATTCCACGATGCACCGCGGCCGGCTGTGGACGATGCGGCAATTTGCCGGCTTTGGCGCGGCGCAGGACACCAATCAGCGCTTCCGCTATTTGCTTGCGCAGGGGCAGACCGGCCTTTCCACGGCCTTCGATTTGCCCACCTTGATGGGATACGACTCCGATCATCCTCTTTCCGAAGGCGAAGTCGGCAAATGCGGAGTGGCAATCAGTTCGCTGGCGGACATGGAAGTGCTCTTCGATAAGATTCCGCTCGCCAATGTCACCACTTCGATGACGATTAATTCGCCCGCGGCAGTGATTTGGGCGATGTATTTGGCGGTGGCGGAAAAGCAGGGCGCGGATTGGAAGAAAATTTCCGGCACGCTGCAGAACGACATCCTGAAGGAATACATCGCGCAAAAGGAATACATCTACCCGCCCGAACCGTCGATGCGGCTGGTGATTGACACGTTTGAGTTTGGCGTGAAGAACACGCCGAAGTTCAACACCATTTCCATCAGCGGGTATCACATTCGCGAAGCCGGTTCGACCGCGATTCAGGAATTGGCGTTCACCCTGCGCGACGGGCTTGAGTACGTGGAATGGGGCATGCGGCGCGGCCTGGAGCTCGATGAGTTTGTGCCGCAGCTTTCGTTTTTCTTCAACGCGCACAACGATTTCTTCGAGGAAATCGCCAAGTACCGCGCGGCGCGGCGCATCTGGCACAAGGCTATGGTGGAGCGCTACAAGTCACAGAATCCGCGTTCGTGGGCGCTGCGCTTCCACACGCAGACGGCTGGCTGCTCGCTGACCGCGCAGCAGCCATACAACAACGTTGTGCGCACGGCAATCCAGGCGCTGGCTGCCGTGCTCGGCGGAACGCAATCGCTGCATACCAATTCCCTGGATGAAGCTTGGGCGCTGCCTACGGAATTCGCCGCGACGATCGCGTTGCGCACGCAGCAGATCATTGCGCATGAGACGGGCGTGACGAACACTGTCGATCCATTGGGTGGCTCCTATTTTGTCGAAACACTGACAAACCAGGTGGAGCGCGCGGCATGGGATTACATCGAGAAAATTGACGCGCTTGGCGGCATGGTCGCGGCAATCGAACGCGGGTACCCGCAGCGGGAAATCTCGGAGGCTTCCTATCGCTATCAGGTGGCGGTCGACAAGAAAGAAAAAATTATCGTCGGCGTGAACGACTTCGTGACTCAGGAAAAGCCGCTGGACACTTTGCAGATTGATGAGAGTGTCGCGCGCCAGCAGGCCGAGCGGCTGGGCCAATTGCGCGCCGAGCGCTCGAGCGACGAAGTCGCCCGCCGGCTTGCTGCCTTGCGCAAAGCCGCGCAAGGCAGCGAGAATCTGATGCCCTACATCTTCGACGCCGTAAAGTCCTACGCCACTCTCGGCGAAATCTGCGACGCCATGCGCGAAGTCTTCGGCACCTACGAAGGCATGACCGCGGCGCTAAGATAATCGCGCGCGCGCTGCGCGACGCGGGCATGGAGGTGATCTACACCGGCTTGCGGCAGACGCCGGAGATGATTGCGTCGGCCGCCGTACAGGAAGACGTCGATGTGATCGGGCTTTCGATCCTTTCTGGCGCGCACAACACGCTTTGCCCGCAGCTCATGAACCTGCTGCACGACAAAGGCATGAACGACGTGACGGTGGTCCTTGGCGGCATCATCCCCGAAGCAGACATCCCGGCGTTGAAGAAAGCTGGCATCGCGGAGATTTTTCTTCCCGGGACATCAACGCAAGACATCGTGGAATTTATCCACAAGCGTATCCCCCACTAGTCCATTTCTTACAAGGGCATGGGCTTGCAAGCGGTTCTTGTAACGGTTCCAACAACAAATTCTGCCGCTACAAGGAATTAGCGCTTGCCTCCGTCTTTGCGGCGCTGATCATATTTCTGCCGCGCTCCGCGGTGGATCAGTTTGACGCGCTCCTTTTCTTGCTTCTGTGCTTCGGGATCGACCTTGCGGCGCAGAAATTCCTGCTCGCGGTGCAGCTTGCGCTGGCTTTCGAGCCGATCAGCGTGCAGGCGGCCCTCTGCAATCGCTGCTTGCACGGCGCAACCTGGCTCGCTCGTATGACCGCAGTTGCCATACTTGCATTGCGCCGCGAGTTCCTCGATGTCGGAAAATGCTTGCTCCACTCCTTCGGTCGCGTCCCATAACTGCAATTCGCGCAAGCCCGGCGTATCAATGAGCAGCGCGCCCCCTGGCAGCGCGAACAGCTCGCGGCTCGTCGTGGTGTGACGCCCGCGGCTGTCGCTCGCGCGCACCGCTTGCACCGCCTGGGCGTCGCGCTGCAGCAAGTGATTCACTAGCGTCGACTTCCCCACCCCCGACGAACCCAGCAGCACAATCGTCTGCCCGGGCATAAGAAACGTGTCCAGTGCATTCACACCGTCTCCCGTGCGCGCGCTAACGGAAAAAATCGGAACGCCGGCGGCGATGCTCTCGACCTCTGCGACGCGAGCAGCGAGATCACCGCAGTCGTCCGCCTTATTGAGCACCACGATCGACTTCGCACCGGACTCAAAGCACTGCGCCAGATATCGTTCCAGGCGCCGCACGTTAAAGTCGCCATCCAGCGCCATCACCACGAACGCGGTGTCTACGTTCGCGGCAATGACCTGCTGTTCCACACGCCGGCCAGCAACTTTGCGCACGAACTTGCTGCGGCGCGGGAGCACTTTGTGGATCAGCGGCCGACCGCCGCCACTCAGGAATTCCGCGGCCACCCAATCCCCTGCCGCTGGCCAGTCTCCACCCTCTTCCGCGCTAGCGCGCAACGAGCCAGAAGCTTCCGCCCAGCATTCCGCAAAATCCCCAGCTATGCGCCATAGCCCCCGCTGCTGCGAAATGATCCGCGCAGGTCGCCATTCAAGCCGCTCGCGGTCTTGCCACAGCGCATCAAAATACGAATTCCATCCCAATCGCTTCAAAGACACTGGATCTTCTCCCGTCGCACGGAAAAACGGCGCGCCTCCGTCAAATATTCTTGTGCAGAAATCAGTTTAGAAGGGAAAAAAGCAAATGCGGAAGGCGTGCTAAGCGCTGCTGGGGAGCTTGTTGAAGGCACACCATTCCCTCGGCACTTCAACCGAGGTATTCACAGGCGCCTCCTGAAAAGCAATCGTGGAATTGTAGCGGGCAAGCACGGAGCCGTCAACGCCGTCCTCTTGTTTGTTATATGCCGGCTCCTTGCAAACTACGGTTTTTCGGGCTTGCCGTGTTCGGGCTTGCCTTGCTCAGGCTTGTTGTTGGAATGCGGCGCGCTCTCGTGCCCGGAGTTGCCGCGCGACGGGCTCGAATGCTGCTGCGCCGGGGCATGGTCCACGTGCGGGTTGCCACGCGCCTCGCCTTGCGGCACGGGCCGCGCTTCTCTTGCCTGTCGCACGTTGTTCGAGGGAGGCGAGTTCGGCCGCGAGCCGTTGTCGCGATTCATGGCATTCGTCGGTCGATCGTTCCGGCCGGCGTTGCGGTTGTCATGAGCGGCATTACTCGGGCGATCCGCGTGCCGGTCCTCTGGACGATCCGTGCGGTGCGCAGATTCTCGATCGGCGCGATGGTCCGCTCCGCGGTCGGAGCGCGCTGCAACTACGTCGCGGTGGAAGTCGCCAGGGCGTCCGCTGGCCGCCACTGCCGGCCGCCCGTGATTTTCCGACGCCCACTGCCGCCGGTCCGCGCGCGCCGCATGCTCGTGCTCGATCTGTTCGTGCCGCGCTTCGATGTGATGCTCGTGCTGCGCAATTCTCTCGCGCTCGTTTTCACGCGCTTGAATTCCGTGCGGCCCGCCGTTGTAGCTGACGTTATTGATCGTGGTGTTGTTCACTATCACGGTTCGGTTGTAGGTGTTGTGGATGATAGTGGTGTTGACGTTGGTCACCGAGCGGTTGTACACAAATTCTCTTCCGCGCCATTCCCCGCCCCAAAAACCCACGCCCGTGTAGCCGTACCCGTAATTAATGCCGCCGTAGAAGCCGACGTGCGGTCCCCAATAGCCGCCATGCCATACATAAACGCCTTCCGCAAAGCCCCAATAACCTGGCGTCCAGAGGAAACCGGGTTCCGGGGCCACAACCCAGGTTCCGGGCACCCAATAGTAGTCGTCTTCGCCATAGGCCCAATATCCGGGCGTCCAGATATAACCCGGGCCGGGGCAAACCGGCTGGGCGTACACCGGTAGAATGGGAGGTCCAATTCGGACCGAAATACCTACTGCGATTTGTGCGTTTGATGCCGCCGGCATGGCCAGTATCATCGCGGCAAGCAGCAGGAGCCCAATAAGTCTCAGGATTCGCATCACCCTCACCTCTCTGATGCAGTTTTTTTTCGTGCTCAAATTGCCTTGCTAAATGCACAAAATCAGGCCCAGTGTGTCTTGCTTGTATAAACCCATTTTTAGCAGAAAAGTTGTGCCGCCGGGGGCTAGGCGTTCAGTTGTGCGCCTTATGCGTAACGCTCCGGAACCTAGATACTGGCTGGAGCGCGGTGAAAGAGCTCTTCGCCTCGCAGTATGACTGCAGAGACCGTATACTGTGACGTTTGCGGCGCGCTGCGTTTATCTTGCAGGCATTGCCTCGCGCTGCTACTTTCGCGTGAGGTCTGTGAGTGGCCGCGTCGATCCTCAAAACGAACGTAAACACGAAGTCGCCCGAATTTGAGAAGAATACCCGTCGGATGATCGATCTCGTTGCGCAAATCAAGAATGAAGAAGAGCAGATTGCCGTGGGTGGCGGCGCAAAAGCCATCGAAGCGCAGCACAAAAAGGGGCGGCTGACCGCGCGCGAGCGCATCGCCAAGCTGATCGATGCCGGCTCGCAGTTTTTTGAGTTGGGCGTTTACGCTGCCTACGAAATGTACGAAGAGTGGGGCGGCGCGCCTTCCGCGGGAACGATCACCGGGCTGGCGCGCGTCTGCGGGCGCACCTTCATGATCATCGCCAACGACGCGACCGTGAAAGCCGGCGCGTTTTTTCCGATGACCGCCAAGAAGGTAATTCGCGCGCAGAACATCGCGATCGACAATCACATCCCCACGATTTATCTGGTCGATTCGGCAGGTATCTTTCTGCCCTTGCAGGAAGACGTGTTTCCCGATACCGATGATTTCGGTCGCGTTTTCCGCAACAACGCGGTGATGAGCGCCATGGGCATTCCGCAACTGGCCGCCATTATGGGCATGTGCGTGGCCGGCGGCGCGTATCTGCCGGTGATGTGTGATCACATCCTGATGACCGAAGGCTCCGGCCTGTTTCTCGCCGGACCGGCGCTGGTGCAGGCGGCCATCGGGCAAAAAACGTCAGCGGAAGATTTGGGCGGCGCCAAGATGCACGCGCAAATCAGCGGCACGGTGGATTTTCGCGAGCCGGACGATGACGCTTGCATCGGGCGGATTCGCGCCCTGGCGGACAAAATGGGCGCCGCGAACCCTGCGCCCTTCAGTCACGTCGCTTCCAAGCAGCCGCTCTATTCCGCGGAGGAGATTTACGGAATTTTTTCCGGCGATCCGGCGAAGCAATACGATATGCGAGAAATCATCGCGCGCATCGTGGACGCCAGTGAGTTCGAAGAATACCGGGCGGAGTACGGCGAGACGGTGCTGTGCGGCTACGCGCACATCGGCGGCTGGGCCGTCGGCATCGTCGCTAACCAGAAAAAGCACGTGCAGACGATGGCGCGCGGCTCGGACCAGAAGCGCATGGAATTCGGCGGCGTGATTTATACCGAGTCCGCCGAAAAGGCCGCGCGATTTATTCTGGACTGCAACCAGAATCGCATCCCACTGATTTTTCTTCACGACGTCAACGGCTTCATGGTCGGGAAAGATGCGGAGTGGAGCGGCATCATCCGCGCGGGCGCGAAAATGGTGAACGCCGTGGCAAATTCCGTAGTGCCGAAAATCGCCGTGATCTGCGGCGGCAGCTTCGGCGCCGGCCATTACGCCATGTGCGGCAAAGCGTACGACCCGCGCTTCATTTTTGCATGGCCCACGGCGCGCTACGCGGTGATGAGCGGCGACGCCGCTGCCGGCACGCTGGTCGAAATCAAGCTGAAGCAGCTCGAGCGCGAAGGCAAGAAGGTCGACGAGAAAGCCAAAAAAGAATTGTACGAATCCGTACGCGCCACCTACGAGCACCAGACCGACCCGCGCTACGCCGCCGCGAGGCTGTGGGTCGACGCCATCATCGATCCAGCGCACACCCGCGATGCGTTGATCCAGGCACTCGAAGCCGCGGCCCTAAACCCCGAAATCCGCGAATTCAAGACTGGAGTGCTACAGACTTGATCACACTCAGAACCAGAGTCCTGATTTACTCTTCTGGGCTGCCTTGGGCGGCGGTTCTTTATCTGTATACCCGCTGCTTTCTTCAACGACTCGGCACTCCGTCGTTGCGGCCACTATGCAGTTCGTTTTTGACGGATTTGGTCGTCTGCTTTGCCGTTATCTCAGCCATTGCCGCGCTGCTGTCATTGCTGTTGAATATTCACATCTCGAATAGAAACCAATGGCCGAATCGATAGAATTGATCGAGTGCCCGCGCGATGCTTGGCAAGGGTTGTACGACTTCATCCCGACCGAATACAAAGCTGAGTATTTGGCTGAGCTTGTCCGCGCTGGATTCAAACACATCGACGCGGTGAGCTTCGTGTCGCCGAAGCATGTGAAGCAGATGGCGGACAGCGAAGAAGTCATGGCCAGACTCAACGCTTCCCTTCCCGACAACGTCGAGCGCCCGGAGATCATCGGTTACCACAATCGGATATCCGTATTCGATCTCGGCTTACTTTCGGCGGGCTAACGCCAATATGACTCGCGAGGAATCGCGCGCTCTCGTCGAAACGCTCAAGAAAGAGACCGCGGCGGCGACTCGCGGCTTGGTTATTTACATCTCCATGGCCTTCGGCAATCCTTATGATGAGCCGTGGGGGCCGGAGATTGTGCAGGACACGCTGGAATGGCTGAAAGATATTCGAGTGCGCACGGTTTCGCTGGCAGATACGGTGGGCACGGCCTCCCCGCAACTGGTCGGCGATTTATTTCGCCAACTGAAGGGCCACGTGGCGGGGCTTAAATTGGGAGTCCATCTCCACAGCCGCCCGGAAAACGCGGAAGCGAAAATTCTTGCCGCCTATGAGGCGGGATGCCGGCGCTTTGATAGCGCGCTGACAGGACTTGGCGGCTGCCCCTTTGCGGGAGACAATCTGGTAGGGAACATCGCCACGGAGCAGGTGCTCGCTGCGTTGCGCAAAGCGGGCGCCGATCCGGGAATCGACACCGCGCGCCTTACAAAAGTGCTAGCCATGACCAACGAAATCCGCGCGAAATACGCGCACTTACCAGTTTTGAATTAGCGAGGCTTTTGCCATGCCCTCCACACTGATTCTCGAATTCAGCGGCGAGATCGCCAAGATCACGCTGAACCGCCCCGAAAAGCGCAACGCCATCAACACGCAAATGATCGCGGAGTTGCAAACGGCGCTGGACACCATCGAAAAAAGCCACTCGCGCGTGGCGATCGTCACCGGAGCGGGCACATCGTTTTGCGCCGGCATGGACCTGGAGATGCTCGCCGCCATCGCGAAGCAGTCGCCCGCGGAAAATCAAGAGGATTCACGGCGCATCGCCAAAATGCTGCGCCGCCTATGGAGTTTTCCGCGGCCGATGATCGCAGCCGTGAACGGGCCTGCCTATGCGGGGGGCTGCGGCATCGCGACACTTTGCGATTTCACTCTGGCGGCGCCGGAAGCGAAGTTCGGCTACACGGAGGTGAAAATTGGATTCCTGCCCGCCATCGTTTCCGTCTTTCTGACCCGCCAGATCGGCGACAAACGCTCGCGCGATCTCCTGCTGACCGGGCGCATCATCGAAGCCGCAGAAGCGAGAGAATTCGGCATGGTGACGGAAGTGGTTCCCGCCGCGCGCCTGCAGGAGCGCGCTTTCGAGCTCGCGAACGACCTGATCGCGGCAAGCCCCAGCAGTCTGACGCGCGCGAAGCATCTGTTAACGTCGGCGGCCGCGGCAGGAGTGGATCACGACCTGGAGCGCGCGATCCTGGAAAACGCGCGCATCCGCTGCACGCCCGATTTCAAGGAAGGCGTGGCGTCGTTTTTGGAGAAACGCAAGCCCGTCTGGCACAGCAAGCCGGAATAATCGATCTCATGCAAACTATCGAGCATCACGACACCACAGTACGAGTGCGCTACGCAGAGACCGACCAGATGGGCGTGGTTTACCACGCGAATTATCTGATTTGGTTTGAGGTAGGGCGTGTCGAGTTGATGCGCGCGCTAGGCATCGAATACAAGCGGATGGAAATTGATGACGACTGCCATATCGTCGTCGCCGACGTGCGCTGCCGCTATCACGCTCCCGCGCGCTATGACGAAGTGATTCGCGTGCGCACGCGCATCGCGGAGTCGCGCAACCGTACCATTCGATTCTCGTACGAAGTCTTTCGCGATACGGATAGAGAGCTGCTTGCAGTCGGTGAAACGCTGCACGTGATTTGCGGCAGCAATGGCAAGCCCAAGCTCTTGCCGGAAAAATATCGAGCCACTCTTGGGACGTCACGGGCGGCAAACACTGTGCGGAGCCATTCATGATGATTGCCCTGACCGGCAACGACCTCACCTTTGAGCAGTTGTACGCCGTGGCGTTGCGCGGCGAAAACGTTGCGGTCGCGCCGGATGCCGTCGAGCGCATGAAGACATCGCGTGCGGTGGTCGATCACGTGGTGGCTTCAGGCGCTGTGGCCTACGGAATCAACACGGGATTTGGCAAGCTCGCCTCCGTGCGCATTTCCAGCGAGCAGGTGCGCCAGCTTCAGGTAAATCTCGTGCGTTCGCACGCGTCCGGCGTCGGCCCGCCGCTGACCGAGCCCGAGACGCGCGCGATGATGCTGTTGCGTGCCAATGCGCTGGCCAAAGGCTTGAGCGGCATTCGTCCGGTAGTCGTCGAAACGCTTTGCGCCATGCTGAATTCGGGAGTGCACCCCGTAATTCCCGCGCAAGGCTCCGTGGGCGCATCGGGAGACTTAGCACCTTTGGCGCATCTCGCGCACGTCGCGATTGGCGAAGGCCGTGCCGTCTATCGTGGTGAAGCGTTGGACGGCGCGGAGGCCATGCGCCGCGCCGGTGTCACACCAGTCGCGTTGGAAGCCAAGGAAGGACTGTCGCTGCTCAACGGCACGCAAGGGATGCTTGCGTTGCTGAGCCTCGCTCTCCGCGATGCCAACTTGCTGGTGGACACCGCGGACGTAGCCGCGGCACTGTCGCTCGACGCGCTGCGCGGAAGTCCCGGCGCATTCGACGCGAGGATCATGCGTGCCCGGCCATACACCGGCGCCGCGACGACCGCCCGCAATCTCGCGCACTTGAACGAAGGCAGCCAGATTCGCGAATCGCATCGCTCGGCGGAAAAAGACGTGCGCGTGCAGGATGCCTACAGCTTGCGCTGCACTCCGCAGGTGCATGGGGCGGTGCGCGATTCACTGGCGCAGGCGCGCGAGATGGCCGCCGTGGAACTGAACAGTGCCACCGACAACCCGCTGGTATTTGCCGGTGACGGCAGCGGCGACATCATCAGCGGCGGAAATTTTCACGGCCAGCCGCTGGCGATGGCTGCGGATCAAGTCGCGATCGCGATTGCCACGCTCGGCGGAATCTCCGAGCGGCGCACCGAGCAGATGACGAATCCGCTGACCAGCATGCTCCCGGCATTTCTGACTCCGGAGCCGGGAATCAACTCCGGCTTCATGATCGCGCAGGTAACCGCGGCGGCGCTGACCAGTGAGAACAAGGCGCTGGCCGTCCCGCATTCCGTGGATTCGATTTCGACTTCGGGTAATCAAGAAGATTACGTCTCGATGGGGATGAGCGGCGCGCGCCGCCTGGACCGTATGCTGCTGAATCTGCGGTACATCGTCTCGATCGAGCTGCTCTGCGCGTGCCAGGGAATCGATTTGCTGGCGCCGTTGCAAACGGGCGCGTTGGCGAGGAAGGCGTACACGGAGGTCCGCGCGAAATCGGGTAAGGTACTGCAGGATCGGCCGCTTGCGCCGGATATTGAGGCTGTCTCGGCCCTAATCGCTAACGGGGCGTTCTCGTCCTTGTTGCACTAGCCCCCTCCCCCTACTTTTCGGATCTGCACATTCTAAAGGACTTACAGATGAAGGTTTTGGATCTGCAGAATATAAACGACTTAGTGTGAAGGCCCGCCTTGGCAGCGGAGAAAGCCTGGTGGCAAAACAAAAAGGGCGGCCTAGGAGCAGGCCGCCCATACTTGTGTACAAATACAGCATAACAGAATGGCGGAGTAAGTCAAGAAATTTCTGTCGGGCCCGCCGACCCTTCCATTACGCGGCTCCCACGAGGCTGCCGGAATCCAGCGAGTTAGGCGAGGGCTTGGCGGAGGAAGGCGAGCATGCGGTAGCCTGCGATGTGGCTGAAGGGCGGCAGCTCCAGCGAGTAGTGGCCGCAATGCAGGGCTAGTGTGCGTGGATGCGGATGGTAACGCCGCAGCGCCGCAAGCATCTGCTCGGTCAGGGCTGGAAGGAAGGTCGGATCATACTTTCCATACACCATAAACGCGTTCTTCCCCGCTCCCAACCCCCGCTCCACATAGGGCATCGGGCTGACGGGAGCCCAATACTCGCGCAGTTCGTCCACCGTGACATGCTCGCGCAGGCTCTCCCACACGTGCGACGTCGTCATGCCTTGGCTGACGACGTCAGCAAAATAGGTCGAAACGTGGAAGAAGCCACCCACCTGCACGCCGGGATCGTGCACCAGGGTGATATAGCCGACCGAAGAGCCAATACTGGTCCCCAAGATGCCCAGCCGAGAAAACCCTTGCTGTTCCAGCCAGCGCAGACAACGCCGCGCGTCTTGGACCGCCTGCCGGTTGGCCTGCAACGTGAGCCCGATGTTGGGGCCGACGAGCTGGTCCGCGCGTTCGTAACCCCGCGCCATGCGGCGATCGTGATACGGCATGCTCATCTTCAGCGCGCTGATTCCGATGCGCTGCAGCCATTCGCCTAACCCCCTCTGCCCGTGCCACTTAGCGTTCCAGTTGGGCAGGATCAGCACGGCCGAGCCTCGCCTGCGCGCCGGAAAGAACTGCGCGTGAACAGTGTTGTTTTCCGGCCAGGGCGACTCGATGGAGCTGGTAAAGGTCAAAACGTTTTCGTCATCGAGCCGGTAATCGGTCGCCGGCGAAGTGTTGTACCACTCTCGGCTGTTCTCGATGGCCCGCCGCCCGTACTCACGAAGGAATCCAGAGGGACTGGGGTGCTCGACGGGTCCGCCAATGTGCTCCAGCCCCCAGGCAAACGGGCGCACCAGACGGTTGTCGTCCGTTTTCCAGCGGCGCTCTTCGTAGCGATGAATGCGGCGTGCAAACCAGTTCATATAGAAGTGACACTCAACAGTTTACCGTTATCGGCGCGAAGAGAAAACCACGACGAAGAGCCGCACGTGTTAGGCATCGGACACTGGCTGCGCGCGGGCGCGTTGAGGGTGGGGAGCGGGTGTGGCACATTGCATACAGAGGCTCGGAGTGACGCAACCTTGGTCATCGCTTTCATTTTTTTCTTCGGCATGGTGATTGGCAGCTTCCTGAACGTCTGCATCTTGCGGATTCCGGAAGACTTTTCCATCGTTGCGCCGGCCTCGCGGTGTCCCCGGTGCCAGACGCCCATAAATTGGTACGACAATGTGCCGGTTTTCAGTTGGCTTTTGCTGCGCGGCAAGTGCCGCACTTGCAGCCTTCCCATTTCTCCGATGTATCCCTTGGTCGAACTAACCACCGGTCTCCTGTTCGTAGCTTGCTATGAGGAATTTGGTCTCACGCAAGCGGCCGTCAAATGGCTGTTTTTCACCTGCCTGATCATCATACTTACGATCACTGACCTACGCGTACGGCT
>WNFO01003647.1_pt1 | contig 13127 bp, 14 predicted proteins | sample 5400251 | NCBI WGS metagenome assembly WNFO01 (sample SAMN13153354, study PRJNA577476) | soil metagenome | isolation source: 100 cm saprolite under Madrone tree | place: USA:California | collected 2016-06-14 | reverse complement strand
CCACCCCGCCGACGTCCGGCGCTTGACGCCGCCGTCCCGAACAAAGATAATTGGTCGGCCAATCAAAAAAGGAGAGGCATGAGCCCCAAGCGCGGCGTGGCGGAGCTCCGGCGCGCCGAGATCGTGCGCGCCACCATCCGCTGCCTGGCGCGCGACGGCTATTCCGGGCTGACGATGAAGAAGGTCGCGCGCGAGGCCGGGGTGAGTCAGGGGATCCTGCACTACTACTTCGCCGACAAGCGCGCGATCCTGGTCGCCGCGCTCGAGACGGTCACCGGCGATCTCGACCGCCGGGTCGCCGCGGCGCAGTCACGCGGGGCGCGGGACGCGCGGGCGCGGCTCCTGGCGCTGATCGGCGCGTGTCTCCGGCTGGCGGTCGAGGAGCGCGCCTTCTGGATCGTGTTCGTCGAGTTCTGGGGGGAGATGATGCACGACCGCCGGCTTCGGGAGATCAACGCCGCGCTCTACGGCCGGATGCGGCGGCTCATCGGCGCGGTCGTCGCCCAGGGCATCCGGGCGGGGACATTTCGCCGGGTCGCCGTCCTGCGCGCCGCCGCGGTGATCCTCGGCCTCGTCGACGGCGTCTCGCTCCAGCTCACGTTCGACCCGACCGCGTTCCGTGTCGCGGAAGCGACGCGGTTCTGCGGCGATGCGATCGTGCGATATCTCGCGCGGGAGGTCTCATGAACCCGGACGTGGTCGCCCAGGCGAAAGCGAAGGCCCGGGAGTATTTCAAGACGAGGGGTACGCTGGTGCCGGCCGCGACGATCCGCGAGCGGATCGCCGACGCGTTCGGCGCGCTCGACGCGTTCCTCGAGCCGATCTCGGCGGCCGCGGCCGCGCGCGCTCCGATCCCCGGCGAATGGTCCATCCAGGAGATCGTCGACCACCTGGTCGAGACCCACCGGCCCGGGCTGGACGAGCTGTGGTGCCTGCTCGCCGGCCGCCGGCCACCGGGCGACGCGATCGCAGCGAGCTTGCAGTCGAAGGCGCCACTCCTTCGCCCATGGCCCTGGCTCCGCGAAGAGCTCGCGCGCGTACACGGCGAGATTCTGCGGACGCTCGCCGCGGCGCCGCCCGACTTCGTGACCGACGCGCGGGCGGCGCTGGTGATGGTGGTGAACGTGACGGACGAGCAGGGGCGGGTCGTCCCGCTGCACTGGGTCGAGGACCTCGACTGGAAGGCGTACGCGATCACCTGGCGGCTGCACGTGATCGATCACCTCAAGCAGGCCAAGAAGGTTCACGCCGCCATCGAGCGGTGAGCGGATGGCGCTCGCCACGACCGAGGCCGAGCTGCGCGGCATCCTCGACGGCGTCGCGTTCACGCGGTCGTACGGCTTTCGGCTGCTCGCGATCGAGGAGGGCCAGTGCACGCTGGAGGTCCCGTTCCAAACCGCCTTCGAGCGCCCCGGAGGAATCGTGAGCGGCCAGGTCTTCATGGCCGCGGCCGACGTCGCGATGTGGCTGGCGATCATGACTCGCCTCGGCCCGCGAGACGGCTCGGTGACGGCCGGCATGACGAGCGCGTTCCTGGCCGCCGCCCGGCGGGAGCCGTTTCGATGCACCGCGCGAGTCTTGAAGCTCGGCCGCCGGCTCGTGTACGGCGTCGCCGAAAGCGTCAGCGGCGGCGGCCGGCTCCTGGCCCACCATTCCCTGACGTACGCCCGCGTGTCGCGAGAAGAGCGCCCGGCTTAGCGGCCGCGCCGCTGGTGCATCTGCACCACGTGCCAGCCCGCGCGCTCGTCGTCCGTCGTCTCCGGCGCGCCGCCGCGCGCGGCGAGCCAGGACGCGAGGTCCCATAGCTCGTCGTCTTCGAGGACCTGGTAGTAGGACGGCATCGGGGTGCCGTCGAGCCCCGTCAGGAGCGTGCGCACGAGATCACGCGCCGTCGGCCCGCTCTTGAGCGGACGCCGCGTCAGGTCCGACGGCTTGATCGACAGATCCTTGGCCGAGGGGCCGTCGCCGCGCCCCTCCTTGCCATGGCACTCGGCGCACTCGCCCTTCACATAGATCTTCGCGCCGCGGGCGATGGCCTCGGGCGTCGGCGGTGGCGCCGCCGGGATCGCCACGACCTTGGGCGCCGGCGCCGCCGCGAATCGCGGCGACAGGCTCTTGACGAACGCGATCACCGCCTGCACCTCTCCGTCGCTCAGGTGGTTCTGCGGGATCATGCCGGTCGAGGGGATGCCCTGGACGATCGTACGGGTCAGGTCGGCGTCGGTCGGGATCTGGCCGGACGCCGTCGAGCGAAACTTGAAGCGGCCCTTGGTGAGGTCTCGCGGCCCAGTCGTGAAGTGATGCGCCGCCATCCCCTGACCGTCGCCGGTGGCGCCGTGGCAGACGGCGCAGTTCTCACGAAAGACGCGCTCGCCCGCCCAGAGATCGGGGGCCTGCCCCGAGGCGCCCGCCGCCAGCCCGAGCCCGAGGGTCGCGGCGGCCAGGGCCGAGCGCCCCGGGACGGGACGGCAACAGCGGCTACTCGAGGACGACGAACTGGCCGACCACGTGCGCGGGGTGCAGGTGGCACTTGATCGGGAAGATGCCGGCTTTGTCGGCGGTGAACTTCACATTCGAGGTCTTCTCGCCCGCCACGACTTCCTTGACGCCGAACGCCGCGATCTCGAAGCCGTGCTCGTCGGCGTGGCGATTGACGAGCTGGAGCATCACGGTGTCGCCCTTCTTCGCGGTGATCGACGTGGGCTCCCAGATCTTCACGTCCTGCGGTGTGACGACGTTCACGATGCGCAGCGAGATCTCGCCCGCTTGAGCCGGGGTGAGACCGAGCCCGACGATGCCCAGGGCGATCGCGAGCACTCTCATCGCGTGAAGTCTCGCTTCGCGGCCTCGAGCTTGTCGGGCGAGGCGAGGAGGTCGAGCGCCGTCAACGCCAGGGCCTTGGCGCCCGCCACCATGCCCGCGCGCGCGATCGGCGAGCGCGCCCACTCGGCGAACTCGCGCGAGTGCCCGGGCACGCCGTCCGGGGAGATCCGAATGTACGGATGGATCGTCGGGAGCGCCTGGCTCACATTGCCGCAGTCGGTCGAGCCGTAGCCCGCCTCGCCGTCGTCTACGTCGACCGGGAAGCCGATCACGCCGAGGTTCTGCTCGAAGAGCTCCGCCATGGTCGGGTTCGGCTTCAGCGGATCGTGGATGGTCGACTCGGCCGTGACCTCGGCCCGGCATCCCGTCGCGGCGGCCGCGCCCTCGGCGCAGCCCGTGAAGCGCCGGAGCAGCTCCTGGCAGTAGTCCTTGGTGAGCGCGCGAAGATAGAAGTCGGCGCGTGTGTACTCCGGGATGATGTTCGGCTGATCGCCGCCCTTGACGATGATCCCGTGCACGCGCGCGTCGAGCCGGAGCTGCTGGCGCATCTGGTCGAGGCCGACGAAGAGCTGGATGACCGCGTTCAGCGCGTTCACGCCGCGCCACGGCCAGGAGGAGGCGTGCGTCGCCTTGCCGTGGAACTCGGCCTTGACCTTGATGATGCCGAGCGACGGCCGCCACACCTGCGTCCCGCAGCGACCGTGGATCATCATCGCGGCGTCGACGTCGCGGAACACGCCGGCCTCCATCAACCGCACCTTGCCGGCGCCGCCTTCCTCGGCGGGGGTGCCGATCACCTGGATCCGCCCCGCGAACGGCAGTGTTCCGAGCGCCACGGCGAGCGCGGCGCCGGCTCCGGTGCCCGCGGTCGCGATCACGTTGTGGCCGCACGCGTGTCCGATGGAAGGAAGCGCGTCGTACTCCGCCATGATCGCGATGGTCGGCCCCGGCCGCGCCCCATCGATCGTGGCGCGGAACGCGGTCGGCAGGCCGCCGACGCCACGCTCGACCTTGGCGCCGTGCTTTTCGAGGAACTCGGTGAGCCAGCCGTGCGCCTTGTCCTCCTTGAAGCAGAGCTCGGGGTTGTCGTGGATCTTGTGCGACAGCGCCTCGAGGTCGTCAGCGAGCCGGTCGACCGCGCCGGCGACCTTCTGCTTCACGTCGCCGGGCGCGCTCACTTCATTCTCCTGAACTCGTCCTGGGCTCGCTTGATGAGCGCCGGCTCGGCCAGGAGATCGAGCGTCGTCATCGCCATCGCCTTCGCGGCGGTGAGCGTGCCGGTGCGCGCCAGCGGGCTCACCGCGGCCGCCTCGAACGCGCGGGAGTGGATCGGCGTGTTGTCCGGCGCGATCTTCATGAGCGGCTGGATCGTCGGGATGACCTGGCTCACGTTGCCGACGTCGGACGAGCCGAGCCGATCGACGAGCGGCGGCGCCTCGACGATGCCCAGCGACGTGAGATTGGCGCGATACGCGCCGATCAGGGTCTCGTTCCGCCTCATCGGCTCGTACACGGTGTCGTTGTGGGCGATGACCTTGACGGCGCAGCCCGTGGCCTTCGCCGCGCCCTCGGCGCAGGCGATCACGCGCTTCTGCAGCTCCCACATGTAGTCGAGGTTGATCGAGCGGACGTAGAACATGGCCGCGGCGAACTCCGGAATGATGTTCGGCGCCGCGCCGCCGTTCGTGATGATGCCGTGGATCCGCGAGTCCGGACGCACCTGCTGCCGCAGCATGCTGACGTTGTTGTAGGTCTGGATGGCGGCGTCGAGCGCGTTGACACCCTCCCACGGATCGGCCGAGGCGTGCGCCGCCTTGCCGGTGAATTCGAAGCCGACCCGCACGATCCCGAGCAGATCCATGTGCCCGACCCACTGATCGAAGCCGTGGACCATCATCGCCGCGTCCACGTCCTTGAAGATGCCGCCCTGGATCAGCTTGACTTTGCCGCCGCCGCCCTCTTCCGCCGGCGTGCCGACGACGTGGATGCGCCCCTTCGGCAGCTTGTCGCGCACCGCGGCCAGGCCGGCGCCCGCCCCGACGCCGGCCGCCGCGATCGCGTTGTGACCGCAGGCGTGGCCGATCGACGGCAGCGCGTCGTACTCGCACATGATCGCGATCGTCGGGCCTTCGCCGGTCTCGATGGTCGCGCGAAACGCCGTTTCGACTCCGGCGACACCGCGCTCGACCTTGAATCCCTGTCCGGCCAGGAAATCGCAGAGCCAGCCGGCCGCCTTGACCTCTTGATAGCAGAGCTCGGGATTGTCGTGGATGCGGCGCGAGAGCTTCTCGAGGTCGTCGCCGAGGCGGTCGATCGCCGCAGCGATCGCGTCTTTGAGGGCGGTCATGTCAACTCTCCTGGGAGTGCGGAATCTGCCTTTTCGACGGCGGTCAACTATACCATCGGCATGTGCTAGGATTCGCCCGTGCCCACGGGCGTACGGCTCGGCGTCGCGATTCCGCAGACGATTCTCTCGGGCGCGTTCGACGTGCGCGGGATCCGCGGATTTCTCTCCCGCGCCGAGGCGCTCGGCTTCGAGAGCGCGTGGGTCGTCGAGCAGATCCTGGGATCGATTCGAAGCCTCGAGCCGGTCACCCTGCTGACCTATGCCGCTGCGTGCACCGAGCGGATCCGGCTCGGGTCCGCCGTGCTCCTGACCGCGCTCCGGAGCCCGATCCACCTCGCCAAGAGCGTCGCGACCCTCGATCACCTGAGCGGCGGGCGGATCGACCTCGGTGTCGGCCTCGGCGGCAATCCGAAGGTCTACCCGGCCTTCGGGCTGCCCGCGGCGGGTCGCGCCGCGCGTTTTGCCGAGGGGCTCAGCGTGATGAAGCGGCTCTGGACCGAGGAGCGAGTCACGTCGGACGGCGAGTTCTTCAAGCTCAGGAACGCGTCGATGGAGCCGAAGCCCTTCCAGAAACCACATCCACCGCTCTGGTTCGGCGGCCATCACCCGAACGCGCTCCGGCGGGCGGTGGAGCTGGGCGACGCATTCATCGGCGCCGGCTCCGTCTCCACCAAGGTCTTCCTCGACGAGGTGAAGGTTCTCCGCGCCCTGATCACGGAGCGCGGCCGCGATCCGGCCCGCTTCCCGCTGGGTAAGCGGGTCTACATCGCGGTCGACCAGGACCGCGCCCGCGCCGGGCGCCGGCTCGGGGAATGGTTCTCCGCCTTCTATGGCCGGCCGCAGCTCGCGGCGGAGGTGTCGGTGTGGGGCGAGCCTCAGGAGTGTGTCGAGCGCCTGTCCGAGATCGTGGCGGCGGGGGTCGGTTTCCTCATGCTGAATCCGGTCTTCGACGAGCTCGAGCAGCTCGAGCTGTTCGCGTCGGCACTGGCTCCCAAGCTGTAAGCAGAACCTTACAGCGCCCCGAATCTCGCCCGGTCAGGTCCTCTCGAGCCCGGCGATCGGGACCGGGCGCACGGTTTCCAGCCCGATGCGGCGGCCGGTGACGTGCCGAACCTCTCCGGCCACGGTGAACGAGCCGAGCTCGTCGCTCAGGACGTCGACCCAGCAGATCTTACCGAGCCGTAGCGCCGTCGTCGGCGCGAGCGTCACCCAGAGCCCGTTCTGACTCGCGTCCTCCACGCGCCCGAGGAGGGGCTCGTCGTCGACCCACAGCCGGACCGGCCAGGAGACGGGAAATCTGGGGTGCCGGCGGCGCTCCGGTGTGGAGCTCATGGATGGAATCGTCTCACGGGAACGCTCGACGCGCTGTCGAGGGGCGTGGCGATCGAGCGACGAGGCACACTGCCCGTGGTGCGCGTACACGTTCCGTGCCATCGTCGGCGGGCTTGCCGCACGGGGAGTTGGGACACGCCCGGCGACGCGGGCTCAGCGAATCGTAAACTTCACCGACGGTGTCATATACTGGGTTGAGTGACCAAGCGAGTCCTGATCGTCGACGACGAGGCGCCGGTAGTCGAGGTCCTGAAGGATTTCTTCCGACAATTCCGCCACGCGAACTCGTACGAGACCGAGTCGGCGAAGGACGGGGCGGAGGCGCTGATCGTCCTCCTGCGCGGCAAGTTCGATCTGATTCTCCTCGACATGCACATGCCGCGGATGGGCGGCCTCGAGCTCCTCAAGCAGATCCGCGGCCTCGGTGTGAAGGTGCCGATCATCATGATCACCGCCAACGCCGACACGCGCGCCGCCGCCGAGGCGCTGGGCGGCGGCGTCTTCGCCTACATCCCGAAGCCCTTCGACATCCGGCACCTCGACCATCTCGTCGCGCTCGCCATCTCGACGACCGGATCCCCCAGCTGAAGTGAGTGGCTCTCCGCGCCGCCGGGAGGCGCCTGGCGAGCGCTACGTGGTCATCGGCGCGACCGGTCAGCTCGGATCCGATCTCGTCAGGACCTTCGACCAGCCCGGCGAGCTCGTCCCCCTCAGCACGCGCGACGTCGACATTCTCGATGCCGCCCGCACTCGATCGGTGCTCGAAGCGCTGCGTCCGACCTGTGTCATCAATACCGCGGCCTACAATCTCGTTGACCGCGCGGAGGACGATGGGCGCAGCGCGTTCGCGCTGAACGCCGAGGCGGTCGGCTCGCTCGCCGCCGTCTGTCAGGCCGCCGGCGCCCGGCTCGTCCACTTCTCGACCGACTACGTCTTCGACGGCACCAAGCGAACGCCCTATCTCGAGACCGACTCGCCGCGGCCGCTGAGCGTCTACGGCGAGTCGAAGCTCGCCGGCGAGCGCCTGGCGCTCGAGCGCTGCGAGCGCACCGTGATCTTCCGCGTGTGCGGGCTCTTCGGCCTCGCCGGCAGCCTGGGCAAGGGCAAGGGGAACTTGGTCGAGACGATGCTGCGCCTCGCGGGCGAGGGCCGGGCGCTACGCGTCGTCTCCGATCAGGTGTTGTGCCCGAGCTACACCCTCGATCTCGCGCGCAAGGTCTGGAAGGTCCTTCCGAAGGCGGCGCACCCGATCTATCCCCTCACCAACGCCGGGCAGGTGAGCTGGTACGAGTTCGCGCGGCGCGCCCTCGAGCTCGCCGGCGCGACGGCCGACCTCACGCCCGTGACCGCCGCGGAGTACGGCGCGAAAGCACGGCGGCCAGCCTATTCCGTGCTCGCCCACGCGCACCTCGCCGCGCTCGGCGAGGACGACCTGCGGCCCTGGGACGCGGGCCTGGCGGCCTACGTCGCCGAGCGGTCGTCGCCCCGGTAGCGCTCCGCCAGCGCGAGCTGCGCGGTCACGCCGATCAGCTCGTTGAACTCGCCGAACGGCATGTACCGATCCGCGAGCGAGCGAACGTCGTCGCGCGCCTTCGCCTGCGCCAGGAACGCACGGATCGCCTGGACCGCGACGAGCAATGTGTCGACCGGAAGCAGGATGACGGCGAACCCGAGCTCGCGCAGCCGAGCGAACGGCAGGAGCGGCGAGCGCCCCCCGGGCGCGTAGTTGTAGAGGAGCGGCGTGTCGAAGGCGCGCGCGACGCGCTCGACCTGCGCCTCGCTGCGCGGCGCCTCGATGAAGAGCACGTCCGCGCCGGCCTCGGCCGCCGCCTCGCCGCGTCGAAGCGCCTCGTCGAGGTCGACGGCGGAGATCGCGTCGGTGCGCGCGATGATCATCATATCGGGATCGATCCGCGCCTCGACCGCGGCGCGGATCTTGCCCACGAACTCGCCCCGCGGAACGACCTGGTGGCCCGCGAGATGGCCGCAGCGCTTGGGCGTGATCTGGTCCTCGATGTGGAGCGCCGCCACGCCGGCCGCCTCGTACGTCTGCACGGTCCGCCGCACGTTCAGCGCGTTGCCGTATCCGGTGTCGGCGTCGGCGATGAGCGGGACGTCGAGGACCGCGGCGAGATTCCGAGCATGATCGGCCATCTCGCCGAGTCCCGCGAACCCGAGGTCGGGCAGGCCGAGCCGCGAGGCGGCGGTGCCGTAGCCGGTCATGTAGACCGCCGGAAATCCCGCGTCCTGAACGAGGCGCGCCGAGATGCCGTCGTAGGCGCCGGGGACGACGAGGCCCTGCTTCCTGGCCACGAGCGCGCGAAGCGCGGCGCGACGGCCGGTCATGCGATGCCTCCCCGGTTCGCGGCGGCGGCGGCCGCGCGCGCGATCCGGCGATCGAGCGCCGGATGCGAGTAGAGGACGATCTCCTTGAGCCGGCTCGGCCGACGCTCGGCGAGATTCAAGCCGGCGAGCCGCTCCATCGCGCCGACGAACGCCTGGGCATTGCCGGTGGTAGCCAGCGCGAAGTCGTCGGCCTGGCGCTCGATCCAGCGCGAGAAGCCGTTCGCGAGCGGCAGCTGCACCAGCCCGAGCACGAGCGCCACGAGCGTGAGCCACGGAAGCCCGGCCGGATCGGCGGGCCCCGCGAGGCCCAGGAGCCCGACGCCGGCGTCGAGCGCGAGCGCCGCGAGCCAGGCGGTGACCAGGGTCAGCACGCCGTTGACGAGGAGCCCGCGCCGCATGTCGCCGTGGGCATGATGGCCGAGCTCGTGGGCGAGGACTGATTCGATCTCGTCGGGAGAGAACTCCGCGAGCAGTGTGTCGAAGAGGATGATCCGACGCGTGCGACCGAGACCCACGACCGCGGCGTTGGCGGTGCGGCTCTTCCTCGACTGGTCGGCGACGAAGACGCCGATCGCGGCGACGCCGGCGCGGCGCGCGAGCGCCAGGAGGCGATCGCGAAGGCCGCCGTCGGCGAGCGGGGTCAGCCGATAGAACAGCGGGACGATCCAGATCGGCAGGACGGCGGTCATCGCGATCTGCGCGGCGATGAACACCGCCGCGGTGACGAGCCACCAGTGCGGCGTCAGCGCGAGCAGGGCGTAGACGATCTCGACGGCCGCGAGACCGAGCGCCCCGCCGATCAGCGCGGCTTTCAGCTGGTCGCCGAGCCAGCCGGCGAGCGGCTGGTGCAGAAGTCCGAAGCGCCGCGGCAGCCAGTAGCCGCGGATCAGCCTCAGCGGAAGTCCGAGCACGCCCTGACCGGCGCCGAGGGCAAGCGCGACCAGCGCGACCTGACCCCATCGCGCGGACGTGGCGCGGGCCGCCGCGTGCGCGACTGCCTGGCCTCCGTCCGTCACGATGAGCGCGAGCAGGTACGCGAGCGAGAGGCCGAGGCCGGCGAGCGTGAGGAGGAGCTGCAGCCGATGGTAGCGAGAGGCGTCGGCCATGTGGCATTGTACACGTCCGGTCGGCGGGCCCGAGGTCGGCGAAATGCCTGCTACAATGACCGAAACTCAGGAGCGAGGGAGCCACCATGTTCGAGTCCGTCGAGGAAGTCCAGCAGCGGTTCAGGGACGCCCGATACATCGCGAGTCGCCGTGTGTCCACCGTCGTGTTCCTGGCCGCGCGGATGGGTCGGCCCGTGCTCATCGAGGGGCCGGCGGGCGTCGGGAAGACCGAGCTGGCGAAGACGCTCTCGGAGATCACGTCGCGACCGCTCATTCGTCTGCAGTGCTACGAGGGACTCGACGAGGGCAAGGCGCTCTACGAGTGGAAGTACGCCAAGCAGCTCCTCTACACCCAGCTCCTGCGCGACCGCATCGGTGAGCTGATCGCTGACACGACCTCGCTTCCCGACGCGGTGGCGAAGATCTCCGGCCATGAAGACGCGTTCTTCTCGTACCGCTTCCTCTCGCCGCGGCCTCTTCTCTCGGCGATCCAGGCCGAGCAGCCCGTCGTGCTGCTCATCGACGAGATCGACAAGGCCGAACCCGAGTTCGAAGCCTTCTTGCTCGAGGTGCTCTCCGACTTCCAGGTCTCGGTGCCCGAGCTCGGAACCGTGCGGGCCAAGCACATCCCGCTCGTCGTGCTCACCTCGAACAACGCCCGCGAGCTCTCGGACGGGCTCAAGCGCCGCTGCTTGCACCTCTTCATCGACTTCCCGGCGCCGGCGGACGAGCTGCAGATCATCCGGCTCAAGGTGCCGGAGATTCCCGATCAGCTCGCCCGGGCCGTCGTCGCCGCCGTCCAGAAGATCCGCGCGATGGACCTTCGCAAGCTGCCGTCGGTCTCGGAGTCGCTCGACTGGGCGCGCTCGCTCGTGATCCTGAACGCGCGGGAGCTCGACCCCGGCATCGTCGAGTCGACCCTGACGATGCTGGTCAAGCACGAGAAGGACCTCGAGCGCGTCAAGGGCTCGCTGGACAAGGTCCTGGCGGACTAGCTCCTGGACCAGCGAATCCTCGAGTTCATCGGCGACCTCCGCCGGGCCGAGATCCGCATCTCGCCCTCGGAGGCGCTCGACGCGCTCGCCGCGAGCGCCGAGGTGGGCCTCGGCGACCGGGAGACGTTCAAGTCGACGCTCGCCGCGACCCTGATCAAGGAGTTCCGCGATCAGCCGACCTTCGATCGCCTCTTCAACCTCTACTTCCTCGACCTCGAGGCCCTCGGCGAGGGTCTCAAGAAAGCGCTCGGCCCGGAGGATCCGCGGGTCCAGGACATGCTCGACGAGCTGATGGCCGACGAGGACATGGATCTCGACGAGCTGACCGAGCTGCTCATGCGCGGCCAGGGAAGCGAGATGGAGATGGCCATCCGCTCCGGCGGCCAGAACGCGGGCCTGGAGCGGCTCATGTATTTCCTCCAGGTCGGCTTCTTCTCGCGCCGGATCTCGGACAAGTTCGACTGGTCGGCGATCGAGGGCGATCTCGAGCGCATCATGAAGGCGCTCGAGGCGCGCGGGCTCGATCCGGGTCAGCTGGCGCGGATCCGGAACTATCTCGAGCTTCGACTCGAGGCGTTCAAGCGCATGATCCGCCAGCACGTCGAGCGCGAGCTGGAACGCCGCGCGTATCGCCAGGGCGAGAAGCTCACGCGCGAGGTCCTGTCCGACAAGCCGCTCTTCGCGCTGACTCCCGACGAGATCGCCCAGATGAAGAGCGTGGTCGCCCGGCTGGCGCGCAAGATCAAGGACGCGCTGGCGCTGCGCCAGCGGCAGGAGCACAAGGGGCGCCTCGACACGCGGCGGACCACGCGCAAGAGCCTGCAGTACGGCGGCGTGCCGATGGAGATCTTCCTCAAGCGCCGGCACCGCGAGAAGCCGAAGCTGATCACGATCTGCGACGTGTCGGACTCGGTCCGCAACGCCTCACGCTTCATGCTGCAGCTGGTCTGGAGCCTCCAGGAGTGCTTCAGCCGGGTCAGGTCCTACGTATTCGTGTCCGAGATCGCCGAGGTGACCCAGGCGTTCAGTACCTACCCGGTCGAGCGCGCGATCGAGTGGGCGCTCAAGGGCGCGCCGGTCGACTACCATTGCCGCTCGGATTTCGGGTTCGCCTTCAGCCAGTTCACGAAGACCGAGCTCGACTCGCTCGACCGCAAGACGACGATCCTCATGCTGGGCGACGCGCGCAACAACTACAACGATCCGCAGGCGTGGGCGCTGCGGCTGATCCGCGAGCGCGTGAAGGGCATCATCTGGCTGAATCCGGAAGGCCAGTGGGGCTGGGGTATCGGCGACAGCGTGATGCCGCTCTACGCGCCGTCGTGTGACTTCGTCCGCGAATGCCGGACGATCGGCCAGCTCGGCGAGGTCGTCGACAACCTCGTGCATCACTGGTGGCGCCGCGGACACTAGATCGCCGCTGTCGACTGAAGGTCATCCGTCGCCACTGGCTGATTTTTTCCGGTATTCTCCACTGACGAATTTCGCCAGTCGCTGCCGTTCAGTCACGCCGATCTGACTCACGCGCGCGGCTAAGTCCGCGTGTATGCCCCGAATCGGATTCGACTCTCGCCCCTGGCATCGTGACTGCACTAGCACGACGCCATGGAGACTAAATGCCCGCTCCCCAAGCGATTTTCCGGAACGAGACGAGTTTCCGGAATCCTCATCGGACTTCTGGCGCTTGCGCTGATGACCGCTTCGGGTGCGGGCGCCGCGCCGTTCGCGTACATCACGAACCGCAACTCCGACAACGTGACCGTTCTCGACGGCACGACGGTCATCACGCCCCCGTTGGCCGTCGGTACCCCGCCGGGCATCGGCGTCGGCCCACAGCCGGCCGGCGTCGCGGTGAATCCGGCCGGGACGCGCGTGTATGTCGCCAACTCCAATGTCTTCAACACCGGCGTCCCGTCCGTGTCGGTGATCGACACGGCGACCCTCACGGTCTTGACCACGGTGACGGTCGGCATCGCCGGCCAGCCGTCCGGGGTCGCGGTGAGCGACGACGGTTCGGTCGTTTACGTCGCCAATAGAGACGGGACGGTGGCGGTGATCGATGCTGCCACCAATACCGTCGTCGACACGCTGAGACCTCCCCCTGGTGAGGAGCGGCAGCTGGCCGCCATCGTCGTCGCGGGTGGGTCCGTGTACGCGACGGATCTCTTTACTGGCGAA
>WNFO01003645.1_pt1 | contig 13129 bp, 9 predicted proteins | sample 5400251 | NCBI WGS metagenome assembly WNFO01 (sample SAMN13153354, study PRJNA577476) | soil metagenome | isolation source: 100 cm saprolite under Madrone tree | place: USA:California | collected 2016-06-14 | reverse complement strand
GGCGCGCCGCAGTTGAGGCAGATGTAGCCCGGCTGCGCGATGCGGAAGTCCAGGTAAGAGCCTTCCGCGTCCACTTCGACCTCCGCGAACAGCGCGCGGAAGAGCGTGCCTCCGCAGCGCCGCGAGCACACGAGCATCATGCCCGCACTTTACGAGGTGACGCCTTACGCGATGCGCCGCCTCAGCGTCGCGATGCCGGCCACGATGACCAGGACGACGAAACCGGCGACGACGCCGGCGTCGAGCTGCAGCGACGGCCAGGTCAGGTCGGCCCCCTTGATCATCACGTCCCTTAACCCGTTGACCGCGTATGTCAGCGGGAGCACGTCGGACGCGACCTGCAGCGGCCGGGGCTCGTTGGAAACGGGGAAGAGGATGCCCGAAAGCAGGACTTGCGGGACGATGACCAACGGAATGAACTGAACCGCCTGGAACTCAGTGCGCGCGAACATGCTCAAGAAGATCCCGAGGTTCACCGCCGCGAGCACCATCAGCGCCTCCATGCCGAAGATGAGGAGCACGTTGCCCTGGTTGTGCACCTTGAGCACCGCAAGCGAGAACACCAGCACCTCCACCGACTGGATGAGGGCAAGCACGGTGAAACCGAGCATGTAGCCCAGCACGATCTCTCCACGTCGCAGCGGGCTCGCCATCAAGCGTTCGAGCGTCCCCTGAGATCGCTCGTTGAGAAACGCGACGATCGTGATGACGAACACCAAGAAGAAGACGACCAGTCCGATGAATGCGGCGCCGAAGTAATCCAGCGTGTCGAATCCAGCTCCGCCATACAGGTAATGGACCTGAGGCGCGAAACGCAATCCCGCACCGGGCGCAGTCGCTGCCATCGAGGCCAGAGCTTGCTGAAGGGCCTGCAGCACTGGGGCTGACGTCCCCGGTTGCGATCCTTCGAGGTGGACCTCGGGTGCAACCACGCCGGCCTGCGCGCGCTGGCTGAAGTCGGAGGGGAACACGATGTACGCGACAAGCGATCCATCTTTCAGCTTGGCGCCGCCGTCAGGGGCCTGGATGGTGCTGGCGCTGATCAAGTTCGATTGCTCGAGGGCCGATGCGAACACGGACCCGAGCGGGCCCTGGTCTTCGTTGGCAATGCCGACCGCTGGGACTGACTGCGAGCCGCGGATCAAATAACCAAGCAGCCCGAGGATGACGATCGGCGCGATGAACAGCAGAGCCAGCGTTCGTCGGTCGCGCCGGAACTGCTGGAGCAGCCTTCGCGTGATGGCCGCGACCCGATGCGCGCTCATGACTCCGCCCTCGGACCAGCAAGGCGTAAGAACGCTTCTTCGAGGTTGTTGCTGCCACCTCGCTCGCGGACTTCGGCCGGCGTTCCCTCCGCCAACACTTTCCCGTACTGGATGAGGCCCAGCCGCTGGCACCGCTCAGCCTCGTCCATGACGTGGCTGGAGACGATGATCGTTGTGCCGCCCTCGGCCATCCTGCGAAAGTCCTCCCAGAGCTCGACGCGCAGCTGCGGATCGACGCCGACTGTGGGTTCGTCGAGCAGCAGCACCTTGGGCTTGTGCACAAGAGCGCACGCGAGCGACAACCGCTGCCGCATTCCACCACTGAGGGTCGACACCACCGCCTTGCGCCGGCCCTCCAGCCTCACCAGCTCCAGCGCTTCCGTCACACCACCCTCGGCTGCGTTGATGGCGGCGAAGAACTCGGCGTTCTCCTCGACCGAGAGGCCGGGGTAGAGAGCTGCCTGCTGGGTCATGTAGCCGACATTGCGCAGCTGGTCGACGTCGGGCATTCGGCGGCCGAGCACCGTGACGGTACCCGCATCGGGCGCGACCAGGCCGACGATCGATCGGATGAGCGTCGTCTTGCCGGCCCCGTTCGGGCCCAGCAGGCCGTATATCTCGCCCGTCTTGACCCGCAGCGTCACCCCATCGAGCGCACGTATACCGCCGAACTTCTTCTGGACGCCTTCGACATCAACCGCAAAGGCCTCAGCCATTCGCTCCCTCCTCATCCGGTCTCATCGCCCGCAGCCAGTTTTCCGCCAGCATCACCACGGCTTCCTCGACTTCGATTTCGAGCCCCAGCAATCGCTCCGCGAGTCGTCGCGTCAGAAGGTGAAAAAAGATCGGCCCGATGAGCGACTGCAGCGCCAGCAGTGGGTGCATCCGCCGCAGCCTGCCCGCCATCATCTGCTGCATCACGTAGGCGCCCGCGGAACCAAGCGTCGCCGCCACAAGGTCGCGAGCAGCATCTTCCGAGTCAGGGCTCAGCGAGCTGAGCTCCAGGAATATGGCTCGGAGCAGGCCGATTCGGGGTCCACCCGAGCCGTACACGGTCCTGGCGACCGTGCGCGCGATCTCCGGCACAACGACATCGGGTGGTTGGTCAGTCATCGAGCTGAGGAGGCTGGTGACAGGCTCGAGTGGCGAGTAAGTCAGCAGGAGACTCGTGAACAGGGCGGATTTGCCTGGGAAGAGGCGGTACAGGGTGGCTCGGGAGACGCCGGCTCGAACCGACAGCTCGTCCATCGACAGCGCCGCGAGGCTGCCGTCGCCCACCATCGCCGCGGCGGACTCGAGGATGCGTTCTTTTGCCCCTGGTTCAGGCTCGACATCGAGGGCATCGAGTAGCGCTCGCCGCGAATCGAACGCCCGGTAGAAGCTGGCCTTTGACACTCCGGCAGCCTGCGCGACCTGCCCGACCGTTGGGCTTTCTCCTCGGGCCAGAAGGCCCCGCGCCCCGACGAGGATGCGCTCCCGAGTGTGTGTCGCCACCTGGAACGATACTAGACAAGACGTCCTGTCTCGTCAAGTATCAATCAGCTTTGAGCCAGCGCCCGGATCTCCTCGAACTGGTCGTCCCATAAAGGAATTGCGCGCTCACGCACCCAGCGCTCGTACTTGTCGAGAAGCCGCTTTGCCTCTTCGGCCCTGCCCTGCCTGGCAAGGAATCGAGCCAGGTCGAGAGCCGGGTCGACCTGGTTCCATAGATAGTCGGTCGGCTCGAGCACGCTGAGACCGCGGCGTAGGGCGGCCTCAGCCTCCTCAGTGCGGCCCTGTGCCGCTCGAATCACACCCAGGGTCTGGTTGACCTCCGAGACCGCGGTCACGTCGTAATCGCGGAGGCTGTCCATGGCGCTCGTTATCCACGTCGCCGCGCCGGCCATGTCGCCCAGCTCGAGTCCCACGCGCGCACGCATGGCGTACAGCTCGCTGCGATTCCATCGCTCTCCGCTTGCCTCGCTAAGTTGCAGCGCACGCTCGACACACTGCGCAGCCTCGGCGTCTTTGTGTTGATACATGAGAGTCGTCGCCAGGTGGCGGAGGGCGCTGACCTGATGCTGAACAGCGCCTGCCTCCTCGGCCTCAGCGAGAAACTTGCGATGGCTCCTCTCAGCATCGACCAGGTCACCACTCGTCGTGAACCACCCACTGCGCTGCCACAAAGCTGCCCGTGCAAGGTCCCTCAGTCCATACGCAATACCAATCTGTTCGGCTTCCGTGAGGTATGGATCTGCGGCGGCGACGTTGCCGCGCATTTCCTCAGCCGGCGCAAGGCGAACCAGGATCGCACCTACGTGGGCGTGAGCTCCAATGGAACGCGCCCTCTGTAGCAGCTCCTGGTTGACGTCGATGTATTCAGAGATGCGACCCGTAGCCCATAGGTAATAGGCCGCGACGTGCCGTGCTTCGATTTCGCCGGCGATGTCGCCTGCTTGCCGGCAGGCTTCCACCGCTCGCTCCGCTACGGCCTGGAAGTCTTCGATCGGAGTTTCGAGGCTCCAGTTCATGATCCAGGCCTCGGCCAGGCGGGCGTTGGCCACGAGCTTAGGTAGTCCGGCCTGTTCGGCGGCGGCCGCCGCGTCCGCGGCGGCCTTCATGGCCCGGGGGTAGTCGGCGCCGATCACCAGCAGCTGGGCCTCGAGCAGCGCCGTCCTCGACCTCGAGACCGGCCCGCCGGCATCGGGGAGGATCGCCGCCGCTGCTCGCACTGTGTTCAGTGCCGCCTCCAGGGTGGTTCGATCGCGCCGCGTCACAGCGCGGTCGCCCATTGACAGCGACCACTCGAGCGCACGGCGGGCGCGATCGGCGAGCGCGTCGCCCTCCATCGCGAGCTCGATTGAAAGTGTCAGCGCGCGTTCTGCGTGATGGGCCAGGATCTCGGTCAGCTGGAGCGTGTCGCCGGCCTCAGCCTCGAGAACCGATCCGAACCGATCATGCAGGTCCGCCCGCTGAGATTTAGGCAGCGATCCATAAGCAGCGTCGCGGACGAGCAGGTGGCGGAATCGCAATTCGTCGGTCGGACCGTCGCCGCCGCTCACCAGCGACTTGCGCCGCAGCGATACGAAGCCGGCTTCGGGATCCGAGCCGGTCAGGTCTCTGACCTGTTGCACGCCGAAGCGCTCGCCGACGACGCTCGCCGCCTGCAGCAGCCTGCGCTCGCCCTCAGGCAACCCATCCAGCCGAGCTGCGAGCACGGCCTGGATGCTCGCCGGCACCCGGATCGACTCGATCGGCCCGACGGCGTGCCAGCCTGCTCCTTCGCGAAGGAGCCGCCCTTCATCGATGAGCATGCGAATGAACTCCTCGCAGAAGAGAGGTGTCCCGGCTGAGCGCTCGATGATCTGCGATTTGAGGTTTGCCGGTAGTGACTCGATTTCGAGGAGGCTCGATATGAGCGTGCCCGTCTCGGCTGCATTGAGGGGGTCGAGGGTGATGTTGCTGGAATTGGACTTGCCCGCACCCCATGTCGGGTGGCTTTCGAGAAATTCGGGGCGGGCGACACAGACCAGGAAGAGCGGCGCGTCGACGGATCGCTCCGCGAGCTGCTCGAGCAGACCGATCACTGGCGGTTCCGCCCACTGTGTGTCGTCGACCACGACGATGAGGGGAGCTCCCTTGGCGACCGCCTCGAGATAGCGCCTCATGCCCCACGCAATCTCTCGTTCGACTCGGTCTGGCGGGGTGTCGGGCATTCCTTCCGTTGAGCTCACCAGGCCAAGCATGGCCGCGACACGCCCGCGCACCGCCGGCCGTTGGGGATCATCAGAAAACAGCTCTCCGAGCCATCGGTCGAGCCTTGAGAGAGCGGCATCGCGGTCATCCGCGATCGTGATGCCGGTGTCCTGCCGGACCATCTCTATGAACGGCCAGTACGTGATGCCGCGTCCATAAGGCAGGCAGCGTCCGCGCAGCAACCTCGCGCCGGAGCCCGCGAGCGCCGCAAGCGCCTCTGTCACCAAACGCGACTTGCCTACCCCTGCAGCGCCTGTGAGCGTGAAGAGGTGAGGGCTGCGGTCTTCCGCGGTGCGCGCGAAGGTGTCGACCAAGAGCCTCAGCTCGCGGCGGCGCCCGACCAGTGGGGTGTGCAAACCAGGCAGCCCACGCGCCTGCTCTGGGACCTGCGTCCGCGGCCGAACAGCCCTGAACGCGGGCAGAGCCTGGGACTTGCCTTTGGCCGTGATTGGTTCGCGCCTTTCGTATTCGATGACGCTGCGGGTCAGCTGCTCGGTCATCGGCCCGACGACGACTTCGCCAGGCTCTGCGCCCTGTTGCAGGCGTGCCGCGATATTGACGGCATCGCCGCTGACCATGAACTGCCGATCCTCCCGAGCGGCCGTTACCGCTTCCCCCGTGTTGACACCGATACGCACCGTGAGGTCGCCGGCCCGGTCGCGCACCTCGAGGGCAGCGCGCACCGCTCGCTCCGCATCGTCATCGTGTACAGCCGGCACACCGAACACGACCATGACCGCATCGCCGGCAAACTTTTCGACCGTCCCTCCATGCGCCGCGGCCACTTCAGAGATTCGCTCGAAATGCCGCGACATCCAGCTGCGAACGACCTCGGGGTCGCGTTGTGAGGCGAGCTCGGTCGAGCCGACGACGTCGGCGAACAGGATCGTCACGATCTTTCTCTGCTCGGCCACGCAGCGATTCTAGGATCGAGCGGACACCTTAACGACCGGGGTTTGAGCGCACCGCCGCGGCGCCTAGTCTCGGCGCGATGTTTCGCATGGTTGCGGCGGCGATTGGAATCGCGGTCGGGTTGTTTCCATCTACTGCAGCCGGAAGCTCAGGCTGGGGCAGTCCTGGCTACGGAGACCCTCCCGGCTGGTGCCCTAAACATTCCGACATGTGGACCACGACCCTCGTGACCAACGATCCACTTGTCGGCACCAACCCGGAGCGGGATACGTTCTACGGCTTCCATCGGAATCCGGGCTACGACGACTGGTACGGGTATTTCTACGGGGACTTCCGGGGCAAACCTGGCGACTCGTCGGGGTGGGTCCAGCTCCTTCACGAGGACTACCCCAACCACTATCACTGGAACTTCGCTGACAACGGGTGGGCGGTGCACGGCCACGTCAAGCAGTACATCGCGTACTACAACTGGACGTTCGGTGGCGAATGCGGCCTCGGATGGTACAGAGGAATGTCGCCGCCCCCATACATGGCCGACCAATACGGATATCCCGTCGTCGACATCTACGTCGATGCAGTGCCGCCGCAAGCCCCGCAGCCGCATGTCTCGCTTGTGACGGCCGATTCGGTGTCGTTCACCTGGGACCCCGTCGTCGACATCGGCGATGGCGCCGGCATCGACTACTTCGTCGCCGGCATGGATCACTACACGTCGTGGCTGACCATTGACGGCGGGTCGCAGCGGCTGCAGCTTCTTTCAACTCCGGAGCCGCGGACGATCACGCAGTCGGGCATGTCGCCGCTGGACATCGCTTGCGTGCACGTCCAGGCCGTCGATCGAGTCGAGAACGCAAGCGCTGAGCAAGTCGCCTGCTCGCGAGCTCTCGCCACGCCGCCCATGCCGGCGTGGACCGCCTTTGCCTCACGGGTCGCCGCCAACCCTGGGCCTGCCGGACTGGTTGGGTTGGGCTCATGGTTCTGGCTCGATCCTTCGCCACGAGGGCTCACGATTCATGAGAAGGACCGAGGCACCGACTACTCGATCACCGCGACCCCACGGTCGGCGGCGTGGGATTTCGGCGATGGCGTTACGGCGAGCCTTCCCGGACCGCGGGGCTACGGCCGCGCGTACCCGGAACAGTCCCCGGTAACGCATGTCTATGAAGCTCACAACCAGGCCGGGTACATCGTGCGGGCGTCGGTGCGCTACGAAGTCACGTGGACGGCAGTGCTGGGCGGCCTGAGCGTCGGGCCTTACCCGATGGGCGCGTTTGTGCAGGAGGCGATTCCGCTCCGGTATCCAGTCCAGCAAGCCCAGCCGGAGCTCCTGCGCATTTGAGTGGAGATCACGATGCCGACCATCCAGTCATGCGCTCGACCTTGATTTCGACCACTGGACCTGCCGGGCGATTCGATCGGTACTGCTCGTATCGCGCGGTGAGCAGAGAGATCGCCTCGTCGAACTCAGGGCCCTCTTCAACAATGCGCGCGGTCCCGTCGACGCGCACCCACCACAAGCTGAACCAATCGTCCTCGTAATGGTCGACAAGAACGCTGACGGCGGGATTGGCCACGATGTTCCGAAGGCGCTGGAGATTCCTCGTGCGCTTCGGCTTCTGGTCGACTGCGAAGTACAGGCTACCGTCGGCAGGGGCGAATGTGATCGGCACGATGTGCGGTCGCCCATCAGGGCCGACCGTGGCAAGACGGGCCACCATCGCGGTCTTGATCCGGTGGCGCATCTCTCGCTCGTCCATCGCGTTCATGCGGCAAGTCTGCTGCTATATCGTTGAGCGGTGCAGCGGCTCCGTACGTATACCGTCGAAGAGGCGAACAACGAGCTGCCTCGCGTGCGGAGGATCGTCGCCCAGATCGCTGAGCTCTCGGCGCTGCTGCCCGAGCTCGAAGACCAGGCGCGGATCGCAGAGTACGAGTCGAAACGTGCCGGCGCCGGCGAGGAAGATCGCGACAGGCATCAACAGGCGCGCGATGCGGCTGGCGGCGCGGAGCTCGAGCTGCTCAAAGCGGTCGCGGGCCTCAACGGAATGGGCATCCAGCTGAAGGGTCCGCTCGAAGGCTTGATCGACTTTCCGTCTTATCGCGACGGCGAGCTCGTGGAGCTCTGCTGGAAGCTGGGCGAAGAAAAAGTGGAGTACTGGCACCATGTCGGCGAAGGCTTCGCAGGAAGGAAAAAACTCTAAGCCGAGTCGCTCCCCGTTTCGCTCGGGACCGTGCCTTTGATCGCCGCAAACGTGGACTGCGCGATCCCCGCGGCGTCCAGCCCGAACTCTTTCAAGATGTCGGCCGCCTTGCCCTGAGGCAAGAACTGGTCGGGCAGCGCTATGGTCCGCACGCGCCCGGCCAATCCGTGCGGGGCCAGTGCCTCGAGCACCGCGCCACCAAATCCTCCACTGCCGACGTTGTCCTCGACTGTCATCACGATTGGATGACGCTTCGCCCAATCCACGATTCGCGGATCGACGGGTTTCACCCAGCGCGCGTTGACCACCGTGACCTCGATGCCTTGCAATGCCAGGCGTTCCGCCGCTTCCTTCGCGACCTCGACCATCCGCCCGACCGCGAAGATGGCCGCGTCCGACCCCTTGCGCAGCTCTTCCCAACGGCCGACCGGCAATGGCTCGACGGGCAGGTCTGGCGGTGCGGGAACGGCGCCGCTGGGATATCGAATCGCCACCGGGCCATCCATCGTGAGCGCGGTCTCGAGCAGTGCGCAGAGCTCGGTCGCATCCGCCGGCGCGGCCACTTTCATGTTCGGTATCAACCTCAGATAGGAGAGGTCGAGCATGCCGTGATGCGATGAGCCGTCAGGTCCGGTGACGCCGGCGCGATCGATGACGAACACCACCGGAAGCTTGTGCAGAGCGACATCCATGACGGTCTGGTCGAACGCGCGCGCCAGAAATGTGGAGTAGATGCACACCACCGGGCGCATCCCCGCCATCGCCAGCCCGGCGGCGAACGTGACCGCGTGCTGCTCGCAGATGCCGACGTCGAAGAACCGGTCTGGAAATTCTTTGGCGAAGTTGAGGAGGCCCGTCGATGAGGCCATCGCCGCGGTGATCGCGCACACTTCGGGCTGTCGCGTGGCAGCAGTCATTAGCGCCTCGCCGAAAACATCGGTGTACTTGACGTCGGTGGAGCGCGGCCGCCCGGTCAGCGGATCGAATGCGCTGACCCCGTGGAGCTTGTCGATCTCGTCCTCCACGGCCGGACCGTAGCCGTGGCCTTTCTCGGTGACGACATGCACCACGACCGGCGCCTTCAACTTCTTCGCGCGCGATAGAACTGCTTCGAGCTCGGCCTCGTCGTGGCCGTCGACAACTCCGGCGTACTTGATGCCGAGGCTTTCGAAGACCGTGGATGGCTGCAAGAGTTGCTTGAGGCTCTCCTTGACCCGATACGCCGCCTGGTCTGCGGTCGAGCCCACCAGAGGGAGGTCACGCAGAAGGCGCGAGATCTCGACCTTCACGCGCTCGTAGCGAGGGTCGATGCGCAGCTGCGACAGGTGCCGTGCGAGGCCGCCGACGGTCGGCGCATAAGAGCGGCCGTTGTCGTTGATGACGATGATCAGGTTGGGTGGCTGCAGATGCGCGATCTGATTGAGTGCCTCGTACGCCATGCCGCCGGTCAGCGCGCCGTCGCCGATGACTGCGACCACGAAACCATTCGTCCGCTTCCGCAGCCGCGCTTCAGCGATGCCGAGCGCGTAGCTCAACGAAGTCGACGCATGGCTGTTCTCGACCAGGTCGTGCTCGGATTCTTTGCGCGACGGATAGCCGGACAGGCCGCCCGCTTGACGAAGCCGGGCGAAATCTCGCGCGCGCCCAGTGACGATCTTGTGGACATAGGCCTGATGACCGGTGTCCCAGACGATCGCGTCCTTGGGACTGTCGAACACGCGGTGGAGGGCGAATGTCAGCTCGACGACCCCGAGGTTTGGTGAGAGATGGCCGCCGGTCCTGGACGTCTGTTCGACGAGAAAGGCGCGGACCTCGGCGGCGAGCTGCGCGAGCTGCGACTGGTCGAGGCTGCGGAGGTCGGCTGGCGAGTTGATCGTCTCGAGGAGTGCCACGGTGTTCTTAACGCGCCTTCCGGGAAATGTGTTGCGGTCCAGGGATCAACACGCCCCCAGTATGGCCGGTGGGCCCCTAGGCCAGGTGCTCCGCCACCAGCTCCAGGACGTGCGCGACCCGAAGATCAATGCCTCGCTTGCGAGCCGCGGCGGCGATATGCATCAGGCAGCCCGGGTTGTCCGAGGCGACGACTGTACAGCCGGTCTTCGCGATCGCGTCGAGCTTCCACTCAGCCAGGCGGCCGGCCACGCGCGGCCATTCGAGGCTGAATGTGCCGCCGAAGCCGCAGCAGTTGGCGATGTCGGGGATGTTGACCACCTCGTAGCCGGCCATGTCGAGGAGCTGCCTAGGCTCGCTCTTCAGCCCAAGCTGCCGGAGGGTCTGGCAGGAATCGTGGTAGGCGACCTTCAGGCTCATCTGGTCCGTTCGGACCAGGTCGGGGTGTTCGGCCAGAAGCTGGAGCGCGAAACGGGTCGAGTCCCGGAAGCGGTCACGCAGCCCGGCGTCGATCCGGGCGCCCCAGTCCGGGGCGTCGATCGTGAAGGCGCCGAAGCAAGACGCCGACGGTGTCACGATCAACCCCTCGGAATTTCGAAGGCTTTCCGAGAGCCTTGTATTCAATTTGTCGGCACTCGCGAAGTCGCCGGCGTTGGCAGAGATCAACCCGCAACACCATTGGTCCTTCGGAAACCCAACGTTGTAGCCAGCAGCCTCGGCGATTCGCTGCAAAGCCACGGCTGACTCGGGGAGCATGCGGTCGACCATGCACGAGGCGAAGATCGTGAGCGGCTCACCCTCTCCATGGCTCTTGACGGGCGCCCGATCTCGATACGGCACCCGCGCCAGGCGAGGCGCCCCGGGTACGAGGCCGCTGAAGGGAGCTCCTGTGCGTAGAAGACGATCTGCCAGCTCCGGCCGCTTCCACACCCCCAGCACGGCTTTCTTCCGCAGCGACTTCCGGCCCTTGCGCCGGTGCTCGAGGATCTGGCGCGGCAGGGGGATGTCGACCGGACAGATCTCCTGGCATGCATTGCACTGCGTGCACAGCGTGTTGGGCAAGTCGGCCTCGTCGAGGCCGTGGTGAAACGGCGTCAGCACGAGGCCGATCGGACCGTTGTAGATGTGCCCGAACTGGTGGCCGCCGACGGCCATGAACGCCGGGCACGCGTTGGAGCAGGCGCCGCACCGGATGCAGGTCAGAGCATCGCTGAAAACCGGATCGGCGCGCATCTCTTCGCGGCCGTTGTCAAGGATGACGCAGTGCATCTCACGCGGACCGTGGACGCCGATCGTCAGCGACTGCTCGATGTCGGCCGAGCGTGAAGGACCCGTGATCCAGTTGACGTAGCTGGACATGATCTGGCCGGTGCCGCTGCGTGGGAGCATGCGCAACACCGCGACCGCGTCGTCGAGTGAGGCCACGACCTTGTCGACGCCGAACAGCGCGATGTGCACCGGCGGCAGCGTGACCGTGAGGTCTGCGTTGCCTTCGTTGGTGACCAGCATGATGGTTCCCGTCTCCGCGATCGCCAGGTTGGCGCCACTGATGCCGACGGAGGCGCTGATGAACTTCTGCCGCAGGGATTCGCGTGCGTGCGCCTGGATCGCCTCGACCGTCGCTTCGGTTCCGAACACGCGCGCCGCGTCTTCCTTGGTGAGGTGGATCGCGGGCGCGATGAGGTGGGAGGGATGTGTGTGTGTGAGCTGTACCATCCGTTCGCCGAGGTCTGTCTCGACCACCTCCATTCCCAGCGACTCGAGGTATGGGTTGAGCTCGATCTCCTCGCTTGCCATCGACTTGACCTTGGTCACGATGGGCCGGTGCTGCCCACCGGCGGCGTTCCAGCAGATCTGCCCGATGATGTCGCGCGCTTGCGCCGCGTCGCGAGCGAAATGGACCTTGCCGCCCACAGCCTCGAGGCGTTCGGTGAATTGCTGCACCAGCTCCGGCAATCGTTGGAGGTTGGCGCGCCGGCGCCGCTTGAGCTCGGTGCGGCCGGCTTCAAAGTCGAAATCCGCGAAGGCTGCGTCACGCCGAGTACGCAGGCCGGTCATCGCTTTGGTCAACGCGCCTTGCAGCTTGGGGTCGTCCAGAGCTTTGTTGACGCGCCTGGCGAAGTGGCGGCGGGATTCAGGCACGCGCTTGGCGTGCTTCCTGGATTGCCTCGCCGATCGCAGCCTGGGTCGACACCGGGGCCAAGCATATTGTCCCGACGCAGACCACCGCGCGGTCGTCGGCATTCGGATCGAGCACCACGTATGGGTGCGCCACGACCGCGGCGCGCGCCAGCTCGGCGTTGCCAGTGCTGACCTTGATCACGTGTTGCGTTCGGTCAAGCGCACGCGCGAAGACGGCCGCCATCAAGCCGTACTGGCGGGGGAGCGCGGCCACGGACTCGAGCACGCGTCGGGCGCGGACCAGGTAAGGCTGCTCGGGATCGCCAACCAGCTGGTCCAGCTCCACGAGCGCGATTGAAGCGATCGAGTTCTCGACGAGCGGCTTGATTCGTTCGCTCAGCCGGCCGAGCTGGTCAGTTCCAGCGTGGTCGAAGTAGCCGCCAAGCTCGGGATCGGTGTATGCGGACTCGAGGTGCTCGGCGATGTCGCTCGCGATCGTGAGCCAATTACCGGCCACCCTTGATTGGTGAGCGCGCACCGCAGCCCAGAGTCCCCAGACCTGGTCGGCCAGCTGTCCCGCGACCCCCTCGCCGCGCGCGAGTCCCGCACCGCGCCGGTACCGATCGCGGAACAGCCTCTCGAGCAGGCTGGCCGCGTGCTCACGCAGCGCCGGCCGCTCGCAGCGCAATGCCGCGTCCAGGTACGAGATCGCCAGCGCCACATTCCACGAGGTGTAGACCCGCCGGTCGACGTAGGGTGCGGTTTCATGTGCGCGTGCAGCGGCATCGAGCGAGTAGTAATTCTCGTCGGCATCCTGGCTGCCCGCGTAGAGACCGGTGGCCGGATCGCGGAGGATGCGGTCGAGGTACGCGGTTGTGTCATCCAACTCAGTGCGCAGTCCAGCAAGGGCCAGCGCGCCGACTAGGCCTGCGTGGTCCTCGAGCATCTTCTCGAAATGCGGGACGCTCCAGTCCTGCGTTGTCGAGTAGCGGAAGAAGCCGCCCT
>WNFO01003641.1_pt1 | contig 13130 bp, 16 predicted proteins | sample 5400251 | NCBI WGS metagenome assembly WNFO01 (sample SAMN13153354, study PRJNA577476) | soil metagenome | isolation source: 100 cm saprolite under Madrone tree | place: USA:California | collected 2016-06-14 | reverse complement strand
CTCGGTGATTTCACGGCGCTTGGTGCTGGACACGCAGACATTATGTGCAGGCAATCTCAAGCGCGCCAGACCAATTGGATGGGATTTTCAACTTTTTTCCACAAACATCCTGGCGCAAATCCTGTGCCGAACGGGATTGGGTCGGGAGTCTTTTCACAATTCGGTTAGTTAAGCAAATATGAAAAGACTCCCGACCCCTTTCCTCTCCGCATCCACCCAATTCACGATGGCGTCCCTCGTCGCACCTCTCACACATATCCAGCGTAACAATTCGGTAACACCAGGTCTTGTCTGGTGGCTTGCCACCTACCTCAGGGTAGAATGACGGCGGACAATCGTAGGCTTCGAGGACTACGACTATGCGGCTCGTTCGATGGACTCTTGTGGCAGTTGCACTAGCACTCATCCTCGGGAGCGACCAGGACTCGAGCCAGGCATTCCGCCGGCCACCTCCGACAATCGTTGCCCATTCGGAACTTGACGGAACCTGGAAAATTCTATCGGTACACCGGGATGGCCAAGCCGATCCCGTTCAGGTCGGTGCCTATCTGACCTTCGCCAACGGGGAGGTGAAGTTCTGGCCGAACGTGCGGAAATTCGACTTCATCGGCTGAACGATCATGCTGACGGAGCCTCCGGGTGAGGCCCTGACTAGGACTTCGACTTTTACCCTGTCGTCGGATCGCCTCGGCTCGATTGACCTGACTACCGTGTATAAGCAACCGTGGGCCTCGTCCGCGAAGGAGTCCTTGATCGACCGAAAAACCATGAACGAAGATACGTCCGACTCGTCCAAATCAGCCTCGGCAAACATTACTAGTGATCCCTTGCACACGAAGGCCATTTACGAAATCGTAGGTCACCGCATGACTTATTGTGTGGCTGCTCCGGGGCGGCCGAGGCCCACTGAGTTTTTGACAAAGAAAGGGGATGGGTGCACGTTGGTTTCATTGGAACTCGAAATCGTTTCAGGTAATCCAATGCGGCCTCTTATTCCCCCATCTGCCATGGACTTTCTCTCTCCTCCACCGGCCACAGACTAACAAAATGACAATAAGGAACCCAGGAAGACAGGAATAGACCGGTATTTGCTGGCTAATTTCTTTCCTGGGTGCCAACCCGACCGGCCCGTTTTCCGCACGAAGCCTAATGAGAATGGCCTCTGCGTCTGGACATGGCTGGCACAATTAAGTCCCGGAATGTCCCCGTTGGCTCTCTTGTTCGGCGGGTTAGTTAGTATCCTTCCCAGACTAGCAAGATCCGAATAATCTTCGCAGCCAAACTGAAAACCCGCGCCGTCTACGGCAAACCAATTCCGAGGAATGGAAATGGGGATGAGCAAGGCTGAAGTTTCAAAAGATGGATGTCCCAGAACGTCCCTTCACTTCTTGCCCTGCGCGCCTACTTGGAAGCTGTCAAAAGAGGTGGCAGAAGCGAACCCGCCGGCTAACATCGACACGGTTAAAGCCACATTCGCAAGTTGGGAACAAGAGAAAAAACTGGTGTATGCGATCTCCCTCTGTCGGTTCTAGAATCAGGGCGTTTGCTCGGCCTGCGCCGCGACCTCGGCATCGAACACTTGCTTGATTGGTTCTGGTCGTTGCGCAATCCGGATAACAACCAATCCCAATTTTGGCACCTGATCCTCCGTGGCGACCATCGATGGAGTGACACCCATAATGGTCACTGTTCCGTCCTTCGGGGGGATGGCAACCTCATGAGCGTTGGAGAAAGTAACTTTAAGGATCTCTCCATTATGCGTCTTGATGAACGCGTGGCCGTCAACAAGCGTGATATTGCGGTCCGTCCGATTTATAAGCCGGATCTTGATGCGAAATTCGGTGCGTCGCGGCACTCCACCGGATCCATGTGGGCCGAGTTGGTCCAAATCTATAGACAGGGTCGGTGGCTCAGCCGGCAAGTTGGCGCTTCCTACCCGATTTGTCCTGGATTTGCGTTTGCCCACAGGCTTCTTGCCAGGTGAAGCAATGCCCGTTGAGAGGTTGCCGGGCGGGGCTTCGCCGGGGAACTCAATGCATTTGACGAAGTCGCCCGCACGCCTGATGTTAAGGTACTCTGACCTCTTCAGATCCACCTCACATCCAACGCCGAGGAGCTTGTCCCGGAGGAACGATCTTTTTTCCGAGGTATTATCTAGTTGCACAATGTGACGGCCGCTCACGTCGGAGAAAAGGCTGACATCCGATCCTAGGGTCACGAGAATAGTGTGATTTTCGTCTATCCCCATCGCCATTCCCGCCTCGTAGATGACATTAGGGCGGGCCTGCCATCTACGCCCTTCCGGCCCTGTCTTAGGAGGGTTGTTAAGCGATGGGCGTAGTTCTGCGAACTCATCAGGAGTGAAAAGCGCAACGACCGCCTGTGACTGCTCCATTCCGTTTCGCACAATGTCGCCGATGAAGGCGGTTCCGCCGCTCTTTGCGGAAAGTTCGTAAAAATCCCAGGGGATCAGCCCTAGGGAGCGCAAGAACAATACCATCGCATCGTAGGCGTCTTTGTTCTGGCCGTAAATGACAAATACTCTGCGCTTGTCCACCTCATTCTTTTAGTTGGCAGCCGGTGGCGTAGATGGCGCGGGCTGGGGAATATGATTTGGTTGCGCATCGGCAATGGCTGGACTTTTCATGCTAGGTTCAGCAGAAAATGCGCGCTCCAATAGGTCGCATGCCTCTTTTATGCGCACGCCCACTGAGCCGAGCTTGTTTTGGAGTTTCCATTCTTCGGCGGCATCTTCGTCCGCGCCCAGTCGCTTCATCAAGTCCTGAAGACCGGCCACATCTCGCGGTTGTCGGCAGGCGTGAAGCAAGAGAGTCTTTGTCTGAATAGCGTCGAACTCCACTGGGCAGTAAGTGCGCGATAAGAAATCGATGAGCCCTAACTCGCTAATTACATCACCGAGCGCTCTCAAACGGCTTATCCAGGCAGAGAGATATTCGGCATTAGTTGCTTCCCTACCGAATTCAGGGTAAAGCTGGCTGCGGTAAAACTGAGTGAGGTGACCGACTGCGGCCCTCAGATGATCCCTTGCCGCGTTCTCTAAATGTTCCGGCATTTTTCGTGGTTCCTGTAATGGAATGGAATCGCCTATGGTGGCTGGCGGGCTGTGCGCGTCGTGTGCGGCATTTGATGACCTGCCTAGCTGAGAATGGCACCATTCGGCCACGCTATTAAGTACGGTGAACGTTTTGTGGTGGTCATAAATGTGTGGAAAAGTGATCGGGACTTCCGGAAGAGATAGGATCAACTCTGGCGGACAGTACGCCCGCGCAAGCGCATCAGCCTTGCGGCCAATTTGGTGAATCAAATGGTCATGATTGGCCGCTGATGGTCCATCGATACGAATACGCTCGGCCAGGACGTGCATCTGGGCCTCACACCAAGTCAAGAGTTCCGTTACGCTCAGTGGCCCGTCATCCTTCGCTGCTGGGTCCCCGTCTCCGAAGGGTTCGTCCGGCTGGTTATTTTTATTTGCGCGCTCCTGTTCGTCGAGCAGGCGAGCCAAGAGCGCGTGAGCCTCTGAACCGACCAGCACGGCGGGGTGAGAGTCTCTGCTAAATTTCAACCCTGCGTCCTTCCACCCTTTCAGCACGTCCAATAATTCGCCTGCTTCACTGATAGACATGTATTCTCGTTCTAAATGCGAGGCCAGGGAAGGGAGTACAAGGCGACCCAGGCAGTTGTGGTTCTCAATTCGAGTCTTTTGACCGAACTCCGCTATGATCATATTCTACAAACGAGATCGTTAAGGATGAACGGATGATGTGCTGGGCTCATCGATCAGGAACTTTTCTGTTACCGACGGGGCAACTGGGACAGTCAACATTTATGCAAGCCAACCAGCTTCCTGAGCTACTTTTGGATTCCGCTATTCGTAAAGCGAAAGGAAAAGGATGTAGGCCGCGATGGCGTAGGCGATAACGGCCGCAAATGAGCAGACGAGTATGCTGATGCCGACGATGCGGCGGGCGGTCCGGCCCTAGGATCAAAGGTCCACAGATCAGGGGGAGAGGGGACCATCCGGAAGTTTCTTGTCACTTGGCCCGGCCGACTCTCCTGAGCAGACCTGTTGCATCACACATCGCTCCAATGAGGTCCGATGGGGGCAGGATGGCGGAGGCAGCGTTGGCTGGGATGGTGCCGTGTCGATTGGCGGGCGGGGTTGGCTGTACCTGGCCAGCCTCACCCGGCCCCACCGCCGTTTGGCCAGGTGACCACGTTTCTTGCACACAAGACGGCCTTCACTAATCACTTACGCTAACCGAGTCTCCTAGCCAACAGGTCCCAAAGTGGCCATGCGGCGGACTCCAGCAAGATGACAACGGAAATACCGTATAGGAATAATCGATGTTGGACTTGGAAAACGGGGCAAAAAAATTCGGCAATAGAAAGAGTAAATACGATTTGACTAGAAGCCACATGTAACCTAAGTTTCTGACGACCGCCTACTCGACAACGGTCGCCCATATCCTTCCCGAATGTTGCGTAGCTAAGTGTCAGCGGTAGCAGGCTGCGGGCGATATTCTAAACCGAGAGGGTACTAAGAATTGTCGTAAGGAGAGTCTCGATGAACAAGTTTGGATTAATGGTTGTTGAGTTCCTGAAGGCGGAAGATGGCCCAACGGCGGTTGAATACGCCGTCATGTTGGCGCTGATCATCGTGGTTTGCCTAGTGGCGATCACTGCGCTGGGCACCAGTGCCAATAAGACATTCGGCCAGGTCGCCGGCGCGGTTGGCGGCTCCAGCTAAGGTCTTGGCGACCACTCTTGCGGTCGTGGTAAGGTGAAGACGGAGCCGGGCGCGCCCGCGCCTGGCCCAGACAAAAGCGGGCTCCTCCCTGCGCCAAGTCTGCTGTCGCGGCTTGAAGACTCTATCGACACCCCCGTCAGTTAAGCAGTTCCATACCACCCGCTGCTGGACCCAGGCCTAAATACTAAGCTCGGCTTCGACGCGGTACGCACAAAGAAAGGACCGGCAAATGGATTCTCATACCCAAACCGTCATCATCTTGGGAGTAGTGGCTCTCTGTGCCATCGTTGGCATTTATTACTGCGTGGTCCGCAAACTGCGTAAATCCGCGCAGGTGCAGCCCTCGCCGAAGGACATCACTTCTCAATAATAGATCACGGTCATCACGGTCTCAATTTGCTGCCCAATCTGAATGGTGATGTTGCCATCGCTGGCGCAACCGGACATTGGACGGTTTCAGATCTCCGCCTGGTGCGCGAGAAGGGCTCGGGTTGCACAACGTTCTGGGAGATTAGCGAGTTGTTTCGGTCAAGTGGGCTTTCACTAGGGTGAAGTAGTCCAAAGTGGCCATGAGGCGGGCCGGGTGGCCAGGTGGCCGGCAGCATGGCTGACCCCTTCCGCCAAACGGCGGTATCTGTTGGCAAGAATACGCATTTCTTCCGGGAATTAGACCCCTTCCCGCCAATTCATCTGGCGGGCGGAGGGGGTCGCGTGGTGTGAAAATACTGTCGCGTTCTTTTGGCTCTCCGCCAATTGGTAGTGTATCAGTTTCAATCTAACAGGAGGAAACAGAGAAAACGGAGAAAGAAGGCCCGCTCTGTTTTCTCTGTTTCCTCCTGTTGGAGCTCTTAAGAAAACCAAATTGAGACACCACCCGCCATTCGCTCGCTTGCCTTTCTAGATGCAGGAGCAGCAATTTCTTACCCCGTAGGGGGCCCCTTCGGGGTGCAAGGAGACCTGGGGTCGAATCCGGGTCAGCGGGTCAGGCGCCATGACCGGCCGGCTCGTCCGCTCCCGGTTGACAGGCTGAGACCAGACCGGTATCGTTTGGCAATCTGGCGAGGCTCCATCGAATTCGTAAGGCCCTGTTCCGTCGGTGGGGAGAAACTCGTCGAAGAATTTACCACGGATTACACGGATTACACGGATAATAAAGTCCTATCGGTTTATCTGTGTCATCCGTGGTGAAAGAATTTTTAAGGCCAAGGAAGGCGTCTCATGTCGTTATTCGATTCCGAAATTCTGCAAGAGCTGAGCGGCTTGTCGTTCGGGATTTGCGCCGGGGGCGTGGCCGTGGGTTTGCTTTTGTGGCTGACCGGATGGTGGCTGCACCGATTTTGGATCGTGCTGGCCGCGACGACTCTGGCCGGCATACTCGGGCTGGTGACGGGATCGAGCAACGGAATGCAGGCGGTCATCGGAGCGGTGCTTCTGGCCATCGCGGCCGGGGTGTTGGCGTTAGCTTTGGTCCGGCTGGTAGCGTTCGCGGCCGGTGGGGCGGCGGCGTATTTAGTGATGCAAAAGCTAGCGCCCTCCATGGGCAACCCGCCGCTTATTCCCTTCTTGACGGGCGGCTTGGCGGCTTTATATCTTTTCCGCCTCTGGACGATGACGATCACCAGCTTCGCGGGCACGGTGGTGATGGGTTACTTCGGTCTGAGCCTGGCCCAACAATTGGGCAAATTGGAAGCCGTCACCCTGGCCACAGAAAGAGCGGACTTGCTCAACCTGGGGTGTGGCATTTTGACGCTCCTCGGATTGCTCGCGCAAGTCATCGTGGAGCGGAGGCGAGCGCGCTTCAAGCAATGGCGTGAGATGTGGGCGCCTCAGCTCAGCCTCGAGCAACTCGGCAGACTGCTCGAGAACAAAAGCAAGCCCGGGAAGTTTCGCAAAGCGGGCTAAGAAGACTAACCACAGAGGCACAGAGAGCACAGAGAGAAGAACAAGTTAGCTTTCTCTTCTCTGTGACTCTGTGGTTAGTTTGTTTGCCAAGGTTGCATTCATGATGGGTCTCAAATAAATTGTTCCCATGCGGCGATTCATGGTTCGAAGCGTGGTCGCAATTCTCGTGGCCCTGACATGGGGTTTGAATTCGGTCTGGGCGGCAGACGCGCCTCCGAAAGCGCGCTATCCCGCTTTGGCCTACGTCGCGGCAGTCCTGATCATTTTGATCGTCGTGGCGATTGTCGCTTTTCCCAGCCGCAAAGAAACTTGGGATCAAAGAGTTGAAAAACGTCGCGGCCGCAATCCATAAGGACGAGGGATGAAGGATGAGGGATGAGGCATGAAGGATGAAATCATAGAACAGCGGCCTGATTCATCCCTCATCCCACATACTTCATCCTTTTCCGCGGATGATTCATCCCTCATTGTTCCTCCTTCATCCTTTTCGTCTGAACTCGCGGCGATTCGCGATCAAGGACTCTATCGGGTCCGGCGGCGTTTGCAGTCGGCTCAAGGGCCGCGGATTCGCTGGAAGGGCCGCGAGTTTCTCAACTTTTCGTCGAACGATTATTTGAATTTGGCGGCCGACCCGCGTCTGGCGCGAGCCGCCGCGCGAGCAGCGGGCCGATATGGGGTTGGGGCCGGCGCTTCGCCGCTCATCTCCGGCTTGTCGCCGCCGCTACGACGCTTGGAGCGGGATTTGGCTGCCTGGGAAGAGACGGAGGCGGCTTTGGTTTTCAGCTCGGGATTCGCCGCGAACTTGGGCGTGATCGGCGCGTTGGCCGGGCCGGACGATGCCGTCTTGAGCGACGCCTATAATCACGCGAGTTTGATCGACGGCTGCCGGCTTTCCAAAGCCCGCGTGCATGTTTATCGACATGCGGATGTCCATCACCTCGACGAATTACTGAGGCGTGAGGGACAATCGGCCCGAAGACGCTTGATCGTGACCGATTCCATCTTCAGCATGGACGGCGACGGGGCGCCGCTCCGCGAAATTATGGAGCTCGCCCGGGAGCATGATGCCCTGGTGGTCCTTGACGAGGCCCATGCCACCGGTGTTCTTGGAGAAAAAGGTCTCGGTCTGGCGGAAATGTTGCTCGCCTCGCTGACGCCTCGGGTTAGTGTCTCACACACTAACCCGAGGCGTGAGCGAGGAAATCGGGCACCAACCCGAAGCGTCAGCGAGGAGGCTTTCGGCGACCGGCTGATCCGAATAGGGACTTTGAGCAAGGCGCTGGGCTCGCAAGGCGGATTTGTCTGCGGCAGTCGGCCATTGATTCAATTGCTGGTGAACCGTTGTCGGCCGTATATTTATTCGACCGCGCTGGCGCCGCCTTGTGCGGCGGCGGCCCGACGAGCGGTGGCGTTGGTCCAAGCGGAGCCGAACCGCCGACAACATCTGTTGGGCTTAGCCGCGGTTTTGCGAGCGCGGCTTCAGGATCTGGGCTTCGCCGGTACCAGATCGCAATGTCACATCGTTCCCGTCATTGTGGAAGAGGCCACGAAGGCCATGGAACTGTCCGCGCGCCTGGCGGACCGCGGCTTGCTGGTTCCCGCGATTCGTCCTCCATCGGTTCCCGAAGGAACCTCGCGGTTGCGAATCAGTTTGACGGCCGGGCACACTGAGGAGGATGTAGAACGACTGGTCTTGGAATTGAAACGAAGCCGCTACTGATCGCCTTGGGGGGTAATTCTGCCGGTTTGTCCGCCGCCGAGCATGCCGGGCATGCCGCCTGAGGGCCCGCCGGGGGGGCCGCCGGTGGGCGGCGCCCCGGCCGACAGCAGCCTCAAGGCAACGGCCCGCCATTCCGGCAAACCCGCTTCGCTTTCGGGCAGCCGATCACTTTCCACGATCAAGTCCGCGACACCGGAAAACTTGGGGCCTTCATCGCCTCTCATGCCCATCTCGAATGAAATGTTGGCCCGCAAATGAGGCGAATCGCCTTCCACTCGCCAAATCATCCCCAAGCTCGCTTCCGTGCGCAGGCCCAAAACATCCGGGCGAAGGAAGTTGTCATAGATGTCCCCAAGGATTTGCTCGCGCGACTTTCTCGACACCTCGAATTCCGATTGATCGATGAACTTCCCGGAAGAATACAATTCAAACCCAGGCATACAAAGCGTGCAGCCTAGTCTCTTATCGAGCAAAGGACCAAAACGGGCGAGCGGCAGGCCTTGCCCGGCGTCTCCCATGGCGGCGGCGCCGCCGGCCAAGGTGGCCGACATAATTCCGGCCAGGTATTGACGATTGCGTTCTGCGCGAACCGATGGCGGACACGAGGCCAGAAAGGCAAGATCGATCAACCCTAAACTTCGCTGCATTCTCCATGTTTCCGCAAACTGGTGAGCCATGACCCGCCAGTATTGCATCTTCTCTCCCAGAGGGGTCAGCTCTTTGCTCACTACAAAGGTATCCGTGTCCTTCCAGAGGACCTGCCAGCGACGCTTGCGCGAGTCCTTGCTGTCTTTGGTGCGGAGCGAGAACTGAATCACGTACACCCCTTCCGGAGAGGTGATGCGGTAGGCTTGCACGACGTTGTAGCCGTCCTTGGATGGGTCAATGGACTTGATGCCCAGTGACTCGGTCGTTGAATCGGGTCCATGGCTGAGAGCGCGGACAATGTCATGCTCTCGAAATTTGGCGAAGGGACCTTTCTTTCCTCCTTCCATGCCGAGAAAGCGCTGTCGAATTTCATCGCGCGTGGCCCGCTGATCAGGATTGAGGGTAAAGACATAGGCGTCCTCTAAGTTGCCTTCGCGAAGCTTGTCGAAGAAGTTGGCCTTGAGCTCGCTCTGGGCTTGCATGCCGACGGCGAGCATAGTGCCCACATAGATGGCGGCATGGGTGATCCCAAAAAAGAGGCCCAAGCGCCAGCCCCAATTCGCGAGCGCCATCCCGGAGCGAGCGCCTTCGGAGCTGCGAATTTGACGACGGGCCGCCGCCGCCAGGATAATCGCCGTCAAAGGCGCCACCAACCCCCACGGCGGCAAGAAAACCGGTGTCCCGCTCACAAACGAAATGGAAGCGAACGCCAGCACGATCAGCGCATAGAACCCGGCAATCACAATGCTCGCCATTGCCAGGCCGGATAGCGGACGATAAGTGCCGGTATCGCTCGCACTTTCCGGAAGAACAGGAATCGATTCAGCCATGGCTCATGTTTCTTGAGGAAATATGGACTGCCCTTACTACGATCCGAAAGGGGGCGCTGGTTCGGAAGAAATCAGGGATCAGGAGTGGTTCGTGACCGGTAGTTAGCGCTAGGATAGAAGCATAACCACCTCTTGTCTAGCCAGCACCCCTAATCACTCGCCACTTCTTCTATTCATCCATGCCGCCGCTGGCGGCAATATCGGACATCATGGAAAGGCGACTGGCCTCGGTGCCGCGCATCTGCAACTGGTCGGAAGCATCCAGATAAATCTTGTCTTGAAGTATTTCTTGAATAATCGTGGTCATCTTGTCGCCGCCGCGGACATCGACGAGCGGGCGAGCCCCGGTGTTCAGGGCGACCATTCGCTTTTGAATCAAAGTCGAGAGCTTGAAACGTCCTCCCACCTTATTGACGATGGCTTCTTCTTTCAACTCATCCAGCATGCTCGTTCCTTTCAAAAAGGGGCCGTATGATCGCGTGAAAAGATTTCACGGCGACGTTTAAATCATCATTGATTACCTCGAAATCATAATCGTGAGCGCTTTCTAATTCCCGGCGGGCCGTGGCCAAGCGCTGTTGAATCCTTGTCTCATCCTCGGTGGCTCTTTGGCGTAGCCGTTGTTCATACGTTTCGAACTTAGAGGTCCGCATGAAAACCAAGACGGCTTCGGGTATTTGGCGACGGACCGCCCGGGCGCCTTGCACGTCGATGTCCAGAACGACGCCCTCGCCTTTTTGGCGAAAGGGCTCGACTTCCTGTCGAAGCGTGCCGTAACGTTGCCCGTGGACCTCCGCCCATTCCAGGAAGGCGCCGGCTCGGACTTCGCGCTCAAACTGGTCGGGCGTCCAGAAATAATAATGAACGCCGTTTTCTTCCCCGGGCCGGGTCGCCCGCGTGGTCGCCGACACCGACAAATGCAAAGGCAAGTCCGTTGTTTTCAGAACCTGTTCAATCACTGTGGTCTTGCCGCTGCCGCTTGGTCCGGAAAGTATGATCAGCGGTCCCGGTTTCATGGTTCAAAAGGTGAGTGATGAGTTGTGAGTGATGAGTAGTGACTCATGTGCAATTCATTGAGCTTAGCATTTTCCGGAACCACTCACCTACTCACCACTCACCTTACTCCACGTTTTGCACCAGCTCACGCGTTCTTTCCAGAGTCCCTTTAATCTCGACAACATGACGGGAAATCGCCACGTCGCCGGCTTTGGAGCCGATGGTGTTGGCTTCCCGGAACATCTCTTGCGCCAAGAACTCCATCTTGCGTCCGGGGCTTTCCGGCTCATTGAGGATCTCACGAAATTGATCCAAGTGACTTGCTAGCCTCGTCACTTCCTCGGCGATATCGCTACGCTCGGCGAAGATGGAAACTTCCTTAATGAGATCGCTTCGGTCGATCTGCACATCATGCTCGGCCAGGAGCGAGCGAACTCGTTCGTGCAAGCGGTCGCGAAAGTTGGTTGCCACCGTCGGCGCCAGTTGCCGAATTTTTTCCAAATGGTCGGCAATGTGATCGCGCTGTTGGAGGAACTCCTTGGCCATGGCCCGCCCCTCTTCCTGGCGCATCGCTTGCAATTTCGTCATGGCTTCTTGGAGCACTCTTTCGACGATCGGCCAATCATCGTCCAGGTGGGAAGCGGCGTCTCCCGGTTCGGGCACGACGCCCGGCAACATCAAAACCTGGCTTAGCAAGTTATCCGACCGATCTTTCCAGCCCAGTTCATCCGCCCAGCCTCGCAATTGATCCACATAACTCCGCAGGGCGGTAAGATTAATCTTATAATCATGAGGAGCCAACTGTCGGTCGACGCGTAAATGAGCCTGGATGGTTCCACGCCGAACGGTGCGGCGAATGACTTTTTCAAATTCCGGTTCCAGCAGGTTGTGGGGTTCGGGAGCGCGGAGGGAGACCTTCAAATAGCGGTTGTTGAGAGCACGCAATTCAATAGCCACGGCCAGGCCTTCGCCTTGGTAATGCGCCTCGCCATAGCCGGTCATACTCAGCAGCACGCCAACCTCAAATTGGACACTCTTTCCGACCGGCCAATTACTTCTCGGCGCCCGGAAGCATGATGGTGGTGCCCCCTTCTCCCTTGGTTTCCTCGTAGGTCCCCTGGAGCACGACCACTTGAACCATCGCCAGAAGCAGCCAAATGCCGGCCACGATGAGGGTGATTCGCGTAAACATATCGCCGGCCCGCGAACCGAAAGCGCTGGATCCACCAACGCCGCCAAAAGCCCCCGCCAATCCCCCGCCTTTGCCTCGCTGAATCAGCACCAGCAAAATCATGAACAGGCTGAGGAGAACGATCAGAATATTCAACACAACCGGGACCCAACCCCAAACCGCCCACACGATCATATCGCGGTCCTTTCCAAGCAAGAAAGGCAGAATTTCGGCCAATGGATGAACGGATATTATAAAGACCCTGGTCTAAACCGAAAAGGCTAGTTCGTTCTTAGATCTTAGTTCTTAGTACTTAGGCCTTAGTTATGTGTCCGTGTACCCCATGCCTTTTCGTTCTGAAGCACTTGATCGGACAAGACAAGCACGAGAGAGTGTACAACGGTCTAAGCACTAAGGACTAAGCTCTAAGGACTAGTATGCCGCCCGGACGATTGCCAGAAATTGCCCGGCCTTGAGACTGGCGCCGCCCACTAAGGCGCCGTCGACGTCCGGCTGGGTCATGAGGGACCTAGCATTTTCCGGCTTCACACTGCCTCCATACTGAATAGGAACGGTCCGCGCCCATTCCTCGCCCGCAAGCCGCAAAATTCTCTGACGAATGAACGCGTGAGCCTCTTGGGCCTGCTCCGGAGTGGCATTGCGTCCCGTGCCGATCGCCCAGACCGGCTCGTAGGCGAGAATGAGCGCCTGTACTGCTTCGGTCGGAAGACCGGCTAGTCCGATTGTTAGCTGTCGGTCCAACACCGTTTCCGTTTGATTCGCTTCTCGTTCTTCCAGAGTTTCACCAACGCACAAGATAACCTGCAACCCGGAGCTCAGCGCGAAGCGAACCTTGTCATGGATAAAGGCATCGGACTCGCCCAGTTTGTGACGGCGCTCGCTGTGGCCGAGAATGACATAACGGCATCCGAGATCCAAAAGCATGGCCGGGCTGACCTCGCCCGTAAAAGCTCCTTCTTTTTCCGGATACATGTTTTGAGCGCCTAAACCCACTCTGCTGCCTTGCAACGCTTTGGAGACCAGGCTTAAGTAAGGAAAAGGCGGGCACACGGCCACGGTCACGCGATCTTCGGC
>WNFO01003636.1_pt1 | contig 13140 bp, 10 predicted proteins | sample 5400251 | NCBI WGS metagenome assembly WNFO01 (sample SAMN13153354, study PRJNA577476) | soil metagenome | isolation source: 100 cm saprolite under Madrone tree | place: USA:California | collected 2016-06-14 | reverse complement strand
AACCAAAATTCATTACCGGTGGCCGCGACGATTTTCGCTGGCAACTCGCGCTGGGCGTAACCTTGTTGCGCTTTCGCTCTCCCTATTACTACGCCACTGCGGTTGGAACCAACTCGGCCGTGACTTATTTCACCAATGAATGGTTTGGCGTGGAAGGCAGCATCAACACCGCTTTCGCTCCGACGATATACCTGAACGAACACGTCAAGTACTTCAGTTATGGAGGGGGTCCGAAAATTTCCCGGCGAAATCGCAAATGGGAGCCGTGGGCCCATACGCTAGTTGGTGGCGTCCACATTCTCCCTAAAACGGCAACAGGAAAAAACGGATTTGCGCTACAGGTGGGCGGAGGAGCGGACTACCGGATTTATCCACACTTGTCCGCGCGCATCGGAGCCGACTGGGTAAAAACCCGCTTGTTCGGCCAGTGGCAAAACAACGCGCAGGCGAACGCCGATATCGTGCTTCATTTCTAACTTTTTCGAGCAGGTCCTCGGCCGAATTTCGCTACCAGATTTTGCAAGCTTGCGCGCGCGCCATGGGGTCGCCTTTTCTGCAGCCGAAGGCTTTGGCGAATTCCGCCATGTTCGAAAGCGGCCCGTTGGCGCGGAATTTCGGCAGCGGATGCGGATCGGTATTGGTCTGAAGCCGGGCAAGTTCCGGGCGAATGTTCACCGCCCAGTTTTGCGCGTAGCCCAGGAAGAAGCGCTGCTCCGGCGTAAATCCGCTGGCGTCTTTCTCTCCGGATTTTCCGTGCAGCGATTTCTGGAACGCGGTGTAGGCCAGCGTGACGCCGCCGAGGTCCGCGATGCTCTCGCCTTCCACCAGCTTGCCGTTTTCGTGCAAGCCTTTTTCCACCTGGTAGCCGTCGAACTGCTTGGCCACGCACTCCCCGCGATCCTGAAAACTCTTCAGGTCTTCCGGGGTCCACCAGTTTTTCAGATTGCCGCGCGGGTCGAATTGCGCGCCCTGGTCGTCGAAGCCGTGCGTGATTTCATGGCCGATGACCGCGCCAATGCCGCCGTAGTTGTAGGCATCGTCGCGCTTGGGGTCATAGAAGGGCGGTTGAAGAATTCCCGCGGGGAAAACGATTTCGTTGAGCTGCGGATTGTCGTAGGCATCGACGGTGGGCGGCGTTTCGCCCCACTCGCCGCGGTCCACGGGCTTGCCGATTTTGGCGAGGTCGCGCGCGTTTTCGAATTGCGTGGAGCGAAACGCATTCTGGATATAGGAGCGGCGATCGATTTTCAGCGCGGAGTAGTCGCGCCACTTGTCGGGGTAGCCGATTTTTATGGTGAAGGCTTCCAATTTTTCGATGGCGGCCTTGCGCGTTGCCGGGCTCATCCACGGAAGCGTCTGCAAGTCGTCGTGGAGCGCGGCGAGCAAATTGTGTACCAGGTCCAGCGCGCGGGCTTTGGCCTCCGGCGGAAAATATTTTTGCACGTAAACCTGGCCAAGCGCTTCGCCGAGTTGCTGGTCGATGGCGCTGGTGCAGCGTTTCCAGCGCGGGCGAATTTCCTTCGAACCCGTAAGGATGCGGCCGTTGAACGCAAAATTCTCCTGCACGAAGGGCTCGGAGAGCAGCCCCGCGGAGCGGTTGACCAGGTGCCAGCGGTAGTAGGTTTTCCAGTCGGCAAGCGGGACGCTGCCCAGCATGGCGTCCAGCGCCTTGAAAAATTCCGGCTGGCCGATGTTGATCTCCGTCAGTTTCGGGCTGCCAACCGCTTGAAAGTAAGCGTTCCAGGAGAGATGCGGAGTGAGCGCCTGCGCGTCTGCGAGGCTCATCTTGTGATAGATCTTTTCGGGGTCGCGGCGCTCGACGTTGGTCAAGGAAGCTTTGGCGAGCGAAGTTTCGATTTGCAGAATGGTCTTGGCGCCCGCGGCGGCCTTGTCCTGGGTGTCCCCGGCCAAGACCAGCAGCTTGGCGACGTGCTCGGTAAACTGATCGCGCAATTTCTTGGACTCGTCGTCGTCGCGCGTGTAGTAATCGCGATCGGGAAGGCTCAGCCCGCCCTGATTGGCTTCTCCGATGACTTGGGAGCTGTCTTTGAAATCCTGATCGGAGCCAAAGGCGAAGAGCACGCCGACGCCCTGCGTTTGCAAGCGCGCTCCAGTATCGAGCAAGCCCGCGGTGTCGTGGATGGCGTCGATGGCGGCCAGGTCCGCGCTGATGGGCTTGAGGCCCTGGGCGTCAATGGATTTGGTGTCCATGCAACTGGCGTAGAAATCGCCGATTTTTTGTTCGTTGGAGCCCGTGGCAGCGGATGCATTGGCGGAAGCTGCTTCCAGGATTCCACGCAAGGCCTGCTGATTTTTTTCCTGCAGCGTAACGAAGCTGCCCCACAGCGGATATTCGGGCGGAATGGGATTGGCTTTCAGCCAGCCGCCGACGGCGAATTGGTGGAAATCGTCGCAGGGTTTGCAGGTGCGATCGAGATTGGCGACGTCATAGCCGCGTGAAGCGGCATCGTCCGCGGCCGACAGGCGGTGACCTCCGGTGAGGACGACAAATAATGCCCCGGAAACTGCCAATACCAGAATCAGAGTTGCGGAGACGCGCTGCGCGGCCATGAATTACCCCTTTTCCGGCTGGGAACTTTCCGGGATGGTGTGACGCAATCGTGTGCGGAAGCGCACTACATCCTACTGATTGGTTGGACGCAGCACCAGCGAAAATGAAAGTAGCGGTTCGAGGGCTACCAGATTTTGCAGGCTTTCTCGCGAACCATGGCATCGCCTTTGTGGCAACCGAAGGCGCGAGCAAAATCCGCCATATTGGAGAGAGGTCCGTTGCCGCGAAAACGCGGCAGAGGATGCGGATTGGTATTGGCCATCAAGCGCGCGTACTCCAGGCGCTCGTTGGCGCCCCACACTTGGGCCCACCCCAGGAAAAAGCGCTGCTCAGGATTGAATCCGTCCTTGTCCGTCGGGCGCGGCTTTCCCTGCAACGATTTTTCATAGGCTGCGTAAGAGATGGTCAAGCCGCCGAGGTCGGCAATACTTTCGCCCAGCACCAGCTTGCCGTTTTCGTGCAAGTCGCCGTCGACAACGTAGGAGTCAAACTGGTCGGAAACGCACTGCGCGCGTTCCTTGAAATTTTTCAGGTCATCGGGCGACCACCAATTCTTCAAGTTTCCCTTGGCGTCGAACTGGCTGCCGTGATCGTCGAAGCCGTGGGTGATTTCGTGGCCGATGACCGCGCCCATGCCGCCATAGTTCACGGCGTCGTCGGCTTTGGGATCGTAAAACGGCGGCTGCATGATGCCCGCCGGAAAGACGATTTCGTTCATGCTGCTGTTGTTGTAGGCGTTCACAGTGGGCGGAGTCATGCCCCATTCCCCGCGGTCCACGGGCTTGCCGATTTTGTTGAGGCGGCGCTGGAACTCGAACTCCGCGCTGCGCTCCAGATTTTGCAAGTAGGAGGCACGATCGACTTTGAGCGCCGAATAGTCGCGCCACTTGTCCGGATAACCGATTTTTACGGCGAAGGCTCCGAGTTTGGCAGTGGCTTGCGCGCGCGTTTCCGGGCCCATCCAGGACAGCGTTTTCAAGTCATCGCGTAATGCGGCGACCAGGTTGCGCACCATTTCCAGGGCGCGCGCCTTGGCCTCCGGCGGAAAATATTTCTGGACGTAAACCTGTCCCAGAGCTTCACCCAGATTTCGATCGGTGGCCTGCACGCAGCGTTTCCAGCGCGGCTGGATCTGCTTGGCGCCGGTCACGATTCGCCCGCGAAAATCAAAATCTTCATTCACAAATTTTTCAGACAGGGCGGGAGCAGCGGAATCCACCACATGCCAGCGGAAATAGGTCTGCCAGTCTTCGAGCGGAGTCGAGCTCAATTGCGCATCCAGGGCCTTGAAGAAATCCGGCTGCGCCACGTTCATCTCGCTGACGTCCGAATGCCCGGCTGTTTTCAGGTAGGACTCCCAGGCAAAATACGGGGTGAGTGCCTGCACATCCGCGAGCTTCATTTTGTGATAAGTCTTGTTGGGGTCGCGCAGGTCCACATTGGACATCGAAGCTTTGGCCAGCGATGTTTCGAGACTTAGCACGGTTTTGGCTTCGGCGGCCGCCTTGTCTGGGGAGTCGCCGAGGAGTTCGAACATTTTGGTGACATGCTGGGCGTAGTCATCGCGCATTTTCTTCGATTTCTCGTCATCGCGCAGGTAGTAGTCGCGCTCCGGCAAACCCAGCCCGCCCTGCAAGGCGAAAGCGATAATTTGCGTGCTGTCCTTGGCGTCCTGGTTGGAAGTGAAACGGAAAAGGACACCGACACCCTGCTGCTGCAGCCGCGCCGCCAGGGCCGGCAACTCGCGCGCGTTTTTCAATTCCGCGATGCGCTGCAACTCAGAGCCGATGGCTTTCGCGCCGGTGGCGTCGATGGCCGTGGTGTCCATGCAACTGGCGTAAAAGTCCGCGACTTTGCGCTCGTTGGAACCCGCGGGCGCGCCGGACTTCTCCGCCGCGTCGAGAATGTTGCGCAGCGCTTGCTGGTTCTTGTCGGCCAGCACGCTGAATGAGCCCCAAGTCGAATACTCCGGCGGAATAGGATTGCTCTTCATCCAGCCTCCCATGGCGAAACGGAAAAAGTCGTCGCAGGGTTTGCAGGTCTTGTCGAGGTTGGCGGTATCAAATCCCCAGTAACTGGGTGAATCCGCGGCGCGCGCGGAAGCGCGGACATCCACCAGCGCGAGATCAGCGCAGCAAGCGGTAACGGCCAGCACCATGCACAGGGCAAAACCAGATCGTCTCGACATGCTCTCTCCTCAACAACAGAAAACTCAACCGTCAAAGCGGGAGCTCTTTACCGTCGCATCATAGGACAAGGACGCGGGGAAAGACACGTGGGTTTCGTCGAGGCTCTTGAAAAAATCTCAGCGTACGACGGTGCCGTAAAAAACATTGCGGCCGCCGCGCAAATCGCGGCCATAGATCAGGACGACGGTGAGGCTGCCGAGCACGCGCACTTTGCATTGCGCGCCGGTGTCCCACATCCAGCGTTGCGAGCCGAACAAGCCGGAAGAATCGGCGACCGCGCCGGTATCGAGGAACGGCCCGACCTTCACAGTGAAAAGACCATTGCCGTAAATGATTTTGTCGATTTCCCAATTTGCGAGTGCGTAGCGGCGGCCCAGCGGCGCGGCGCCTTTGCGTCCCCCGGAAGTCCCGGCGTGGCCGCGCAGCCAAAGATCGTTGTCGCGCTCCACGCCGAGCTGGAACAGGTCATCGAAGGGCACACGGCCGAGCGTGGCACCCGCGCGAAATCGCGCGCGCATCTCGTAGTCATCGCCCGCGGCGCGCGGAAACCAGTGCGCGTCGAGGCCGCCGCGGGCGGAGCCAGATGCTCCCAGGTTGTCAGCGAAGGTGCGGCCGATGCGCCCTTCGGCTGTGGAATCGAGCGTGAAACGACGCTCGGGGAAGCGCAGGAGCGAGCGGTCCGCGCGCAACCAGTAGCTGAAAGAGGTGGCATCAGTGAAGAAAGGCGCCTCCGCAGCGGAGGTGCGACCTGCAAGGTTGCGGAAGGAGCGGTTTGCGATTTCGATTCCGGTGCTCCAGGCCCATCGCGCGCCGGCGACAGAATGCAACTGCGCGCCGCCGGCGACGCGGCGCAGATTTAAATCGCTGAGGGCGGCGCCGCTTGCGAAGAACGTATTGCTCAGGTTCCAGTTTTCGTTGCGCGCGTCGAAATAGAACTGAAGACGGCGCGCCGTATCGGTGAAAAGCGGCGTAGAGAAAGTTGCGAAGGCGCGGCGTTTTTCCGAATCCCAGCGGAGCACCGAAGTGACGTTCATCGCGCGATGGCGGAGGTTGTAGATTTCGGGATAGACAGTGGCGTAGGGCACTCCGCTGAAGAATGCGATGGCGGCTTCCAGCTTGGAATCGCCAAAGCCGTTGCGTTCCGCGAGATGCAAGGTGACGTCAAAACTCTCTCCCGCCGGGATTAACTCCACGCGCGGACGAGAAAAGATGCCGAGATTTTCGAGGCGCGTGTCGGTGGCAAGCAGCGCATTCGCGGTCAAGACTTGCGGAGCGTTGAAGGCCAGCGCGCGGTGCAGCAGCGCATCATCCAGTTTCGGCGCGGGCTGCACGCCCACATTTCGCAGGCGCGGCTTGTCGATGGCGTTCCAGTATCGCAGCGCGGCTTCCAGATTGCCTTCGAGAAAATAGAGGGTGCCGAGGAATTCCACGGTGTAAGCATCGCGAGGGGCGAGGCGCAAGGCGGCACGCAGATGGCGCTTCGCGGGCGAATAATCTTTCTGTTTGTATTCGACTCCGGCGAGTTCCACCAGGAAGCGCGGGTCGGCTGGGCTTTTAGCATGCCCGGAGGCGAAAGCCTGGGCGGCCTCGCCCCACCGTTGCAGCTTGGCGAGAGACAACCCACGAAGAAAATCCAGGTCTGGCGCTTGGTTCGCTGACCCTTGCGCCAAGTTTGCAGCTTCCTCCCAATGCCCGGCGTCGAAGGCTTTTTGCGTGGCGGAGAGTCGCTCGGGGTCCCATGAGGATTCCTGAGATCGCGCGAAAGCAGGCCAAGCCAGCGCCAGCAGCAGGAGGAAGCGAATCAGTTGGCCGCGGCGGGCACCGCGAGGAGCATCCAGTTTCGGGCGGCTTGCCATTCTTTTTCGAATTCCTGGCGTTCGATGCGCAGCAGCTTGCCGCGCGCGGGGTCGTGGACGAAAACCGCTTCGCGCTGCCAGTCCATCCCGGTGACCACTACGTAATGCAGCGGCACCCGCGCGCTGCCCGGCTGGATGCTGACGATCAGCGGCCTGCCCTGCTCGAGATGCTGGCGTAAGTCGCTCCAGTCGCCGCGAACGGCAAATTCACGAAAGCCGGATTCGCGAAGATAGCGCTGCAGGTCCGAAGCGAAAATGCCGCGCGCCTTGCGGGAATAGAGCTGCTTCTGAATGGCTGCGGCATCCGCGCGGCCCGGTTGCACCGCTGCGCCATGCGCGCTCCAATATTGCAGAAGCATCGCGATGGCCGCCGAGCCGCAACCGTCTTCGGTCTGTTTGATAAAGGGGACTTCGAGCCAGACGCCCGAGCTCTGCGCCGGCGCTTGTTGAGTCCAAAGCGCTGGGAAAACGCCGAGCAGCAAACCGGCCAGCACGTGCAGCATCGAGGGCTTTCCGATACGTCTGTGTTAGCTTGGCGTTCAGCGCAAGACGGCAACGAGCGCGATTACCAGAACCGCGATGACAATGATGATCAGCAAGTCGCGGTCGCTAAGGCTGCCCGCCCTTCCGGCGGAGAAGTTATTCTCGGCCTGGCGAGAGCGCTCGGCCAGCTTGGACAAATCGGCGTCGCTCAATTGACCTATGGCCTTGTCGACTTTGCCGTAATCGATGCCCGCGTTACTCAGCGCGTGTTGCGCCTGTTCGGAGGAAAAGACCTGCCGGAGCGCGGCTTCATTGGCTTGCCGCGTTTCGGCGGGTCGCGCCGCGTCCTTGCTGAGTTCCCGGAGGGAAAGCACATGCTGGTTGTCCTGCGCCTGCGCCCGCGAGGGAGTTACCGCAAAGCACGGCAAAAAGAGCGCTATCAGGGCCCGGCCGCACCACTTCGAGCACACGTTCATCCATCCTCCTGTAAGTTTTGTCGGCTAGGCTACTAAAGTTTACGGAATTGAGCGGTGCGCTGACAAGGACGTTCGCACGCGGCTCAACCGGGCGAGCGAGGAAGGCTGCAAGCCGCAACGCGGCATCTCAAGTCACGAGAACAACAATCACCACGATGACCACGGTGGCCAAAATGATGTACGCCAGGGTCTTGGCGGAGATCAGTCCTGCCGCAAAGTCGTTTTCCGCCTGGCGGGAACGAGCGGCGAGCTTCGCCAGTTCCTGATCGTTTAGCTGTCCGATAGCCTTGTCAAACCGTTGATACTCCACGTTGGCGGACTTCAGCGCTTTCTGGCCGATATCGGAAGAGAGCAAGTGCCGGATGGCCGCTTCGTTTTCCTGGCGCGATTCGGCGGGACGCGCGGCTTGCTTGTGGAGTTCGTCCAGGGTGACGACGTGCTGCCTTTCTTGTGTCTGTGCTGACGTCGGCGCACCCGCGGCTGCTAAGCCCGCGATCGCTGTCAAAATCGAGGCACAAAACTTGAAGCCCAGATTCATGATTCCCCCATTGCTCTTCCTTGGGCTGAAGTCCGGATGCCGATTAGACTGCGGCATCACAGAAAAGGTTGACCAGCAGCGACGTGCCTAGGAACGGACCGTTGTTCGCACTGCGCCGTCTGGCTACCTCGGCGCTACGGGCGTCTGATACTTCGTCATATCCACTTGCCGCCATTCGTCGTGTTCGATTCCGGCGCGGATCTGCGCGGCGGTCTTGCCCTTGCGCGATTGTTCGTACGAATAAATCGCTTCACGCATGCATACATCGCAACCGGAGCCATGCCGGCTGGCAAAGCAATCGAGCAGGCTGGTATGGCCATGGCTGCGGTCGCAATGGCAATAGCAGGGCTGCTGGTAGAGGATTTTCTTCACGCGAGCGGCGAGGATGTAGGAATTTTGCACCACGATGTTGGTGAACTGCGAGGGTGGTATGGTGGCAGGAAGCTCGCCTCGCGGCGCTTGGTTGTGAAACGCGGGCACCGCCTCCTCTTGCGGCAACTGAGAGGAAGCGCGCGGCGGAAGCAGCGCCAAACCCAGCGCTGCCGCAGACAAAATCGCGGCACAGACAAGTTTCCCGGTGGTTCGCATGCGATGCTCCCCGCGCGCAGGCCGGCGCAGCAAGTTTCAACAACGACGATAACACTGTACGTCGAGCGAAAGAAAAATTCCACTGACGCGGAACTAATTGAGGCTGGGATCGTGCGGATAGGTCTGTGGAACGGAAGCCGCCGAGACGCGCAGCGCCAAATGTTTTTGACGCACGTTGCGCTGCACGCGGCGTCCCCAGGTGCGCACGAAGGAAAAATTCAAGGCTCCGCCGATAGCGGAACTGGCCAGCGGGATCATTCGGCCTACCCATTTTTCCGCGGTTTCCTGGCCGAGTTTCACAGCCAGGCGCTGGGCGATGCGCGGCGCAAGTTTTTCGAACATCTGTTTCTCGACGAGATCCTTCCCGTAGTCGACGCCGGTAGCGGCGGCCGCGGCCAGCCACAATTCCAAGCGCTCGTCTTCGCCGCGCGTTTCAAAACCGTACAGCAGGCAGAGGCGCTGAATCAAACGGAGGGTGATCGCGGTCAGAAGGCTGGCGTCCGGGAGCAGCGTGATCATTCCACCGAGGCCGAATCCCGCGCCTTCCGCAAGCGCCAGGCGCTCCGCATCGCGAATCAGCTTTTGCGCGATGGCGTCGAGTTTTTCGAGCGGAACGTCGTGCATGCGGCTGAAATTGGGCACCCACAAACCGTGTTTGTCGGCAAGCTGGCGGCGGAAATTTTCGGGGCGGACTTCGAGCGAGCGCAGGCTGCGGCGCACACCGAAGCTCAGCATCCGGTTCAGGCCGCGTCCCACTGCCGATCCGCGCTGGAGTTTGCCCACGTTGAGATCCCTACCATGATCCTAGATGGTTAGAGCTGTGCAAGCAACCCCGGCGTTGTATCCGCGGTACGGAAGCCGCATCTAATTGTTGGTTTGCAGTACGGGGTTACCCGCCACGCAGCACCTAGGCCCGGGTACTACTTGACGCCGAGACGCTTTTCTGTAAACTGCCTTTTCGCCATGGCTACGATGGCACAATTCGTTCCCACGGAAGTCGCGCTGGATTTCGATGTTCCTCAGCGCGAAGCGGCCTTTTTCTACGGGCTGTTCCTGCGCGGACATTCCGCGGAACAATTGCGACGCGATATCGAAGTGCCGCCCGCGGTGTTAGCGAAATGGCATCGCGAGTCGGAGCGTGAGCCAGAGTTGCGCGACATTTTCACGCGCATGGTCGAATACCGCCGCCACGTCCTGGCGATCTTTGACTCTCTGGTGGGCTGGGACGGCCAGCAGCAGCGCGTCCAGTAGTCCACCTCCTCGGATCACCGCAGTCTCCCTCTTAGAAGCCCCTTACATGCCTCTCCCAGCCTGTCCTATCGAACAGGTCAAAAACGGTCAGGCAACCCCGGTTCTGCTTCCGTCTTCTAACCACTCCCGGGGGCACAAGTGTCACAAAATGTGGGAGATTCGCTGATTGACCGGAGCTTCCCCCGGGGTTAGAATTCCATCTCCTAGACGTTGAGGTGTCTTCTATGTTGCGGTTAGCCCGTGCCACGGCCCTTTCATTCCTTTCCCTCGCCATCTTCGCTCCACCGCTTCCGGCGCAAGACGCGCAGGATCCCAAAGCGGCGCCGGCACCTCAAAGGCTGGACAAACAGCAGAAGAGAAAACTCAAGAAGTCGCTGAAAGAGCTCGATACTCCTTACAAGCAGTGGCTTAACGAGGACGTGGTCTACATCATTGCTCCGGAAGAGCGCCAATCTTTCCTGCAACTGGAAACCAACGAAGAGCGCGAACAATTCATCGAGCAGTTTTGGCTCCGCCGCAGCAGCAATCCGGACCTTCCCGACAACGATTTTAAAGAAGAGCATTACCGCCGCATCGCCTACGCCAACGAGCATTTCGCTTCGGGAATTCCAGGCTGGAAGACGGATCGCGGCCGCATGTACATCATGTGGGGCCCCGCGGATGAAGTGGAATCCCATCCGACGGGCGGTACCTACGACCGCCCGATGGAAGAGGGCGGCGGCTCAACGAGCACGTATCCGTGGGAAACCTGGCGCTATCGCTACATGGAAGGCATCGGCGAGAACGTAATTTGGGAATTCGTCGATCCCACTGGATCCGGCGAATACCGCCTGACCATGGATCCGTCGGAGAAAGACGCACTGCTGCACGTGCCTGGCGCCGGCCTCAGCTTGCTGGAGTCCATGGGCATGGCCAGCAAGACGGACCGCTTTACCCGCTCCGACGGCACCAATCTGCCGAGGTCCATGGGCGGCGAGAGTGCGAGCATGAATGAATTCAGCCGGCTCGAGCAGTACTCCAAAGCCTTCCGTCCGCCCCAGGTGAAATACAAGGACCTGGAAGCCATTGTGACCGCGCGTATCGTTCGCGACCAGGTGCATTTCGCCTATCGCACCGACTATCTGAAAGTGACCAACGATACCGTCCTGGTTCCCGTCACCGTGCAGATCCCCAACAATCAGCTTTCGTTCGATTCCAAGGAAGGCGTGCACTCCGCAACACTGAATATTTTCGGCCGCGTGAGCACACTCACGGGCCGTGTGGTGCAGACGTTTGAGGATCCGGTTAGCCGCGATTTCCCGGAGAGCTTGTTCCAGCGCTCGCTGAAGCTGCAATCCATTTATCAGAAGGCCATTCCGTTGCGCCCGGGACTGTACCGGCTGGATATCGTGATCAAGGACGTGAAGAGCGGCAACGTCGGTGTGATCAACACCCGTTTGCAGGTTCCGAAATTTGACGACGAGACGTTGGAAGCCAGCTCTCTGATCCTGGCGGACCAGTTGGAACGCGTTCCGGCCAAACAGATCGGCACAGGCCAATTCGTTCTGGGCTCTTCCAAGGTTCGGCCGAAGCTGGACGGCGAATTTCCTTCCGACATAAAGCTCGGGATTTACATGCAGGTTTACAACCTGAAGCCCGACGAGAAGACCCACAAGTCCAGCGCCACGTTCCAATATACTGTCAAGAAGGGCAGCGAGCAGGTGATGCAGTTCAAGGAAACTTCCGAGGAAATGAAGCAAACCGGGGAGCAGGTCACCATCGAGCGATTGCTGCCGCTGGTTACGCTTACGCCGGGGAAGTATTCCCTCGAAGTGGTGGCCACCGACACGCTGGCCAACAAAACGGTTTCCAAGACCGCGGAGTTCACGGTGAAGGCTCCGGTCGAGACCAAGAGCGCTGCTAACGCAGCCGGGAGGTAGCACAACGTGAAACAGGAACGCCTCCGAGCATGGGGGGCCCTTATCCTGGCGCTGGCGTGTGTTTCGCTCGGAGCGAACACGTCTGCAGCGCAAGCGAAAGCTGCTGCCGGCAAACTTGCCGGCGTGGTGCGCGACACCGCGGGAACGCCGCAGATGGGCGCAACCGTGGAGGTTGTGCCGGAAGCTTCGCTAAAGGCCGCCTCACTCGGCCTGCTCACCAACACCCAGGGGATTTTTCGCGGAGATCGTCTTCCTCCCGGTTTGTACACCGTCCGCGTTACACTTGCCGGTTTTCTCCCCACCATCCAGCAGCATGTGCGCATCAGCGCGCACCTGACGACGGTGGTGCGCCTCGAACTCGAATCGATGTTCGCTTCGCTCGATCAACTCCGCCGCCAGCCTTCCGCGGCCAACGTGGAAAGCGATGATTGGAAATGGGTGTTACGCTCCGCGTCGATTACCCGCCCGGTGCTGCAATGGGCGGATAATGGCTCGACGATCGCAAGCAATGTTGGTTTTGACGCCAAGGCCGCGCGTCCCCGGGCCAGGCTCGAGTTCACCGACGGCGCTCGTCGCCCGGGTTCCGCATCAAATCTGCCGTCCGCTCCCGCGACAGCGTTTGCCTATGACCAGAAGCTTGGGGGTCCCGCCCGCTTGTTGCTCGCCGGCCAGGTGAATTATCAAGGCGAGATTTCTGGCGGGGGAATCGCCACCGTCTGGTTGCCGACCGGTTCTCTCGGAATGGGTCCGCATAGCGCTCTGGTTTTGCGGGAATCCAAGATTGGGCCGGACGGGCCGACGTTCCGCGGCGTCCGTCTTGAGCAGGGCGGCGCATTGCCCATTGGCGATCGCATGCTGCTGCGCTACGGCGCGGAATATGTGCTGGTGGGCATGGTCCGCTCCGCGTCCTCCATCCGTCCGAGGCTGGAGCTAGACACGCGCCTCTCTGGCGAGTGGCATACGGCCCTGATTTTCGCCGAAGAGCCGGGCGCGCCGACTCCTCTCGAGTCCGATGAACGGCAGATTGGCGGCGAACTCGCCGCGGCCCTGAATGAACTCGATTCCTTCCCCACGCTGCTGTGGCACGGCGGGCGGCCGGTGCTCGAAGGTGGCTGGCACGAGGAAATCTCCGCGGAGCGCAAGCTAGGTTCGCGCGGCAAACTCCAGGCAGCGGCTTTTCACGATGACAATCGCCACCTTGCTGTCTTTGGCCGGGGAAACGACCTGCCCGCGGGAGACTATTTCCAGGATTATTTCTCCAACGGCTT
>WNFO01012006.1_pt1 | contig 13141 bp, 10 predicted proteins | sample 5400251 | NCBI WGS metagenome assembly WNFO01 (sample SAMN13153354, study PRJNA577476) | soil metagenome | isolation source: 100 cm saprolite under Madrone tree | place: USA:California | collected 2016-06-14 | reverse complement strand
TAATCTCCGCAGCTTCCGCAACATTGCCGTGGCCGGGAACAAACTTCGCAGTTGGATATTGAATAAGGATTTTGTCGAGCGTGGGAATCCAGTCGTTCACAGTCGCATCAACCAGGTTCGGCAGCGTCTTCGACCAGCCCAGGTCGCCCGTGAACACGACCTTGGCGTCGGGAACGTAGGCAAAAACGTCACCACCAGTGTGCCCGGGCAACGTCGCTAATATTACTTCGCGTTTACCGAGTTTGAGACGCAACGTCCCGGAGCCAAAAGTCTTAGTCGGATTCGTCAGCTTGATCGACAATATCGCGTCGGAGCGACGAATCTGACGTTCAAGCTGCGCCCGCTTGTCTTTCTGATCTTCGGGAGTCTCGCTCAATTTCTTCTCGGCATCCGCTTTTCGTTTTTGCAGGTCTTCCGCTGTAGGCAGGAAACGTTTGTTCTTGGTCGTCTGCCAAATCATGACGTTGTCATGCGCAATGACCGGGATGCCGCGCGCAACCAGGACCTGATTGCCACCGGTGTGATCGAGATGGTAATGGCTATTGATCGCGTATTTGATGGGCAGCTTCGTTAGAGATTGAATCTCGCTAATGAGTTCTTCGATCGCCACGGGCGTGAAGAAAGTGTCGAAGATCAAGACACCGTCTTCTCCGATCACGAAACCGGCATTGCCTGAAGCCAATCCTCCTGATTTGGCAATAGCGGCGTAAACTCCATCGGCGACCTTCACCAATTGAAAGTCGTCTTCGCCAGTGGGCGGAGCGATTGCCGGTGACGCTGCGGGAACGACCGTAACAGCGACCGCGATCGAGATCACAGAGAATATCAACCCGAATTTCTTGACCATAAATCTCCCAAAAAATTAGAGTTTAGCCAGGATTGTCTTCCATCTGGCCAACGCGTCGTTGCGTGCCTTTCGATTTGCTTTGTCCATCGCCACAGCTTTTTGATAATCGTCGGCTGCTTTTTTGTCGGCGGCTTCATCTCCCTTTGCGGCTGGCGCTTTTGGCTCCGGCGCGTTCGGCTCGCCCGCGCGCATGAATCCGTGACCGGCGCCCGCGTAAGTCACTGGCTCATAACTCTTCTTCAACTCCTTCATCGCATCCACCGTCGGAGGCACGGTCGCGTCGACGCGCATGTCGTTCTCAGCATAGAAACCGTAGACCGGGGCGCCGATTCGTCCGAGCGCGGTCTTATCAATTGTGTAAGCCTGCCCCTGGGCATTATTGTTTGGCGCCGTGCCGTAAAAGACAAAAGCGGCTTTCAGAGTCGGTCGCCTCGTGGCAAAAAAGAACGACTGGCTGCCGCCCCAACAGAAACCACCAACAGCCACCTTGCCGTTCGCGGCGGGAAGCTTTGATACGTAGTCGGCCACGGCATTCAAATCGGCGGCAATTTGATCGGGCGGCAATGCGCGAATCGCTTGTCCCACCGCGTTACTACCCGTCGCGGCGATCTCCGCTGTGCCTCCGCCGTTTGGTCCCATCCCGGACAATAGATCGGGAGCGATCGCGATGTAACCGGCTTCGGCAAGTTCATCCGTCAGTTGTTGCACCCAATCAGTCATGCCGAAGATCTCGTGAATGACCACGATCGCAGTGGCCTTCTTGTTTATTTCGGGATAGACAATGAAGCTGTTGACCTCGCGATTGCCGTTCTTAATCTTCACCCATTCGCGATGGCGAGGCGATTTCGCGAGCTGTTGTTTGGCCCAATCCTGAATAGTTTCGCTATTTGCATTAATCGCCGCATCCGAGTGATGGTGAGCGCTCATGTCCTGAGCTGAGACGCCAGCGCAAAGATAGAGCAATGCGATTATCCCGAGAACGATCATCGTGAAAAGCCGTTTGAACTCGAAGTGTTCCTTCTTCATATGCCCCTCCGCGAAAGCTAAGTCTCAAGTGCAGTTTTCGATTTCAGGCTAGACTAGATATCATAACCCGCTTTGATAAGCGAAGCGCGCGCGGCCTTTCATATCCGGCGAACACAAAAAAGCGGCGCCGCCAACTAAGAGTTGACGGGCGCCGCTAGTTATTTTCGAACTCGGACAAATTCGCCCGCGTGTTCGAATGGTGCGGGATTACCAGGGGAACGGCCGGCGGCCATAGTTGCGATTGTTTCGCCCGCGATTGTTTCCGCCGTAACGCCGAAAGCCCTCGTCATAGCCACGCAGAAAACCATCACGATAGGCCTGTTGATCGTATCGATTGCCGTATCTACCGTTGCCACCATAGCCACCGTAGTTGCCATGTCCGTTCCGGTAAAAGTGAGATCTTTGCGGATTGTAGCCTTGACCTCTTTGCGCATCGTTGGATCCAGTATACAAGCCGTCCTGGTAGCCCTGGTTTACGGCAACCTGATTGCCGTTGCCATTACGGCCGTAGCGATCATCTCGCCTATACCGCCGGTCCTGATCGCGATCGTAGTCGCGATCCCGATCGCGCTGATAGTACGGATCTTGATTACGATTATATTGCGCCTGTACGGCGGAGGCTGATGCTAAACCCACGCCGATCAAAAGCGACAACGCCAGCAAGATTCTCCCGATCCTGTTCTTGAAATAATCTGATTTCATACAATCGAACCTCCGGCCGCCGACGACGGCAAATCGTATGCCGGTTGTATTGATTCGCGAGAAGGCGCGAACAAATCTTATTTCACTCCACAGTCAATTAGGCAAAACGGCACGATATCGGATGCGCTCGATCTGATATGCGTTCACGACGATGAAGTGGACTGGAATTTTGGACAGCATCACGACGACAAGGTTCGGGCCTTAAACAGTCACGATGTATCAAATAACTGTCAAATAACGGTCAAATAACTGTTGACTGCCTTTTCTATTTGACGTATTCTTGCGCCGCGTTAATTTATTTAATCATCGTTGAAGGAGCTTCCCCAGATGATCCCAGGATTTATTTTGTTCGCTGCCCCTCAAAGTATTACGAGAAAGGAGCGAGTCCGGAACCTAAGACATCGCGGGCGTCAGGCGGTTGCCATCTGCGTCTCAATAGCGATGCTCAGCATTTCCTCACTGGTTGCCTTCGGCTCGCCATCGAGCTCTGCGAAGGAAACTACGGGACTGATCAAGGTCAACGGTACTGTCGCGATTAATGGAACGCGGGCCGAATCCGGCCAAACTCTATTCTCAGGTAGCACAATCAATACGGACACGGAATCCGAGTCCGTGGTCACTCTTCGTAATTCTGGTCGTCTTAAGCTCGGCTCTGCAACAACTCTGAAGCTGGGATTTTCCGAGTCAAGCCTTTCCGGGTCGCTGAAGGAAGGAAGCATAGACTGTATATCTCCGACCGGAGTTCGCGCTGAGATCATGACAGCAGATGGCGCAATTATTGCCGATCCTGTTCAGCCGGCCCAGTTCCGAATTCAGGTTGAGGAATGCAATACGAACCTGTCGGTGCGGGCTGGCCATGTTGGAATACGAACTGGTGATAAAGTGCGATGGGTGGCGGCGGGCGAAAGTCTCTCGACCGCAGACGCCTCGGCGCCTATGCCACAGCAGAATAATCTCAAGGGCAAAAAGAAAGCAGGCCTAATAATTGCGCTCGGCGCGGCTGCAGCGATAATTATTTGGGTGATTGTTCGCAACCACAACAACAATTGTACGACTGTGGTGAGTGGCACCGCCAGCTCCACGACGTGCCAATAAGCCGGCTTCGATCGTTCTCGTTCTCAATTCAGTCCACATCCTCATGCATCCCTGGCCGATTTAGCTTCGCGCGAGGCGACGCCTTCGATACATTACGCTTGCACGATAGTGTGAGTGCGGCAAGATCCCAAACGAGTGAATTGAAGGCGATCTAGGTCTCGGAGTAGGCGTCGTTCAGCTTGCGAAAATGGTAGCCCATCGCCGCGAGCCGCAGCGACTCGGCGAACCGGTGCCGATGCTTCACGAGAGCTTTACTCATGAATTTCCAGAACTCCTTGCGCTCACGGTCAAAGAGGCCAAGCTTAATTAGAACCCGCATCAATGATGCGATGCCGTTGATCAATTCGTATTGTTGCGATTCGGAAGAATCGTGCGGTGTCCGCCTCATGGAATCAAGGACGCGCTGATAATATTCCCTCGGACTGTAGATTGTTCGCATAATTGATTGATAACCGCGAATCAGCCGCGCTGGATCCATCCGGGTCTTGAAGTTGATCGTGCAGACGGTGTTATTCCCGCTCGCTTCGCCAAGTAGTCGTCCTTCTCGCTCGAGCCGTTTCCAAAGCTGCGTGTCAGGAAGCGCGTTGAGCAGACCAACCATGGCGAGAGGAATTGCACTCTTGCGAATGAAATCGATCTGGCGCTCAAAAATGTCTTCGGGGTCGTTATCGAAACCGACGATGAAGCCCGCCATTACTTCCATACCGTAGCTCTGAATCCTTCTTACTGACTCCAGCAGGTTGCCGCGGTTCTGCGATTTTTGCGCTTCTTTCAAACTCTCTTCGACCGGCGTTTCAATTCCAATAAAGACCCGGCGGAAACCGGCGTCTTGCATACTTTTGAGAAGCGGCTCATCGTCCGCAAGATTCAGGCTCGATTCAGTAAGCAGTGAAAAGGGATAGCCGTTCTTCTGCTGCCATTTTGCCAGCTCAGGCAAGAGTTGACGGACGTTTTTCTTGTTACCAATAAAATTATCATCAACGATGAAAACCGTCCCCCGCCAACCGAGGTCCAGCAACGCATCAAACTCCGCCAGCATCTGCTGATTGCTCTTAGTCCGCGGCACGCGCCCGTAGATTTCGATGATGTCGCAGAACTCGCACGAGAACGGACAACCGCGCGAGTACTGCACCGACATCGCGCTATAGCGTTTGAGATCCGCCAGGTGAAAGTGCGCTAAGGGCGTGGCCGAGAGCGCCGGCCGCTCAGCAGCTTGATACACGCGCTTGGCTTCACCACGCTTCAGATCCTCGACAAATTGCGGGAGCGTGGTCTCAGCTTCGCCCATGAAGATGTGATCAGCTTCAGGTAAGCCTTCAATAGTGGTCGTCACATATGGGCCGCCAATGACCACGCGTTTCCCTAGCGCTTTACACCGGTGAACGACCTGCTTCAAAGAATCTTTCTGCACCAGCATCGCAGTGACCATGACGATGTCAGCCCACTCAATGTCAGACGATGGCAACTTCCGCACATTGAGATCGACGAGCCGTCGCTCCCAGGAGGGCGGCAGTAGCGCCGACACTGTCAGGAGCCCCAACGGGGGAAACGCGCATCGCTTTCCTTCGAACGGCAACGCATGTCGGAAACTCCAATAGGTATCGGGAAATTCCGGATTGATCAATAAGACTTTCATCACAATCTCCTTAAATCATCTGATCTTGACCACACCCGAATACGGCTGCTTATCCGTTTGGGTCATTCGTCGGGAAACTCTAGCCGCTTTAGCTCAAATGTAGCAAACCTCATCTACGCTTCTTAAATCCCTTGTCGCGGCCGAGTTTTAAAACGGCACCCGGTTGACCTCTAAGTGTCTGACAAATCATTTCCAGCGTGTTGAAGGTCATTCCCTGAGCTTTATCCTTTTTCAAACGCCAGAGTGTCGTATAGCTTACCCCGGTCTCTTTAGCCAGCCAATAGAAAGACCGTTTCCGCTCTTTTTAATAGCAGATCGATTTGGACTCTGATCGTTGCACCTTATCGCACTATCATAGCGCGCGTGATATGTATCATCAACGTCAGCTATTTGTCCATAGAATATATTGCATGTTTGAAATATATCACGCCGCACGAACCGGACTGAATCGCAACCAGTCCTCAGGGTCTTAGTAAGTGTTCTAATCTAAAGGGAGGATTGTGGGCGCAGATTCTCAATCGATTTACGATTGAACTCACAGATATATCACGAAGGCGCGGCGCCAAATTTGAGGCGGGATTGATCCGCGCTCGGCCGCTGTCAACAGCACCAGGTAATTGCCGTCGGGATGATGCCGACGAAGGTGCTCGTCGTCCAACAGAGGCGCCGGCCACTCATCATCCGCCACAACTTCGTTAGGTTGCACCACTGCCAACCGCCGCAAACACGCGTAAAGATGTTCCGGGCCACGACCGATCGATCCACGCTCCTCCCCCAATATTAGCCGCACATCAGCCCGTTCATCGATGAAGTGCTTGACCAGTGAAGCCGCCTGAATCACACCGCTTTCGAAACGAATGCGAAAATTCTCTTTGTCGATGTCTTTGGTAAGCCTTGTGTCGAGCATGATCGTAATGCGGCGCTCGTCTTCAGCGGTGAACTCGCGTACCGTCAAACGACGCGCGCGGGCGGTAGCCTTCCAATCGATATAACGAAGCTCATCGCGCGGCTGATAGTCGCGCAGCAACAATAAATCATGGCCGGCGCCGCGGCGATACGAAGCCGTCTGACCGGTCTGCAACGGCAGAAGATGTAGTTCGTCGGCGATCGGCTCGGGCTTTGGATAAACCACAATATCAACGTCACGTGCCTTGAGGCGGCGCCGATGGCGAAAGAATCCAAACGGAAACCTGGTCGACAACTCGAATCCGTTGACCACCACGTGTCCGCGTTTTGGAAATAACTGTTCGATGCTTTGCTCGGCCGCGGCGCGATGCGGGACATAAATGAAATAGCCGAGCGTGCGCTTTCTTAATCTGATCGACTTCTTCTTGGTGGCGCGCAGATTCGTGGGCCCTCGCGCATCAACCAGAACCGAAAACGATGGCAGCAAGCGTTTCGCATTACGCACGGTGACCAACACCTCTGCTGGTTCGCCCGCAAAGATATGATCGGGAAAGCGCGCTGATACAGTGAGGTCACGCAAGGATGCTCGCGCCGCTACCCACGAGACAAACAGCGTCGAAAGCATGATTGAGAACACCATGAACAACAAATTGTTTCCGGTGTTCCAGGCAGCGAAGGCAACGATTATTAAGACCACGATGAAGATCACCCCACCGGTGGTTACGTCAACGGGAAACCCATGCGAGATTTCAGCAAAAGCCGAACGCGTCAAAGGAGGAACAATCAGGATGGATATCAGCAGCACGAAGACCAGCGAGGCGATCGCGCCAATGCTGACCAGACTCGGCTCAGCGAGACGACGAGCCAGCAGCGTGAAGATTGCCGTGGTGAGTCCCGCCAGCACCAACAGCGTTCCCAGGATCGCGTTCCGCCATCGCGCGAAAGGATTTCGGTTTTCAGATTTCGAATTTCGAATTTCGGACCCGCGACTGACTCCGTTATTCACTTGCTCTCCTCAGTCTGCAATCCGAGACTCACTCCGCAATCCGCAATCCGCAATTCTATAGTGGAACGCTAACCGTCTTCATGATTTCGCGCAGCACGGCTTCAGCCTCTTCGCTGCGACGCATCGCTGAGGAGTAGCGCGAGCTAACCGTGAGCCGATGCGCGAACACTGGAATGACAAGTCGTTTGATGTCGTCAGGTATGCAGTAGATTCGATCCTCGGTGAGCGCGAGTGCCTGCGCAGCACGAAACAGCGCCAGAGTTCCGCGTGGACTGACACCCAGATCGAGCATCTCAGAGGAACGCGTGGCCGTTACGACGCGCATCAGATAATCGACGATCGCATCATCGACTGAAACTTCGCTGACGGCCGCTTGCAGTTCCAATACGTCCTGGCCGCTCATAACGGCTTGCACATCGTCGAGCGGCTCAGCATGTTCGCGATCGCGGAGAATTTGCTTTTCATCATCCGCGCTGGGATAGCCCACCCTTAAACGCAGCATGAAGCGATCCAGTTGCGATTCGGGCAGCGGATAAGTGCCATGATGCTCGATTGGATTTTGAGTGGCGATCACGATGAAGGGTTGCGGCAGAGGGTGCGTAACGCCCTCGACCGTCACTTGCCGTTCCGCCATGGCTTCACCACGCTGGCGAAGATTGGGCCGGGCTTCCATTCGAACATTCCATCGTGTTGGTTATAAACCGACAGGCCGATTACATCGGACGGCAGTAGATCAGAAGTGAACTGAACGCGTTGGAAAGAACAATCAAGAGAGCGCGCGAGCGCATGCGCAAGCGTAGTTTTGCCTACGCCCGGAACGTCTTCGACCAAAAGGTGGCCGCCGGCCAACAACGTTACTAATGCCAGCCGCACGGCTTCCGGCTTGCCGCGAATCACGCGCTCAATCGCAGTCTGAAGCAGATCGATTCTTTCAGCCGCTGTCGCCGCCAGCAAATCTGAACGAGAGTCGGCTGTTCGCAGGTGTCTCATGGCTTGGCGCTCGATGTTGACCTCATTCTACATGTACCGGGCCAGCGTCGCCATCCGAAAAGTGTTGGGGATTTTCGCATCAAGCGGCCACTGCGACAGACTCCACCAAAAGAAAGCCGGCGTCTGAACCAAAGCTTCTATCGCTGCGTGGCGCGAAACCGGTACGGTGTAGTAAGATTCTGGCGTCAACCGAGGCGACCCTTGGGCCTTCCTTTTCGGAACCGCCGTCGCATCGCGTCGTTTTAGCAATACGATACGCTGATTGAGTTAATGATTGTGATCGCGATCATCGGCATCCTGATTGGCGCCGCTGTGATCGGATTCAAGGCCGCTCAGAAGGCCGGCAATGAAGCAGCAACCCTGCAAGACCTGAAGACAATCGCCGCCGTAGAAATACAATATTTCAATACACACAGCCGCACCTTTGGAACGTTTGACCAACTGATCAAAGACGTGAGTTTTGACACTCGTTTCTCGGGAAACCCGGCGGGGGCCGACGGTTACATTTTCACTCTGAAGGTAACTCCAAAGACGCCGAGCGCGCCGTCATCTTACACGTTGAATGCCGATCCGCAGACTGATGCCACCGGTAAGAATCATTTCTTTATTGACTCAAACGGGGGCACGATTCATGTCAATCCAGATCAGCCGGCGGGTCCAAACGATCCTCCGCTGGGCGGCTAATCAGTCACTTTATCAGCCGCTAGTAACGCTGCATTCATTATGACAAGCGTAAGGGACATTCTGCAGAACAAGGGCGATAACGTCTGGACTATCCCGCCGGACATGACAGTGTTCGAAGCCCTAAAGACCATGGCCGACCAGAACGTTGGCGCCCTGGTAGTTTTGGAAGCGGAAAGAGTGATCGGCATTCTGTCCGAAAGAGATTACGCCAGAAAAGTCATCCTACACGGCAAGTCATCCCGCGAGATCCCGGTCAGAGAGATAATGAGTTCAAGGGTTCACTTCGTGCATCCCGAGCAGAACATCCAGGACTGCATGGAAGAGATGACTGATAAGCGCGTCCGTCACTTGCCGGTACTCGAGAACGATCGGTTGGCAGGAATCATTTCGATCGGCGACGTAGTCAAGGCAATTATTGCGGAGCAAGAGTACACGATAAAACATCTCGAAAACTATATAACCGGCGGCCGCTGAACTTCCGGAAATCCTCGATCAACTCGATCAAATTGTCAGTACATACATAAGGTTGCGCTGACTTCCGTTAATCCCTCGTGACTATAACGGGGCCGGCGAAAGGCGCAACTGGTTCAGCGAATTTCTCTCGCCGAAATATGTGCGACAACAGTAGCGGAAAATCCTCGCGCGTGACAATCGGCAAGCCACCGAAATCGAGTTCAGTGGTGAGTGCCGCACAGAAGTCCTGGAATTGTCTTTTGGCAGGTACAGCTGTCACGCCAAGTGTCGAGAGATATAGGAAGTCGCTGCTTGCCAAACCTTTCCGTGCAGATGATTTAATCTTCCCGCCTTCGGCGCGCGCACACATGATCGCCAGATCCGCCGTGACGCATTCAAGAAAACTATTTCCCTCGACAATCACACCGTCAGCTTCGACGCGTGCCAGTGCTTCATTAATTCCCTGCTCAACCTGACCATCTTTAACTATGACCCAGTGCACGTTCGACGCGCCCGAATCCCAGAACCGGCCGGTATCTTTGCCCGCCTCGTAATTGGCTTCGCGGCCTGAACGAACCACCGGCTCGTCGCGAAGTAGATCGCTGACGCAGCAGCCCGCCGGGTCTCGGCCGCAAGAGCGATAATGACCGCGCGTAAGCTTGATTGCTTCCCACCCGGGCAGTTGCTGAAGCAGTTCGCACACCAGTGTTGTCTTGCCAACGTTCGATGAAAAGCCACTCACGGCCACGATCTGGGGTTGTTGTTTCATCAGGTAATCTGGTGTCAGAACCGCGAGCGGTAGCGACCCGAGTATATACTCAACTTACGATCAGCCCTACATTCAAATTAGGATCATGACTCTATGATCCGGTCGCTACCGCTCGCGGCTCTGATACGGACCTAAAATGTAAAGATTGCCGCGAACTCCGATCGGATATTGTGCGTCGTGAAGCTCGGAATTCCGCGAAACAGTGGCAATATCCCGGCGCGATTATCTGCCCGCGTGCGATAATATCCTTGTTCGTAGGCAAAGGTCACCCACTGATTCCATTTGTATTGAATGTTGCCCGAGAATAGATCGCTGCGCGCGCCGCGGGCTCCGAACCGTCGTGCATCCCGTGCGGTTGCCTGATCGTCTCCATAATAAATATAAGCGGTCCAACCGGCATTGCGTCCCTTGGGATCGGCGTTGAAAATGCGCGAGAGCGGAAAGCCAAACTGAATGAATCCGCCTTGCCCGCGCACGGGTCTCTGCGGCGCGACGACTTGTGCTCCATTGAGAAGACCAAAGACCACGGTCGAGGCGCCGTCAATCGACGTAGCCGTAGCGGTGCCCGTTAGACCCGCGGTATCGTTGAAGTTCGAGAGCAGTTGCCCAGCAAAAAAGAATCGCAGATCAGAGCCGTCGTAGTACTTGCCGACCACCGTGACGAAATGCGTCGGCAATTGCATTTCTACTGAAAGGCCGTTGCTGCTACTACCGACCTCCGCTCCGCTGGGGAATGCGGTCCTGAACACAGCCGGCACATTTGCCGCAGTCACAATCGCTCTTCGGCGCGCGTGTTCGAAACTTACAATGAATTGCGCGGGCGATACGTTGGCGGCGGTATCAAGCTGCCATTGCAGTACCGCTCGGCCCTGCACCCCGGGCTGTTGTGAATCTGATCCCTGTCGTTCACCGAACGCCAGTTGGTTCGCGACCTCAGTTGGCAAGTCTCCGAAAGCCGGAAGCACAATCGCAAACTCTGGCCCAAATCGAAAATCGCGCGAGCCCCCGAACTTGTGATTAAAACCAAACCGCGCTTGTGGTATGCGAGTGTAAGCGGCGCCATATCCCAAGCCGCCGAAGTTTGTATTCTCGATCATGTTCGGCATCGTGGACGAAACAAACGGCGCCCAGTCCTGGCCGAAGAGTGCGAAGGCGCTCATCTTGTCATTGAAACGGCGATCGATTCTTACCCACGCCAAACGAATCGAAGGTTGGCTGGAACGAATCGAAGAGATATTGCGGTTGTTCACGCGGGTAAAGTCACCTTCGAAGTCAAACTCGATCTTGCCGGTGAGCGTAATCTTGGGCGCCGGATCAAGCCATTCGAAGTTTGCCCCCAGGCGTAGTCCGCGCGCGCGTAAATGAAACTCGGGCGAGTTGTTTGGCCCAGTATCGGCGGCCAGCAAAGGAAGCGGAAAATCGTTTCCTTGTGGCGATGAAGAATCGTGAATGAGGCTCGTCTTGAAAATACCGTAAAGCTTGAGGCGCGCGCCGGTGCCGAGTTTGATATCTGGGATTAATCCATCGCGTTTCGGTGTGTCGATGCCAAGCAGTCGGACGGGCGCGACTGCCGCGATCACGGTGGGCGGGCTGGGTTGCGGCGCCACTGCTGGTTTCTCCGGCGCGCTCGATCTGTAATCGGCCTTCATCGTTTTGAGCGCGACGTTTTCAGTTGGCGCAACGGTGCGCACAGCTTCAAATTCGCCGGCGGAGATCACACCCTTGTCGCGCAACAGCGTGGCCAAACGATCACGCTGTTCGGCAGGTGACGCGTTCACGGTGATCGCCCGCGCCTCTTCAGTCGTCAGCACACCTTTCGTCACCAGCACGCGCACAAGCGGATCGGTGGAACTCGAGGCGTTGTCCTGGGCGCAGGTGATTGAAAATGCGATTTGCAAAATAAGAAACATGAAAACGAAACGCAGATTTGAACGCATGATTTCGACTCCTTCCTGGAACTACTGCTTTAGCCTGCGTAGGCAGGCGATAGCATAAAGCCTGGGGCGTGAGCCCCAGGGAAAGGACCAATAAGCATCGAAGCCCGTGAAACGGGCGACAGCTAAAGAAGGCCGAGAACAGGCGAAGACCAATATGTGGCGTATTTAAGGCGACTATCTCTCGGCTAGCGCTCGCGTTTTTGAATTCGCGAGTTCTGTCGTCCGCTTCGCGGACTCAATGATCTTCGCAACATCTTCCTGGGGCTCACGCCCCAGGGCTCTACGCTTTCACCTGCTTCGCAGGTTCAAAACTCTCCTTCTCTTTCGCGTTCCTCGATCACCCTTTGACGTTCAGCCTGTCCCCGCTTCTCACGCTCGTAATCCTCGCGCGGATCGCGTCCAGTAACATCGCGATACCACGCGGGATGATGGGTCCACGCCCACTTTCGTGTCACCGTACCGTTGGTCATCGCGCGAAAAGTTCCCGGCATCGCCGCCGTGCCTTCATAAATGTGAATTATGAATCCCGCAAGCATCAGCAACGCTGCGAGATCATGCACGACATAACTGACGGCGACGATCCAGCGCGGCACAACGTGGTCGAACCACATCAGCAATCCAGTAACGATAAAGAGAACGCCACTCAGCACAATGGACCAGAAATAAAGTTTCTGGCCGCCATTGAAAAAACCGACGTCGGCCGGCTCAACTTTGTCCTCGTTTGTCAGATATTGCTTGATGCGGTTCAGCCAACGCCTGTCGACGTCAGTCCAGGCCATAGGCGCAAACCAATTGAGAAACTGAAAGAGGAAAAAAATATCGAAGAACAGACCGAACCACGGGTGCAGGAAGCGAGCCATCGGTCCACCGCCGAAGATCGGAGTCAGAAAACGAAAAAGCCATGGCGAGTAGAGCGCAAAGCCCGACAACAGGGAAAGGACAAAAGCGATCGCTACCAGCCAGTGCAACAGGCGCGTGTAAACCGGATGGCGTAGCAGCTCGCCACGATGAACCGTTGTCATGCCCACGCGATCCGCCCGGCGCCGCATCCCTTCGTCGAATTTGTCAATCGCGGTGCTCATGTTCTTCC
>WNFO01005987.1_pt1 | contig 13144 bp, 12 predicted proteins | sample 5400251 | NCBI WGS metagenome assembly WNFO01 (sample SAMN13153354, study PRJNA577476) | soil metagenome | isolation source: 100 cm saprolite under Madrone tree | place: USA:California | collected 2016-06-14 | reverse complement strand
CACCCAGCAGCTGGCGGGAGCGGTCCAGCCGGGGGGCACGTTCGTGGTCAGCCGGTTGTTTCCCTGATCGATCGTGAAGGAGAACAAGGCCATATCGGTGCCGGCGATGCCGGTCGCGGTGACCGTGTAGGTGGTCGTGGTCTGGTTGCTGCAGTCGATGGTGAAATACTTGAGGCCGCTAGGCTTGGGAGCGACCGTGTTCGGAAAGCATGCGCCCGAGTAGGTGCGCTGATCCTGATAGTACTGCTCCATCTTGGTCCGCATCGACAGCAGGCTCGAGGTCGCCTCCTGGATCTTGCTGCGCGTGATGTAGTCGGTGTACGAAGGGATCGCAACGGCGGCGAGAATCGCCACGATGGCGACCGTGATCATCACCTCGATGAGAGTGAAGCCCGTGGCGCTGCGCATGACGCCTCCATTTGTCATTGTTTGCAATGTGCATGCTACGGAGCCGTCGACGCAGGCGGCAAGAGCGCGCGACGGGCGGCGGTAATCGCGGACCGAGCGGCGCGACGCGGAAGCAACATCACGTGAAATACTTCACGCCCCAAGGGCGCCGTTCAGTCTGCTGAGGGGTCCGGCTCCTCGTACGGATTGAACGTCACTTCGATCAGCCTCTGGCTTTTGACCGCCCTGCCGCCGATCTGCGCGGGCTGGTAGCGCACCTGGCGCAACGCCTCGGCCGCCGCCTGCTCGAATACGCCGCCGCGCGGCTGCACCTTCACGATCTCGACCGTGTCGACGCTTCCCGATTCACTGATATAGACGCGCGCAGTCACCGTTCCGGCCAGCCGCGACAGGTAGGCCTCTTCCGGATAGACGAGCGGCGCGCGTTGCAGCGGCACGGCCGCTACATCGACCTCGCTACGGCGAAAGTAGCGATCGCCGAGCGGGATCGCGGGCGCCTGCGGGCTGCGCGGCTTGTTCATCGCCGGCGACGCCGGTGCCTGGGCAGACGCCTCTTTCAGCACGACGCGCAACGCTGGCTGGAAGCCATGGTGCCAGCTTCCCGGCGAGACATCGAGCGTCAGCATCACGACGAGGTGCAGGCCCAGCGAAAGCAGCACGGCAAGAACGAGATTCTGTTGCCGCTCGCGGAGCGCTGCGTCCATAAACAACGGCGCCGGGACCTTGCGGCCCCAGCGGTCAGTCGAGTTCCTTGTACCAGTACGAGCGCGTACGTCTTTCCAGCGTCAGGCCCGGGGGGGTCAGGCACGACGTGCCGGAACACACGCCCTGTTGCTTGGTGCCGTTGATATCGACCACCAGCGGCACCGGCGAAGGCAGGTAACCGCCGCCGGAATGAATCATGGAGCGGTCGGCGAGCGTGATACCCCCCGTGCCGTTCAGGTCCACGGTCGCCGAGGCATCGGCGAATCCGATCAGGTACTGCCGCGCGATGCCCAGGTTGGAGCCGCAGGATCCGCCGCCCGCCGTGGAGCTCGGCTGGTTGGTGTTGAAGAACGTCGTGCCCGAAACGGTGGTCGCGCTCGATACGACCTTTTCACCTGCGGCGAGGCTGACTTTCCAGCCGTTCAATCCCAGCGGGTCAGTCCCGTCGACGATGACGTTGGTGGCGTCGAATACGCTCGAGTCGGAATACGGGCTGCCTGAGGGCGCCGGCGAGAAGCCGGAGATCTTCACCGACGTGCTGTTGAAGGCGCCGGTCTCGGGGCTGCCCGGATCGCTCGAATTGCGGTCCTTGAACATGTAGAAGCGGTTCGTGACCGTCGTATCGAACGGATGCTCGCGGTCGCCGCTGCCGATGAGCACTGCCGTATAGTTGCCGCTGGCGTCGGTGCCGAACACCAGGTCTGGCGGGAACAGGAACTTGCGCTTGTTCGCGATATCCGTGTCGGTGGCGGACGAAATCGCGGCGATTTTGGTGACCGACCATTCGTCTATGTTGGCAGAGGTAATGTCCGCGCGCCAAACCTGGCCGCAGGTGTCGCCCACATAGATGCGGTCCGCGAAGCCGTCGCGGTTCTTGTCCAGGACCGTCACGTCGGACGGGATGGCGCAGCTCATGTTGGGCACGTTGAGCTTTCTCGGCGCAAGGGTCGGGTTGGAAGCCGATGCAGCCGAACTCGTGACGGCCGCGCTCGCCTGCCAGACGACGTTCCCATTGAAGGCATCGACGACGAGGATGCCGCGTCCCCTGGTGCGCGAGACGGTGGTGGTGCCGCCCGTCGCGCCGCTGATGGTGCACGTGCCGGCGGACGTGTAAGTCACCGTGCCCGAGCCGATGGGCTTGACTTGCACGTTGGTCAGAGTCGATTGATTCAGCAGGCAGCGGTTGATGTCCTCCAGCGCATCGTCATAGCCGGCGCCGAAAATCAGCACCACGTTCTCCGGGTTGCCCGCATTGCCGAGGATCACCTGGACTTTGGCGATCTTCGGCTCCGACCAGCTCATGCCGAGCTGCTCCCAGCCAGTGGTGTCGCCGAATCCCTTGCGCCAGAGCAACTTGGGGTTGCCCGGGTCGGTGACATCGAGCGCATACATGAAATCCCCGCCACGGCGCATCGACATGTATAGATAGACCTTGTCGGCGCTGTTGTCGCCGATGACCCCCGAGACGGTGCCAGCGCCCGGGGACGCAACATTGCCCGTGCCCGGCACGTCCTTGAGGTAAATGCCGATCGAGCCGTCAGCGAAGTAGTCCTTTTGATTGGCGTTGCTGATCGTCGGGCTCTGCGCGCGCAGGCGCTTCAACCTGTCGAAAAACTCTCGCGCGATGAAGCCCCAGCGCTCGGATCCGGGATTGATGCCAGTGTCCGGCCCGGTGGTATGGTTGGCGATGCCGGCCTTCAGCGCGCGGAATATGCCGTCATTGGCTCCATAGAAGGCATAGATGTCGTCGTCGTCGCCGTAGCGGTTATAGTTCACTACGCCAGGCCGCGAATGCAGCACGTCGCCGTGCACAGAGGGCCGGATGTCGCTTCCGGCCGGCGTCGTGACCGGGTCTTCGTCATCGCGGTTGTCAGCGCCGCGCACCCAGGCAATGATCTGGTCGCGGATCGTGTTGTTGCCGTCGATCGCGCGGCCGGCGGTGATTGCGCCGCTCGCGTTGGTCAATGCGGTAATGCTCGAGACGGTCACCGACTTCGCGGCAGTAATCGTGCCGGTCGCCGTAACGACCGGATTGATCGTCGCGATCGGCTTGCCGGCAACGACAGTCCCGCCGGGGGCGCCGTTGGAGCCGGTATTGAACGTTGCGTTGGTGATTCTGAACGTCGTGGTGCTCGGAACGTCGGCCACCGAGGCGATCGACCAGGAGCCGTTGTACACGGCGAATCCGCCGGTCGCGCCGGTGACCGTGATGCTGTACGGAAACGGTCCGCTGATGTTATGCGGGGCCTCGGTGGTCACCGTGAGAACGTTGCGGCCAGCGGAGGAGCCCGTCGTCGGGTGATTGAAGTTCGTGACGAGCAGCCCGACCACGCCGCCGGCGCCGCTCAGCACTTCCGTGGACGGAAACGCGAACGTGTTGGCATCGAGCGTCGTGGCGACGAACTGGCCGTTGTACGTCGAGACCGAGTCGCCCGTGATGCGGATCGTCTGGTTGGTGCTCACGTTGTGGCCTGCCGCGATCACCTTCGCGGTGTTGCTCGCGCCGGTAATCACATCCGGCGAAGTCGAATAGGTGAACGAGTTTGCGTCCACGACCGTGATGCTCGCCGTCTTGTCGAAGGCGGTCTCGTTGGCCCCGGCAATGGTGATGCTGTTGCCGGTTGAATACCCGTGCCCGGCGACGACTGCGGTAGCCAGGTTGCCCGAGCCGGAAACCGACGTGACGCTCTTCTTGCCGGTCGCCGAGATGCCGCCGCTCACCGATCCTGTTCCCACCACCGAGTAGCGGAAGGTGTTGGCGTCTATACGCGTTACGCTGGCATCGGCGGCGTTGAAAGAGCCGGCGCCCGTGATCGTGACCAGGTCCCCGGTCTGCAATCCGTGGTTGGTGGCCGCCGCCTGCGCCGCCGAAGAATCCGGCGCCGAGGGAAGCGTATAGGTATACGTCGCGGTGCCGTTGTTCGCCGAGGCGAGCGAGTACGTGCCGTTGTAAACGTTGGGCGTAGCGCCTTCGACCTTGATCTGATCCCCGGCTGCCCACACCGGGTTCGGCGCGGCAGCGAGAACCAACGTCGCCGTGGTGGTGGAGCTGGTGAGGGAGCTGACGTTGTAGGTGGTGAATGCGCCAAGATCCGCTGCAGTGACATTGGTGTTGTTGAACGGCGTGCTCGACAGCGAAGCGTTGCCAGCGCACAGGCCGTCATGGGTCGAATTTACGCACGTGTAAAGCTTGCGCGTCGACTGGTCGCTGGGATAAGCAGTCCGCACGCGCTGCGCCGTCCCGCCTTTTTCCACCAGGTCGCCGTCGGGGGAATCCGAGGAGCCGCCGATGCCGTTCAGCGTCGGGTCGCGGAACCCCCAGTAGGTCGAAGAACTTGTCCAGTAGCTCACCGCGCTTCCGGTGATGAAGCCGGTGCTCGAGTTCTCGGCCGCGTTTCCGTTAGCGTCCGCGAGGAACAGCGTGTTGTTCGCGGTGTTGAGGCCGAGCCTGTACAGCTTGAGGTTGCCCAGCCAGCGCGGGCTCTTGTTGGTATCCGGCCTGAATACGCCGATGTAGACCTGGTTGAGGTTGGTCCCGCGAACGTTCACGCTGACCGGCAGCGTCGTCGAGGCGAACACGCTGTTCACGGCCTGCACTTCCTGGAAGATCGCGTTGAGCGCCATCGTGAACTGCGTCGTGCTGGAAGTATCGGTGATGGCGAAGTATTTGCCCTTGCCGCTGGAGGCCATCGACTGGAGCTGCGCCGTGTGGGAGGGTCCTTGGCCGGTGCTGCCGGGCAACACGTCGAGGGTGTACGTGTAGACGTTCTGCACGCCGTCGAAATTGGCGTTGCAGTCCGAATTCGACATGAATTTCGCGTACTCGTCCGACCAGAGGCCTTGCTCGCCGTTGGGGCTGATGGTGAGCGTGTCGGGCGGGTTCTTGCCGACCAGGGTCGCCAGGTGCGCCTGCGCCGCGCTCAGCGAGCTCGAGTTGTCACCCGCCGGGCCATTGGAGATGAAGATGATGAAGTTCCGCTGGCAGCCGTTGACGATCGGGCTGACGTAGGTAGTGCTCGCGGCCGAGGTGAACGGGTTTCCGGGAAGGCCCGCCGCAGCCGGGTTGTTGGCAGTATTGCCGGAGTAGTCCCGCTTGACCTTGCCGTAACCCGAAACCGAAGCGACGCCGGCGAAATACCGGTACATCTCGCCCATCGCCAGCGAATAGGTGGCGTTATTTCCCTTGTCGCCGAGCTTGTCGAGCGCGTTCACCATGCCCGACAGTGCGGCGTTGTTAGTCGCGGTCATCTGGCGCACGCCGAAGCGGACATAGGCGCCGTCGACGTTGTCGTTGCCGCCGCCCGTCTCCACGAACATGGCGATGCCGACGTTATAGGCGTCGGTCAAGCCGCTGAACACCGAGATCAAACCCGCTTTTTCCGTGTCGAAGGCCTGGTTCCAGTTCGCCGTGTTGTCGATGAAGATCAATACGTTGGGCCGCTCGGCGGAAAACGCCGGGTTGGCGAGGAAGATGTCCGTGTCGTCGTTGACCGGGTCGAACACCGACCAGCCGATCTGCGGCACGAGCAGCAGCGCCGCAGCGGCGATGGCACGCAGGAAGGTGGAAGTAGTCATGGCATCTCCCTTTTTCTTTCGTTCAGCATCTGACATCAGCTGCAGGCCCCGGCGAGCTGCCGGATCTTGACGCCTTGCACCATGCTTGTTCTGGCGCCGGTGAACGAGTCGGTCACTGTGACGCTGAATTCCCAGTTGTTGTCTTCGGGCGCAATGGCCGAAACCGCGCTGGTCCCGGGTGCAGGTGCGGAGAACGTACATGTCCGGTTGCTGACGCTGACCGTGAGACCCGCAGGCGCCGCGACGGCAACCGCCGACGTCGGCGCGTTGAACGGCGCGATACTGTTCAGGACCTGCTCGATCGCCTGCAGCCCGTAGTTCTCGACGAACTTGCGCGACTGCATGTTTCCCACGACCAGCAGGTTGGAACCGCTGATGCGGATGCTTGCGATGCCAAGCAGCGTGATCACCACCAGCATGACGAGGACCACGAGGAGAGTCGCGCCCTGTTGACGTTTCATCATTCCCTCCGCGAGCTCGGATTGACGATGCGGATCACCGCGTTATAGACGTGGCGCTTGTACGCGCCGCCAGGGGTCACGGTTCCTGCAATGCCCATGTCGTACACCTTCGTGTCGGTGAAGCCTGACGTCGCCTCCAAATTGCGCGCCAACACGTTGACGCGAACCGCCACGACGTTTGCCCAATCGCCTACGCTCGCAGGCGCGGTGACATAAACGCCGTTCGGCACGCCGTCGTTGTCGGTGTCGATGCCGTAGTCGACTTGGAAGTTCTCTATGCCTTCGACGAGCGGCACGACCGTCATGGTGTTGCTCGCGGTGAGCTCGAGGCGCTTGAGGGTCGGGATTGGCGAGCCGTTGTCGTCGCTCGCGCCGGTGCAAACGCTACCGCCGCCATTGGGGACGCTGCACGGTGCAACGAAATAGATGTGGACTTGGTACTGGCGGATCGGCGCCACGGTCGTACCGTCCTTGTTTTTGAGCAGAAAGACCGAGTTCGGCGTACCGCCGGCCACGGCGACAAGCGGATTGCTGCTGCTGGTCGGATCCGAGTTCGCCTGCATATAGATATTGGTCGCGACCAGCGCGCCGCCGGGAATCGAGGCCACTGGAGGATTGCCCGCTGCAATGGTCGAATTGGCGCGCCGGACGACGAGGATGTCGGTGCCGGGCACCTGGTTCGCCGCCGGCAGGCATGCCGTGATCGGGGAACTGGCCGGGGCATCGTAGCCTTGCACGGGAAACGCCGCCGCATCCCTGAGGGCAGCCATGTTGGATTTCTCGCACGGATCCGGCAGCACACCTGGTACCGTCAGTTGCAGCGCATACCTGCCGTAGAACCCTGCAAGTGAGACGTCGTCGGTCAGCAATTGCACGGCGAAGCGCCCGTTCTCGATCTGCTGGGAGGCGCGGCTGAGCTCGGAGTAGGTACGGTGGGAGGTGGCGAATACCGACACCAGGCCGATGAGCAGGAGCATGCTGATCGCGATGGCGATCATCAGCTCGATCATCGAAAGTCCCGCCTGGCGACGCAGCTTGGGTGTCATGGCGATGGAGCCAAAGGTCTTCATGTCAGGTTGGCGATGCGCACGATGATGCTCACTTCACGCCGCTGGGCTTCCGCCCCGTACTGGTTCTTCCCGCAAGTCGCCGCGGTGTCGCCGGCGGTTGGTGCGACCGTGGCTGCCATGCCCTGCCATGCGACCGCAACGCGATAGCTGTTGGTCGGCAGGTCGTAGCTGACGCAACCGCGCGCACCGACAACGCCGCCGACCTTGTCCGTGCCCGCGGTTTCGGCAGCGCCCTTGAGCGCGTTGTTCCAGGCCTGGAGATCGGCATCGGCGATCGCGCGGGTCGTAGCCGTGCCGACCGCGGCAGTGCATGCCGGCGTCCCGCCGTATCCGGTGCCAAGCGACGGCGTGCCGCTCGTGATATCGGTTGTAATCTGGTAGCAGCCAGCCGAGCCGCGGTTGGTGGCGATGCGGTCGGCCATGTCCTGCACCAGGATCAGCGCCTGGCCGCGCTGGTACGACTCGAAGGTGGCGACCTGCGCGCGCGCCTGCAGGCCCACCAGGCCGAGCACGCCGAACACCAGGATGACCAGCGAGATGAGCACCTCGAGGAGCGTGAAGCCCCGCTCGCGCTGGCTCGATTTAGCGAGTCTCATCAGTTGCATCCATCGGCAGGATCGCCGTTGCTGTCCTGGGTGACCTTGGGCCGGCCGCTCGGATCGAGCACGACGCAACGCGCTTGAGTGGTCGGCGACTGGCCGGAGCTGATGACGAAGGCGACGCCGGCGCCACCGCTGCCGGTCTCGCGGCCGCTGCCGGAGAAGATGATGCTCGCGACGCTGGCAGCGACGTAGGCCGCATTGCGCGAGCTGAGCGCGATCTGCGGAAAGGGATCCTGGCGCGTCAGGACCGTGCCGTCCGCCTGCACCTGGACCGACCAGCCCTGCGACCAGTCGGCCGAGCTGACCGGCACCACCGTGATCCCGGCATTGCGCTTGACGGCCTCGCTGCGCGCAAACAACAGGCTGCTTTGCAAGTCGCTTGCCGCCGTCTTGAGGCGCATGCGCACGATCATCTCGCGCAGATTCGGAAGCGCGATGGTGGCGAGGACGGCGACGACGACCATCACCGCCATGAGCTCGATGATGGTGAAGCCGCGGGCGCGCTTGGTATTCATCGCCATCACCAGCCGAGATCGGAGCCGGAAGTGCAGCTCGTGCCGGTGCGGCGCAGCTTTGCGCCGGTACTGGTGAGGGTCAGCGTGCCATCGATTGCCTGCGAACCCGTCGGCGTGGCGCAAAGGGTGTAGCTCGGCGGCGCCGCCGTGTTGTCCACCGCCGGGTTGAAGCTGATCGAGTAGAACGCGTTGCTGCAGGTGCCGGGAACCGTCGTGCTGCTCGAGCAGGTCCACGACGTCGAGGCGACGTTCGTCGCGCCGATCGCCTGCGCAAAGGCGCGCTGCTCGATCAGGATCTGCTTCTGTCGCGTATCGACCTGCATGATGAATGCCTGGGCGTCCGCGCGCCGCGAGCGCGCCAGGTATTGGTTGTAGGAGGGGTATGCGATCGCCGACAGGATGCCGATGATGGCCACCACGATCATCAATTCGATCAGCGTGAATCCCCTTGCGCGATGCATGCAGCCTCCCTTGTTGTAGCGGGCATGCTACGGACTCGTTGGCAGAAGCCGCAAAGCCGGGCGACCGGTGGTGGAAATGGCCGACCGAGCGGCGCGGAGTGTCAGAAAGTGTGTCGTATAATGCGCCGCTCCCGAGCCGCAGACCGCTGGTGTAGCTCAGTTGGTAGAGCAACTGATTCGTAATCAGTAGGTCGCCCGTTCGAGTCGGGCCACCAGCACCATCTGACTTAATTCGTGGGACGGATCAATGAAAAATTCAACTCGCCTGGCATTCGTTGTCCTCTTGTCGCTCGGCCTTCTTCCAGTGCCTTCGCCCGCTGACCCACCGCCCTGGGCGCCTGCCCACGGCTGGCGCAAGAAAAACGACCCGAACTATGTCGGCTACACCGGCAAGAAATGGGACAAGGACTACGGCGTGGTCGAAGGCCGCTGCAACAGCGCTGCAGTCGGCGCGGTGCTGGGCGGCGCGGTCGGCGGCGTAGTCGGCTCGCGCGCCTCCGACAAGGACCGCCCGGTCGCGATTCTGGTCGGCACCGTACTCGGAGCGGTGATCGGCGCGAAGATCGGACAGCAGATCGACGAAGGCGACCGCGGCTGCTGGGGCCACGCGCTGGAGCTCGCGGGCGAGAAGAAAACGGTGGTGTGGACCAACCAGGCGACCGGCGTCAGCTATCGCCTTACGCCGACGCGAAACTTCCAGGAAGGCAGGCTGCCGTGTCGAGAATTCTCCACCCTCGTCTCTGCGGGCTCTCGGCGCGATACGGTAAAAGGCGTTGCCTGCCGGAAGGGCGAAGGCGAGTGGGAGATCAGAAGCTAGGGGCTTCCGACGTCGTACTTCGATGGCTGCCAGCATCCTCGTCGTCGACGACGACGAAAATATCCGTGAGCTGCTGCGGCTGCATCTCAGCGCGGCCGGCTACGACGTGCACGTCGCGCAGGACGCGATCAGCGCGGGCTACATGGTGCTGCGCAGCCCGCCCGACCTGATCATCTCGGACGTCAACATGCCGCACATGGACGGCTTCGAGTTCATCGCCGCCCTGAAGGCGGACAAGGCGCTGCCTTACATTCCGGTGATCTTTCTCACTACGGAGGAGGAGGGGGACCTGCGCGGCAAGGAGCTCGGCGCAGTCGGCTATATCACCAAGCCGGTGCGCGCCGACCGGCTGCTGGCGCTGGTCGCGAAGCATGTGCCCGGCGGCACGCATCCCATCGGATAAGGGCGCGCTACAGAAAAGCTAAGGGCACTCCTTCAGCTCGCTGCCCTCGAGCTGCCGCGCGAGGTCTCTCAGCCGCGCCTGGAGCGGCGCATCGACGCTCGTCACCTGGTACCAGAGCCTCGCCACGACAGTCTCGCGCGGGCCGGCCTGGGCGCTGCGCACGCCCTGGCCGCGCAGCGCGGCGAGCCGCGCCTGCGCCGCTTCCGCGCTGCGAAACACCCCGAGCGACACCGCCCAGCGGTGATCGCTGTCATCGGGCATGATGAAATAGTCATCGACGCCGAGCGCCTTCAGCTCGGCGGCCTTTTTCAGCGCGCCCTGCCGGTTGCCTTGCGGCGGAATGAACACCCACCAGCTCGCCGTTTCCTCGCTGCGCCGCTGAGTCAGGCGGGAGCCGAGCGCGAGCGGCTCGAGCGCCTTCTCAACGCGCGGTGCGTCGGCCATGGTGAAGCTGCCCCATTCTAGGCAAGCGACCGGGGGAGGCGCAGGGGGAGGAGGAGCCGGCTTTTGCGCCACCGGCGCGGCCGGCAGGTCGGCCGGCGAGATGATCTTCAGCTTTTCCGGATCGATCTGGCGGGCGATCGGCAGCGGGTCGCCCCCGGCATCGGGCGCCGCGGCGAAACGCGACCAGGCGAAAAACGCCACGTTGGCGAGAAGCAGCAGGAAGAACAGCGTCCTCATCGCGTCACGGCGCGCTCGCTCAGAGCGATGCGCGCCAGGCCGTCGAGCACCAGGTTCTCGATGTAGCGCGACGGCAGCCGCAGCAGCTCGAGCAGCTGGCGCCCGGCGCCCCCCGATACGATGCACAGCGGATTGCCGCCCATCGCGCGGTGCAGGCGCTCGACGGCGCCGGCCTGCGCGTGCCGGCAGCCGGTCTCGATCGCATCGAGGGTATTGCGCGGCGCGTCGCGGAAGCTGCCTTCCTGGAGCGGCAGGCGGCCGGTGTGCTCGTGCAGCACGAAGCGCATCAGGTCGATGCCCGGGGAGATCGCGCCGCCGAGGAACACGCCGTCGCCCGACAGCATGTCGATGGTGGTGGCGGTGCCGGCGTTGACGATCAGGCACGGCCCCGCATGCACGGCGCGCGCGGCCACCAGCGCCGCCCAGCGATCGGGTCCGAGCTGCTCCGGGCGGTCATAGCGGCTGCGCACGCCGCAGCGCTCCGCTTCGCCGTGCAGCCACAGCGGCTCGGCGTCGAAGATGCTGGTCCAGTTCACGAGCAGCTGGTGCGCGCCCTCGCCGGCGACGTTGGCGATCACGATGCGCTCGGGGTCCCCGTGCGTGATCGAAAACGGGTTGATGTGGTCGCTCGAGGCGGCGAACTCGATGAGCGACACGGTGGCGATGCTGGTCCAGGCCGAGCCGTCATGCCAGCCCCACTTGACGCGCGAATTGCCGGCGTCGATGGCGAGGATCATGCGGGTCGCGCGGAGAGCACGTGGCCGTTGCGCACCGCGCGCAGCCCGTCGCGCGTCAGCAGGCGCAGCCCGCCGTCGTCGGCAAGGCCGCTCGCCACGCCGCTGATCACGCGGCCATCGGCGAGGCGCACGCGCAGGCGCTGTCCGGCGTACGCGTCCATCGCCTCCCAGTCGTGCCGCGCGCTGTCCAGTCCCTTGGCCTCGAATGCGCCGAGCGCATCGAGGAGCGATCGCGCGATGCGAGCGATGATTTCGTTGCGGTCCATGTCCTCGATGAATTGATCCAGCGCCCCCACCCTGCGGCGCAGGCGAAGCTCAAGACTGACGTCATGCCGGCAGTTGAGGCCGACGCCGATCACGGCGTGCGTCGCGCGCCCTTGGCCGCGCGTCTCGACCAGAACGCCCCCCAGCTTCGCGCCGTTCACCAGCAGGTCGTTGGGCCACTTGAGCGCCGCTTGCGCGGCGCCCAGCGCGCGCAGGGCGCGCGCCACGGCGACGCCGGCGACGAGCGACAGGCCCGCCACCTCGCGCAGCGGGCGCTGCAGGCTGCGCGAGAGCGAAAACGTGATGCCTGCACCCGGCGCGCTGTGCCAGCGCCGGCCGCGCCGGCCGCGGCCGGCGGTCTGCTCCTCCGCGGCAAGCAGCACCGGGCCGGTACAGGGACCCTTCAATAAAACGGAATTCGTCGAGGCGCAGCGCTGCACGACGCGCACCTCGACTCCCGGGACGCAGATCGCGGCAGCTTCCAGGCGGTCCATGCCCGCTAGTTTACGCGGCGCCGAAAGCGGGTAGCGCCCGAGCAGGGATGCTACGGTTCATGCGAGTATCCCCCTCGAAAGGGATCGATTGGCGTTAATCAGAGAGCCGCTCGGGTTGCCGTTCGCCTTCTTCGCCTCGGGCGCGGCGGCGCTGCTGTTCGAAGTGCTTTGGTTTCGCGCGCTTGGCCGTGTGGTCGGCAATACCGTGTGGGCGGGGGCGCTCGTGCTCACGGCTTTCATGCTCGGGATGGCGCTCGGCGGCGTGTTGGCCGCGCGCTGGGCGCGGTGGATCCGGCGTCCTACGCTCGCCTTTGCAGCGGCCGAGATCACAGTCGCGGTCACGGGATCCCTGCTCGTCTGGACCTTGCCCGAATTGGAGGCCTTGATCGGCCAGTGGCTGTCGCCTCTGGTGGAGCATTCCACAGCGCTTGCAGGGGTACGCCTGCTGCTCTCGCTTGCGGCGATGCTGGTGCCTACGACCGCCATGGGCATGACGCTGGCGTTCGGGGTACGCATCCTCGCGCACCAGGACACGACCCGGGCGTTGGGCATCCTGTATGCCGCCAATACCTTCGGGGCCTGCGTGGCACCGCTTCTTGCCGAGTACCACTTGATTGGCGCCTTGGGTCTGCGCGGAACAGCGCTGGTCGCCGCGTGCCTCAATCTGCTCGCGGCCGTCGTAGCCTTGCGACATCCGCAGCTTCCTCGTGCCGCTGAAGCGGGCATGGCGACGAACGTTCGCTCGCCCGCCCGGCTGCTTGCTGCAGCCGCTGCCGCCGGTGCCCTGGCGCTGGGGTTGGAGGTCATCTGGTTTCGCTTGCTGATCCTCCATGCGATGGGCAGCGATACCGCTTTCGCCCTCATGCTCACTATCGTGCTGCTCGGAATCGCGCTGGGCGGCGCGCTTGCACCGCTGCTTGCCCGAGCGTCCTTCGCCTGGGTCGCAGCCGG
>WNFO01004028.1_pt1 | contig 13149 bp, 11 predicted proteins | sample 5400251 | NCBI WGS metagenome assembly WNFO01 (sample SAMN13153354, study PRJNA577476) | soil metagenome | isolation source: 100 cm saprolite under Madrone tree | place: USA:California | collected 2016-06-14 | reverse complement strand
CGCACGCCATCGCGCCGCTGATCGAGCAGCACCTACGCCGTGGCGACGAGGTGATCCTGATCGGGCTTGACGGCAGCCCCTCCACCGGCGTGCGCTTCACTTCCAGCCGGCCGGATTGGGGCGGGCGGCCCAACCGGCCCGAAGATGACTGGGAAGTCGTGCCGCGCCGGGGCGTGTGGATCGAGGAACTGGAGGCTGAGTTGGCACGCCGGGGCCTGCCCCCCCTGCCGGCTACGGGCTGGGCACTGGACATGGGCCGCTTCGATGAGGCCGGCGCGCGCCGCGACCTGGAGCAGTTCCTCGATAGTCGCGAGACCGCTGCGGGCTCGCATGGCGACGATTCGGCGGCGCCGTGAAAAAGGATGCACGCGGCTGGCGCATGGCGCTGGCGGCCGACACGGTGGTGAATCCACCGGACCAGGGCCGCGCGAGGCTGCCCGACGTGCTGCGCGTGCTGGAGGCCAGCGGCTACGGTGTGTTGCAGCTGCCCCCACCGGGCGAGCATAGCCAGCTGCTCGCCGTGATCGTCCGCCCGGACGTCGACGCCGCGGCTGAAGCGAAACGGCTCGCCGCCTTCCTGGCCGACTACGATCTGCCGGTAGAAGAGCAACGTCGCTGGCGCGTGTAGCGGCCTCTGCGCCGCGTGCGAGCGGCTAGCTAGGGACGCTCGGTTATTCTTCACTATCCACCGGGTCTGCGGACCCGTGCCAAAATGCAAAATCGTCGCGGAATCAAGCCGCATGGCTCAATGGGTCTCGCATGGATTACGTCGTATCTTCACAGCCCAGGTTTTGCGGGGTACAAATGGGGGTAACTTCAACGGGCGTCGGCAAAACTGAAGACGGATCAGGTACCTGCGTGCCAATTCGATTCCAACGCGGGGAGCCATCAAAACAATTGCTTAGCTGCGATTCTTCATGTTCTACGGAGCCACTTGTTACCCGATTTGTTTCCCGCAGACGAGAGCCCCGCCAGCTCTGCCGCCTTGTCCGCTGAGTCGTCATGCTTGCGCTTCATCGCATGCGTGTAGATCGCGAGCGTCGTGCGCACGTCAGCGTGTCCGAGGATCTCCTGGGCGCGCTTCGCTGGCACACCTGCTTCCGACATGAGCGTGCCGTCTCACTTCGGGGGTTCGAGCGTGCCGCCGGTAATCTTCTTGCAAGTGCCCTGCGGAACGTAGATCCAGGATCGCGGATCATTGTCCTTGGCAAGCGTTCCGGCACACGAATTGGAGCCGAAGAAGCAATCATTCATGCCGGCGCGGGCGACGCCATAGCACTTCTCGTACTTGTAGCTCGGCTTCTCCGGATGCACCTGAGCGGATGCGGCGGCGGAAAAAAGGGACAGCACTGCGGCCGTGATTACGGCAGAGCGCGTCTGATCAATCGGCGGTTTCATGAGGGGATTTCCTTGCTTATCTGTGTGGCGGGTTTTGCTACAGTGGTGATCAATCATTGGTGGGGTCACAGCGTGGCGCGCAGTCCGAGCGTGAAGACGCTGCCACCGCCCGAAACGGCATTGGCGTCGACGCCATCGTTCGCAAGCTCGTACAAAAACCAGGCACCATAAAATCTTAGTCGGGTTGTGAATCGATAGCTCGCCCCGACTTCGAACGCGGACAGGCGAGCATTTCCGATTCCGCTCCCGGCGACTTGCGCGCGCGCGTACTGGTAATAGCCACCGACCGTCCAGGGCCCGGTGTTGTAGTTGAGACTCCCTGTCGCACCCCAGGCGGGCGAGGCAGAGTTGCCCAGCGCGAGACGGGACGTGCCGCTCGTGCCGTCGTAGCTGGCGGCAATGCCGATGTCGAGAGAATCGTTGAGCACGACGCTCGTACCCAAGCTCACGGAATCGAGGCCTCGGAGGACGGCGCCGTCGCCTGCCTGATCCGCGCGAGCATGCGCGTACGTTCCGCCCCAGCGCCAGACGTTCTGGTGCCAGTAGCTTTCGTGCACGAGCCCGATCTGTACCAGCCGGTCGAAGCGGGGATCCTCGGCATCTTTGGCGAAGGATACCCCGCCCAACCAACCATTGTGTTTGGGCAGCACGTACAGGACCTTGAGCGATTCATCGTTGAACAGCGATGCCGTCACGCCTCGGGCCGCCAGCGGTTCCACGCGCGAGCGCACGGCGGCTCGCAAGAATTGGGTTTGAAGCCCCCCGCCCGGGTCGAGACTCCGACCCGTCGGCGGACCGAATTCAGCCGTCGTAAATGCGAAGCTGTTCGGAGCGTAGCCGGTCAAGACGTCCGGCAATCCCATGCGCTTGCCGACCTCGAGCCTGCCGGCAGAACCGAACAGCAGCGCGCTCACCTCGCTGAGGTGAACATGGTCGGTGGAGCCCTCGACGACGACGCGTGCACCGATGTCCGGGCCGTTGAATATCGTAAGTCGTGCCAGGACTCGGGCCGCGCCGTCGAACAGTACAGAGTCCGGCCCCTGCCCCCGAACCGAGGCGGCCTCGCGCGTCGCGGCGGCGGTGGCGTTTCCATAGCCCTCGACGGTGAAGGTCACGGGCATCTCCTTCAGGATGACTTGCGAGTGCACCGGTAGCGAGGTCAGGGCGAACAGCAAGCTTGTTATCAGACCTGTTGCGAGGAGACCTGTCGTTGCGCGATGCGCCAGGTGCAACTGCTTGTCGGATGAATTCGGCGACGTGTGATAGATCGCGCTCATGGCGTGCCTTTCTGCAAGTCTCGTGCCATGGCGAAATTCCGGAAGAATCGGCTCGAAGCGTCTCTTTGCCGCAGCGCTTGGTGACCGGACCCGCAACATGCCGCGGCCCACGTCCATCCGTTACGGGGCTGCCCGCGGGCCGAGATCAGCTGTCTGACAATCGCCTCCCCGATTCGAAGTTGACCCCCGTATAGACTGCCTTGTTTTGAAGAGAGTGCGCGAAGCGGCGGGGCGCGCACGGTCAAGCCCCCGGGGCATCAAATTTGCGCACGGCCGCCGGCTTGCCTGTTCGATTACTTCCTAGGCAGCCCGAACATTCTTACCGCGACGAGCACGGCAGCGAGTTGCCAGCGGGCCCGGGGACCCCGCTCGAAAAGCGGGGCCTCGGGCCCGTGAGGAACATCCTAAGAAAGTACCCGGCAGGGCTGCCGACCTTAAGGCCGTGTGGACATCCCGGGAACAGCTTCAGATCGGATGAGTGTAGGACTCATGGGTTGCCCTGTCCCGACAGGAGAGTGAGCGCGTAGCTCACCGGCGGAGCTTGGGGCGGCCGCTTGAAACGCAATGTCTGTACGATGCTCTGGCCAGGGAGGAGGACACCATTGGCCAGGAATACACGGCGATAAGGATCATCGGTGCTCGTGATCCCGCTGCCGTTCACCAACCGGATCTGATCCGAGAGCCCCCGGGCCACCATGAGGAGGTGGGTGTCCACGATCGACGAGCTGTTGTTCGTGATCTTATAGACGTCCTCCTGCAGGCTGCTGCCTTTGCTGCTGGAGTTGATCAGCGCAATATCCACCTGCGCCGTCACGTCGAGGAACTCGAGCCCCATGTCACGACGGGATAAAGGATCGTTGTTGTCCTGCGGCAGGCCGCTGGCTGGCCGGCCGTCGATGGCGCCCAGCGCCGCGAGATCCGGACGATAGACCGAGTAGAGGAAGTCCGGCAGGCTCAGCTGGAACACCTTCGTCGGTGAGTCGGGATCGAAGTGCGCGAACGCGGGATCGTAGAGGCCGTTCTCAAGGAACTCGGTGAGATCGTCCACTTGATCATCGCTCAGGCCCAGGCCGCGAGGCCAGCCAGTGCCGCGGGGGTTGGTGAACCGGGTCGCCAACGTACTCGCGGTGCCGGACTGTATGTTTTGCGGCACACCGGCGTTGAAGTACTGCACCACGTCCCTCACGCTCTTGAACGAGCCGTTGTGGAAGAACAACCGGGCGTCCTTGAGCTGCCGCAGCGTCAGCACGCGGAACTTGAAGGCGTCATCGTCGCGGCCGGTGATTTCCCGCCTTCCGTCATCGAGGAAGTTGGGGTCCTTTCTCGCCAGGCGATTCAAGGCCTGGAGCGGGTGGTCGCCGAGCCCGAGGTTGTAGAAGTTCTCTTCCACGAACTGACCGACACCGGCCACGTCGGGATCGTTGACCTGCTTGTTGAGCATCGGGCCGCTGTGGCAGGAGTAGCATCCTGCTCCGCCTTCGTCGGCTTTCGTGAAAAACAGCTTACCCCCACGCCGCTGTTTCAAGCTCAGCGCGCGGTTATCCCCGGCCAGGAACCGGTCCCACGGCGTGTCCCGTGTGACCGCGGTTCGCATGAAGGTCGCTGTGGCCCGCAGCACAGTGATGTCGTTGATCAGCAGGTTCAAGTCGCCCTTCGCGGCAGCCTGGGCGGCCTCCTCGGGGAACGCGTCCCGGAAGAGCTTCCGGTAGGGCGCGAGCTTCTGCAGTTCGGCAGACTGGAAGTCCAGCATCCGGTGAGCGTCGAGCAGCAAGAGCGCCACGCTTTCCTGCGCTGGGAAGTTGAACGGGTTGAGGCCGCCGGGGGACGCGTCGGGCTCGCCCGCGAACCCTCCCATCAAAAGGCGGTTGTTGAAGGCGGCTCCGAGCACGCCCGGCGCATTGCGCGCGACGCTGTCCAAGGCATCCAGCCGGCCCGTTCGTAGCAGCGCGCCCGGATCCGGTAGCTTGCGGCCCCGGGCGGGACTGGCCGCCCCTGCGATCGCGTAGATATCGGTAAGAGTGGGCAACTCGTCCACCAGCGCGTCGCCCGGGAACAGAGGCGTGTTGCGCAACTTCGGCAGGATGTCCAGCCGGGGCCGCCGGCGCGGAATGAAGTTGCCCGCGGCGTCCGTGTAGCTCCGCCCCTCGCCACCCACAGCGAAGTTGAAGAGGGTACCGGCCTTCGACGCTGATTCGCCTTGGTGACAGCTCCCGCAGGAGGCAGTCTGCTTCGTGGCCAGGACGCCACCGAACTGCGGCAGGATCCTGGCCGTCCGGATCGGGTCGTGAAAGAGTTGCTTGCCGAGGTAGCGCTTCGCCTCGGTCGTCTTGAAGCGCGGGTCGGCACTGGCATCACTGCCGTCGGGAAGTCGCGCCTGGGGCAGATTCGCATCGTCTGCTGGGACCACTAATTTCTCGATTCCACCGATCTGCTCGTCAATGAACCGGCGCAACTGGGTGGGGCTGTCAGCGTCCTGAGCAGTAGCGATTCCGCAGCAGAACAGGGAAACGGCGAGCGCCGTGAGCGAGCGGCCGCTGCGGGGAGGCCGCTGCTTCGACGTCGAAGTGTCTGCTTGTCGATTCGCGGGCCTTGCAAACTGTCCTCTCGGTTCGTTCATCATGTTCGTGTGCCTCCAGAGGTTAGGTGTGGCGGTTCGGTCGGCCTTAGGCCGCGCGATCAGCGGCGCGACTGGCGCCCGCTGTACAAAGCAACCTTCGTGCCAGACTGTGACTGACAACACAATCAATAGCCTGCGAGTGAATAAGGGGCGCTCCGCCGCAGCGCGCGGCGGCCGGCTGCGGACAGCCGCCACCCATTGCGGCTGCCATCTGTCGGCGAATCGCGGAATCTCGTCATCACCAGAAGTGGGAGAGCGCCGGGGTCCTGCGATGCGGCTCCGCAGGAGGATGAGACCGCGACGATTGACGATCAGACTGGTGGATCGTTTGCAGTAATCGAAGCGAACTATCTGAACGGCCTGCGCACTAGGGCCGTCAACGCCCTTGACGTGGGTGCTCTAGCCCGCGAGCAGGCCGCAACGCTTGGCGTCATCGGAATTTGGCTCGCAGACCTTGTTCGAAGGTCCTTGCGGTGATGTATCTACGGCCAATTCAACACATCCTGGCCGTTGGACGGTCGGAGGAGCGACCTAGATTGCGGTTCCTCGATCTCGGACGCCTGGCGAACGTCGCGGATCAGGGCTGCTTGCTGGTGCCGGAGAAAACGCTTGAAGGATGGCGGGTGCTCGGGGACCGGCCATGTGATCATGATGATGCTCGCGGCCTCGTCTTGCATCCGGGTGTGAACGACGATCAAGCCTTGGTCACTTCGGGGGTTCGAGCGTTCCGCCGGTAATCTTCTTGCAGGTGCCCTGCGGAACGTAGATCCAGGAGCGCGGATCATTGTCCTTTGCAAGCGTTCCGGCGCACGAATTGGAGCCGAAGAAGCAATCATTCATGCCAGCACGGGCGACGCCATAGCACTTCTCGTACTTGTAGGTCGGCTTCTCCGGGTGCACCTGAGCGGAGGCGGAGACGGAAAAAAGGGACAGCACTGCGGCCGTGATTACGGCAGAACGCGTCTGATCAATCGGCGGTTGCATGACGGGATTTCCTTGCTTGTCAGTCAGTGTGGCGGGTTTTGATACAGTGATGATCGATCATTGGTGAAGTCACAGCGTGGCGCGCAGTCCGAGCGTGAAGACGCTGCCATCGCCCGGAACGGAATTGCTGTCGACGCCATCGTTCGCAAGGTCGTACGAAAACCAGGCACCATAAAGTCTCAGTCGGGTTGTGAATCGATAGCTCGCGCCGACTTCGAACGCGGACAGGCGATCATTTCCGGTCCGGCTGCCGGCGGCTTGCGCGCGCGCATACTGGTAATAGCCGCCGACCGTCCAGGGCCCAGCGTTGTAGTTGAGACTCCCTGTCGCACCCAAGGCGGGCGAGGCAGAGTTGCCCAGCGCGAGACGAGACGTGCCGCTCGCGCCGTCATAGCTGGCGGCAATTCCGATGTCGAGAGAATCGTTGAGCACAACGCTCGTACCTAAGCTCACAGAATTGAGGTCTCGGAGAATGGCGCCATCGTGTGCCTTATCCGCGCGCGCGTGCGCGTAGGTTCCGCCCCACCGCCAGACGTTCTGGTGCCAGTAGCTTTCGTGCACGAGCCCGCTCTGCGCCAGCCGGTCGAAGCGGGGATCCTCGGCATCTGTGGCAAAGGACACCCCGCCCAACCAGCCATTGTGTTTGGGCAGGACGTACAGGACCTTGAGCGATTCATCGTTGAACAGCGATGCCGTCACGCCTCGGGCCGCCAGCGGTTCCAGGCGCGAGCGCAGGGCCCCTTGCAAGAATTGGGTTTGGAGCCCTCCGCCCGGGTCGAGGCTGCGTCCCGTCGGCGGACCGAATTCAGCCGTTGTAAACGCAAAACTGTTCGGTGCGTAGCCGGTCAAGACATCCGGCAATCCCATGCGCTTGCCGACCTCGAGCCTGCCGGCAGAACCGAACAACAGCACGCTCGCCTCGCTGAGGCGAACATGGTTGGTGGAGCCCTCCGCGACCACGCGTGCGCCAATGTCTGGGCCATTGAATATTCTAAGTCGAGCCAGGACTCGGGCCGCGCCGTCGAACAATATGGGGTCGGGCACCTGCCCCCGAACCGAGGCGGCTTCCCGCGTCGCACCGACGGTCGCGTTTCCATAGCCCTCGACGGTGAGGGTCACGGGCGTCTCATTCAGGATGACTTGCGAGTTCGCCGGTAGTGAGGTCAGCGCGAACAGCAAGCTCGGTATCAAACCTCTTGCGAGGAGACCTGTCGTTGCGCGATGCGCCAGGTTCGACGGGTTGTTGGATGGATTCGACGAGGCGTGATAGATCGCGCTCATGGCGCCCGATGTGCAAGTCACGTGCCATGGCGAATTTCACGAAAATCAGCTCGAAGCGTCTCTTTGCGAGCAGATGGTGACCGGCGCCGCAAAATGCTGCGGCCACCGCCTCCATCCCTTACGGTTGCCGCGGGCTGCGACTACATGTCTGCCAATCGCATCCCTGATTGGTAGTTGTGTCTAGCCTGCCTCGATTGAGGGTGCGCGAAGCGGCCGGGTGCCCACGGTCGAGGCCCGTTCTCCGGCAGCACTTCCTGCGTTCACCGCCGTATCGGTCGGGTGAACTTACCCTCTCGTGGGGTCAAAATCGTCGTTCTCCAGAATCTGGGTCGCCGCCTGCCGCGGCGCATCGCGTTGAAAGTGAAGTTCCTGCGCGGAAAAGTAAATGTCGGTGTAGGCGCGGACGGTTTCCTCCGGCGTCAGCCCCTCCTGCGCGCGGGCTACCGCGCGGCGTAACGCGGTCGCGAAACTGCAGTCGATCCAGAGCGAAACGTCGTAATGGCGCCGGTGCTCCCGCTTCAAAAGATAGATGCCCTCGAGGAGAATGACGTCGATATCGGTGAACTCGTAGCGCTTCTTTCGATATGCGCTGGCAGTCTCCTCCGCGAAATCTGCTTCGATGCTTACCCGGCGCCGCTCACGCAAAGGTATTACAAGCTTCTCGAACATCTCATCGAACCGGAACGCGTGCAAGTAGAAGTGCTCGGCGGGCTTTGTTGAGCTGAATCTCTCATGAGGCAAGCGCAACCATCCGTCGACATTGATGACGGCGACCGTGAGCCCCCGAGAACGCAACTGACGGTCGATGTCGCGCGTCAGGTAGCCTTTGCCGCTGCCGTCGATGCCGCTTATTCCGACCAGTGTGCTGCGTCGTGTACCGATCTGTCGCCGGGCGGACGCAATCCGGCCGATCGCCGCTTGTACGGACAGTTCCAATGGCGTGGCCGTCGATCTCATAGGCGCTGAACTGCTGCAGGTTATCTGCCAACGCCGATTCGCAGGAAACCGCAAGTCGCGCGTTCGCGCGCCCGCCGCCGCGGTACCCAAAATTGCGCCCGTAATGGATCACGGCCGCGGGGGTTGCACGCCATTGACTGAGGCCTGGTCGAGCTCCACCTCCTTAGTGCAGCCGCAACAGGCTGCGGATCCGCGATGGATTGCGGTCGCGCAATCCGCCGCACGCGTGAAGTCTGGGCTCGAAGCCGCCTAACCGTCTGAATCCGCGCGGATCGTTGGAGTGGCACAACTATTGCTCAAGGACTCGTTGCCGGGCCGCGCATCCGAGCGCGTCCGGATACTTCACTAACTAAAGGAGCGATGCGACATGACCTCGAAGACGGCGATTCTCGTTGCAGCCGTGAGCAGCCTGTTCGTGCTGACGACGACGGCGTTTGCTGCGGACGACAGCAACTCGGAGAAGTGTTACGGCGTAGCCAAGGCGGGAAAGAATGACTGCGCGGGCGCGGCGCACGCCTGTGCGGGCCAAGGCACGAAGAACAAGAGTGCTAAGGAATTCATCAAGTTACCGAAAGGCACCTGTGAGCGCATCATGGGCGGCTCCCTCACTCCCGGAAAGTAGTCCCTACTAGCCGTGAGCGCCCCCCGCACGCAGCTGACGCCAGCCCTCTCCCCGCGATCCGGGGAGAGGGTGATGGGCACCTACCCTCGGCTGAGCACGGGCATCGGCCTGCGAGCCCAGCATCATGAGGAAATCGTTTCGCGCCTTCCTCCTGTTGGTTGGTTTGAGGCTCACAGCGAAAACTACTTCGCGCAGGGCGGCGCGCACCGCGAGCACCTGACGCGGATCCGCGCTCATTACGAGTTGAGTCTGCATGGAGTCGGATTGTCGATGGGATCGACCGATCCGCTAAACCTGCAGCATCTGCGCGAACTAAAGCGCCTGGTGGACGAAGTCGAGCCCCTGTTCATATCGGAACATCTCTCCTGGGGCTCGGCAGCCGGACGCTACGTGAACGATTTGCTGCCCCTGCCCTACACGGAAGAGGCTCTGCAACACATGGTTGCGCGGGTGCGCGAGGTTCAGGACGGACTCGGACGTCAGATATTGGTCGAAAACATCTCGAGCTACTTGCGATTCAAGTGCGCGGAACTGCCCGAATGGGAATTTCTCACTGCCCTCGCACAGGAGTCCGGATGCGGAGTACTGTTGGATGTCAACAACGTCTATGTCAACGCAATGAATCACGGGTTTGACCCACAGAGCTATCTGCACGGAATTCCACGGACTGTCGTCAAGGAATTTCACTTGGCGGGCCACACGGTGGCCCGTATTCAGGAGCGCGAAATCCGCATCGATACCCACAACACTCACGTGTCCGATGACGTCTGGGCCCTGTACCGCGCGGCCGTGAAGCGATTTGGACCGGTGCCGACGCTCATCGAGTGGGACGCGGATATTCCCTCTCTGGAAACACTTCAAGCAGAAGCCGCAAAAGCCGACTGGATCTCGGAGCCCTTCCGTGCTGTCGCTGCGTAACATTCAAAGCTCTTTCGCGGCGCATCTGTTCGAGGATGAGCCCGAGTCTATCATTCCGTGGATCCGCGCCGACGGTATCGATCCGGCCGCTCGTCTGCAGATTTATCGCAACAACCTGCATGAGGGATTCCAGAAGGCCCTCGCGCTTGAGTATCCCGTGATCCGCCGTCTCGTCGGAAATGATTACTTCCGACAACTCGCCCTCGCCTTCCTCGCCTGCTACCCTTCCACGTCTGGGGATCTTCATCACGTGGGAACTCCCTTTGCGTGGTTCCTGCGGCAGCAATTCGCAGATACGGGTTACCTGTACCTGGCGGACGTGGCAGCGCTCGAATGGGCTTACCAAGAGTGTCTGGTCGCGGCGGAACTCGACCCCCTTAACCCTCTCACGTTGCGCGACGTTCCCGCGCAATCCTATGGAAAGCTGCGGTTTACGTTGCGGCCCGCCTGCCGGTTGGTGCATTCACCATTTCCCGTCCTGAGAATTTGGGAGGTCAATCAGCCGGAAGTCACGGGCGATGAAACCATCAACCTCGACAGCGGGCCAGATTTCCTGCTGCTGTTCCGAAATCCCTCAGGCATCTCTTTCCGCCGTATCCCCGAGGATGACCATCGTCTGCTCGCGGCGTTCACTACCGGAAAATCCTTAGACGAAGCACTGGAAGTAAGCCTGGTGTCAAATCCACAGTTCGATCTGAGCGCCGCACTGCGCCGCTGCATTGAATTTGGCGTTCTCTCTCAACTGACCTTCTACCAAAGCACTCTTTAAGGAAGTCTCTCATGTCGTCCCTCTTGAAGCTTGCCGGTGCGCACGCCGCACTCGGGCGCCTGCTCGATAATTTCCGCTCTCTCGTCCTGTTCGCTACGCGCTTCTATGTCGGTTGGCAGTTCTGGAAGTCCGGCTGGCTCAAGGTAAGTTCCTGGAGCACCACACTGGATTTGTTCCGCACCGAATATCACGTGCCGCTGCTGCCACCGCAGCTCGCCGCCGTGATGGGAGCGGGCGGGGAGCTTTTCTTCCCGGCGCTGCTCTTTATCGGTTTGTTCAGTCGTATCGGCGCCTTGGGGGCCTTCTTCGTCAATGCCATGGCCGTGATTTCCTACCGCCAGGTTCTCCTGGCCGAGGGCTCAGAAGCAGCTCTCGGTCAGCATATTCTTTGGGGCTTCATGCTGCTAATGCTCGCCGTCTTCGGGCCCGGGAAAATCGCCCTCGACAGCTGGTTGGAGTCGCGCTTGGCCGCGCGGTGCCGGCCGTTTGCCCCTGCCGTGGCGACCGCGGTGGGTGTACGCTGATCGACTCACGGTTGTTGAGCGGCTATGGCAGAACTTGAAGCACTAAAGCTGCTGCGCGCCCTGGACGAGGGGGTCGCAGCAAAGACCGGCACTGCGTTCTTTGAGCATCTGGTTGGGTCATTGGCTAAGGCCCTCGATGCGACGTGTGCGTTTGCATCGGAGATCAACGCAGAGGCGTATAGGGCTCAGGTGCTTGCCTATTGGCACAATGGCAAGCTCGACGAAGTTTTCGAATATGCCTTGTCGGGCACCCCTTGCGAGTGCGTGCTCGACAACCAGATAGTCGCCTTTCCGCGCAACATTCAGGAGATGTTTCCGCGGGATCGCGAGTGGTTTGCGAGTCTTGGTGCACAGAGCTTCCTCGCGATCCCGCTCTGCGACGAACACGGTAAGGTACGAGGGCACCTCGCCGTGCTCGACTCGCGGGAACGCGACTGGAATGAGGCCGACTTTGACGTTTTACGTATCTTCTCCATGCGGGCCGCCGCCGAGCTCGGGAGGCGCGAGCATCAAAAACGACTTGAGGCAATGAACCTGGCCTTGCAGAAGGCTAACGCGCAGCTGCGGCAAGAAATTACCCAGCGGCTTCAGACCGAGGCCCAGCTGGCATCCACTAGCGCCCGCTCAGAGCACGTCGTCGAGTTGGTACGCGTCATCAACTCCGGAATCACCTCGAAAACGGGCGCCGAATTCTTCAAGGAGTTGGTGCGCTCCCTGGCCGAGGCACTGAGCGCGCACATCGTTTTCGTGTCGCAGATCGATACCGCCCGTTACGAGGCTGATGTGCTGGCAATATGGCTGGGCCACTCGTTCGGGGAGCCGCATCGCTTCAATTTGTCGGGGACGCCCTGCGAAAGCATTCTTGACGGTCAAATCGCCGCCTTTCCGCGGCGTGTTGCCGAACTGTTTCCCGGTGCGAAACCTATCCTCGAAAAGCTGGGCACTCAAAGTTACCTCGCCATCCCGATAATGGACGAGGATACGACGGTGATCGGACATATCGCGGTTCAGGATCAGCGGGAGCGCGACTGGGGAGACACCGAATTTGGCCTACTGAGGCTGTTTGCGAACCGGGCCGCAGCTGAATTGAAGAGACGCGGCCACGAAAAGAGCCTTGAGGACACCAATGCCCAGCTCCAGCGCGCGAACGCCGCCTTACGTCGTGAGGTCGCAATGCGTCTGGAGACGGAAAAACAGCTCGAGAAAGCCACCAAAGCCGCCGAGGCGGCCAACCAGGCGAAGAGTCACTTCCTGGCGCATATGAGCCACGAGCTTCGCACTCCGTTAAACGGCATCCTCGGCTATGCACAGTTACTCAAACGAGACGACGCGTTGAGCCAAGATCAACAGCATAGCGTGGCCGTCATTGAGCATTCCGGCGAGCACCTGCTCACACTGATCAACGACCTGCTCGATCTCGCCAAGATTGAAGCGGGACGCCTCGATCTTCAGACCAGTTCAATCGATCTGCCGCAGTTACTCAAGCAGGTGGTGGATCTAGTCGCAGTCCGCGCAGGCCAGGCGGGGATTGCGTTCACGTTCCACGTGGCACCCGAGCTCCCCTCGCAAGTACGGGGAGACGAACGGGCCGTGCGTCAGATACTGCTTAATCTTCTCGGCAACGCCGTTAAATTCACCAAGTCGGGCGGGGTCGAATTCCGGGTCCGACGCACTTGTGCATCGGCCGCAAGCTGCGAACTGCGCTTCGAGATTCAAGACACCGGCCGAGGCATTTCCGCGCCGGATCTGGAACGAATCTTCGAACCGTTTGAGCGCATCGACGGGTCAACGCGAGTCGAAGG
>WNFO01003629.1_pt1 | contig 13154 bp, 15 predicted proteins | sample 5400251 | NCBI WGS metagenome assembly WNFO01 (sample SAMN13153354, study PRJNA577476) | soil metagenome | isolation source: 100 cm saprolite under Madrone tree | place: USA:California | collected 2016-06-14 | reverse complement strand
GGCACAGAAGATCGCGTAATAATTGATCCTGGCTCTCGTGTCTGGAAAGTCGGGTTCAGCGGCGAAGGTCGCCCTCGTGATGTCTTCTTTGTTACTCCGTTGTGGGGTCTCCGACGTGCTCCGGATCTTGTCCAACGAGAGGAGGAGGACCGTTTGCTAGCAGCCCAGTTGCAGGCTCACCTTAGAGCTGTATTCCATGAGTAAGTAAATGCATACACTTTGCTTCACCTCTGCCTTAACACCTTGCGGCCAGTTCCCTGCTGACAGACCCAAAGTCGAGGAAGGTTATTGTCATCGAGCATCCTCTCTTGCCCGACTATGTAAAAGAGATCCTGGCCAGGATTCTTTTTGAAAATCTCCAGGTCTCACTGCCAATAATACTTTTTTTTCTTCAACTTACGCATTACCAGGTTCCATCCATATCATTTGCTTCTAGCCACCTACTTGCGCTCCTCTCCGTTGGCAGAATAACGGGCGTCGTCCTTGACTGCGGAGAATTAGAATCCACTGCCCTTCCCGTATGTCCTTCCCCCTGTCGTGGCTTCTGCCTTGACGTGCATATAGATATTTTCCTCCCGACCGCTCTTCCATCAACTTCGAACGACCCCCTTGGCTGGCGCGCGCTTAACGTCTCACATCCGTGCTCTTTTACTTCTTTTCGGCGCCTACCTCCCACCACCGACATCTCTCAGCGCTACCGTTAATCTGCCTGCCTCCTCGCGTTCGACTCGAGTTCCATTAGAAGTTCTTTCCGATGCAGTTCTTGAAGAGATCAAAACACGCTGTTCTTTCGTCGGCGAAGCCATGGACACTACACTAGATTCAAGCGTGATGTCACCAATGGGAGAAGACCCTATGGACATTGACGTGCCGCCCAGCGACAGCGCGCCCTCCGAGTCCGACTTCTCTCATGTTTCAGTTGATCGAGACAGTGACACTGGACCTGCTCCTTCTCACTTCTCTGTTGCTTCCCAGTCACAAGTCCTATCAGGGCGTTCAGGTGCTGGCGAGCACCAGCTGCAGGCGCTTGCGGACTTGTATATGCGTCACTCAACGGCAACGGATCTGCACTTGAAGGTTACCCCCCCAGTTTCGCAGCAGACTAGTACTGGCCTCGGAACCCTCGTAGTCCCCGGATGGATTCGAGAGAGAGGCGCAGAAGTGCTTTTTGAAGGAGGTGATGTCGATGAAAGCAGCGTTGCTGAGACTATACTGGACTGCTTGCTTAAAGTACAGCCATTTCTGATGCGACGGTTGCTGTTGATTGATTTTGTTGTGCACAGACCCCGGTTGACCTTCGCCGAACACTCGCTTCCTCCATTCTCGTTACTGGTGGCACTGCGATGCTCCCTGGATTCATTCCACGGTTGCACACAGAACTCATCAGGGCGATCGTAACTTCACCATCTGCTCCTGCACGGCCGCCCGTGAACTCAGGTAGACCTCGGCCGCCAGCGTACGGCCGTTATGCCGTGTTGCGCCCTTTGATTCCTCACTTTTCCATTCTGAACAACCCTTCGCCAACCCAACCGTCAGGTGCACGGGGTAGCACCAACGCGGGGAAGGCTCCGGCGTTTACACCGGCCACGATGGCTTGGGTGGGTGGCTCACTGGCAGGGTAAGGCTTTATCATGCTATCTACCTCATTTTTGCATCTCTTGATTGGGCTCACCCGTGACTTGTATGCAGTGTACTAAAAACAGGCGGCGCAGAAGTTTCACGGGAAACGTGGGACGAAGCTGGATGCAATCAACGCCCAGAAGATTCCACAGATGACAGTGACGTTGGCGTGCGTTCCATGAACGTCATACCGGACTGGACGCGGACAATTTTACCTATTGGTGCACCTCCTGCAAACCCACCCCCAGCTCAAATACCTGAGACTGCCCCGCTGGCAGCTGTAGGAGCTTGATGAGCAACTTGTCGCGTCTAACTGAAGTAGTGTGTCAGTGCATCAGCCTAATCTGATCTCATAATCGCCTGCTCTATGCATAGAATGGCTAACCATCCTATCCGGAACTTGCCTCCGGAAATTTGAGAAGTTCTAATGTTGAAGTGACACAAAACGAGCGTTCTCGCATGACGCGGCGTTTGTGCGGCAATGAGGATTAGGGCTGAGATGACCGATTAAGGGCCTGAGTTTGCAAACCGCGGACCACAAAGGAGATATTGTGACTCGGTCGTGTCGAGCGATGTGCATTGAATTAGCGCGTTGAAAGGGGGCGGCGGGGCGGAGTAATTACATTAAAGAGTCACACCACCACACCGCCATCTGTCAACAAGCAGTCTACCCATCTCACCTTTCATTCCCATTCATCCACCCGCCCAGTAGCGCATCGATCTCTTAAGACTCTTATTATCGCCCTCAGGCCATATAAGTCATCGTCGTCTATCCTCGCAGATTCCTTGCCCAACTCGGTTTCTATTCAGATCTCAATCAGGCCGCTGCGCATTCTGCCTTTCAGACCCCTAAGCTCTCCCATCTGCGCCCTCCACTCAGCATTTTTTCACCATGGGTATGAGCTATAGACGTTACTTGGCGGGCGCCCGTGTATACGGCTGTCTAAGCTGTCGCACTCACCTCACTACTATCCACTCGATGATATCCAGGGTCTGTGTTGCATGGCATCGCCTTTACGACAGCCTCACTGACACAGCCCATCTGTAGGCATTCAATGGCCAGCATGGACGTGCCTACCTGTTCGAAGACGTGTAAGACCGGATGGAGGCACGATCATGTCGTGTGGATGCTAATGGGTGAATATGTACAGGGTTAACGTTATCGAAGGTGAACCGAATGACCGTCAAATGACTACAGGCAACCACACCGTGCGAGACATCTATTGCTGCAAGTGCAAGACCATACTCGGCTGGAAATATGTGAGCGAGCTCTTTGGCTTTGTCCCGTGCCATTCCCGTTCTGCTCACGGAACCCCCGTTCGCGGGTTGGTAGGACAAAGCGTATGAACAGTCCCAGAAGTACAAGGAAGGGAAGTACATCCTCGAACGCAACCTCCTCGTCGATGTGCAATAGTCGGGGACGTCCGCTGCATTTTCGGCGCCCCGAGCGCTAGCGGTCCATACTGTACTGGCACACTTCGGCATCTTTGGCAACCCCACATGTTTGACCTCCTGGGCATCGCGTTTTCTCTGACGTGCGACGGAACGTAACCGCGCCGCATTCCCATATACAGCATTCATCCAACCTCGCATTTGCATCTTTGCATCCGCATGTTGATACTGAATTCTCTCCATCCCTCGACTCCCACACATCATCCATCCCCATTTAACCACTACAGTATTCCCCCACACACCATTATCGCGCTGTGCCGCTAATGTCCGACAGGGCGATTTTCTCACGTTTCCGTGCCCAAAGTGGCACTGTTCCTGTTCAATACGACACGGCCGGAGGATGTCCGCCACCCCGACAAATCCCGAGAAACCCGTAGGGGCAGAACCGGCGGCTGATGCGTCCGTTTCGTATCATGGCACCTCCTAACTTGTCGCGGCGCGGCGGAGATCTCCTATCAAATGTTTTGCATAACTTACTCCCCCCATTTTCTCGTTGTCTTTGTGACGTATTTGCAACCCACACCATTTTCACACACACTGTTCAACCAACTTTCCCCATGGACCCATTATCACCCACGAGTTACTCGGTGTCATCTCTATCGTGAGGTCAGGATGATGAACGCTCTCTTCCTGTTATTTCCCATAGAAGCTGCTTGTGTACATTGCTTCCTTTCAAACGAGAATATGATTTAGGTCATTATATGAAGCCATATGTGAGCCTCGATTCAAGTATCACAGTGACCATAAATTACTGAGACACCATTCCATGTCTTGGCAGGCGAACGTTGAGCGTCGTCTGGGAAGACGGTGTGCTCGACTCACAACGTTCCAGGGACGGACAGCCTCAGTATCCCGGGTAAGGGCCATGCTTACTCGTGAGGGATGAGACCACGAGGAAATACCGGTTGTAGGGTTTCAATACTGATATTCACAGAGAGATTGTCGATTCTGCGGTCTCTACGGGAGAGTAATACCCAAAAATTTTGATAGGATCTGAAATCGTTCAGAAAATTGAGTATGTATGTAAAGCGCGTGGGTCAACAGTAGGGATTTGAGATGATAAATGGGCGGGACTGTCACTGGCAGTAAACCAATCGTTCTAGCCAACGGTTTTGAGCGGAAGTCTCCTACCTCCAAGGACTTCGAGGTAAATCTTCTTGGCTCGGACTTTCTTACAGTAAAGATCGATTCCGGAGGCCATCGATATGTCATCTACCGCACTTGCATAGAACGTGATTCGATCGATTCTGGCTCAGGGATGCAACTGGCCAACATTTTACACCGGCAATCAAACTCGATTCTGGAGATCTGGGTTTCATTATTGGTTTGGAGTACATCGTTAAATACCTGCAATGGGCCTATTCAACAGACAAACAGTAAGGCACCCGATGCCTCGGGTTGGGAATAGAGGATTTGGATGTGTAATCGTTGGTCATCCGGAAATGTCCAAGAGTAGTGATGTCCGTTTGGTAAGTTAAGCTTGTGCTATCATCGGGCGAAGGTGGGGACCGACAACCGCAGGCAACACGACCCACAGCAAGTGCCGTAGAAAAAAGGAGCCCCCAATAGATGGTGTTCAAAGTCCGTGACAAGGATGTAGTGATTCACTTGTGCGCAGTGGCTTGGGCTCGGTCGGTAAATGCGACAGGCACGGAGGGGGAATATGGTGGCTCATTGGCTCACTAGTACCGTTTTCGTAGTGTAAAAAAACCTAAACGGAGATTACGGGTTTTCTGCGAGTTCCGTTGGGGAAGAATGACACGTGGCCGGCGTGGGCAGTGTCGCGAAATTCCGCAGCAGACTGATACACAGCATGGTGTTTTCGGAAGAGAATATTGAACCACGAGATGGGCATGAAAGTGCCGACGATGATGAGCGGGGATACTGATATCGAGAGGATTGTTCGCGTTGGGGCCGCGTCACAGAGGGCGGGTGGCTGCCATGGACGCAACGTTGGAGCGGGCCGGTTTCCGACCAAGAACCCCAACCGCTACTACGCGACCCCAACAAAGTGGGAGTAGGGGCACCACACTTTCTTTTATAGACGCGCTCGCCTGCTCAAACCTTCTTTCCGACTTTCCTTCGTTCTCCAACGGCAGTCACCCCCCTCCAAACACCCACGCATTCTCTCGCCCGCGCTGCACTCCCATAGTTGCGTCGACCATCCCACTCCGAACCAACCCGAATCATGTCGCTCGCAATCAACACAAACCGCCCTCTCGTCTCGTCACCCCTTGCATCCTCAATATCACCCTCTCGACAATCTGCACGCCCTTTAACCATTCGAAATTCATTGTTTCCTGCCTCGCGACCACTTCGACCATTCCCGTCGATCGCCGCCGCTGGCGTGAACGGCACTCGTGGGACTACTACCAAAAAACCCGTCAAGATAATCGAGCCCCCAAAAGGCTACTCGGGGGGCTGCTTTGTCCTTAATCTCACTCAGGCGGAGCTCAGTCGACGAGACTGATTATTATTATTATTATTGGGCGGCTTTAACCGGCGGCATCCCCACGTTTTCATATACCTGTTGAACACCGGATGCGGGCGCGCCTCCTATGCCCCGTTTGAGGAAGACGGTCAGAGTCCGAGATGGAGATTCGGTTTATGTCGGGCTTGGGCACTGTGTAAAGAACATCCGCACACGTTACTATTAATTTCACGTCGGTTTTCGCTTTATATCCTCGATTTGGCACGTCATCTGCGTAACATTCAGCTGATGATTGCTTGTGCTTATAATGTCGTACGTGTCTGTATAGAAAGAGAATTGGATATAAGGAGATTTAGTGCCGTAAGACGGGACCGATGGAACTGGACAAGAGCGAATAGGAGATGGATGGGATCGATTATGTGATGTTGGAGGGATGGGAAGCTTGATCCGGAGATGAGATGGGATGTGCAGTGTCGGTGATATCCGCCGTTAAATAATAAATTTAAAAATACGGTGGGTCAAGGTCAAAGGTCGTTCGTCCGTCGCTCGCTCACAAGAGTCTCACACTCCAGTCGAGTCTCCTTCCTCGTCCCTCCCTCTCACGACTCTGCACGACCACACACGACCTTCCTCTTCCTCTTCTCTATCCCCCCTTCCCCCCTTTCTTTCAAATATTCCGCTTCTAGGTCATCCTCCCCTCTATTCCCCTCTCTTTCCCTCCACTCATTTTCCCCACTTAGATTTCTGTGCACTTTCTCCCCATCCATCGTGATTAACGTCCGTTCCATCCCCTCCCTTCCCCCTACCACCCCCCCGATCCCTCCTTCCTTTCCAGATATGGACTGTTGGCGAGTAGCAGTATTGGGTGATGGAGGTGTCGGGAAGACCGCCTTGGCCGTCCAGGTACGTATCCCTCCCCAATCCCCTCCCTCCTCGTCGCTCTTCCTGACCCACAACTCTCCCAGTTCACCCTCAACTGCTTCGTTGGTGAGTCCACTCGTCCGCCGACTTGCTTTCCTACGTGTGCGCTTACGGATCGCGCCGCGCCACCACTACGTAGAGGTATGTTACTGTTACTGAGCTTGTGCTTAATTGACATGGTTGCATCGCGCTCATCTTAGACATATGATCCGACGATAGAAGACGCGTATCGAAAGCAACTTGTTGTTGACAACCGGATGTGCTTTGTAGAAGTCATTGACACAGCGGGACAAGGTGGGTAATCAGCCTTTCTTTTATTCAGCTGGCTTTGTCATATGTCTGTGTCATGGCTCTCAGAGGAGTACGCAACATTACGCGATCAGTGGGTTCGGTAGGTCTTCGCCATCTTTTGTTCTGCGGAAAGCCCCTCTTAATGACTCACCCAAGTGAGGGCCAAGGATTCATCCTTGTATACTCGATCGCTTCACGGGCGACCTTCGAGCGCCTGGAAGTCTTTCGGCAGTCCATGTTGAGGGTTAAGCGCCAAAAACCAATATTCATGTTGGTTGGCAACAAGGCTGATAAGCAACTCGAGCGCGAAGTCACCCGAGAAGAGGGGATGCAAATGGCCAGGGAATTTGGCTGCGAATTCCTCGAAACTAGTGCCAAGACGGCCCAGAATGTGGAACGACTTTTCACGAACCTGGTTCGCAGTCTCCGAAGTACGAGGCAAGTAGAACAAGGCGCGGTACCCCCCCAGCCACGAGTTAGGGAGCCGAGAAGGCCGAGATGTTCCATCATGTAGGAGAGTGGTCTCGCGTTGTCGCCAGAGACTATAGACACCATCCTCTCGTTTCTATTTTTACCTCTGCTTTGATGATACCACTTTCTCTCACTCCCTTGCACTGCATCGTGACCTTGTGCAAGGTTATCGGTCTCGCAGGTCCCCCCGCTTCATCTCATCGCGCTCCTTTCATGATCTCCTTTTCTTTTCATGCCGCTACTGAACATTCCGAATTTGACTCACTTGTGACGTACGCACGAAGGAAGATCGTTTCTGTTCTGACATGTGTTCTACTACCGGGTACCTCGATGGTCGTTCCCCATTTTTCGCTGCTGAAAAGGGTGCCCGCCGGTATGGCGTGCCTGACAGAGTACCCGGATACGTTGCCTATGTTTACGTCCTCATGTCGACGTACCCACGAGGATCATCTTTATCGATAAGTATTTGCACAATGCGGGATCACCGAATGAGCTATGCCCAAATAATTCAATAAAAAAAATTGATGGGTGCTGAATCCGTAAACACTAAAAAATCTAGGGTCTGCAGAGAAAAAAAATTCGCGATCATCTATTGTACCACAGCAGCGTCCGCAGATTTTGCCATCTCTCCGAATCCTCGTAGAGATATGTCATCGAATTAAACATCCCTGGCTGAATAGTTTCGCCACGGTGTTGGAACAGCCACATCACTGCACCCCATGTTATCGCCGCAAATACAGAAAAATAGCGCGAGTCGGGAGGTATTGGTTTCACCGTACCACCGCCCGCCGTTACCGGGGCATGTGGCGAGCGCGCTCGGGGAATAAATGACGCGAGCACACGGGAACAGACGTACAGGACAATCTGTCGGAGGACAATTATCATGGAGAAATTAGATTTTTGGAACCCAAAAAGACGACGACGACAAGGGACCATGCGGCGTGTGCGCACAGCACACAGCAGTAGCCAGCATAGCCGCGCAAAGGGATGCAAGGGGGGGGGGATACGGTTGTAACAAAGGCGGTACGAACCTGTTCGTTGATCGCGTTTCGCTCTCCGAATACGAGGTAACCGCCGAGCAAACCCGCGAAAAAGGAATCATGCGGTCGTCCCTTCCCACCGTTTAGTTTCCGTTGGAGGAGGAGAAGCGACTTGTAAATTGCGACGAATTTTGCGAGATTCGTGGCATGCTGTTTCGATGCGCGCAGGATGACTTTGGACCGCTCGTGCCAACTTGTCGTTGCGTTGCGCAAAGTGAATAAAAACGAATGAGACGCGTGTCAGACAGAGGCGGTGGAAATCAGCCCGTCAGCATCCTGGCATTTTGGATGGGGAGGAGAGGGGACGGAGTGACGTGGTCGTGTGTGTAGGATGGGAAAGTGAAAACGACGTACTCTCCTCTCCCGAATAGGATGGCCATGATCAACGCATGGGGAAATCTGACCTTGAGACCGTAGACCAAGCCGTTCCGTGCGCCCTTGAGAATGGCAAGGTAGTCATGGTATCGCGGGTTGTCGAGGACGGCCTGCAGTGCGGCCGACATTGACATTTGGCGGACTCAAAGGTTCTATGCCCTGGAGACAAAAGCAGAAAGGCAGTTTGCGGGTGCGTGGTTGAAGCGAAAAGAGCTTGCGCGGCGCGTCGAATTGGAATGGCGGTGGACGCGCTATTCGGCACTCGGGTGAGCAGGTGGCGGGGCATTAATCACATGCCTTGAAACGCACGGGACTGGGATATGAACGATACCGTAAAAGTACATTGATTAAAAGTCAAGACGGGACAGGAGACTGTAGAGTAAAGAGTGCCTGTTCGACACTCGCCCAAGTCTTAAGATCATCCGTTCTCTCTTTTGAGAAAAACTCGTCCCTGAAGTTGAACCCATCAATATTCGTCCATTCGAACTGGTTGATCGCACGTCCGTCAGAGACACTCATATGGGAAATAAAGGTGTTTGAAAATATACTCACACCACCCCGATCTGGAGCGATCCTGTCCTGCTTTCCCGTGATCACAACATACCGGCGATACCGGTCCATCATGCAGGGCTGCATTTGTAGAGAGAACAGCATCGTTAACAATTCCGTGAGAACATTGAACGACCATTTCTCTTCGGGCAATTCGGAGAAGTTTTTGTTGAAGCTACGGAGACAGCCTTCCAGAATCCCACGCGGTTCAAGCATGGACGTTTCCTGGTGCCGGCGGATCCATTCTAGGAGTGGTCCCTCTTTGGAGCCATAATGAGGAGGTTCCATAAACAACAAAGACAGCTGTCCTTGTCCAATTCTGGACAAAAGATCTTGGTGTATCAACGTCCCCCTGACAATGCTCTTTGTTAAACTGCTGCGCACGCAAAGGAAACACATGGACCTACTTCTCGAACTCCGATACGGGGTCGGAACCTCGGTTTTGTCTTGCTGTCAGGGCCACGACACCTGGTGTCACAAAACAGTCCCATAAAGGGTGCTGCTCCAGCATGTCTAGGAGCCTGTGTGCGGTGGAAGGACACTCGGCAAAGACGCTAGGCGAAATGGTGACAATCCCCCCTGTAGCTGGCAAGATGATGCACGGACAATGCAGAGTGTCAGTCATGCTTACCGGCCGGATAAATTTGTCGTATCCCCCATCGTGCAGGTGGAATCGTGTGATGTGTCCCATAGGTCACAAATTGAATGTCTAGCCGCTTCATCCGCCGCTCCATCAGAGCAGGCAATTGATTCAAAGTTTTGATAGCGCCGACGTGCACGAAAACAAAGTCAACATCTGCTTTGAGACCAACGTTTGTTGCGCGGCGTTCATCGAGAACGCGTATGAGCGCTCTAGTTTCAAAATGCGGTTCGCCCGGGGACCCATCGCCGTCTTTGTTCCAAATGCAATACCTTGACTCGGACATTTCGTCGTACAGCCATTTGGGAAATCCAAGAACAGAAAGGTCGCGGTGATAGGACGGGTCTTTACGAAGGATATGTTCCAGCCCTGCCATCACAATAGATCCCATTTTCCCAGGACGAGGGGTGTCATGAATGCTATCACATGGACCGCGGAACAAACGGTGCGAGCGGGCCTTTATCCCTACTACTTTCCACGGGAAAAGAGCAACAATGAAATGGCCGGCTTTCCGAAGATCTTGGCGTACATTATATTCTTTGCACAAGACCACATTCGAAGCTGGAAACACGAGAAGCAAAGCGACTTGATTGTCATCAATATATATGTTGGAACAAGATACCTTCGCCACGCATCAGTTAACCAGATCATTCATAGAAGAGGGCTAGGGGACATGCCAGTTTCCGAGAAGACATATACATGAACAACGGACTCAGCAGTTTCTCGTCAGCGGGGGTGTCGGGTCCTAATTTGGCGATTTCGGTAACAGGAGTTAAAGCCGGCCGAAGATACTGCAGCTCTCCGAGCGAGAAAAGCTTTTCAAGTAGCATAAAGCTGACCGAGGAGTTAAAACAGATGGAGAAGCGCAGACGAGCAGCAGAACCATCGGTCACATCCGAAAGTGTAACATTGCAGAGTCGCTCTTTATGATCTTTCTCGGTGTTGATACGAAGTTCGCCACTCCACTTGAACTTCCTCGGGATTGGTGTTTTCCTGCAGAGAATTATTAGCTTCTTTGAGGTTAAAGGACTAACCCAATCACTTGAGAAGGTCTGAAACCGACGGCTTGCGAATAGGGATCGAAGGAGATCGGCTGTGTTCAACGCCGTCACTGAAGGGTAAATACTTAATGGTCAAAATCACCCTCGCACTCGAGGGTCAAAAGTCGTACATCATCGGTTCTGACATCCTACGGTAAAGGACACATGTGAGTCAAGTGCACAAACGAGGGCAGAAGGCACGGACTCGGGAGGCATGACATCGTTCAAAAAGGCTTCTGTGTCCGCCATTGATGCGGGTGGCAGTCGTGGCATACTTTGCACAGAGGACGTGTGTGCGCCAGCTAACTGCGGGGCGCTGCCCTGGCGCTGAGCATCTGCGTTCGATCCCGGTTCAAACGCTGCACCTCCCTCTAGTGCTGAAGGTGTGCGGGGACTAGACATCTCAATGGGTGATTGAACGGAGTCCCTTCTACCCGAGGTTGAGGGCTGCGCGATATTCGACACCCGCATGGCTCCTAGACTAGCTTTCGTTGGAAGAGAGCTCCCTGGTTTGAGGTCCGGGGCATCGAAGCGCTTGATCTTGGGTCCAAGGAGCCACGTCGGCTTACGGACGACCTTTGGTTGGGAACCTGTTGGCCTGGAGGGAGGTAGTTTCTTTGGGGGTTCTGTGGCATTGGTCCCCAAGGAGGTAGATATCGAGAGACTGGGAGGTTTCGGCGCTGAAGGCTGGGCAGGGTGGATAGGGGCTGGAGAGGAGGGAGCGGAAAATAGAGGGTCGTGGGTCGGTGTGGTTGGCTACGATAGACTCAATAACAGCTAACAGACGACAAAAGGACGATGGCCAACCTCTGAAATTATTATGGGCGGAGAGGTTTTGGTACGTTTCCTTATTGTTTCATGAGAAGACTACACGATAAGTTGGTAGCCCCTTTGTTGACAACGCTGTCGACTTACTGAGCCTCTTTCACCTTCACCTTCAGGGCTAGCAAGTCGCCGTCGCTTAATTGGCTTTGAACGAACCCCCGTACCTGTGGATGTACCGGGCGCACTGATAGTATGCTTCCCCTTTGATGGCATTATGTCTGTGACAGACAAGCCATCGTCATGCGTATCAGAGTCATCCGGTGGCTCATTGGTTTTGCGATGAGGTGCGGGTCGCGTTTTCCCCTTGGACTTGAACGCCAAAGATCTCGAAAGCGGGATCTCGTCAGAATTGTCGGTGGTGGTACCCTTCGACTGAGTGAGATACAAGGAAAAAATGTCCTGAAAGCAGATGCTTACATCTGATGCCGCGTCGTTTTGTTGCTGAACGAATTCTTGCAGTGCTTTGTTCGGGTCCTTTGCAGATTTTTTCGATCGACTTGACCCAGCACTCGAGATCTGCAAAGAATGAGATATTTGTCTTAACACAACGAAATGTTACTGACGGTGAATGCGTAATGTCTGTCTTTTGATGCCTTTTTCTTTTTATTGCTTTTGTCACGCCACATGTTGTCGGCGAAATACTGTCGCTCCCGTGCTGTCGCTTGGTAATCAGTAAAATGTAATGAAAGGTCGAACACTATAACACACAGATCCACCATTTCTGAGCGTCGAACTGATCTCCGGGTGTATAATCAACGCTGTCCATACCTATATGCTTCCAGAAACTGCGAAGCAGCCGATCGCATTGTTCAACGTTTTCTGCGGGCTCCCAACTACCTAAAGTGTTGAGCCGAGCGTAGACAGGGACGTGAATTCCTCTCACCTATCGTGCTCAGAGGAATAACCTGCCCACTGGCTGTGTTTCAGTGGCAATGCTACACGAGTGTCGCAGACATACCGAGACCCGATATTCCTATGGTTCACAGGGGCGAGTTTAATAGCAGATCGACACGAGGGTACACCCCACTCACCCACTCCGCATCATCATTGACTCGCGCACTGGTTATGACCTCTGTCATATGCAACGCGTTCATGACCGGTCAAATCAAGTCGGTCAAGGACAAAGAGCTTGCACGAACCAACATGATAGACGTCCTCGTCGGAGGAGCTGAGGTCGCGTTTTTTGGGCATAGTACCTTTTCTGTATGTTGTTGAGATCGCTCGTAGCAGAGGATCAAATGGGATGACTTCCGGTCGGTCGCGTGGTCGCGTGACAGCCCCAGGCGCTGCGCCCGATGTGTGCGTTATGTAATCCGCAGAGTGCTCTCTCAGGCTGCTATTCCAATGAGCACCAAATCCAAATCCAAGCAACAGGAGGCTCTCCAGATCCTCGACGACCTTGACTCACTCTCACCAGATGCTCGCCCACCCGGTGTTGACTCTGCGGCCGCTCCCGCTCCTCGCGTTGCTGCCAACCCCGGTGAAGCTGCCGAGGTCCT
>WNFO01008775.1_pt1 | contig 13159 bp, 9 predicted proteins | sample 5400251 | NCBI WGS metagenome assembly WNFO01 (sample SAMN13153354, study PRJNA577476) | soil metagenome | isolation source: 100 cm saprolite under Madrone tree | place: USA:California | collected 2016-06-14 | reverse complement strand
CCTGACGCAGTTGCTCGACAACAAGTACATCAATGACCAGGACCTTCAGGATGCCAAGCGCGCGCCCCTAAAGATTATCCGCACTTCGATTTCGGGAAGTGAAGCTCCCTATTTCATCGACATGGTGAAAGACCACCTGCTCGACAAATATTCCGAGAACGAATTGCTGAGCGAAAATTTCCGCGTCTACACGACGCTGGACCCCGCTTTGCAGCGTGCCGCCGCCGCCGCTGTCGACGCCGGCATGAAGAATGTGGACTTGCTCTTGCAGAAGAAGTACGACAAGTGGAAGAAAGATCTGGCCAAGAAGGGAAGCAACGAGCCAGTTCCGCAGGCGCAAGTCGCGTTGGTCGCCTTGGATCCGCGAACCGGCGAGATCAAAGCCGTAATCGGCGGGCGCGACTACGGGCAGAGCCAGCTCAATCACGCCCTGGCGCACCGCCAGCCCGGTTCGGTCTTCAAACCGTTCGTCTATGCCGCGGCGCTCGACAACGCCGTTGATGGCGTGCAGCCTGTCATCACTCCAGCCACGACCATCGACGACGAGCCCACCACCTTCGAATTCGACGGCAAGGAATACACGCCGAATAACTACGGCGAAAGATTCATGGGTCGCGTCACCGTGCGCGACGCGCTCACCAATTCTCTCAACGTCGCCACCGTCAAGGTCGCCGAACTCATCGGCTACGGCCGCGTCGTGCAAGTCGCCCGCAAAATGGGCCTGGGCACCAACATCCAGCCTACCCCGGCGGTCGCTCTCGGCGCCTACGAGATGACCCCCATCGATGTCGCTGCCGGATACACCACCTTCGCCACTATGGGCACCCGCGCAGAGCCGCAGTTTCTGCGCACCGTCGTCAACGCAGACGGCACGCCGCTCGAAAAGTTCACGCCGCAAACCCGCCCAGCTCTCGATCCCCGGGTCGCTTTCCTGGTTGTCAGCTTGTTGAAAGATGTTCTCAACAAAGGCACCGGCGCGGGCGTTCGCGCCCGCGGGTTTACATTGCCCGCGGCTGGAAAAACTGGAACTTCCCGCGACGGCTGGTTCTCCGGCTTCACCTCCAATCTCCTCTGCGTGATCTGGGTCGGCTTCGATGACAATCGTGATATAGGAATGACCGGCGGCGCCGTGGCGGCCCCCATCTGGGCAGACTTCATGAACCGCGCTACGACGCTCGCTCAATATCGCGACGTGAAAGACTTCACCATGCCGGATGGCGTGCAATCCGTGCTCATCGATCCGGATACTCTGCAGCTCGCCACCCCTAGCTGCCCCACGACCCGCGAAGAGGTCTACGTAACAGGTTCGGCGCCCACGATCTTTTGCGAGGTCCATGGCGGCCATACTTCCACTGGCTCTGTCCTCTCTCGCGTTTTTGGGGGAGGTGAGCCCAAAGCACCGCAGCTAGACGCCAATGGTCAGCCCGTTGCCGTCACCCCCTATGACCCCAACCGGCCTCCCAATGCCACCGGCCAGGGCCCAGTGGCTCCCTCGGCGGGGTCCGAAGATAAAAAAAAGAATCCTTTACAGAAGATTTTTGGTATCTTTGGGGGTAAGAAGAAGGAACCCGACCAGGCTAAGCCGCAGCAACAGCCTCCGCCGGAGAAGGGAGATTCGCCATGAATCGCATTCGATTGGCGTTTCCAGCAGTTGTCCTCCTCCTCGTTGTTTCCGTTTCGTCCGCAGGTCAAAGTTTTGTTGAGACCCCAGGTGTTCCCGTAGTTCCTCGAGCGGTACAAGCTCCCGCGCAAGCTCCTGTACAATCGCCCGCGGAATCCTCGGTCATCGTCGTGAAGCCTGGACTGAGCGATGAACAGATGGCCGATCTTTACATGGCGCGCAAAGAGTTCCGTGAAGCCGCCGTCACTTTCAAGCGGCTCGCGGATCAGAGTCCCCAGAATCCCGTGTATCTGAATAAGCTTGGCATTGCGCTGCACCAGCAGGCAGCTCTTGGCGCGGCTCTGAAGTATTACGAACGGGCCTCGAAGGTCGATCCTACCTATGCCGACGCGCAAAACAACATCGGCACAATCTGGTACCAGCGGAAAAAATACGGACGGGCCATCAAAGCCTATCAAAAAGCAATCAACATTCGCGCTGACATGGCCGTCCTATACAGCAATCTGGCGTATGCCTACTTCGGCGACAAGAAATACCTGGAAGCCATCTCCTCTTTCCGGCAGGCTCTGGCGATTGACCCGCAACTCTTCGAGCACAGCAGCTCACGAAGCGGTTCGATTCTTCAGGATCGCTCCGTCGGTGACCGTGGGCGGTTTTATTTTCTCCTCGCGAAATCTTTCGCGGAGGCCGGTAACCTGGAGCGTTGCCTGATTTATCTGCGTAAAGCCAAGGACGAAGGCTACAAAGAACTATCGGAAGTCAAAACCGATCCCGCGTTCGCCGCGGTCTTAAAGGATCCTGGGATCCAGGAGGTTTTGGCTCCCAAACCTCCCGACACGCCGCAACCCTGAAGCAGGTTCGTTTCGCCAATTTGGGCTCACCCCGCATGTCCGCCGCGAAAGGTGTCCTTGTGTCTGTTACAATGCAATAGACATGGGGCGACCTTTCCGCAGCCCGCGAATTCTATCCTTCCTCTCTGTCATCCTGATTTTTGGAACTATTCCGCTTTCCGCGCAGCAATCTCCCGCCTCTCCCAGCGCTCCTTCGGCGGCTGCCTACCAGCAGGGAATCTATCTTGTTTTTCCTTTTGAGAATGCCAGCGCCTCTCCCCGCTTGGATTGGCTGAGCGAAGGCCTCGAGGAGCTGACCATTCAGCGCTTGTCGGCCGCCAGGGAGCAGGTGTATTCGCATGAAGGTCGCGTTGTCGAACTGGAACGTTCCGGTCTGCCGCGCTCCTCAAAACTCAGCCGCGCGACGATGCTTCATGTTGCAGAAGACCTCGACGCCGATTTTGTCATCTTTGGCAAGTTCTCGGCGAATGGCACGTCCCTCACCATCGAGTCACAAATTCTGAAGGTGAATCCGGCGCGAATGCAGTTGGCGCTGCGCGAAACCGGCACGTTGGATTCCCTCATGGACCTGCACGCCCGCCTGATTTGGCGTATGCTCTCCGCTAACGACCGCAACTATGGCCTCAGCCTTGCCCAGTTCACCAAGCTCCAGCGTCCGCTCCGCCTCGACGCTTTTGAACATTACATTCGAGGATTGCTGGCCAGTGAAGACGATGCTCGCCTGCGCGAACTTCGAGAAGCGGCGCGTCTCGAACCGGAATGGCCGGAGCCTGACTTTGCTCTCGGCGAAGTCTACTTCGCTCGGCGCGACTGCGATTCCGCGCTGCCTTGGTACGCCCGAGTGCCAAAAACGCACGACCGCTATGTGGAGGCCGTCTTCTCCACAGCTGTTTGCCACCTTCTTCTCGGCCACCCGGACCACGCGGAGGAATTGTTCACTTCGTTGCAAGAGACCTTGAAAAACAATCGGGTCTTTGGGGCGGACCTGCCGGAGATTTTGAATGACCTGGCGATTGCGCGCGCGCGCCAGGGCAAGACGGCCCCCGCGCAAATTGATTTTCGCCGCGCCACCGATTTGGATCCCGGGGAAGACGATTATCCATTCAACCTCGGCCTGCTGGCGCTTCAAACCAACGATCCTGGCGCGGCGGCTGGCTATTTTGGCGAAGCCTCGGAACGCGAGCCGGACAATGCCGAAGATCGCGCGTTGCTGATCCTCTCTTTGGAAAAGGCCGGCAAGAAGGCGGAGGCCGACCAGGAGCGCGAGTCGGCTATCGAATCCTTTGGGCCAAACGGCCTCCCCGCGATTCATCTGGACGCCAAGAACGAAACATTGGCTCGTCTGAATCGCATCAAGACCGAGCTCGACGTCACGGAACTTCGTGCGGAAATTACATCGGCAGCTTCGGCTGCCAGCGAGACCGCCTCCGGTACTTCGGACGATTCCTCCGTTGCACGCCTCCGCCGCGCCCGCCAGGAACTCTCCGCCGGCCACGTCGACGCCGCGGAAAAAGAATTTCGCGCGGTGCTTGGCGCCGATCCGAAAAACCCCGCTGCACACCACTGGCTCGCCGAAATTGACCGCCGCCAGGGCAAGATGGATGATGCCGTGAAGGAATTGCAGGCTTCGCTGGCAGCGCGTGATTCCGCGGTGGTTCGAACCATGCTGGCTAAAATCTACCTCGAGCAAAAGAAACCAGACCTCGCGCGAGCGGAAGTCGAGAAAGCGTTGAAGCTGGCTCCGAACTATGCCGAGGCCAAGCAGCTGCTCGAACATCTGCAAAGTTCGAAGCCCGCTGAGAAAAAACCGGGAGGAGGTGCGCCATGAGCGATCGGCTCAACGAAGGGAAGCGCCCCTTTTGTCTCATGCAATCCAAGTTTGTTGCTGCCTTTTTGCTTCTTTGCGGTCTGTGTGCCGCCGCGATTTTCTTTCTCTCGCCTGCCGTCGTGGCGGACGAGCACTCCGCCAGTCCGCTCGTGCTTGAGCTCAGGCTTGACGGCGTGGTCGATCCCATCCTGGCCACCTATATCGATGAAGGTCTTGCTGACGCGGCGAACCGTCATGCAGCTCTTGTTTTGATCACCATGGACACCCCCGGCGGGCTCAGTACTTCGATGCAGGACATGATTCAGCATATCCTCGCATCACCAGTGCCGGTTGCCGTTTATGTTTCTCCGACCGGTGGCCGCGGAGCCTCTGCCGGCTTTTACATCCTGCTCTCTGCCGACATCGCCGCGATGGCGCCTGGAACGCATACCGGTTCCGCGACCCCGGTCATGGCCATTGGCGGTTTTCTGCCGATGCAAATCGACGATGCCTTCCGAAAGAAGATCAATGCCGATGCCACTGCTTTTCTGCGAAGTTTCACGGAGAAGCGCGGCCGCAACCCGGTGCTGGCGGAAAAGGCCATCACCGACGGCAGCGCTTTCACCGACAAGGAAGCCTTGGAAGGGAAGATGATCGATCTGATCGTGAGTTCGCCCGATGAACTGGTGCGCCAACTCGATGGCCGTTCGATTATCCGCTTCGACGGGACTCAGACGAAGCTTTCCCTCAAGAATGCCGAGCGCAGGCCTTTTGAACTATCGGCGCGGCAGAAATTTCTTGCCCGCATTGTCGAGCCCGATATTTTCTTCGTGCTGCTCATTCTAGGCGTTCTCGGCGTCTACACTGAATTCACTCATCCCGGCGTTATCGCCCCCGGCGTCATCGGCGGCATCTGTCTGATTCTCGCGCTCTACGCCATGAATTTCTTGCCCATCAATCTCGCCGGTGTGTTCCTGATTTTGCTCGCGCTCGCATTTTTCATTCTCGAAGCCAAAGCTCCGAGCCACGGAATCCTGGCCCTCGGCGGAGTTGTGTCCATGTTTCTCGGTGCGATTTTCCTCATCCGTTCGCCGCTCACTCCCGGAGGCGTAAGCGTAGGCGTAGCCCTGGCAGGGACGATCCCATTCGCGGTCCTGGCCGTAGTCCTTATGCGGCTCGTATTGAAGTCGCGGCAATGGAAAAGTGTCACGGGAAAGGAAGAATTGATCGGAGAAAACGGTATCGCGATGGCGCAGCTCGCTGCGGGCGCTGTGGGCCTGGTTCGCGTGCATGGCGAGTTGTGGCGCGCCGAATCTTCGCGGCCCGTGCGGGAGGGCGAGACCGTCCGTATCTTGCGCATCGAAGGACTAAAGCTTTACGTTGAGCCGGCCGAAGTGGCTGTTTCAGCGGCGAAATAAGCATTTTCATTTTCAGGAGGAAAAGATGGAGATTGGTGTTGTTGGGACCGCCTTGGTCGTCGGCCTGATACTCATCTGGTTCTGGAATTCGATTTACATCATCAAGGAATGGGAGCGGGGTGTCGTCCTTCGTTTGGGACGTTTGATACCTGACGCCAAGACTGCCGGAATAAATTTGGTTCTCTGGCCCATCGAAACTCTCTACCGTATCAATATGCGGATTGAAACGCTCGACGTTCCGCCGCAGGACATCATTACCCGCGACAACGTCTCCGTGAAGGTCAACGCCGTTTGCTATTTCCGCGTCGTCGACGCCAACCAGGCCCTCTCGCAGGTCCAGAACTACACCTACGCAACTTCGCAGCTCGCACAAACTACCATCCGCAGTGTCGTCGGCCAGTTCGAACTCGATGAAATCCTTTCCCAGCGCGACAAGGTCAACGCCAAGCTCCAGATCATTCTCGACACCGACACCGAACCTTGGGGCATCAAAGTTTCCAAAGTCGAGGTCAAGCAGGTCGACATCCCCGAACAAATGCAGCGCGCCATCGCCAAGCAAGCCGAAGCCGAACGCGAACGCCGCGCGAAAATTATTCACGCCGAAGGTGAGTTCGAAGCCTCGCAAAAACTCGCCGACGCTGCCAAAGTTCTCGAGACTCAGCCTTCCGCCATCCAGCTCCGCTATTTGCAGACTTTGACCGAGATAGGTGTCGAGAAGAACACAACGATTGTGTTTCCGCTGCCTATCGATATCATTAATCAGTGGACTAAGAATTTAGGAGGGCCGCAAAGGTAAGAATGGCTTCTGGTGGAAAACGAGGAAGCGCTGGTGAGCGTGTGCTTGAGAGCCGGCACGTCATCGGCTTGTTCATGCTGATGCTGCTGTTCTCAGGCGTATTTTTCACGCTCGGTTACGTCATGGGACGCAACCAGATTGACGGCCCCGTTAGTGCCGCCACTGATTTTTTCCGCAAACCCGAAAAGATCGTTTTACCAAAGCCGGACGCGAATTCGAAGCGAAGCAATAATCCTGTCGCAGCCAATCCCCCCGCTGACACCGCCGCCCCGCCGAATTCCGATTGGGAGTTTTATCACGCCGGCGACAGCAAGAAGCCTGAAGACCATCTGAAGCCCGTGGCCTCTGCGCCTGCCCCGGCGCTCGCGCGAAAAAACGCCCCTGTGCTTGTGAAGACCACCGCGCCGCCGAGAACCGCCAGTGCCCCAGCAAAGACTCAGAATGCTCCGCTCATTCCAGGGAGCGCCTACACTTTGCAAGTGGCGGCACTGACCAAAGAGGCGGATGCTCTCGAACTCGCCGCACGCTTGCAAAAGAAAAAATTCCCCGCTTTCGTTGTTTCTCCCCAAGCGGACAAATATTACCGCGTGCAAGTCGGCCCTTACGTTGATCCCAAGGCCGCCGACGCGGCCAGGAAAGGCCTCGAGGGCGCAGGCTTCAAAGCCATCGTGAAACACTGATGCCTCCGGGCAGTTGGCTCTCCTATTTTCGTCCTCAGTCCAGCGCAGATATACCTGCTGGCCTCCGCCTCTTTGCCGGTGCCGTGTCCGGTGCCGCTCTCTCACTCTCTTACATCGGCCTCCACCTAGGCATTTATTCCTGGGTCTGCGTCGCGATCCTCCTCCTCTCTGTATTTGGCGCGCGCCCTCGCGTGGCGTTTGCGTCCGGTTTTCTTCACGCTTTACTTTTCGTCTTTACGTCCGTGCCGTGGATCGCCACGGTTCTTACTGTTCACGGCGGCCTCTCCGTAGCCGGCGGATGGGGCGTCTTGCTCCTGATCGCCATGGCCTGGGGAATTCTTATTGGCACTTTTGCTTGGGCCGTTCAGCGGCTTGCCCTTCGAAGCATCGGCTTGGCCTGCTTCGGCACGCCCTTCATCTGGATCACCTTTGAGTTTGTCCGCGAACATTTGCCCGAAATTAGTTTTCCATGGAACTTGCTCGGCTATCCCGCCGCTGAGAATCTCGCTTTTGTCCAGCTCACCACCATCACTGGAATCTACGGCCTTTCTTTTCTCGTCGCCAGTTTCAATTCACTTCTCGCCTGGGCAATCGCATCAAATTCTTTGCCGCCGCGCAAACAGTTTGGCTCCGCAGCCGCGGCAACAGCAATTCTCCTGATCGTAGCCTTCGCTGCTCCCCGCCTGGTGCCGCAAGATCAGCCGCATCATTTCGCCCGCGCCGCCCAGCTCAATTTCCCCGAAGTCGAATCCTATCCTCCGAATTGGTTTCAAGTGCACTCCGCCGATCTCGAAGAGGTCACCAGGATCAGCCTGGCCCCTTCCGCCGAAAAGCCCGACCTCCTCGTCTGGCCGGAAGCCCCCGCTCCTTTCTCCTTTCAGGATTCGCAATTCGCGAAGATCGCCTCCGCCCTGGCAATTCGATTCGGACATCCGTTCCTCGTCGGATCCATCGAATGGAAACCGCCAGTGGACCCTTCCGACGTTGTCCCCGCGGGCACTCTCCTGCCGTACAACAGCGCCCTGCTCTTTGACTCTCAAGGCCAGCGCATCTTCGTCTACGACAAAGTCCATCTCGTTCCCTTCGGCGAATACGAGCCATTTCCGCTGATCCATCGCGTCGTCACTAGCGTCTCCAGCGACGTGGGCGGTTTCCACAAAGGGAACAAGTACGTGGTGGGCCAGCTTCCAGGCGGGAAAACTTTCGGCGTCTTTATCTGCTACGAAGCCATCTATCCCGGCGAAGTCCGCCGCTTTGCCGCCGGTGGCGCGCAACTCCTCATCAACATTTCAAATGATGGCTGGTTCGGCCGTTCCGCCGCCGCCGAACAGCATCTGCGAATGGTCCGCGTTCGCGCCGTGGAAAACCGGCGCTGGATTGTGCGCACCACGAACAACGGCTTCACCGTTTCCATCGACCCTTACGGCCGCATCTTCCAGCCGCTTCTCCCGGATGTCCGCGCCGCCGTCGATCTTCCGTACGACTTTCGCACCGACCAGACCATTTACACTCGCTTCGGCGACTGGTTCGCTTGGCTCTGCGTCCTCATTTCCGTTATTCTAGTAGCCACAACTTTTCGAAAGGGAAACTGACGCCCGTTTTCCAACGGGCGATTTACCGGTAAAAAGCATGATTCTCGAAGATCTTCAGCATCGCTACGAAGGCCTCAAGCAGCGCATCTCGCTCGTGCGGAGCTATCTTTGACGCCCCCCAGTACCGCGAGCGCCTGAAAGCCCTCGAAGCCCGCGCCGCCGACCCCAATTTTTGGAGCAACCAGGAAGCGCGCGCCGAAGAACAAATTGCCGCCGACGAAAAACTCACCTCCACCTCCAGCGATATCGAAACCTACATCGATCTCGCCAAGCAAGAAACCAACGTCGAGCAAAAAAACGATCTGCTGAAGGAACTCGACAAAGAACTCACCGCCGCCGATACTTACATCTCCGAGCTCGAAACCAAGACGCTTCTCTCCGGCGAAACCGACCACCTCAACGCCATCATGACCATCAAGCCCGGAGCCGGCGGCACCGAATCGCAGGATTGGGCCTCCATCCTTCTCCGCATGTATCTTCGCTGGGCCGAACGCAAGGGGATGGGCGCCGAACTTCTCGACGAAACACCCGGCGAAGAAGCCGGCATCAAATCGGCCACCGTCCAATTCTCCGGAGAAAATGCCTACGGCCTTCTGGCGGGAGAAACCGGCGTTCACCGCCTCGTTCGAATCTCTCCCTTCGATCAAGCCGCGCGCCGCCACACTTCCTTCGCCTCCGTCTTCGTAATTCCCGAAATTGACGATCGCATCGAAATCAATATTCGTCCCGAAGACTTGCGCGTCGACACCTTCCGTTCCGGCGGCAAAGGCGGCCAAAACGTCAACAAAGTGGAGACCGCCGTCCGCATCACGCACATTCCCACCAACATCGTCGTGGCCTGCCAGGCCCAGCGCAGCCAGGGCAAAAATCGCGAAATGGCCATGAAGATGCTCCGCTCGCGCCTATATGATGAAGAAGTCAAAAAGCGCCAGGCGCACACCGACAAGCTCGACGAAACCAAGCTGGACATCTCCTTCGGCAGCCAAATCCGTTCCTACGTTATGCAGCCTTACCGCCTGATCAAGGACCACCGCACCAAATTTGAAGTCGGCGATGTGGATCGCGTTATGGACGGCGATCTCGACCCCTTCATCCGCTCCTACTTGATGGCCAAAAAAACCAAAGGCAAGGTCGACATTCAGCCAGAAGACGAAACCGACTTGTCATAATCAATCCAGAGGAGTCCTCGAATGCGCCGCACAAAACAATTTCGCTCCTTGAACTTTGCAATTAAGCTTGCGCTTTTCTCATTCCTCCTCGTTGCCTCCGCTTTGGCCGCGGAAAAATCCAACGTCCCACAGCTCATCGAACTTGCCAAGTCCAACAGTCCCGCCCTGCGCGACGCCATCACCGCCACTTTCGAAGCCAAGGATCTCAAGGAAGGAACCGCCTGGGCGGGCCGTGGCCCTGAATTTTTCTTCGCCATCGATTCCTCGTCGCAACCTTCCCTCCAAATTGACGGCGCTCCCGGCCCGAAATTGCGTCAACTTGCCAGTTCTTCTCTCTGGTATGCCCCCGCCCGCGTCGAGCCAGTCGGCCGCCTGCACTCCTTCCATTACCTCATCGACGGAAAAAAGTTCGGCGGCCGCCTGGACCTACCTGCGTTCAGTCCACTTTCCTATCTGCAACCCGGCCTCCCCTCCGGCACCCTCTCTGCGAAAATTACCCACACCAGCAAAATCTACGACGGCATGAAAGCCGACTACTGGATCTACGTTCCCGCCCAATATGACAAAGACACCCCCGCCGCTCTCATGGTCTTCCAGGACGGCGGCTGGTATACCGATCGCAACGGCAACAATCCCGCCCTCAACGTGATCGACAACCTGATCGCTCAAAAAAAGATCCCCGTCATGATCTGCGTCTTTATCAATCCCGGCGACATCAGCGATTCCCCAGACACTCCCACCTACCGCTCCGTGAAAGCCTATTCCGATAAATGGCAGCGCACCCTCAAGGACTCCATGCGCAGCACTCTCTACGACACTGTAAGCGACCGCTACGTTCGCTATCTTCGCAACGAAGTCCTCGCCGATGTCACCGCCAAATACAACATCCGCGCCGACGCCTATAGCCGCGCCATCACCGGACTCTCCTCCGGCGCCATCTGCGCTTTCAACGCCGCCTGGCAGATGCCGGATCAGTTCGGCCGAGTAATTTCCTGGATTGGCAGTTTCTCCAGCATCCAGTGGCGCGAAGACCCCAACATTCCCGACGGTGGCCAGGACTTTCCCGACAAAGTCCTCCATGAAAGCAAACGCAATATTCGCGTCTGGCTCCAGGACGGCTCTGAAGACTTGGACCTTCGCTACGGCAATTGGCCCCTCGCCAACCTTCGCCTAGCCAACGCCCTCAAGCTCAAGGACTACGACTTCCATTTCAGCTTTGGCAAAGGCACCCACAACTCCGCTCATGGCGCCGCCGAGTTCCCCGCCGAAATGATCTGGCTCTGGCGCGACTACGACCCCGCCAAAACCGCCCAAACCTTCGAGATAGAACCCTCTGAAAAAGCCAAGCCCGTCTTCCGGGTTTCAGTCGCAAATCGTGATGCTGAATAGGTTAGGGCTCGGCATCCCTGCCATTCGACCCCCGTTTTCGACCGTTCAACCGCCTATTAACGCATTTGGCTGCATTAAATTGATTCTCACGCTACCGGATGGTACCTTTGAAAGGTTCCGGCCACCCTGTTTTTGGCCCATTCTGGGGTAAACCCCGAAGCTCCCAATGAAGGAGAGTCTGTTTTGAGCGAAGCCCTACGCAACTTCCTGTTTACGTCCGAGTCCGTTACCGAAGGCCATCCGGACAAAATTGCCGACCAGATTTCTGATGCCGTCCTCGATGAGGTCATGAAGCACGACCCCAAGGGCCGCGTCGCCTGCGAAACGCTTGTCACCACCGGCTTGGCAGTCGTCGCCGGCGAAATCACCACCAGCGCGCACGTGGACTATGACGAGCTTGTACGCGAGACGATTCGCAACGTTGGCTATAACGACGCGACGTACGGTTACGACGGCTGCACCTGCGCGGTCATGTGCACCGTCAAGCGCCAGTCGCCGGACATCGCCATGGGCGTGGACACCGGCGGCGCCGGCGACCAGGGCCTCATGTTTGGTTTCGCTTGCGATGAAACCGAAGAATTGATGCCCATGCCCATCCAGCTCGCCCACCGCCTCACGCAACGCCTCGCCGAGATTCGCAAAGCCAATAAAGTCGATTTTCTGCGGCCCGATGGTAAGTCGCAGGTCACCATCGAGTATCGCAACGGCCGGCCCGCGCGCGTCGATTGCGTGGTCATCTCCACGCAGCACAGCGAAAAAGTTTCAAACGCGGATCTTCGCGACGCCATCACCGAGCACGTCATCAAGCCGATTATTCCCGCCTCCATGCTGGACGCCAAGACGAAATATCACATCAATCCCACTGGCCGCTTCGTCATTGGCGGGCCCATGGGCGATGCCGGTTTGACCGGCCGCAAAATTATCGTCGACACCTACGGCGGTTACAGCCGCCACGGCGGCGGCGCGTTCTCCGGCAAAGATCCCTCGAAAGTTGATCGTTCGGCTTGCTACATGGCGCGCTACATCGCCAAGAACGTTGTCGCCGCCGGCCTCGCGCGCAAGACCGAAGTCCAATTGGCTTACGCCATCGGCGTAGCCGAGCCCGTCTCCGTTATGGCCGAAACTTTCGGCACCGCCGCGATTCCCGAAGAAAAAATCACCGAGCTCATTCGTGAATATTTCAAGCTGACTCCCAAAGCCATCATCGAGACGCTCGACTTGCGCCGCCCCATCTACAAAGCCACCGCCGCCTACGGCCACTTCGGCCGCAGCGGCCCCGGATTCAGCTGGGAGCGCACCGACCGCGCCGATGCTCTCCGCAAAGCCGCTGGTCTCGGTGCCGCCGCGACTGCCGAAGTGGGAGCAAGGCGCTAACCTTTGAACTTGATTTTTATCGGCCTGCATTTTTGAAGGCCGCCCAGGGGGTGTTACTCACTCCCTTCCGAAACGAAATTCAAATTGAGGAGCAACACTTTGGCAACCGCTGAACTGAAAAAAGGCGATGTAAAAGATATCGGGCTGGCCGACGCCGGCAAGCGCAAGATCGAATGGGCTGGACAGCAGATGCCCGTGCTCGAATCCATCCGCAAGCGCTTCGTCAAGGAACAACCTCTGAAAGGCCTGCGCGTTTCCGCTTGTTTGCACGTCACCAGCGAAACCGCAAACCTGATGATCGCGCTTCGCGACGGCGGCGCCGATGCCGTTCTGTGCGCCTCCAATCCGCTTTCCACGCAGGATGAAGTCGCCGCCTCGCTGAATCGCGATTACAACATTCCGACTTTCGCGATCAAGGGCGAAGACAACGACACCTATTATTCCCACTTGAGCGCCGCCCTC
>WNFO01007567.1_pt1 | contig 13162 bp, 12 predicted proteins | sample 5400251 | NCBI WGS metagenome assembly WNFO01 (sample SAMN13153354, study PRJNA577476) | soil metagenome | isolation source: 100 cm saprolite under Madrone tree | place: USA:California | collected 2016-06-14 | reverse complement strand
CGCTTTGACCCCTTAACATCATCAGGCCTCGATTTCGGCCTTGGCGACGGAGAAGGGGAGCGCGGTGGGCCAGGAAGCGATTTAGGTGCCCGCATCTCTTGCGCGGCAAGATCCTTTCCTGCACGGGATTCCGGGGTCGCAGCGAGAGAAATGGTGCTATCGCGCTCGTCAACTCCTTCGTCGATGTCCATCACCTCCATCGTATCTTCCTCACGGTCCTCAGTGTATGTGATACGTTTAGCAAGCAGCGATCTAGAACTGAAAAATGAGGCCCAGCCAGATATATTGGCCGTAATAGAAGACTGGATGGGGTTCGTCGGCTCTACATGTGCCGTGTAGGTGGGCTCCTGTTGTGTAAGTGCCTCCGCCGTTGTCGGAGTCTCTGTCCCTAGTTTCACGTGGTTGGCGCTTTCTTCTTCAGGTTGGATCATGTGAGGCGCTGACACTGAGGTCGACTGACCATACCAGGGCCATGGAGTCAGCCAACTCGAACCTCGGTCATGAAGTTTTTCCGCTGATATTGATCCGTGGAGGGGTTCAACATGCGCAGGGGAGTTGGAGCTCGAAGTATTGGTCCCCCTCGAGGTCCTATCAGTGGCTACCGCCACCGATTCATGATCCAAGGCTCTGATTGGCGGAAGGTCCTGGGCAGGAGAGGCCGTAGGTGGCGTTGTAGGCCGCCAACCCACGAGCGCCCACCAGGACTCTTGGAGTGTGCTAACGGCGGCCTCGGTGTTCGGCCCGGAAGGCAACACCTCTGGGGAGTGTTCGCCTTCTTGAGAAAGACTTTGATTTTTACATCTAATCATCATCGTTTGTGCGGGTGGGGACGCGTCCGGCTCCGATCGGGAATCGGCAGGTTCCAGAGGAACTTTAGGACGGCTCAAAAAGGGAATGCTGAGCGAGAAGCGGCTTGCAGATGGGCTCAAAGAAGACAAGGTCTGGCCCGTCTCGGCTGACAACCCCACCGCCGATGAGACAGATTCTGATGCCGTGCCGGCAGAAGCACAAGTCAAATCCGGCGCTTGGTCATCAAGTGACGGTGGATTAACATCCGCGTGTGAACTGGCCGTCTCCTTTTCGGGTGGCCTGGTAGCGGAGGAAAACCATTTGCGAGTAGCAGGTATGGGAACAGGAACCGTTTCCTCAACCTTGGTCACCTCAGGTTTGGGGGGAGTCGGAGGGATGACGTTCATAACCGGAGGATGTGGGTTTTCCAGGATCGGAGGAGGATCCTTTTGAACAGAATCCATGCAAGCCGATGACTCATCGGTGGGTCGCAGCTTGCTTGCTCGCTTGAAGGACGATGACGACGACGAAGGGGCAAACCAGGCACGCTTTTTCGGTATTAGTTTGGTCTCAGACTCTGGCTGACCTGTGTTGGCTATCTGGGGTTCTGACACCGACGAAACGACAGGGGCTGGATCAGGACGTTCATTTGGTGGCGGCGTAGTCGATACGGCCGCCGCCGCGGTCGAGTGAGCGGACTGAACGCCGGTTGGTTGTTCGCTAGGGGAAGATGTAGTCGCAGTAGGTGTCTTCTGAGCAAGCTCGCTCAGAGAAACGTCGGACGAGCGACCCCTTGACAATGATGCAAACCATGAGCGTGGCTGGGGTGCAACTGTGGGGTTGGACGTTGCGCCAGGTGCCTCTGGCGTGGGATTGGTGGCATCTGTTGCATCAGAGTTGGGAGTTGATAATACATCCGTGGCATTTGAGGGAGAAGACGATTCGAGTTGTACCTGTCCGGGCTGTGACTCGTCTGGACGAAAAGGCAGTCAGAACTGGGGATGAGACAGAGTAACAACGTCCGAAACGCGTCGTGCCAAAAACCAGAATCAACCTTCACATCCGCATGGAAAAGAGCTACGATTTCGAAAAGGAGAAGGACGAGAATAAAAGTGGGATCGGAAGTGACACTACTGCTTACCGTTGTGGTCTTGTGGCGATTGGGTCTCTGTATTCTCCTCTGATTTGACATCTGGAAGTACAGTTTTGTTTTTGAGGCCCTCAAATGGACTGGGTACACACCTTCAACTGCGGAAGATCTTGTCTTGGCATCACTAATCATCTTGATGGGTGGGAGATGTGCAACTGCGGATGCGAGAGGAGAGGCGACCTCGGGCGTGGCTACAACTAACGACAGAGAGGTCGGTGCACGATTCTTCTGGGAAGATCTCCAAGGCAAGGTGGAGCGAGCAGAGGTCATAACCAAGCTGCAAGGCAGCGAGAGAGAAAGCAGTCGGCGCCGTGTTTGGATTGCGCGTTAATGGTCACATGACATGACATCCACTACTACGTAGTACAGCGGTATACAGCTTAAGTTCCACTACTAGTACACTACCCTACGAAGTCCCTTAATCGAAAGAGCTCGACAGAAGCGTCAGTAGATAAACATCGGATATGAAAACAGGTCCACGTCAACCAGGGGAATGCCCACATCGTGCCTGAAGAGGGCAAAGGAGAGAGATCTCAGGGGGATAGTAGTAAAGCAGCATCACATCGGACGTACTCTGTTTTTACATGCCAAATAGCCTCCCATTTGCTTCCCACCCTCAAAATCCGTCCAAAATTTATGGGTGAACTGGGTGCGAGATAGTCGGAACAGTGATTGCAAAGCCATGTTTCCGTTTCGGTCCGGCGATGTGAGAACCAGATAAAATCGTCATGGGTCTCCCCCCTTATCGCCACCTCGTTGGGGCTCACCACCCGCCATTGAGGGTACAAATGATCTTCTTCCGAAGAATCGACAAAATGCGAAACCTAATTCGGATTTCTTGGCGAGCTGTTACGGAACCGAAGTGTGACTTACGCAGGACCTCCAAGAACGATGCTCCCACTCTAGATCCATCGGGCAGTTTGTGCAGATGAACCGCTTATCCAGTTGCTCTAGCATCGATGCAGTCGTCGTCGCCGGATCAAGCTGCAGTTCCCGGAGAAGGGCGTGGGTCGCAGCCGCGCCGCGCTCGAGAAACTCTAACTCTCCTGGCATCTTCCAAGCTTGGCAAGTATCGCGTCCAATCAGGATCGTACTTGTATTCGGGTGAAGGAATACCGATGTCGCAAGCTCTATGACTCCCCCGAAATCATACATCCCAATTTGACGCCAAAATTCGATTGACGAGTCAGTCAGCAACGTGACCTCCATCGACGTGCTTTGGAGGCCGTAGTAGCGGTGGGGGAGTAAGCCAGCATACCGGTCCCTGTGCGAGGACATCCATTCCGAAAGGCTCTCTCGAAGTTGCCCTGCCGCATGCTCCCATTCAGCGGGTTGAACATCTCTGTCTAGCTTCAAGAGCTCTTTGAAGCAAGACAGTTCGAGGGCTTGAGAGAGAGCAGGAAGATATAAACGTTGAACTGGAAGAACTCGTCGCAAGATATCTGAGTAACACTGCTCAGCCTTAGCCTTGCACACACTCTCTCGTCGGCACCGCTCTGCGTGTAGACGATCCACACGAGCGCTGCTGAGCCTCTTCCCAACTTTAGTTCTGATACGTCTCCAAGCTAAGAGAAAAAGTCAGCCGGTTCCTATATGGAGTAACACAGGGCGCACCCTCCTCCGTGAGTACTTTGTTAACATTCGCACCAGGCACAGTACACATGCCGATATAGTTGATATCGGCACTATCATATCCTGCGGCTAATATGCGGTCTTTCAGGCTGTGAAGCTGGGATGTCAGCACAGAAAAGAGAACCTGATTGCTGCTAGTATTTACGCTTTGCGTCTTTGGGTCCTTCTTTCGCGAGCATCGGAAGTTTGAGCCACTGCTTCAGCCTTGGTCCATTTCTCGAATTCGGTGCAGCTCTGTTTCATGAACATCATCCGACATGAGGAGATAGCGGAATGGAACCCCACTTGAGTGATCGAATTAACCAAGAGTGTTCTCTGTTCGCGAAAAGATTCGAGCCTTTCTTGTGCACCGGGCCTGCCTAGATCTCTGTCATCTTCAAGTTCGACTAACTTCTGACCCATCTCGATTAAATCTGGCCTCCAGTAGAAACGACTGGTGGAAACGCGGCGATGCGCCCATCCTCCAACTGCGAAGCCGGGTCAGCAGTCAATAAGTACAGATTTGAGGATTGTCGGAGGAAGGGTATCATACTTTTCGTATGTGGGAGAAGATCCATAACAGACTCATCCAAGTCAGGGAATTGATAACGAAATTTAACCGCAGGAACGAGGCTGTATGGATCCCACGATCAGAACCATCCAAATTGCCATCGGGAGGGCGCAGAGGAGGGATCGTTAGAGGGCAACACGCGCTGGCGGGGAACTGAAGCTTTACTTACTATTTCTTCCTGCAGACAGTGCACAAGCGACGGCGAAGGGCAAAGTCAACCCGATGGATGTTCCTTGTAGAGCATTGCTGTCACCCCAAATTAGCCTGAAATCGAAACAATGCGCAAGGATTCTCTACTGCGTACAGAACACACGGCAGGTCCAAACAGCAGCAGTGCCCAAGCGGGTTCCGACATATCATCAGGAGGATCAGGAACTTTAGTGATCCCTGCGTTCCGTCGTGCCATTAACCAGACCCAAATGGATTTGCGTGACATCAGAACGTCCCGCAGAGCCTTGTTTGTACGGGAAAGATTCACGAGATCCATAGGCCCCACTTCTGAGAATATCTGAGAGAGTGGCTCGTTCAGGAACAGACAGACTTGGGATTCAGGCGGGTACAGACATACCACGTATAGGACGTCAAAGGGCAGCAGTAGCATGTTCTGCAGTCGGCCCTGGATCTTGCGACTGACGCCAGTCCTTTTAGTCTTCGCAGGAGACTTTGATGACGAAACTCTCCCAGAAGACACAGCCTTCCCTAATTTGCGGCGCTTTGCTGAGGGCAGCGTTGCTGTGTACGCAATTAACGTGGGATGTGGCCTTTGAGGACGTCCAAACTACCTTCAGGGATGTCACTGAATTCAGGGTGATCACTCTCCTCTTGATTCCACTCTTCGACGAAAATATCAGACTTGGATGCATGCCACCACACTGTAACCGTGCCCCTCACCTCCATCACTCGAGTACCATATGCCCTGAGACCCGCCCATGAGATCGCCGCGATCATCACCCTCTTCTATGCCCCTCGACAGCCTGTCTTGCGGCCACGGTTCCTCGATTTCGTCAATTTCATTGGGGTAGGGGGGAGGGCTCCTAGGATGATAGAAGGTCGTGACTGGCATCAAAGGTGTGACAATTGGGTGTGACGTTGGTTTTCCCAGAACATCAAATGTCGCCGATATGGGCAGTAGATCCTTCCGCAAGAACTTGCTGTGGCGTTGGATAGAAGCGCCCCTTTGGCGTGACCGAAGTAACTTTGTCGATTGTAGTGCACACACGAGCTCGACTTGCCTTGAACTTGACCAGCACTGGCACACTGACGGGTAATTTTGAGAGAGCAGAGGATATTGACTATTTCTGCTGAGTGCTGACCCTCAAAGTGCTTACCGGAACTTCAGCGCTTCAGCACCGAAGCCTGACATTTTATACCCCTCACATGAGTCTCGGAGCAATGCCTCGAGGCATACAGCAGCAGGACAAGTCACGCGAACTTGGCACCATGTTGTGCAATTGTCGGTGCTGATCGACTCTATTTGATCCACGCATGAACATCGAGGTGCCCGTTCTACGACAACGCGACCGACGACCAACTTACACGAGCACAACAACGCACTGCAAGCTGGTTCGGCCTTTGCCGTGCAGTCACTGTGGGCAGACCACAATATAATTCAATTCAGTTGTACTTGACTGACCAATCAGATTGCAGTATTTAGCCGACTGAATTGAATTATATAGTGGTCTGGGAGCACGGCCCTTTTCGACCGGACCGATTTGAGCCAGAGCCCGGATCGAAAGAACGTTCATTCTTGGGAAGGTGTACAGGGCGGCCAATATTGGTGGCATGAACCAATCTGTCACGGGGGGTTTCTCAGTAAATGGGTTAAAAAGCCGAGTAGCCGCAGTAATGCAATGTGTATACCATGCACGGTCCTAACGCCTCCTCAGGCTTGCCGCGTCAGTTATATGTGCCTTGAATCACAGCTAGGTATCCAGGATTGAGAAAAAATGTGACTTCGACAAAGAGACTCCTTCTACACTAGGGGTGTGTTTCAAATAGAATGACAGCGATGCATGACCGATCACCGAACTTTGGATTTTCTTCACGGACTCCCACACATGCTGCAAACATGAGACAAATTCAGGATAGGCCGAGCCAAGGGTTCAAGGACGTATTGGGGGATCAGGCAGGACAAAAAGCAAAATAGGACAAGTCAAATGGTCCATGACATTGGATTCAATTGGTCATTTTCAAGTAATGGTGCTATTGATCGCTCATCAGTTTAGAACTAACGTGGAATGTCTGCCCGAACAACCCATGTGCATGAACCCCGTCTTGGGCCTCTGTTCCGAACACTCCGATGCTAGACAATTGCGTACAAAAGAAGCTTAGCGACACGCAAGTGTAGGTCGACTCGAAAGAAGGCATCAAATGCATTGACATTAGCAAAAGCGCTGACAGATCCGCTGAGACCTGGTATGGAAGTTCTACAATCATCTGGGCAACCCCCGGTCATGGCGCCGATTTGGACGACTAGCCCGAAGTTGTTCGATCAATGCGTTTGAACCAATCCATGTTCTGGCTCCCTCTGCCTCGTGATTCGGAGGGTATGCAATTGCAAGAGAAGGACAGTTTAAACCTTAGGTCCATATCTAGTCGAATCGCCGGGGACCAGACTGGACAGCGGGGGGACTGGGTTTCGATGGAACGCAGCCGCCACAGGCACGGCTAATCACGAGCGTGATAAGCATAGCTGAACAAGGAATCGTGTCTGATCGTTTCTCCGGACGGGGCGCCAGGTGCTTGCAGAGCAACTAAGGCTGACAGTATCTATGCAAAGAAACCGTAGCACCTACTGCGCCGCGTGTACATACGGATATAAGCACACGGGGACCTGACAACCAGGGCCAAAACGCATGTGGGGGTTTAACCCCCCATTTTTTGCAGCACGCTGTGATATGCCAGCGTGAATTCTCCAATTCCTGGTTGATGGTGACGGAAAAGCGAGTCCAGAAATAGGTGTCAGGAACCCGAGAGCGGAGGGTGGAATTGTCATGTGTCCGATTACCTTGACAGTCCAGCTCAAAGTCCGCGTCATCGCACTGTACAAAGTGGTAGTAGGGAATTGGCAACCTTCTCGAGGCTAGACCGTGACCTAAGGCTACGGGACTAACCACCTGGGGTTAAATGGGGGTTGCGGGGAAAAAACGCCTTTCATTGTGGTGCTTGTCACCCATCGGGTGCGATTAAATTTTGAAGATAAGAGCCCGAAAGTTACCTGTGGATTGAATGTTTGTAATCATGGGGAAATGAAATCGGATCTTGGGCGGACCATTAGAGCTAGTTTAATCGCCAAAGAGTTGGTCCAGACGAATTAAGCAGCCAATTAGTGGCGCGGCTTGGGCCCAGATGCCGACGTTACCTTCATTTACAGCACGCTGTGTCTACAGAGAATATTCCAAGAAATCATGTGGCGGAGTGATTATAATGGGTCAGTGGGACCTAGCCTCACAGCCTCGCTGCGATAGGAAACAGGGGGCGGTGGGGGCGTAGGTGAATTCTTCTGACATAGAACCGGCTTTGGCTTTCGGGGTTCGTAAGATTTAAAAGGGGCTTCGCCGTTAGGTAAATGCCTATTCAATTGTCAGTTATGGCGACATAGGATTGTCGCGAGAACAGCCTAAGAGGGCATCACCCCTCAAATAACACCAAGAAATATGCACATGGAGAGCAGAGCCACCACTGCACGTAATTTTGTGCCAATGCGGAGTGTGGCATACAGACTTACGCCCTAAGAAAGATGTCAAGATAAGCGAGTGTGTACTAGCTAGAAATTCATGGCCCAGAAATCAGAATTCCTTGCCAGTGAATACGCCGTCATGTTTCAAGGGGTAGGAGGGATAATTTGCCCTACTGTATGGGGACCACTCTTTCTGATAAGATAATCGCGGAGAGAGCCTGAACGGTAAGGCAGCCGAGAAGAACCCCAGAATATTCGGCGTCTGTGCCGTTCATCCGGGACACCCACGAGGTGGAGATGGATCACCCATTTGAGACGGCCTTGGGATCACAAACCGCAGTAAAAGAGCCCTGGGAAAGATACTCACTCTACATAAAAATGGATTGCGCAACCAGGTCAGTCTCCCTTCTGTATATCCAAAAGTCATCAGCTCAATACGAACATGCGAGCGAAGGCTATAGTCTGCATTCCAATCACAATGCTCTTGTTCTGGCGATTATCACCGTTTCGGAATGGTCGGTCCAGAATAGTACAGCCTCATCGCTCGGAAACTTGTCGGAACGTGATTCGTGTATCAACCCTCGTTCTTGATGAGAACGCGAAGCTGGCTTGAGATACAATTTGATCATACACGCAGTTTCTTAATTCAGACCACAGAGCTAGCGGAGACACAGGAGAGGGGTCTTACCATGTCCCATCGAATATAGCATAGAGTGTGGGGTTACAACGAAGGGACTTGGGGAAAGCCAGTCAGTCGAATCATCGGCCATTCTCGAGTCCCTCGAACTTGGTGTACTAGTTGCGGCGGCATCGTTCCTATTCCAGACAATAAAAAGTGGATACACCGGAAATGACTTGGAGTGACAGTGAATAGATGGAAGCCAGAGTGACGAACACACAGATGTCGAATATGATTTTCGCGAAGATGACAAGTGGTGTATCGCAGTGCTGGTGATCTGCGAGAGAGAATCAGCCACAGCTACTCGCAGTTCAATTGAAGCCGGGGTAGGAAAAAAAAGGTTTCCTTACAATATAGTTGGAAACCATGGTAGTTCCGAGCCCCTTTAAGGAGCGCAGACTCGGATATCAGCACAGCTAGTACCGTACGACAGGATCTCAACCATTCCTCAAGGCCTTAGCTATTCAGTATGTCTACGGGTCCCACGACAGGCGTATTGTTGGGCCGCTAGAAGGTAGGGTGTCATCCGATGGTCCTGTGAGTATGGTAGGCGCATCTGTGCGGAGTAACTAAGGTACGGACCTGCATGTGGACTAGGACATCTACCACTCTCCATTCATTCGTGCCTCGAAAACTTCAAGCTGGATGGGCGCAACCTGTATGCTTGACTCTGAAAATTCGGTATCAATAGCAACCAATTCCATGATCCTACTTGGTTAGTGCCTATGTGGTTCCAAATTGGGCAAGTGTTGGATGGATTTGGTTAGCTGAGCGAACCGGATGCTGTTGTCCCTTCAAGTCGTGATTAACTTATAGAATGGGACAATCCGTGACGTGTGCCACGGTGCTATTGGCTATTTTTTTGACACATACATCGCTGACCTGAATGGACATTTATTAATGAATGCCGAGAGAAAAGGGGCACGAAAATGAGGAAGGGACGGTGAAGACGCAGGACGTGGGTTTGAAAACGTGGGAACCCTATCACATCACCGTAAAAGTACTACAGTAGACGCCACAAGGGATAACAGTGGAATATAGACACAAGCACGTGAGGTCCCATAATTGTTTAAGGCTAGTGTACCTAGAGTCCGACTAAATCGTCCATTTTCGAGTGTTAAGATACAACTAGTAGGTATAGAATCCTAGCCATGTCACACAGAGAGAGGAGAGAACAGAATAGAATATCAGACGACGATCTGGGTGGCTATATACGATACATCACATGACCTGACATCATATGGTGGCGTGACTACCGTAGGTCGCAACAGTAGGTCCATGTAACCAGATTTTTAACGGGTCAACCGGTCAACACCAAGGTCAGGGTATGAGAACAGATCCACGTCGACCAGGGGATGATCGATATTGTGCCTTAAAATCAGAAATCAGAAATCTCAGGTGGGACAAGCATGGCAGCAGAATCAAATCGGACATACACCGTCTTTACATGCCAAGAAGCATGCTCTTGGGTCCCGTAGTTCGAATTTCCTACAAAGGGTGGAGACGAACCAGGAGAGAAATAGTCGGAACAGTGATTACAAAGCCACATTTCAGGTTGGTGCGGATAACAAAGGTCGAAAAACGAGCCCTTCGTTGCTTCATCGTCGCGGCTCACCACCTGCCATTGAGGGTACGGATGATTTGCTTCCGCACAGTCGACAAAATGAGAAACCTATATCCGAGATCGTTGGCCATTTCGTTACGGGATCGCGGAACGCGTGAACTTACGCAGAATCTCCAGGAACGATGAAACCGTTGAAGGTCCGCTGGGCAGTTTGCGCACATGAATCGCCTGTCTAGCCGGTCTAGCATCGATGCCGTAGTCGTTTCTGGGCCAAGATGCAGTTCTTGGAGAAGGGCATGCACGGCCTCCGCGCCCCTTCCCAAAAATACTAGTTCATCCTTCATCTTCCAGGCGTGGCAAGCATCGCGTCCGACATGGATCGTTTTGGTGTCCAAATGACGAAATACCGATGTTGCAAGCTCGAGCCTCCCCGCAAAACCATGCATCTCAACACGACGCCAAACTTCGATTGATGGGTCCGACAACGACTTGACCTCCATCACCTTGTCTTCATCTCCGTGGGAATCAGAGGGAAGCAGGCTATTATATTTGTTCTTGTGCGAGGACATCCATTCGGAAAGGCTCTCTAGAAGCTGCCCTGCCGCATCCACCCATTCGAAAGGTTGCACATTTCGATCTAGGTTCAGAAACTCTCTGAAACATGAAAGTTCGCAGGCTTGAGAAAGCGAAGGAAGGTATAACCGTTGCACCGGGAGAACTTGTCGCAGGATATTGGAGTAGTGCTGCTCAGCCTTAGCCCTGTATTCTATCTCTCGTCGGCGGCGCTGTGATAGTCGTCTCTCGCGAGCACTGCTGAGCCTGCTTTCCACTTTAAGTCTGATACGCCTCCAACCTAAGGGAGAAGGTCAGCAGGTTCCTCTGTGAGGATAATGCAGGACACACCCTTCTCTGTAAGTTCCTTGTCGGCATTTGCACCAGGCACGGCACGCATTCCGATGAAGTCAATATCGGCATTCTCATACCCAGCAGCCAAAATTCGATCTTTAAGGCTGCGAACGTAGGACGTCAGCACTGAAAAGATATCCTGATCGCTAATATTATTCACGCTTCGCGTCTTCGGGCTCTTCTTTCCTGAGAATTATGAGCCTGGGCCTCCGCTTCCTTCTCTGCCCATTTTTCGAATTCAGCGCAGCTCTGTATGACGAGTTATTGCAGCACGAAATGCACGACGACCTGTAACTCACCTGGACGATAGAATCAACCAAGAGGATTCTCTTTGCGCGAAAGGATTTTAGCCGCTCTTGCGCCCCTGCTTTGCCGCCATCTCTGTCTTCTTCGAGTTCGGCTAACTTCTGGCCCATATCGTATAAATCCGGCTTCCAGTAGTAACGACTGCTTAAAGTGCGACCTTGAGACCATCCTCCAACTACGTAGTCGAGCGTGGTCAACACGTGCAGGTTTGAGGTATAAAGAAAAATTCATCGCACTTTTTGTATATGGGAGGAGATCCGTAACAGATTCCTTCAAGTCGGGGCATCGAAACCGAATATTAGTTGAGTGGACAAGACTGCAGAAAGCCCACGATCAGGGTCATCCCAATCTCTACGAAGGGAATCTACGTCACTTTTTCTTCTTACAGACGATGCACAAACGACGGCGAAGGGCAAAGTCGACCCGGTGAACGTTCTTCGTAAAGCATTGCTATGAACAAAAAATAGCTTAAATTCGAAACGATACGCGAGAATAATCGACTGCGTACCGAACATACGGCAGGCCCAAATAGCAGCAGTGCCCAAGCAGGCTCAGACATGTCTTCGGGAGGGTCAGGAACCATGACAGCCCCTGCATTCCTTCGCGCCACTATCCATACCCACATAGACTTGCGCGACATTAATACCTGTCGCAGAGCCTTGCTTGTGCGTGTGATGTTCACGAGATCCATGGGCCCCAATTCTGAGAGTATCTAAGAAATGGGTCGTTCAGCAGCAGATGGGGACACAGTTGGGCCAGACATACCAAGAATAGGACGTCAAGAGATAGCGATAGCATATCCTTTAGTCGGCCCTGGACCCTGCTATTGACTCCAGTCCTCTCGGCCTTCGCGGGAGACTTCGATGATAACACTCTCCCAACTTTTCCCAGCTTGATGCGTTTTGCCATGGGACGTATTACTGTGTCCACAGTTTGCATGGTATATAACCATCGATGGTGTGAAAAATTTACCTTCATAGTCATCATCAACTTCGGAATGATCACTCTTATGATCTGACTCTTCATCGAAAGCATCAGACTCGGTCTCATCCCACACTGATTCGTGCTCCACGTTTTCTCTGCCAGTGTTCGAGGACAATACTGCGAAGGACCCGTCCATGGGATCGTCGTCGACGTCACTCTCTTGCATAGTTCTTGGCAGCGTGTCTTCCGATGGCCCACCTTCGCTATTTGCATAGGGGTCGACAACAGGGTGGGAAAGGCTCCAAAATTGACGGCGAGTAGTGACTGGCATCAAAACAGTTGTAGCGATATGTTTGAGGGTGTCGGATTAACACACAAGTCACGAGAAAACAGAGGGTGCTGGATTCAAAGCAGCGAGGTTCACTGAAGCTCCAAATACTCAACTGTCGTGTTTTATAACATCTTGCGTGAGAAGATAGGGGCCTCGAGGCAAGAATTGTCATACTGAGTCAGATTGTAACAGTCGTCAGTTGAACGACACGACATGAGGGACAGAATGTGACTCACCCGATCTCCTTAAATTAGGGTTGGCCCGGCTTTTGCCGTGTAGAGCGGTAAATATTCTCAAACTGAAATGTCGTCGTTCTTGTGCCCTGCTGACTCGTTCAATCGCCCGCACTCGCATCGCCTTTCACGCAAACCAATTTAGTTGGCTCAATACTGCAATCTGATTGGTCGGTCGTGAGCAACTGAATTGGTTTACATTATATAATGCCCACAGTGTTTGGTGTGTTCATTCGAGGAAAAGAACATGGCCACGAAACATATGCACGGTGTATTTTGGGGCAAGGCAAAAATTCACTACAGAACTGGGGCGAACTCGAACTTTGACGACGTCGTGCTTTCGAGTACGGCGTATGGCCATAAAGGCTGATGTAGCGCTGATAACGGGGTCACGTAAAACAGTACGGAAAAGGTCAAAA